>Ga0114962_10003939_pt1 | contig 11927 bp, 11 predicted proteins | sample C_130820_MF_Meta_FD_87017 | JGI IMG/M metagenome (GOLD analysis project Ga0114962, IMG submission 87017) | Freshwater microbial communities from Lake Croche, Canada to study carbon cycling - C_130820_MF_MetaG | ecosystem: Environmental > Aquatic > Freshwater > Lake | place: Lake Croche, Canada... | reverse complement strand
GGCGCTGGTGTGTTGCTGACTGAAGGCTGTCGTGGTGAAGGCGCGATTTTGCTCAACAGCAATGGCGAGCGCTTCATGGAGCGTTACGCGCCCAACTTGAAAGACTTGGCCTCGCGCGACTTTGTCTCGCGCTGCATGGACCAAGAAATCAAGGAAGGCCGTGGCTGCGGCCCCAACAAAGACTATGTGCACCTCAAACTCGATCACCTCGGTGCAGAGACCATCATGAAGCGCCTGCCTTCGGTGTACGAGATTGGCCACAACTTTGCCAACGTCGACATCACCAAGGAACCTATTCCTGTGGTGCCCACCATCCACTACCAAATGGGCGGCATACCCACCAACATCCACGGCCAAGTGGTCACACAAACCGCCACCGACCACAATGCCGTGGTGAATGGTTTGTATGCGGTCGGCGAATGCTCTTGCGTGTCGGTGCACGGCGCCAACCGCTTGGGCACCAATTCGCTGCTCGATTTGCTGGTGTTTGGCAAAGCCGCGGGCAACCACATTGTGGAGTTCCACCAGAAAAACAAGAACCACAAACCGCTACCGGCTGACGCAGCAGATCGCACCTTGGCGCGTTTAGACCGTTTGCAAGACGCCACCAGCGGTGAATACGCGCAGGACGTGGCCAACGATATTCGCGCCACCATGCAGCAGCATGCTGGGGTGTTTCGCACCCAAGCCAGCTTGGACGAAGGCGTGAGCAAAATCGCAGCTTTACGCGAACGCGTCAAATCCATTGACCTGAAAGACAAGTCGCAAATTTTCAACACTGCGCGCATAGAAGCCTTGGAGGTGGAAAACCTCATCGAGTGCGCCCAAGCCACCATGGTGTCTGCTGCCGCCAGACGCGAAAGCCGTGGCGCTCACACCGTCGATGATTACGCTGACACGCCGCAGCACCCGAATGGCCGCAATGACGAAGAGTGGCTGAAACACAGCCTGTGGTACAGCGACAGCAACAGCCTGAGCTACAAGCCCGTCAAATTACAACCGCTGAGCACCGAAAGCATTCCTCCCAAAGTCAGGACCTTCTAAATGAAACGCACCTTCAAAATTTACCGCTACGACCCCGAAAAAGACGCCAAGCCCTATATGCAAACCATCGAGGTGGAACTCGACGGCCATGAACGCATGTTGCTTGACGCATTGATGAAACTCAAAGCGCAAGACCCTACGTTGTCCTTTCGTCGCTCTTGCCGCGAAGGTGTGTGTGGCTCGGACGCCATGAACATCAACGGCAAAAATGGTTTGGCCTGCCTCACCAATATGCTGACTCTTCCCGGCGTCATCACTTTAAAGCCCCTGCCTGGTTTGCCTGTGGTGCGCGACTTGATTGTCGATATGACGCAGTTTTTTAACCAATACAACTCCATCAAGCCTTACTTGGTCAATGACACGCTGCCGCCCGAAAAAGAGCGTCTGCAGTCGCCCAAAGAACGTGAAGAGCTCGACGGTTTGTATGAATGTATTTTGTGCGCGAGCTGCTCCACCAGCTGCCCTTCGTTTTGGTGGAACCCCGATAAGTTTGTAGGTCCTGCGGGTTTGCTGCAAGCCTATCGCTTCATTGCCGACAGTCGTGACCACGCCACCGCCGAACGTTTAGACAACTTGGAAGATCCCTACCGACTGTTTCGTTGCCACACCATCATGAATTGCGTTGATGTGTGCCCCAAAGGTTTAAACCCCACCAAGGCGATTGGCAAGATCAAAGAGCTGATGGTCAGTCGCACGGTTTAAATGATTGACGAATCTTTCGATGCGCTGCCCAACGAGGCTTGCCTGCCTTCTTCGGCGCTGAGCAAATTGCGCTGGCGAAGCCGGCGTGGTTTGCTGGAGAACGATTTGTTTATTGAAAAGTTTTTTAATCGACATGCATCGTCCTTGACCGTGGGTCACGCACGCAGCATGTATGCATTGATGGAATTGGCAGACAACGATTTATTGGATGTTTTTTTGGGAAGACCCCACAGCCAAGCAATCGCCCAACAAGAAGATGTGAAAGCACTGCTTTGCCTCATCAAGGCATGACCCCCCCATTCATTAGGAAAACCCCATGAAACTCGCAAACTATTCGGCAACCTTGTCTTTCAGCAACGGCACACCCAGCATAGATATTCCTGTCTACAGCGGCTCCATCGGCCCAGACGTGATGGATATTCGCAAGCTCTATGGCCAAACTGGCATGTTCACATACGACCCCGGTTTTTTGTCTACCGCTTCGTGCCAATCTGCCATCACTTATATTGACGGGGATAAAGGTGAGTTGCTTTACCGTGGCTATCCCATCGAACAACTGGCCACCAACTGCAACTTTCTAGAGACCTGCCACCTGCTGCTTTACGGTGAGTTGCCTAATGCCCAGCGCAAACACGAGTTCACCCAAACCGTGACCCACCACACCATGGTGCACGAGCAAATGCAATTTTTCTTGCGTGGTTTTCGCCGCGATGCCCACCCCATGGCCGTGCTCACAGGCTTGGTGGGTGCCTTGTCTGCTTTTTATCACGACAGCACCGATATCAACAATCCCGAGCACCGCGAAGTGGCAGCGATTCGCCTGATTGCGAAAATGCCCACGTTGGTAGCTATGGCCTACAAATACGGCGTTGGGCAGCCCTTTCTTTACCCGCAAAACGATTTGTCTTATGCAGGCAATTTCTTGCGCATGATGTTTGGTACGCCTTGCGAGCCTTATGTGGTCAACCCGGTGCTCGAGCGCGCTATGGACCGCATCTTCACTTTGCATGCAGACCACGAGCAAAACGCCTCCACCTCTACCGTGCGTTTGTGCGGCTCTTCTGGCACCAACCCTTTTGCTGCGATTGCAGCCGGTGTGGCTTGTTTGTGGGGACCGGCCCACGGCGGCGCCAACGAAGCTTGTTTGAACATGCTCGAACATATTCAGGCTAACGGAGGCATTGCCAAGGTTGGTGAATTCATGGAGAAAGTCAAGGACAAGAATTCAGGCGTGAAGCTCATGGGTTTTGGTCATCGTGTGTACAAAAACTACGACCCACGCGCCAAGTTGATGCAAGAGACTTGCAACGAAGTTTTGCTAGAACTTGGCTTGGAAAATGACCCCTTGTTCAAACTGGCCAAGGCTTTGGAAAAAATTGCGTTAGAGGACGAGTATTTTGTTTCTCGCAAGCTCTACCCGAATGTCGACTTTTATTCTGGCATCGTGCAACGTGCGATTGGCATTCCTGTGAACTTGTTCACTGGCATTTTTGCGCTGGCACGCACGGTGGGCTGGATTGCGCAATTGAATGAAATGATCAGTGACTCAGAATACAAAATTGGCCGTCCGCGCCAACTTTTCACCGGTTCGCCCAAGCGCGATGTGCCCGAATTGAGCAAGCGCTGAGGGGTTGAAATGACTGTTGTGAGAAAAGCTGTTTTTCCAGTGGCGGGTTTGGGTACCCGCTTTTTGCCTGCCACCAAAGCCAGCCCCAAGGAAATGCTTTGCGTGGTGGACAAACCGCTCATTCAATACGCGGTGGAAGAAGCCGTCGAGGCGGGAATTACCGAAATGATCTTCGTCACCGGTCGCAGCAAGCGCAGCATTGAAGACCATTTTGACCGCTCGTTTGAGCTAGAGCATGAACTCGAAGCCAAGCATAAAACCGAGTTGCTGAAATTGGTGCGCAGCATCAAACCCGCGCATGTCAACTGCGTTTATGTCAGACAACCCGAGGCCCTCGGCCTGGGTCATGCGGTCAATTGCGCCGCCTCTTTGGTGGGTAATGAACCTTTTGCCGTGGTGCTGGCAGACGACTTGCTCGACCACCAACCCGGCGTGCTCAAGCAGTTGGTGGGCATTTACGAGCATTACCGCTCCTCGGTGGTTGCGGTTGAAAAAATTCAACCCGCACAAAGCAAGTCTTATGGCGTGGTCGCTGGCATATCGGCTGGTGAGCGACTCACCAAGTTGTCCGATATTGTGGAAAAGCCCGAGCCCAAGGATGCGCCTTCCGATCAAGGTGTGGTGGGTCGCTACATCTTCACGCCCAGTATTTTTCAGCACATCTCCAAACTCAAACCGGGGGCCGGCGGCGAGTACCAACTCACCGATGCTATACAGAGCTTGCTCAAGCTTGAAGCGGTTTATGCCTATGCCTACGAGGGTGTGCGTTACGACTGCGGCAGCAAGTTGGGGTTTTTAAAAGCCAGCGTCGAGTTCGCCTTGAAGCACCCTGAAACCGGCAGCGATTTCAGGGCCTATTTGCAAAACCTGTCGCTTTAATTCAGCGGCCAATGCTGAAGTAATCGAAGCCGCGCTCGCGCATACGGGCTGGCTCGAACAGATTACGGCCATCGAAAATCGCCGGCGTTTTCAGCGATGACTTCATGCGCTCAAAGTCTGGCACGCGGAAATTTTTCCATTCTGTCATGATGACCAAAGCGTCTGCGCCCATCAATGCGGCTTCTTTGGTGCCACACAACATTAAGTCGGGACGGTCACCGTAAATGTGCTGGGTTTCTTCCATGGCCGCAGGGTCGAAAGCTTGCACGCGCGCACCGGCTTGCCACAATGCTTCCATCACCACCCGACTGGGGGCTTCACGCATATCGTCGGTATTGGGCTTAAATGACAAGCCCCACAAGGCGAAGGTTTTGTTTTTCAGTCCGTCTTTGAAATAACGTTGAATCTTCTCAAACACCACATGCTTTTGCGCTTGGTTGCGCGACTCGACTGCATTGAGTATCCAAGGGGTGTAGCCCAAGCCCTCGGAAGTTTTCACCAAAGCGCTGACGTCTTTGGGGAAACAGCTGCCGCCGTAGCCGGCACCTGGGTAAATAAAGTGGTAACCAATGCGTTGGTCACTGCCAATGCCTTGACGAACCGACTCGATATCAGCGCCCACCAGCTCGGCAATATTGGCCATTTCATTCATGAAACTGATCTTGGTGGCCAGCATGCAGTTGGCCGCGTATTTGGTGAGCTCGGCACTTCGCACATTCATGACAATGACTTTGTCATGGTTGCGGTTGAAGGGCTCGTACAACTCGCGCAAGATGTTTTCTGCCTTGGTGCTCTCGGTGCCAATAACAATTCGGTCAGGCCGTTGACAGTCTGCAACCGCTGCGCCTTCTTTTAAAAACTCAGGGTTGGAGACCACATCAAAAGCCAAGTCCACGCCGCGCGCCTTGAGGGTTTGGGCAATCATGTCCGTCACTTTGTCGGCCGTGCCAACGGGCACTGTGGACTTGTCGACCACCACGGTGTAAGCCGTCATATGGGTGGCAATGGTTTTGGCCACCGCCAAAACATGTTTCAAATCAGCGCTGCCGTCTTCATTGGGCGGCGTGCCAACAGCGATGAATTGAACTTCGCTTTGCTCAATCGCTTCCTTGGCGTCCGAAGTGAACAACAAGCGACCCTCGGCAAAATTACTTTTCACAATCGGCTCAAGACCGGGTTCGAAAATCGGGATTTCGCCTTTGCGCAAACGTGCAAGTTTGTTTTCATCAATATCGACGCATATCACCGTATGACCTGCATCAGCCAATACCGCACCTTGCACCAAACCTACATAACCCGTACCGAACACTGCAATTTTCATAAGTCGCTAACAGAAAAAAATGTCATCTTAATGGCGGAATATGTCAAAAATTTGTCACACAAACACCTCGGCCAAGGCCAAGCTTGGCGCTTGGGCGTCTTTGGCAGCCAACAAGGGTGGCGCTTTGATGGGCCAATCAATGCCTAAGCTGGGGTCATTCCAGGCGATGCAGCGCTCGTAAGCGGGGGCATAGTAGTCGGTGGTTTTGTATAAAAAATCTGCGCTGGCACTCAGCACCACAAAACCGTGGGCAAAACCAGGCGGCACCCACATTTGGCGTTTATTGTCCGCACTCAAATTCACCCCCACCCATTGCCCAAAATGCGGTGAGGAGCGGCGGATGTCGACCGCCACATCAAACACTTCGCCCTCGGTGACACGAACCAATTTACCTTGCGGTTGTTGAATTTGGTAGTGCAGTCCACGCAACACACCTTGGGCAGAACGGCTGTGGTTGTCTTGCACAAAAGCCACCTTCAAGCCAGTGGCCTTGGCAAAATCTTGGGCATTGAAACTTTCAAAGAAAAAACCGCGGGCGTCGCCAAACACCTTGGGCTCCAATATCAACACGCCGGGCAATGCAGTAGGTATCACTTGGTAAGCCATGGCAGTTATTTCAGAAGTGACAAAAGGTATTGACCGTAGGCATTTTTGGCCAAAGCTTCGCCCTGTCTTTGTAAAAGGGCGGCATCAATCCAGCCTTGGTGAAAAGCAATTTCCTCGGGACAAGCCACCATCAAACCTTGGCGTTTTTGCAAGGTGGCAATAAAGCTGGACGCTTCCATCAAGCTTTCATGGGTGCCGGTGTCCAACCAAGCAAAACCGCGACCCATGATTTCCACCCCCAAATGCCCCATTTCTAAATAACGCTTGTTGATGTCTGTGATTTCCAGCTCGCCCCGCGCCGAAGGCTTGATCGAGGCAGCAATCTCACACACTTGTTCGTCATAAAAATACAAACCCGTCACAGCGTAATTGGATTGGGGCTGAAAAGGTTTTTCTTCGATGCTGATGGCGCGTTGTTGTTCATCAAACGCCACCACACCGTAGCGTTCGGGGTCGTGCACATGGTAGGCAAACACAGTGGCCCCATGCTGGGTTTGGTCGGCACTTTGTAACTGTTTGACCAAGTCGTGGCCATAAAAAATATTGTCCCCCAGCACCAAAGCGCTGGCTTGGTGGTTGACAAAATTTTTGCCAATGGTGAAGGCCTGCGCCAAGCCATCGGGGCTGGGCTGCACCGCGTACTCTATGTGCATGCCCCACTGAGAACCGTCGCCCAGCAACTCGGCAAAACGTGGCGTGTCTTGGGGCGTAGAAATCACCAACACTTCACGAATACCGCTGAGCATGAGTGTGGTGAGCGGGTAATACACCATGGGCTTGTCGTACACCGGCAGGAGTTGCTTGCTGATGGCTTGGGTGACGGGATATAGGCGGGTGCCTGAGCCGCCCGCCAAAATAATGCCTTTGCGCTGTGTCATAGGGTTCAAATTCACTATTTATAAGTAGTGGAGTTTAGCCAATGAAGATAACTGCCTAAAATCAACCCTTTTGCCAACTTTGAGGCTAGGAACCCGCATGGGACGCACGCTCTACGACAAGATTTGGGACGAACACGTCGTCCATACCGAAGAAGACGGCACAGCTGTTTTGTACATCGACCGTCACTTGGTGCATGAAGTGACCAGCCCACAAGCTTTTGAAGGCATTCGCCAAGCCGGCCGAAAGGTCTGGCGCGTGAGCTCCATCGTGGCCACCGCCGACCACAACACCCCGACCACCGGCTGGGATCTGGGCTATGACGGCATCACCGACCCCATCAGCAAAGAACAAATCACCACCCTCGACGCCAACATCAAAGAATTTGGCGCGGCGGCCTTCTTTCCTTTCATGTCTAAGCGCCAAGGCATCGTGCATGTGATTGGCCCCGAAAACGGCGCGACCTTGCCCGGCATGACCGTTGTCTGTGGTGATTCGCACACATCCACACATGGCGCGTTTGGCGCGCTGGCGCATGGGATTGGCACTTCTGAGGTTGAGCACGTGATGGCCACGCAAACCTTGCTGGCCAAAAAAGCCAAAAACATGCTCATCAAAGTTGAGGGCAGCTTGGCCAAAGGCGTGACCGGCAAAGACGTGGTACTGGCCATCATCGGAAAAATTGGCACAGCCGGCGGCACTGGCTACACCATTGAGTTTGCTGGCTCGGCCATTCGCGCACTCAGCATGGAAGGCCGCATGACGGTGTGCAATATGGCCATTGAAGGCGGTGCGCGCGCCGGTTTGGTGGCGGTAGACGACAAAACCATCGCCTATGTCAAAGGCCGCCCACTTTCACCTTCCGGCGTGGAATGGGACCAGGCCGTGGCCTATTGGAAAACCTTGCAGTCTGACGCCGACGCCCATTTCGATGCGGTGGTGGAGCTCAAGGCCGAGGACATCTTGCCGCAGGTCAGTTGGGGCACCTCGCCCGAGATGGTGCTCGACATCAACGGCATCGTGCCCGACCCCGACAAAGAAAAAGACGCCAGCAAGCGCGACGCCATTGAGCGTGCTTTGGCCTATATGGGTTTGCAACCCGGTAAGGCACTGAACGACTTGTTTGTCGACAAAGTGTTCATAGGTTCCTGCACCAACAGCCGCATCGAAGACATTCGTGAAGCGGCAGCAGTGGTGAAAAAACTGGGTCAGAAAGTGGCAAAGAACATCAAGTTGGCGATGGTGGTTCCCGGTTCAGGATTGGTCAAAGCCCAGGCCGAGCAAGAAGGTTTGCACGAGATTTTCAAGGCTGCTGGTTTTGAGTGGCGTGAGCCCGGTTGTTCCATGTGTTTGGCCATGAACGCCGACAAGCTCGAGCCCGGCGAACGCTGCGCCTCCACTTCCAACCGCAATTTCGAAGGCCGCCAAGGCAACGGCGGGCGCACGCATTTGGTCAGCCCCGCCATGGCGGCAGCCGCAGCCATTCACGGTCACTTTGTCGACGTACGAAAATTCGCCTGAGAAACTCCATGCAAAAATTCACTCTCCACAAAGGCATCGTGGCCCCCATGGACCGCGAGAACGTCGACACCGACGCCATCATTCCCAAACAGTTTTTAAAGTCCATCAAAAAAACTGGCTTTGGCCCCAACTTGTTTGACGAATGGCGTTACCTTGATAAAGGCGAACCCGGCATTGACCCCGCCAGCCGCAAACCCAACCCCGACTTTGTGCTGAACCAAGCCAGGTACAAAGGTGCTTCTGTGCTATTGGCGCGTAAAAACTTTGGCTGTGGCTCCTCACGCGAACACGCGCCTTGGGCCATAGACCAATACGGTTTTCGCGCAGTCATCGCCCCCAGCTTTGCCGACATTTTTTTCAACAACTGCTTTAAGAACGGCCTGCTGCCCATCGTGCTGCCCGAAGCGGCGATTGACCTGTTGTTCAACGAAGTGCACGCTTTCCCTGGCTACCAACTCACCATCGATTTGGAGCGCCAAGTGGTGGTGCGCCCCCAAGGCGAGGAAATCGCTTTTGAAGTGCAAGCCTTTCGCAAATATTGCCTGAGCAACGGCCTAGACGACATTGGTTTAACCCTCAAACACGCCAACAAAATTCGCGCCTTTGAAGCCGCCCGCTTGGCCGCCAAGCCTTGGTTGGCGCATACCCTGACTGAAAGCACACCATGAAAATCGCAGTTTTGCCAGGTGACGGCATTGGCACCGAAATCGTTGCTGAGGCAGTGAAAGTTTTAAACGCCTTGGACATGAAGTTTGAAATGGAAACCGCCTTGGTCGGTGGCGCCGCCTACGACGCCCATGGTCACCCCTTGCCCGAGGCCACCTTGAATCTTGCCAAGGCATCCGATGCGATTTTGTTTGGTGCCGTGGGCGACTGGAAATACGACACCTTGGACCGCCCACTTCGACCCGAACAAGCCATTTTGGGTTTGCGCAAAAACTTAGGGCTTTTTGCCAACTTCCGCCCCGCCATTTGTTACACGGAGTTGGTGGGTGCTTCCAGCTTGAAGCCGGAGTTGATTGCGGGCTTGGACATTTTGATCATCCGCGAACTCACTGGCGATATTTATTTTGGTCAGCCGCGTGGTCGACGCGTGTCGCCCGACGGCGCATTCGCCGGTGCCGAAGAAGCCTTTGACACCATGCGTTACAGCCGACCCGAGGTGGAACGCATTGCCCGTGTGGCCTTTGAAGCCGCCCGCAAACGCAGCAAGCGCGTGACCAGCGTGGACAAGGCCAATGTGCTGGAGACCTTCCAGTTTTGGAAAGACATCGTCACCGAAATCCACAAAGACTACCCCGACGTGGCACTCGACCATATGTATGTAGACAACGCGGCCATGCAACTGGTGAAAGAGCCCAAGCGCTTTGATGTGGTGGTGACCGGTAATATGTTTGGTGACATCTTGAGTGATGAAGCCTCCATGCTGACCGGCTCCATCGGCATGTTGCCCTCGGCGTCCCTGAACGCCAGCAAGCAAGGCTTGTACGAACCCAGCCACGGCAGCGCACCCGACATCGCCGGCAAAGGTGTGGCCAACCCGCTGGCGACCATCCTCAGCGCGGCCATGATGCTGCGTTTTAGCCTGAACCAAGAAGCCGCAGCGGCGCGTATCGAAGATGCCGTCAAAAAAGTTTTGGCCCAAGGCCTTCGCACCGGCGATATTTACAGCGAAGGCACGACCAAAGTGGGCACCGCGCAAATGGGCGATGCGGTGGTGAAAGCTTTAAGCACATGACAAAAGCTTCATTTGCGTTTGATGCAACAACGGCGTTTTCACTCCAAGGTCAAACCGCCGTCATTACTGGCGGCGCGCGCGGCATAGGCGCAGCGGTGGCTAAGGGCATGGCGCAATCGGGCGCATCGATTGCCCTGTTCGATCGCGATGCAGACGCGGTGCATGCGATGGCACAACAGTTAAACGCGCAAGGATTCTCTGCCCAAGGCTATGAGGTAGATGTCACCAACGAGCACAGCATCGAAGCGGCCATGCAAGCGGTGGCTGAGCGCAGCGGTCGTATCGATTGCTTGTTCAACAACGCAGGTTTGGCCCTACGAAAACCCTCGCTGGACTTGTCCTTGGAAGACTGGAACAAGGTGCTTGACGTCAACTTGACCGGCGTGTTTTTGTGCGCAAGATTGGCAGCGCGGCACATGGTCAAGCGCCAAAGCGGTTGCATCATCAATACCGCCTCCATCATGGGACTGTCAGGTGGTGGGCTGTACCCCAATATTTCCTACCAATCCACCAAAGGGGCTGTCGTCAACCTAACGCGCTCACTGGCAGTGGAATGGGCAAAAGAAGGTATTCGCGTGAATGCGATTGCACCCACGTGGGTACGCACCGACTTCATCAAACCTTTGACCGACAACCCTGAGTTGCTGGGAAAACTCAACGCCATGACGCCCATGGGTCGCATTGCCGAAGTGGATGAAATTGTGGGTGGCGTGATCTACCTTGCCAGTCCGGCTGCTGGCATGGTGACCGGTCACACCTTGGCGATTGATGGTGGTTTTTTAGCGCAATGAGATTGATTGAAAGGGCAACCCCATGAAAAAAATTGGAAACCGAGTTGGCTTGGTCGGCTGGCGTGGCATGGTCGGCTCGGTGCTGATGGACCGCATGCAAGCTGAAAAAGACTTCGACTTGATCGAGCCCGTGTTTTTCTCCACCTCCAACGCAGGCGGCGCTGCCCCCGCCTTGGCCAAAAACGAATCCAAGCTGCTGAATGGCCTAGACATTGACGCTCTGAAGACCTGTGACATCGTCATCACCTGCCAAGGCGGCGACTACACCTCGGAGGTGTTTCCCAAGCTGCGCAGCGCGGGTTGGCAGGGCCACTGGATCGATGCTGCCTCCACCTTGCGCATGCACAATGACGCCGTCATTATTCTTGACCCCGTGAACCTGCCGGTGATTGAAAACGCCCTCGCCAAAGGCGGCCTCAATTGGGTGGGCGGCAACTGCACCGTCAGTTGCATGTTGATGGGCGTGGGCGCTTTGTACAAAGCCGGTTTGGTGGAATGGATGAGCACCCAAACCTACCAAGCCGCCTCAGGCGGTGGGGCCGCGCACATGCGCGAACTGCTGACCCAATTTGGCACTTTGCACGCCGAGGTGAAAGATTTGTTGAACGACCCCAAGAGTGCTGTTTTGGAAATTGACCGCAAACTCGTCGCCAAACAACGCGCACTCTCCGCTGCAGAAACCGATAACTTTGGCGTCCCCTTGGCCGGTTCCCTCATTCCATGGATAGACAAAGACTTAGGCCTTGGCAAAAACCAAGGCGACGAACTCTGGGGCACCAGCCGCGAAGAATGGAAAGGCATGGCCGAGACCAATAAAATTTT
>Ga0114962_10003938_pt1 | contig 11928 bp, 1 predicted proteins | sample C_130820_MF_Meta_FD_87017 | JGI IMG/M metagenome (GOLD analysis project Ga0114962, IMG submission 87017) | Freshwater microbial communities from Lake Croche, Canada to study carbon cycling - C_130820_MF_MetaG | ecosystem: Environmental > Aquatic > Freshwater > Lake | place: Lake Croche, Canada... | reverse complement strand
AATATTACCTGTAGCATTAATAGCTCCATTAGCACTAACTGATAGTTGTACGTTTGCTGTAGCATTGCCAGCAGTTAAGTTTGACAATAACCCAACTGAAGTGATGTTTGGTTGTGCGGCTGTAGTTAGCGTACCAGTTAGATAAGTTGCAGATAATAAGTTACCACCAGAGAGACTATTTGCCGAACCCATAGTAACGTTTAGCAACGTACCCAATGATGTAATATTTGGTTGAGCTGCATCATTTACGGTATTAGCGACACCCGCTGTTGCTACGTTTAAGTTAGCTACGCGGGTAGTTGATGTTACTACTAATGGGGCAGTGCCGGTTGCTACAGTTGAGATTAACTGACCAGTTACGTTGGCATTACCGCCAGTAATATTACCAGTTGTTGTAATTGTATTAGAGCCGGCAGCAATAATACCAATAATGTTACCACCAGTGATGTTACCAGTTGTTGTGATGATACCGGAACCAGTGTTTAATGTACCGGCTACGTTAACACCGGTACTAGTAACGACTAATACGTTTGTAGTACCACCAACTGATGTGTTAACGTTACCGCTAGCAGTGGGAATACTGACGTTTGATGTGCCGTTTGCGATAGAAGAACCGGTAGAGGGGGAAGCCCACTGTAGTGTATTAGCTGTGTTCCAAGTGAGGACTTGTCCAGTTGAACCGCCAGTGATTGTGACGTTACCTACTGCCCCCAAATTGGACAAACCAGTCATGTTTAAGTTGACTAAGTTTGCATAGTTAGCCGTTGCTAAGTTTCCCAATGCTGCATTGGTAACAGATAAATTACCACTTGATGCGGTAATTGTAGCGTTACCTACAGTTAAACCATTTTTAACGACGAAATTGAGTGTTGACATGTTTCCTATCCCTTATTAGTCTGGCACATATGTGCCCATTAAATTAACTGTAGTATTCGCATACAATCCCAGCGCGTATAATTCTACATTACCGCTTGTTATTGTAGTCGAAAGTACTATCAAATCTGATCCTGAAGTAGATAAACTACCGTATACTGTTATAATACTATTTATGCTATCGTGTACTAAAAGCACTTCAAGCGCCTGATATCCGTCATCACTACCTGCTTTGATTGTGTATTTAGCAGACCTAAAAGTGGATGCCGGGAACTGATCAACTATTACATTGCCCGTACCCACAGAAACTGGGGCTCTTGAGCTATATAGGTCTCCAACTGCTATATTTGCAGCCGTAACCGTATTATTGGATGTAATATTTCCATTTGCAATCAAATCATTATTAATTACAACGTTTCCTGATGATGCACCGATATGAATATTGGGTGCATTTACTCCAATATTAATATTAGATACGCCAATATTAAAGATACCTGCATCACTTCCTGAAACGAAAATGGAAGAAGTTCCAACCATTACACAACCGGATGAAGCTACTAGATAATTTGCTGTAATGATGTTAGCGTTTGAGATGTTACTATTAACATCTAGCAAAATCCCTGCCGGTGTCGTAAGATTGCCGGTGGTATCAAATACCCATTTTTGAGTTCCGTTAGTCCAAATGTTGACATTTCCATTAGAGGCCGGTATAATAACATTAGATGTGCCGTTCGCAATTCCGTTACCCGAAGGAACCGTAGCCCAAGATAATGTCCCCGACCCATTTGTCTGCAAGTATTGTCCAGTTGAGCCACCTGTGATAGTGACATTGCCCACTGGGCCCAAATTTGACGTTCCCGAAACATTTAACGATGTCAGAGTACCAATTGTTGTAATATTTGACTGGTTTGCAGCAGCAGTAGTCAGTGTGACCGTAGCAAAATTTGCCTGTACTAAATTACCTAAATTTGCGTTACCACTAGTAATGTTACCAGTAGTCGAGATTGTATTGGACCCGGCTGCAATGATACCAATAATATTGCCACCTGTAATATTACCAGTTCCCGCAATTGCACCTGAACCAAAACTTAAGTTACCAACGTTGGCATTTCCTGTTGCGGTGATGGTTCCGTTACCAAATACCGTGTTTGCTGTCGCATTACCTACCGTCAGATTTGATAACAACCCCACACTTGTCAAGCTTGAAGTTACTATTCCCGATGCTAGTGTTGTTCCAATTAAATTAGCAGCATTTGCAGTAATAGAAACATTACTTGCAGCAGTTAATTGACCTTGCGGGTTTACAGTAAATGTTGCTACTTGATCCCCACTACCGTAACTCCCCGATGTTACTGTAGTATTGCTAATAGAGAATGTTGTACCGCTTAGTGTTAAGCCCGTTCCTGCTTGATACGTTCCAGCACCAGAAAACTGTGTAAAGGTGATTGGAGTTGTGCCGATAGTTATTGGTGGGGTTGTAGTACATACCCAACCCGTACTTGCTTCTGTTACACCACCGGTTACGAATACGAATCCTCCGGCAATTTCGGTATTTAAGTCAAAGTCTGATGTGCGGGTTAGTATATAGGTCGAAGTCAGATTACCTGTTTGAGTAACACTATAGATACCGTTGTACGCGCTAGAGCCTGCCAAATTAGCGTCAGTTTCGCTTTTAATTAATACTCTTGCGTTAGCGGTTGTTGCGGTGCTATCAAGACTTAATGCGCCATTTGCATTACCAGTAATTGTTGCGCCTACGCCACCGGTGCCGTTGTAATAGGTATATGCCGGTAAGAAAGTTACCGATGCTAATGTGACCGAATCTTTAACGTTTAGGCCTTGTGCAGTCGTATCAACATAGTATTTTGTAGCAGCATCTTGTGAATTAATTGGATTAGCAACATTAGTAATGTAAGTGTTTGGAGTTAACGAAATATTGCCAGTACCGTTGGTTACTAAGTTTATGTCTGTATTAGTACCTAATGCCGTGATTGTTATTCCATTTGAGCCAATACTAGTGACCGCATTTGCAAACAAAGAGGCATTACTTTGAATACTTCCTAAAGCGTTGATTGTACCGTTACCAAATACCGTATTTGATGTGCTATTACCTACGGTTAAGTTAGTTAATACGCCAACACTAGTAATATTTGGCTGTGCATTAGAAGAAACAGTAGCTGCATAACTTGTTGTAGGAATACTTAACGTGCCGGTAACATTTGCACCAGGAATGTTTGTTAATCCAGTCGCATTGCCAATGTATAGATAACCAGACTGTACTGTAATATTGCCGTATACTGACAGATCAACTTCTGTTGTACTATTACCTAATTGTAATAAATTTCCGCCTGCTGAATATTCATATGGCAAAAATGAGTGATAGTCCCAATTATTGGTGCCAGATACGCCGTCATAAATGAACTGAGTGACTCCACTAACTGGCACAGTAAACAATGTAGTACCTGCATTGTTTTTAACAACAACACCAGCACCGGCATTATTATTAATTGTGTATGATTGACCTAATATTAGAGTTGATTCTAGTGGTAAATTAACTGTCCAACCGTATGCGCCTGAAACAATCAAATGTGCAGCGGAATTTGCTAATAGCGTGGTAGAACCACTTGGAGCAGTAGTTACTGTAAGAGAGCCAGGCACAAAGCTTGCTGCGTAAACAATACCTAAAATATTGGCATTAGCTGCATATAGGTTTCCAGTTATATTTGCAGTGCCGCTAATATTTGCGCCGGTACCTGTTACAGTTAACACGCCTGCGTTGCCAGCTGAACTTATAGTAACATTGCTACTTGCTGTAATTGCTATATTGCTACTACCGTTTCGTAATAACCCACTATTAATAGTTGTAATATTACCAGTTGTAATAATCGCCGTTGCTGTTCCTAAATTACCAATATTAGCATTGCCAGTTACACTTAATGTGCCGCCAGTAGACAGATTACCTGCAGTTAATCCAACTGTGATATTTGCGTTGCTACTTACTAAGTTGCTTACTACGTTAACGCCGTTGCCATTAATAACAAGTTCTTTTGTTACTGTAGTGGTGCCGGTTGGCGTAATCCAAAATTCTGTACGACTACCTTGAGCAGAACCGGTCTGAACTTCTTCAGTAACCATGTCTACTCTAACAGTAGATAGGGTAGGCCACCCTGTTGTTGTGTACGGACTAGCACCGTAACGAGTGATAATCTCATTGGCTCCCAATCCTGACGGACTTGATGGTGTGCCATCATAGTGGCGACCAATAAATCCAGCGTAATTATTTACACCAACACCGTCTAATAATAATACGGCAGTAGTGTCTTGGTGCCCGGTAATTTGCAGCATTATTCCGGGTCTTTGTGGTGCTACATAATTACCATCTGAGTTAATATTAACCGCACTGGTTAGTGCGCTTCCTAGATTGCTAGTGATATTGAGCTGGCCCGCAACATTAGCACCAATACCATTAACAGTAAATATATTAGCATTGCCTGCTACTGATGTAGTGACATTGCCGCTAGCTAATACCGTCACATTGCTGGTGCCATTTACTAATTTACTTACTGAGACATTAGCAATTAGTGTTCCGTTAACAGTTAGGTTACCTATATTAGCGTTGCCCGTATTAGCGTAGAGATTACCTGTTGTGGTATCTCCTGTTACAGTTAATGAGCTTAGTGTGCCAACTGAAGTTATATTAGGTTGTGCGTTAGTTGTTAATGTACCTGTCAGTAAACTTGCACCAATTGTACCGCTGTTCGCATATATATTGCCAGCAGTTACATTTGCAGTTACCGCCAATGAGCTTAGTGTACCGAGTGAAGTTACGTTTGGTTGTGCATTTGTTGTCAACGTGCCAGTTAAGAGTGAAGCCCCAATTGTGCCAGTATTTGCGTAGATATTACCTGATGTAACGTTACTAGTAAATACTCCACTAGCAGCACCAATATTTCCTACATTGGCATTGCCAGTTACACTTAATGTGCCGCCAGTAGATAAGTTACCACCAGAGACGTTGCCTGTTGCTACTACTTGACCGCCAGTAGATAAGTTACCACCAGAGACGTTGCCTGTTGCTACTACTTGACCGCCAGTGCTTATATTGCCAGTAGCAGTTATAGTACCGTTACCAAATACTGTATTTGCTGTTGCATTTCCTACGGTTAACGTAGATAAAACTCCGACACTTGTTACGTTTGGCTGCGCGTTAGTAGTCAGTGTTCCTGTCAGTAGCGAAGCTCTAACTGTTCCTGCGTTGGCGTAGACGTTTCCTGATGTAATATCAGCAGTTACCGCTAAGCTACTTAACGTACCTACGCTGGTTATATTTGGTTGTGCGTTAGTTGTTAATGTACCTATTAATAAACTTGCACCTATAGTACCTGAATTAGCATACACATTGCCAGCAGTTATATTTGAAGTTACAGCAAGATTGCCTAATGTCCCTACACTTGTTAAACTTGAATTGATAATGCTTGATGCAAGCGTTGTGCCGGTTAAATTAGCAGCATTTGCAGTAATATATGTATTACTTGCAGAAGTTAATTGACCTTGCTGATTTACAGTAAATGTAGCAACTGCGTCACCATTACCGTAAGTGCCAGTTGTTACTGTTGTGTTTGTAATACTAAACTGACTACCGGCTAGCGTTAACCCTGTTCCTGCGGTGTATGTTCCGGCGCCGGAAAACTGAGCAAATGTAATATTTGTGCTACCAACTGACACCGGTGGCTGTGTAGTGCATACCCATCCGGTGCTTTGGTTAAGCGTCCCTTCTTCAACAAATGTAAAGGAGCCCGGAATATTACTACTAGTGCTGTCAAAATCAAGTGTGCGAGTAAGTAAAAAGTTTGCGGTTGCATTGCCTGTATTGGTTACAAGGTAAATGCCATTATACGGAGCATTTGAACTGGTTTCATTTTTAATGAGTACTCGGGCGTTAGCAGTTACCGCAGTAGAGTCAATGCTAAGAGCACCGACTGCATTTGCTGTTATTGTTGCTCCAACTCCGGACGTCCCGTTATTGTATGTATATGCAGGCAATGTTGTTGCTGTAGCTAACAATACAGAATCTTTGACGCTGAGTCCCTGTGCGACTGTATCAACGTAGTTCTTTGATGCTGCATCACCGGGATTAATTGGAGTATATGCTACTCCGGTAATATTTGTATTTGCCGTAAGAATAATATTACCAGTACCGTTTGTTACCAGATTAATATTTGAATTAGTTCCGGTTGCGGTTATTGTGATGCCGGATGTTGCTATGCTTGACACAGCATTTGTATATACAGTAGTATTACTCTGAATGGCACCGGCAGCCGTAATTGTGCCGTTACCAAATACAGTATTGGATGTGCTGTTGCCAACATTTAGATTAGATAACAGTCCAACTTGAGTAATATTTGGTTGATTGGTTGTTGTTAACGTACCAACTAATAGTGCGGCTCTGATTGTGCCTGAGTTAGCATATACGTTACTGGCAATTACATTACTAGCACTTACATCTCCAGTAACATCCAAACTAGTTAACGTGCCAACTGATGTGATGTTTGGTTGTGCGTTTGTTGTTAACGTACCAACTAATAGTGCGGCTCTGATTGTGCCTGAGTTAGCATATACGTTACCAATTACAATATTACCAGTACCTGCAATATTAGTAATACTTGTAATATTACCTACTGACAAGTTACCAGCAATCGTTACTAAATTACTAGTTTTATTAAATGTAAACGCTGTCGTTGAATTTGCATTGCCGCTGTCATTGAACACTACGCCAGTATTGGGACCCGGTAGAACTATATTAGCAGTAACGTTGCCAACAAGATTACCGTAGATAGTTCCACCAACCCACAAATCTAGTCCAATGCCGGTGCCACCGGTGACTACTAGTGCGCCGGTTGTCGTACTGGTAGCCGGGGTGGTTGGATGAATCTGAAACTGTTGTTGTGGATTGCTAAATCGCATCACTTCATTGGAAGTGTCGTATCCGTTACCAAATATAATATCGTTTACATCGCCGGTGCCCGCAGTTGCAATAATCAAATTGCCACCAAATCCTGGAACACCCGCCACTACAAAATATCCATCTCCGGGCTGCGTTAATCCTGAATTTGGCTGGCTGTAAGTAGAACCGGTAATACCCATATCAGAATAGCCGGCTTCGGCGTTGCCGCCATCAAAATAGGCTACCCAATCAGTACTGGCACTAGGATTTTGATTTAAAAGAGATGCCTGAGCGTAGTTTGCAGAATTTGCAGTGGCAAGAATTACCGAATTTGGAAAGTTAAGTTCGACGGTAGGTGCATTATTGCCAACTAGTACGGCGTTACCTATAATCACATCTCTGCCAATATTTGCATTGCCTGCAGTTATATTGGAGGTTACTGTTAGGTTTGCGGTTACATTTGCATTACCGTTAACTGTTATATTCGCAAACTGTATGTTTGCACTATTAGTGAAGTCAACATTACCACCCAACAACGTGATGTTGTTGGGTTTTAAGGTACCGCTTACCGTAACGTTGCTGGATGCCGTAATGAAATTAGCTGTAACGTTGCCAGTAGCATCAATAACATTGATAATCGTATTGGCACCGACGCTAAATCCAGCGACTGAATTAAGCGGTTTATTTGACATTAAATGGTCCTAAATTGTGTCGTCCAAACAGTTGAGTTGCTACTTGCTGGTGAGACTTGAAGAGCAATATTTGCACCAACTAAATTGACTGACAACGCACCGGGCGTTGCACCAATAAAAGTTGTTCCATAAATTACAAAGTCGGTCGTCGTAACTCCGTCAGTCACAGCTTGTACTGTTGCTGCTGAGTATTTAGCACCTGCGGTGTCCACCCCTTTAACAAAAAACTCTATGCCCGTAACTCCCGAAACAGGAACTGTTGCGATAGTTTGATTTGCGGTAATAGCCGTTGTAGTTACAGTTGCCCATTTAATTGAAGTATTGCCCAACGTAAGCGCAGTGCTAATATTTGCAGTATTAGCATTGACAACGTTAGCATTGACATTACCCGTATTAGCGTTAACGCTGCCGGTAAGTGTTATGTTACCGTCACTAGTGACGCTTACATTAGTTGAGACACCACCAACAAACAGATTAGATGCGATGTTTGCAAAGTTAGCAATTATCAAATTGCCCAAATTTGCTGTACCGGTAGTTGGTCCCGTCAACACTCCAGTATTGCTAAAGTTCCATTGACTGCTACCGGCATTAACATATACGTTGCCATTAGCAACCGGAATACTTACATTGCTAGTACCATTTGAAACTTGTGACCCCGAAGCCCAACTTAGATTGCCCAAACCATCTGTAACAAGTACTTGATTAGTTGAGCCACCAAAGATGTGTACATTACCAACATTACCCAACAAGACATTTGCCGGGGTGTTGTAGAAGTCTACAGTTCCACCGTTTGCAGTGAACGAGTTAGAGTATGTGACATTAGCGCCAGAAATATTACCAAAGCCAATAACGTTGAATGCGTTAGCGTTTACCGCAGTGTTTGCATTGACGTTTCCGTTTGCATTAACGTTTACAGCAATGTTTGCATATTGTGCGCTTACATTACCGTTAGTAGATACTAAATTACCATTAGTAGTTGTAAAGTTGCCACTTGTTGTGCTAAAGTTGTTGTTAGCAACAATAAAGTTAGCAAGTATGTTTCCATTGATATTTGCATTACCACTAGTGGTTGTAATATCAGTGTTGGATGTAATACTGTTACCAATAATTGTAGCATTTGAATTTACATTACCAGCAAGTAAGTTGCCCGACAAGTTTAATGATGTACCAGTTGCTGCACCAATGTTTGGCGTAACAAATGTTGCACTATTTGCTACAGCAATGTTTCCGCCAATAATAGCAGTTGTCACATTGTCTACATTAGCAGAGATTACCGTTCCAACAACCGAAATACCATTTGCGCCAGTATATGTTCCGCCTGCACTGAATTGGGTAAGGCCAATGTTTGTAACACCAATATCTATTTCACCAGGTGGGGATGATAGTACCCAACTTGAGCCACCGTATGAGAAGCCACCTGAAACGAACCAGAACGAACCAGAACCCAATGCAGTTGTACTTTGTGGCGCGTACATGTCGCCGTCTGCGCTTCTAGTGAGTACCCAGTTAGTAGAAACAGTACCTACTGTAGTTACATCATAGATACCATTGTATGCTTGATTTGATTGTCCAATTACAAGCACTCTTACACCAACAGTTGTCAGCACACTGTCAACTGTTAATGCTGCCTGTGTTCCCGCATTTGTCAATGTTGCGCCAACGCCCGGTTGAGCAAGTGCGGGTTCTGATAGACCTGTTCCTGCTGTTAGAGAGTCAACAATTGGACCAAAGTATGTTGCTTTGAGCGTGATCTGATTTGCAGCAGGGATCGTGTCTACCCAGTAAACGTCTGGAGCAGCATTGATACCATTGAATGCGTTTGTGAACGAGATGTCAGCGTTTGCCGACAATCCGTGCGCTGTACTAAACTGAATTGTATTGTTACCAATAATATCAGTAACAGTTAGACTAGTACCGCCAACTGTATATGTCGAATTTAAGTTAGTAGCTGCTAATACATTTGCAGCTGGGTGAATATATAGACCCTGACTGATATTATCAACATACTGCTTTGTAGCCGCATCTTGTGGATTTATTGGGTCCGCTACACTTGTAATATATGCGTCGTGAACATCAACGTTGCCGGCACCTCCTGGCACCAAGTTAATATTATACGTACTGTTACCAACCTGATCCGATGCTATTGTTAAGTAAGTACCAACAGACGTAATTGTATTACCAACAAATGCAGTGTTTGTTGTAATATTGCCGTTAGATTGAATGGTACCAATTACGTTGGCGCCGGTCGCTGTAACTACTACTACATTTGAAGTGCCACCAACTGAAAGATTGATGTTACCATTAGCTGCCGGTATAGCAATATTACTTGTACCGTTAGCAAATACACCGCGAATGAAACCATTAGCAATAATGTTGCCATTTACTAATGCATTACCTTGAATATTTGCATCGTAACTAGTGTTTAAGTAATTTGCATTTACATTACCGTTAGCATTTAGATTACCTGCTAGATTTGCAACGTTTGCAAACAGATAATTGACGCCGCTGATGTTACCACCAGAACCACCACCAGTTTGAATGTTGCCTACATTTAAGTTAGCAGTGTTTGCATTTACATTACCGTTAAGTTCATCAATCTGTAGAATTGACGATTGTACTAACGTATTAGCAAGCGGTGATTGTGTATCGATGTATGACACATAGCCAATACCTACTCCTGAATGATTTGGTACGCCGTTTGCAAAGTATAGATTACCTGGCAGTGTGGTTAAACCTGATACATTACTAAAGATCCATTGATAATCCACACCACTGTTGGCATTAATGTATACTGCACCATCTGCGGTTGGAATATCAACATTACTATATCCATTAGCAAGAGTTGAACCTGATGACCAAGACAAGTTACCACTTCCGTCAGTGACTAATACCTGACTAGGGTTACCACCATAAATGTGTACGTTAGCAACATTACCTAACTGCACATTAGGCGAGTTAGTAGAAAAGTCTACTGTTCCGCCAGGTGCTGCGGCTGTGAAATTAAGCGCCGTAACATTGTTACCCGCCGTAATATTACCGCTACCATCAATATATACGTTTGGTGTGCTTGTTCCAACTGTTAAGTTAGTTAGGTTACCGACACTAGTAATATTAGGCTGTGCATTATCAGTTACAGTATTGGCAGTTGAGATAGTTCCAGAGATATTGCCGGCTTGAATGTTGCTTAGATTTCCGCCATCGCCTGCAAACCAAGTAGCAGTGATGCCACCCGGTGCTGTTAGATTGCCGGTAGTATCAAACACCCATTCTTCAGTTCCATTTGACCAAATAGTAACGTTTCCGTTACTGCTTGGAATGCTAACGTTTGAATTTCCGTTAAAAATTGCGTTTTGAGAGGCTGTTGAAACCCAAGATAGATTGCCGCTTCCGTCAGTCTGTAGAATTTGACCTGTTGTGCCACCGTATAGATGTACGTTAGCAGCATCACCTAATAATACGTTAGCATTATTAGTGTTAAAGTCAACCGTGCCGCCCAAAGAGTAAAAACTGTAAGCATTCATACTACCAATATTAGCAACAAAGTCACCATTGGTTGTTATAACATTATTAGAGAAATTAGCATAATTAGCAATTAACGCATTACCTAAGTTTGCGGTGCCTGCTGCAGGGAAAGTAGTATTGCCAGTATTAGCAAATATCCAACTATAAGTTGCGCCCTTGGTAGTAATACCAACATTGCCGTTGTCTGTTAGATAGATTTCACTGTAAGAAGTATTGTTTCCAGTATAGATATCAATTGTTGTTCCAATTGGTGCAGTAACGTTTGCATTAACACTTGGTGAAGTTAAAACACCGGTGTTAGCAAAATTCCATTGATAATCTGTGCCGTTGTTAGCGTTAATGTAAACATTGCCGTTAGCAGTAGGAATAGTGACATTACTTAAACCGTTTTGAATTTCACTTACGTTAGCAGTTGAAGTCCATGATAGATTTCCTGAACCGTCTGTCTGTAGTACTTGACCGCTAGTGCCACCGCCAATGTGTACGTTACCAACATTACCTAATTTTACGTTAGGATTGTTAGTAGCAAAGTCAACATTACCACCGTTACTAGTGAACGAGGTTGCAAAAATAACGTTGGCGCCAGAAATATTTCCCGAGCTACCAGTAGTTTGAAAATTACCTGCTACAACGTTGCCGCCTGCATACAGATTACCACCAACACCTACGCCACCGGTGACTACTAGTGCGCCGGTTGTCGTACTGGTAGCCGGGGTGGTTGGATGAATTTGGAATTGTTGGCCTGCATCAAAGAAGCGCATCACTTCGTTGCCGGTATCATAACCATTACCAAACACAATGTCATTATCTGTGCCCGTGCCGGACGTTGCTATAATTAAATTACCACCAAAACCAGGGACGCCTGATACTACGAAATATCCATCGCCTGGCTGAGTT
>Ga0114962_10003936_pt1 | contig 11929 bp, 12 predicted proteins | sample C_130820_MF_Meta_FD_87017 | JGI IMG/M metagenome (GOLD analysis project Ga0114962, IMG submission 87017) | Freshwater microbial communities from Lake Croche, Canada to study carbon cycling - C_130820_MF_MetaG | ecosystem: Environmental > Aquatic > Freshwater > Lake | place: Lake Croche, Canada... | reverse complement strand
TTTGATATAAATAATAAAAATTTAATACAAAAATATACATTTCTGCCTAAAACTGGACTTTTTTGGAAAGAATATAATTTTGATACAACATTAAAAGTAATTAAAAATCAAGATGATATTAATCCTGATGTATGCGTAATTACATCAAAAGATTGTGATACAACAAATTTAGATACATATACAAATCCAAATAAAAATTCAGATGAAATAAAAAATAGATGCCAAGCGATTTGTTTTTCTAAACAAGTAAATTTTCAAACTGAAAAAAGTTATCCTATGACCTACAATAAAAATAAAAAAGAATGGGAATGGCAATAATTATTTTCTTTATATATACTATAAAGAAAATGCCAACATTACCAGATAATTGTTATACTGATGAACATAATAAAAATGCAATTTGTTTATCATTGACAAATGTAGATATAACATGTCCTAATTCAAATATTCATTTTAAAAATGGTGATACAATAATTTCAAACTATTATGAAAAAAAAAATAATGCATGGACATGTAATACTAATGCATTTAATTGTAATAATAATACATTCAATTCATGTTTAAATACTACATCTAAAGATGGTAATCAATGTGTAATATTATCAGATTCTACATCTTCATCAATTCATTCATCTAATAAAAATGAAAAAATAGTTTGTATTGATTCAAGTAGTATAGACATTACTAATAAAACTGCAAGAATTATTAAAAAAGAAATTATACCAAATTAAGTATATAAACTTTTCCATGTTTCATCTTCATCTAATATATCATCTTTACTTTTTTTAGATTCTTTATTTATTTTAAAAATTTTAAATGCATTTTCTAAATCTTGATTATTTATTTTTTTCTTATCTTCTGGTTTAAATAAAACACGTTTTCCATGTTCTATTTTAGTCATAAAAAATAATGTTTCAATATCACCTCCCATATTAGTAAACAAACTATAATTATCTTCAAAAAATTTAGTAGGAACTTGTTCTGCATTCCATCCCATATCTGTTACCATTTTTTTAAAAATTAGACATAATTCAGTTGCAGTATATTTTTCAATAGTATAAACAAATGGAAATCTACGTCTTAAACCTTCATTCTGTGCAAAAAAACATTTATCTAGTGCATCTTTATACCCCGCTATAATACACAATAAACTATCTTTTTTTTCTGATAAATTTTGATTTAATGTATCTATTACTTCTTTTGCAAATGAATCACGTCCCTCTTCATTTCCTAAACTATAAGCTTCATCTATAAATAAAACACCACCTTCTATATCATCAATTACTTTCTGTGTTTTTAATGCACTCTGACCTAAATAACCTGCGCATAAATCTGCACGTTTTACAATTCTAAATATAAATGGTTCTTTATTATCACCCTCTGAACTACTTCTACCACGTTTAATTGTTTTCATTACATTCATATATTCTTCTAATTCATCATCTAATTCTTCTAATGTTGTTGCACGTTTTTTATTACTTGCATTTTTAGGTTTTGGTTTAATAATTCCCATATAATAATATATTTCACCTATTATTTTTCCTAATAAAGTTTTACCAACACCAGGTGGTCCTTGAATAATTGTATGCATCATATCTATATTCTCATTATCAAATTCATTCAAAAAAAATATAATTTGTCCAACAATAGAATTTTTTACAGTAGTCATTCCTATAATATTTTTTAATTTAATCAATGATGGTAATAAATTATATAACTTTTCTAAATTAAAACTATATTCTTTAGTAGAAGTATATTTTTTTGCAAGATCAATTAAGTCATCCAAATTTTTAATTTCTAAATGCGAAAAGTCTTCTTTTTGTTTTTTCTTCTTAAAATTTAATTGATTCATATTTTCTTCTTCATTTCTTGTTCTTTTGCTCATATTAATAAACTATATTAATATATATATATTGTTCTTTTTAACTATATAAAAAATGAAAAATTAAAAAATTGATAATTATTATTATTCAATACATAAGGTTATACTATTATTAAAGTTAACATTATACGTATAATGGAAGAGCAAATTAAGGAGGAAAATACTGTAATAGATTTTAATATAAAAAAGGGACTTACTAATCTAGGAAATACATGTTTTTATAATGCTACATTAAACTGTCTTCTTAGATGCAAAATGTTAATTAATAAATTAAAAGATTATAAACAAGTAGATGAAGTATTAGCGGATGGTAACAAAAAAGAAAAACCTGTTTCACAAAAATTACTTAAATATCTTCAAATTACAATTGAAGATTATTATATTAAAGATTATGTTGAAATTGGTCCTACTTTGCTTTTTAGATCATATCGCAATATGAATCCAAGTTATATAAGTGGTACACAAGATTGTGCACTCCAGTGTTTAACATATTTTATTGATAATTTTATTGACGCTTCTAAAATTGAAGATATTCATATTGCAGAATTATTTGATTGTGGTTTAAAAAGTGAGATAACTTGCCCATTGTGTCAAAATAAAACAGTATCGAATGCACCAGAAAAAATTATAACTCTGCCAATTAAAGGTCAAAAAACTTTTGAAAGTTCTATGAATCTATTTTTAAGTGATGAAAAACTTGATGATGATAATAAATACAATTGTGAAAAATGTAATTTAAAAGTAAATGCAAATAAAAAATTAATTATTAATAAGACACCAGAATATTTATTTTTTGCTCTAAAACGATTTGAATATGAATATATTAAAGAAAGAGATATGACAAGAGTATCAAAAATTACGGATGAAATTACTATGCCAAATAATACAACAATTAATGGCATTGTTTATGAATTGAAAGGATGTATTTTTCATTTGGGTGGTATTGGTGGTGGTCATTATATATATTATCATAAATTTGATAATCAATGGGTAGAATTTAATGATAGTATTGTATGTAATGAAAATAACATAGATAAAGTTATTAACAAGGGTTATGTATATCTTTATGAACGTTCTAATTAAATATTATTTTACTAATTTATAAAATAATAATTATTCTGGATTAAATGTATTACAATCATCAAATCTAAATAACATGTAGTACATAATATATAATGTACCAAACATAAATGCAAATAAGGAAAATACTATTTTTAACATTAAAGGATAGTTTTTACTTGTGTTACAATCCCAACTTAAATATGCTGCATAGGAATTAATTAATAATAATAATACAAATGTTCCAGTAGATATTTTTGATGCTGAATTATCAGATGTATTATCTTCTTCTTCATCATCTTTATTTTCATCAACTATAATATTAGTTATATCTGTATTAGTACTGTAATCATTTATAGAATTATCAATATATGTAGGATTAGAAGATGGTGCAATAGATGGAGTATTATTGGTAGTGTTAAGTGGTGTTATAAAATCTGCATGTTCGAGTATATTCTTTTTTTGTAAAGATTTTTTTATAAAATTAGATATTAAATATGCGTCCATTATATATTATCATATAAGATATTTTATTTAAAAAATTGATATTTTATTATTAAAAATATCAATACCCTAACTATATATATAATGGACGAAGTAAATATTCATATTTCTCAAGAAATAAAACCAAATTTATCTGAATTAAATGAAATTAAAAATGGATTAGAATCTATAAATAATAATGATTCTGATGATTCTTTTTCTTGTTCTACTGATGATTCATCTAGTAATTGTTCATCATCATCTAAAGTTAATAAAAAATATATTATTATTGATAAAAATAATAATAGTGAAAAATTAGAATCAATTATTCACTATATGAAATTAGATATGGTTAATAAAGATATTGAAATTGAAGATAATAAAATTAAACTAATGACTCTGAGTAAATATGAATTACTCTTTAAAAATATAGAATTTTTATTTGAACGTCTTAATTATGCTAGTACAACATTGAAAGAAAGAATCAATTCAATTCCAGATAAAGATTTTTATAAACATATTATGTTACTAGAAAATTCTCATTCTCATTGTTTGAAAATTAAAGATAAATATAATCAATATCTTAATACTGAAATTATACCTCATTGTTCATCACAACAAAATTATCTTAAACATGCAATAAGTGTATCATTTGCAATTAAAGATAAAGAATTTACTGATCTTACTGCTGTTATTGGTAAACAAATTATAAATACAAAATATAAACAATTTTTTAATCACTTTCTTCTTATTTTTGGTTTTATTGTAATTCTTTTTGCAATTATTCTAAATTTTTATAGATTTTGGTAACTTAATTTAATCGAAGTAATTCAGATAAATATGGTGCAATATATCTTGATAATTGCATACTTGTTGGATTTGTTTCATTAAAATGAAATTTACTTGTTGGATTTTCATCATTATACCATTTATCTAAAATAAATGCAGATAAAATATCATTATTCGTTTTTTTCGCTGTTATATATGAAAGTAATAATTCACGTATATCTGGTTTTGATAACCAGGACATTAAAAAAGTTAATCTAGAATTTACTTGTACTGCATTACCTCTTGATTCTAAAGTTATTATATATTTTATAAATATATATATTTCAAATATAACATCTTCACCAATTGTATTTCTAATACCATCTTTAATTAGATTTAAATTTGGTTTTTGTCTCAGTTTAGTACCATATGAAATTTTACGCCATGAACCAGGATTACCCGCTCGACCCGCTCTGCCTTTCGCTTGAGATATAATTCTTTCTTCATCTGAATCAAATCCAACTATTACATGTAATCCTTTTGGGGATAATTTATCATTATATTGATAATCACTTCCTCTACCTCCTAAATTAGTTGTAATAATAATTCGCATCGGACCTAATTTTTCTTCAAGAATATGTTTATCTGATGACGCTTCATACATAGATGGATTAAATGATCTTGTTTTAAGATAACTATAAATATCTCGTGCACGATCTGGATTTTCTGTAATTATTAATATTGGTTGTTCTTCTGTTCGTTTAATTATTTCTTTTACAATTTCTTGATGCCATTCATTTAATGTATTTACATGAATAGCGGGAGTTATTAAAATAAGTTGAGGTACTGCAAATTCAGGTAGAACGACCGGCGGTCTATTAATTTTCCATACTTTTTGTTGAAAATCAAGTATATCTTTTTCTAATCCTACTGTGCCGGATAATCCAAATATTAAATCGGATTCTCTTATATATCTTTGTAATGAATAGGATCTAACAGAAATTGTCGGTTTTGTAAATATATTTCTAAAATATTTATATTCTAAAAATTCTTGAATTCCATATGAAAATCTCATATTACTAATAATTTGTCCTGTACCTACATCTAAATATTGTATAGCACCCATAAAAAGTAAACCATATGCTCTTTCTTTATCTTTATCTTGGATTTGATCTATTAATTCTTTAATTCTTCTATATCTTGATTTAGAATCAGGTGATAAATCTTCTTCTCTAACAAACCATTGACTCGCTTTGGTTTTTAAATTTGTTAATGCTGTAGAATTATTATAATGATTATAAAATATATTAATTGATTCTATTAATTGTGATATATTTAAATATGGATAATCTCGTTTTATATCTTCAATTTCATTAAATAAACTTTTTACTAAAATAAAATTTACTCCATTTTGATATGAACTATTTGGATGAAATACTTTAAATGCATTATATATCCATGTTATTTTTTCTGAATTCCATCTACTAATAAAATTTGGATAATATTTATTTATATATGTATCACATGAGTCTGTGACTGTTTTAATTGCATCTATGATTGAATATTTACTAGTTAAATGGGTATAATAATTAATTGTTAAATCCGCGATAGATTTTAATATGATTTTTACTATATCTTCGGATGGATCTGGATCGGATGTCATTACTCGACCACCTGCATTATCAACTAAATGACTATCTGATTCATCTAAGATAACCGTTCTACGGACTCTTTGATCTAATAATTTTCTTGGTTTAGTAGGATCTGATACTTCTTGTAATGCAAGCGATTCAAAATCAAATGGTGTTCCATATACAATATCATCAACACTTCCAGGATCATTTATACCTCTTGCGCGTAATCCATACACTTGAAATAATGGTTGACCAAATTTTAATCCATCCGCTGCAAGATCATTTGTTACAGTAATTACATGTACCGCCATTGGTTTTTGATCTGCAAATGGTACATTTAATCTTTTTTGTAGAATTGCAATCATTGCAACAATTAATGATTTACCTTGTCCTGTTCCAGCTTGGAGTAAAAGATTTTTACCTTCTAAAAATTGTAGAACAGCGATTAATTGATTATCTCTGGGATATTGTCCTTTTATTTTACATACCATTAATGCAACTTTTGCAACTTCTCTCAAAATAATTTCATAACGATTTTGTGTTATTTCTGGACTAGTTTCACTTATTTTTTTTCCATTTTTAATTCTTTCACCTGATCTAATATATTCATCAATTATACTAAGTTGCATATTTAATAATTGTAATTCTACATCAATCAATGATTCTTTGTCTTTTAAAAATTGTAATAATTCACTTCTAGTTCTTATTTTAATTTTAGATGATTCATTTTTAACTTTTGGTTTACCAATACATGATTCAAAATATCTAAAATCTGTATCTACTCCACCTAATTGTTTTATCCTATATTTTAAATATTTTTCTTTATACATATAATAAGAATGAGATTTAAACTGGATAATAAACTTTATTATATCCGTTATGAATATAACTATTTATTTTTTTGAAACTAATTCTTTAAATAAATATCATCAAAAAGATGATATTTATTACTTTCAAAAAGAAGTAATAAACTGACAGTGGTGGGGATCGAACCCACGCGGATTTAACTCCAGCAGATGACTAAAATTAATCAATGTTAACTTAAGCCTGCCACCTTAACCACTCGGATCACACTGTCGATCATTAAATTTTAATGATCGACAATATTTACTTTCTCTTCAAAATAATATATTCTCTATTCTTTAAGTAGTATCACCATTCTAAATTTTTTCTAAATTGATAATTTGTAAATTTTTCAGAAAGAGTCATTACATCTAAATTAGTATCTGCTGGACCACTTACAACGGTTCCATTTAGATCAAATTTAGATCCATGACACGGGCAATTTAATTTTTTATTTGTTTTATCTAAAGTTAATAAACATCCCATATGTGTACATACTTTACTTACTTTCTTTGTTATATTATTTTCTTTTATAATTATAGAATCTTTATTTTCAGATATAATTTCTACATTTGACATTTGTTCATGATAATTTGGTTTATATACAACAATAAATACAAAAAATATAACTAATAAAAGAGTTAAAATTATTTCTTCCAAATTATTATCCATAAATATATTTTATATTTTATTTTATATATTTATGGATAAATATGATATAGTAATATTTGGAGGTGGTATTGCAGGATTAACAATTGCACATGAATTACTAAAATATAATTTTTCAATTGCAATAATCGAAAAAGAATCAATTATTGGTGGTATGGCGAGATCAGATATATATCCATCTAGAAATAATTTACGTACTGAACATTCATGGAGAGGATATGCACCATTTTATAAAAATACATTTCAAATAATGAGTGAAATAAAATTAAATGATAAAACATCTTTTGATACATTAGATCCAAATTTAAATTTTCAAACAATGGAAACAAATATTAATGAAAATAAAAATACTACTTTTTTTGATACAATTATTTTATTATATTGGATTATATATTATTTATGCAGTGGTTATAAAAGATCTGAAGAAAATAAACAAATTGGATTTTCAAATCTGATTGAAAATCAGATTTCAATCAATGCAAAGAAAAAATATATATCTCAAATTGGTCCTGGTCTTGGATTAGATCCATATTCAGCATCTCTTTATCATATTGGAAAATATATAGAAATGACATTATACGAAACGGAGACAACAAGTAATTGGTTTTTTACTAATAGACCAACATCTGAAGCGTGGTTAAATCCATGGTATACTCAGTTAAAAAATAAAGGTGTTCATTTTTATCTTTCTACTGAATTAAAAGAATTACAATTTAATGAAACATCTGTTATTTCCAGTACAACATCTAATAAATCTTTTACTGCAGGCGCCTATATAATTGCATTAAATCCATACGCGGTAAAAGAATTATATATAGATAATAAACTTGGTAATGATTCAGAGTTAGATAAATTTATTGATATTACAATAGGACAACCACATGTTCAAATAAGTTTTAGATTAGGTTTTAGTGAGAAAGTTAATATTTATAAAAGAGATGGTTTTGTATTTTCTGATTCTAATCTAAATATAACACTTTATCCTCAAGATAATTTTTGGATACCTGAATTATTTGATACTAATATTAATTCAAGTGTTAAATTTCCATCTTTATGGAGTGGTGTATCATGTGTAACTTATAAAAAATCAAAATTATATCCAGATAAAAGATGTGATCAGTTAACAAAAGAAAAATTTTTAGAAGAAGTACTTTATGAAATTTCCGAAAGTAAAGAATTTGATAATTATATTAGAAAATATAATAATAAATCATTCAAAGATTTAAATATTATAGAAAAAGAAATTTGGTATGAATGGGAATTTAATAATAATAAATTAGAAAGTAGAAATAAAAAATGGGTAAACACTATAAGTAATTCTAATAGACCTGGACATAAAACTCATTACGATAATTTATATATTTCTGGTTCACATTGTGAAACTGGTATGAGTATATGGACAATGGAATCTGCAGTTGAAAGTGGTAAAAGATGTGCAATAAGTATTATAAATGATAAAAAATTAAAAAATAAAATAAAATTATATCCTCATAATCGTCCAAATGTATCACTATATAAATTTGATGATTTTTTATATGATATAAATTTACCAAATATATTAGATATTGGAATATATCTTATTTTTCATCTAACACTCTTTTTTTGTTTATACTTTATTTATAAATATTATCAAATGAACAATAAAATAAATTAATTATTTTGGGATCAAATGTGGATTGTTCATATAATAATTATACAAATATTCTCTTAGTTGATCTTGTGTATAATAATAATACATCGGTTGATAATATTGCATCGGTTGATAATATTGCATCGGTTGATACATTGATGGATTATACATTGGTGGATAAATTGGTGGATAAATTGGTGGATAATAATATTGTTGCATATATGGATCCATTTTTATAATTATATTAATTAGAAATATTATTAATTAAAACAATTTCAATTTTTATTGTATGGGAATATTAACTAATTTATTTAAAACAAAATATCTTGGAATATTAGATATTGAATTTCAAATTAATCAAGATAAAAATGGAAAACAAAATGCATATATATTAGAATTAGGTATTGTAATATATGAGAAAAATAATGATATACCGATATATATAAATCATGTAAATTTTCCATTATTAAAAGATACAAATTTAAGAGTATTAAATACAAAATACTGTACAACAACAGAAGATACAGAACGTAAAATGAAAGAAATAGAAAAAGAATTTCAAATAAATTTAAAAGATATAGAATCAATTAAAAATAAATCAGAATTAATATCATTCATTCCAGATAAAAATACAAAGAAAAAATTAAAAGAAATTATTAATACAAATCAATTAAATTACACTGAAAAAGAATATATTCGTATGCAAAAAATTATTGATAAATTATCATTTAATTTATTTAAAAATAGATTACCATCAAAATATAAAGTATGGTATAATAAAATTATTAATTTATATTTAAATGATCCTAGTGTTAAACAAAGAACAATTAATCCTAAAAATTACTTGGAATTTTTAAGAAATTATTTTAAAGATATTACAATTATTCATAAAGAAGATATGGATTTTATTGCAATTAATAATGATCTGCGTAAATATGATGTTAAAGTACATAATTCTGTTTCACATTATGATATTGCAGATCATAATCAATTATTAATTAAAAAATATGAAACAGCAAAATTATATGAATCATATTTATTTTTAAAACGAGATTATATTGATAATATAAAATATCCAGAGTTAAAAAAATTTGATGAAATATTACGTGAAAAATTAAAAGAAAAAATGCCAGTAATTAAAGCTCATAATCCTTTATCCGATACATATTTTACAATTATTGTATTTATTATCATAAAAAAATATTTTAATTTAAAATAAACATATTAATACTATTATAATGTTTATTAATATAAATACTGTAGATAGACTCTATATTGAAAATACATCATATGTTGATATATTTACGTCAAAAATGTTTACAGATAAACCATTTCTGGTTATAAAAAATAAAGAAGAATTTAATAAAATAAAATTTTTATATGAAATTTATTTATTTGATTATACTGATGCATATTATATTGATAATTGTGCAGTTTTATACATCTCAAAACAATATATTATTAATATTAGAAATTTATTAATATTATCCAATTCACCAATAGAGAATATAGAAAATCAAATAAAAGAGAGATATAAAATTAAACAGTATAAAAAATATCAAAATACATTTGTTACAGCATTTTTAAATTTTGGTAATAAAGATGAATTAACACTTGATTCAGATTATTTTAGATATTTTTCAAAAATAGCAAAAACAAATATTCCAATTATTCTCTTTTTAGATAAAAAAGAAAAAAAATATGCATTAATTTTGAATACTTTTTATCCTAATGTACATATTGAATATATTGATAGTTCTTTTCTATTATTTAATTCTAATAAAAGATTACCATCTATTAGAAATACTAAAAAAGATACAAAAGAATATATTCAATTCATGAATAATAAAATTATTTTTATGAATAAAGCGCGAGAATTAAATATATATAATACAAATTATTTTATTTGGGTTGATTTTAGATTATTTCATATTTTTAAAAATGAAAGTGTTGCATCATCGTCATTAATAGATCTTGCAACAAAACAATTAATACAAAAATCATATTTTCCTGGAGCATTAACAATAAAACAAAATAAATTAGATGATGTTAATTGGAGATTTTTAGGTGGTGTATTTATTTTAGATTCTGATTCTATTATAAAATTAAATCAAGAAACAATTGATTTATTATCTTCTGATATACCAGTATTTTCATGGGAAGTTAATAATTGGGCAATTATTGAATATAATAATAAATTTGATTTTGGTTGGTATTTTGCGGATCACAATGAAACAATATTAGATGTTAAATAATCAAAGATATATCTACAATAATCGTATTAAAAAAATAAAACTTATATTCAGGATATTTTATTATAAATTTATTCCATTCATTTATAATAAATTTTTTTTGATTTATACTAAGATATGGTAATGTATTACTATAATTTAAATTATAAATAGTCTCTAAATCATTTGGAAGTTGTATTTCATCTGTCATTTCAGACATATACTAGTTTAGATTAAATTTATTTTTATAAAATATGGACTATAAAAATAAATATGTAATGTATAAAAATAAATATATACAATTAAAGAATCAATTAGGTGGTGTTTATCTTAGAATACAACCAGATGGATCTTCAATTGATCTACCAGATTTAATGTTTTATCATGAAACAGCAAAAAAATGGTCATTAAAACAAGCACTAAAGTTTAGTCATATCAGTCAGGATACTAGAAGATTTGTAGCACAAATGCCATGGGATTTCTATAATGAAATAATTCCATATGGTATGACTTTACACGTTTTTAATCGTATATTTCCAAACGCTATTGGAATAAATATAAGTAATCGTCAAGATATTACTAATGATGATTTTATTTACCTAACACTTATAAAAAAATTAAAAATGTCTGGTTGTAATCAACCAACAATAACAGATGTAGCGTTTACTCATTTAACTCATTTAACTACATTAAATATGTCTTATTGTAATCAACCAACAATAACAGATGC
>Ga0114962_10003932_pt1 | contig 11935 bp, 12 predicted proteins | sample C_130820_MF_Meta_FD_87017 | JGI IMG/M metagenome (GOLD analysis project Ga0114962, IMG submission 87017) | Freshwater microbial communities from Lake Croche, Canada to study carbon cycling - C_130820_MF_MetaG | ecosystem: Environmental > Aquatic > Freshwater > Lake | place: Lake Croche, Canada... | reverse complement strand
CCATGTTCACACCTTTATTTTCCTTATCGTAGGATTGGGAAATGTTGATGAGTTGGGTGATGGCGCGATCAAATGGCATGTCGCGGATATTGATTTCAGGTACAGTGATAGAGCGGAGTTTATCAATGGTAGGATCAGTGTCGGTCTTGCCGGTGGTACCCACGACTTCACGGTTATAAACTTCAGGAAGTTTCCAGCTCTCATCGAGCAACTCAAACATCTTACCTTTGGTGACGCCACGATTCCATGCACCAGAATTTTCGGAGACGAATTGACGAATACGAACTTGGAAAGCTTTGGCTTCCGAGTTGTTTGGCTGATACTGAAGAACTTCGCGATAGGCGTCGAGTGCACCGGTGTAATCTCCGTAGAGATAACGAGCACGACCTTTAACTAAGAGCTCATCGATTTTGAGATCCTTAGCACGGAGACCAGGTGAAAGGTCGTCAATGTTGCGGTAGGTAGGATCGGACTTCTTGTCGTTAAATTCTGCACGCAGTGCGACTGCAGCGGCTTCATCTACTTTGAGGTTTTCGAAATCTTTAATATAACCATCGGCCTTGGTCATTTCGCGGGCCTCAATAGCAGCGAGAGCACGACGAGAGAAAATCGCAGCGACATCGTTTTTGATGCGGGCAGCGAGTTTCGCGGTAGCGATGTTATTAGGTAGACCTTGTTTGGCTTTATCTAATTTTTCTTTCGCTAAGTCATAACTTTCGTCGCGAATTAAACCTTCAGCTTCAACGACGAGCGCGGTCGATGCACTGATCTTAACATCATTTAATTTTGCAATGCGGTCGATTTCAGCACGAGCAATGGCATCAGTTCCTTGATCACCAGCTTCACGGCGACCGAGAATATCTTGGCGAGTGAGAGCGATTTCGTCACGTAATGCCTGCGCGGTTGGATTGCTAGGAAGGGCGCCATTAGCACCATCGAGAATTCTGAGTGCTTCTTTGTAATTGGCTTGGTCGGCTGATTCCTTGGCCTTAGCGATGGCGGTCTCAACTTCACGGTAGAGATTTTGGTGAGATGATTCAACGGTGGCGATGAGATCTGCTGGCTTTGCGGGCGCGGCAGGTTTTACGGCAACTGGCTCAGCCACGACTGGAGCACCGGATTTGGTTGCTTCAGCGGCGGAGATAGCTGCGTTAACCGCAGCTAAACCCTCTTTAGCACCTTCATCGGCTTGATCTAATTTTTGGAGCGCTTCATAGCGGTCGCGAGCGGTTTTCAAGTCGCCTTCTTCGCGGGCCTTGAGTGCCTCGGAAAGAATTTGCGTCTTTTGCTTAATCGGATCGCCGTCCTGAGCGATTAAAGAGCCAACCGCAATGACAGCGGCGAGAGTGGCCCAAGCAAATGTATTTCGTGTGATAGTTTTCATCGGAGCTTAAAGTAGGTAAATTATTTAGTAAGTTTGGTTTTTTCTTTTTCCTTGGAAGTGGGGGGCGTAGATTTGGGATTTACGGGAACAGGTAGGGATAGAACCTGTTGGTCGGATCTTTGACCCTTTTTGGGGTCGAGAACGTACTTCTTCTCAACGGTCACGGTCTTGTTTACTAAGTCAATGTCTTTGATAATGTAACGAGCCTTTTCGTACTTAAAATCATCGCCTTTCTTATGAAAAGTCCATGATTTTGCTTGGTCGTCGGTGGCGGTAATCACCACGTCGACTGTGTCCTCAAACTCGAGGGGCTTTTCATCATTAATCGTGACCTTGCGGCCCAATAATCTGTCATCGAGAACTAAAGTCTTTTGTTGAATGCCGTCAGGCTGTTTAACCAGCTTGTACTCCATGGGGTAAACCGGAGTCTTGTCATTCAGAGGGCGCTTTAGTCGACATTTCTCAAACCATTCTTTGGTTTGGGTATTCTCAATGGAGAACTCTCGGTCTTCTTCCTTGCCGGACTTCGCAGGCATACTGGAGCGCAAGACGTAAGGATAAGTAGGGTGACCAACACTGACCAGTGAAACACCAAAAGGTGGCAGAGGTATCACCTTCTTGTTAGCTGGAACGTACTCGGCTTGGGAAGGATCCCAGGCGATATCGATAGTGGTGAAAAGATCGTAATCCCAACCGTCGTCATTTTCTTCAGGAGTAAACCAATCTTTGATCTCTGGATTTAAAGTTAACTTAGCAGTCGCAGGGTACGCCGTGCCAGCAGGCTCTTGCTTTAATTCAGGAATCGCTTTGGAACGGTCTTCATCCGATGGAACCAAGGGAGTGACACCGAACAAACCTTGATCGAGCGCTACATAACCGAGGACTGATAAAATCAACACTCCTAGAGCAACTAAAAGTGCCAGTAAGTCTTTTTTGAAATTCATCGTGGTGTGTTTGTTTTATTTTTTAGGCTCAGCGTCGGCGACGGGCTTATCTTCGGGGGCCAAAAGATAATCGATTTGTAGAGTGATTTCCGAAAAATTTTGGCGAACGACCACTTTACGTTCTTCCTTGGCTGGAGCGGTTGGACTGCCAGTAGAACCAAGAACGGGTGAAGCAGTAAAGTCTGGCGGTTCAGCAGCAACCAGGCCGGAGGAGCCCAGATTAGCAATCGCATTGGTTCCTAAAACCTTCAGCGACTCGGCCTGTGGATTGCTAATTTCAATCGTGGTGATCACTAACGGACGTCCGCTATTACGAATTTTATTAATAAACGTACGCAGTGTAGGAGTGGTTGCGACGAAACGAACACGGAAAGAAAGTCCGTCAATCAAAGGTGGATTACGGAAGGTGCGAGTGGGTAAAAATTCATCGTTTTCGCCGCGAGCACCTTCGACGGGTCCAAAAGTACCAGCGTTAGGTTTTCCTGCAGCGATAGCTTCATAAGTTTCAATCGGTTCGCGATCGATGGACTGTAATAAAATAGCGCTGCGGTTGGGCGTGTTAGGACGAGAATCAATGAGTGTACGATAAATAAAATCAATAATCTGTAATTGCTGATCAACCTTCGCCAACGTCGTACCTTTAGGCGAGGTGCCGGGATTGCGAATGTATCGGCGGAAACCAAATTCACATTTCTCATTAGGAAGCATTCGGATATCTTTATCAGCGGCTAACTTGGTCCACTCATCCACGTTCTGTTTAATCGATGAAGCTAAATCCGAACTCGCTAAGTTTTCCTTCCCCACAAATCGATTGGTCGATACTGCGGAAATAGCCAAACGGAGATCATCGCGCTGTTTAACTAAGGCATCGTGATCTTGCTTGGAAACACCGACGTTAGTTGAGGTTAAAGAAACAGGAGGCACGCCTGAAATAATTTCCTGACCTTTCAAGAGCGCGCGATATTTACCGAGCTGAGCGGTGAGTTTCTTTTCTTCTTCCGCTCGACTGCTATTGCTCAAAAAACAAAATACTACGCCAGCCATAAAACCAGCTAAGAGAATGGCGACGAGAGTGTAAAAACCCTTATTCTTTTTAAAATTTTCCATGGCAATTAAAGAGTTTTTTCGAATTTAATCACCAGCGTAAGCGTGGTGCGTGGAACGTTGGCCTCCTTGGTGAAATCTACTTTAATTTCATCTTCAGGAATTTCGGCAACGAAGGGGGATTTTTTGAGACTTTCCAGTAAGGCAGCCTTACGCTCTTTGAACTCTTGAGCCTTGAAGGATTTTCCGGGGGGGACTTTTTCCAGCAAGGTGCGCGTGGTGATCGTGATTTTGGTGACGTTAGTGGCGACTCTAGATGCATCGGGATCTGTACTCGTCGTGGCGATAACGGCAGGCTCGCGGCGAACACGTAATTCCTCAATCCAAGTATTCTTAGCGGTGAGCACTCTCGACTGTAAATCGGCGAGGAAAATCGGCCAGTTAGGGGAATTGGAAACCACGAACTCCAATTGCTGATTCACTGCTAAAACAGCCAGTGAGTCTTCACGGGTTTGTTTAATCGTATTTTGATAATTAATCAGTTCATCCGATTTCTTCTTCAGCGTCTTGGTTTGTTCTTTGTTATAATCGACCCCTGCATTAAGCGTAAGCAAGATCGGTACGGGCGCGATGGCCAAGAGTAGCGCAGCAAACACGAACTTAATTTTTTGTGACTCGAAACTGATTTGTCCGGCGATATCGCGGGGAATTAAATTTACACCCAACGCTGTAGGTGAAAGTAAGCGAGAAGCTTCTCCGACTACTTCTGAAAGTTGGTGGATATGCTGCATGACATATTCCGCATTAATCTCGGAGCTCAGCGAAATAACGCCGAGCGGATTAAATTCTTCGACCGGCAAAGCGAGTGCTTCGCTCAACTGTTGGCTCAAGCCAGGTACTTGGCTACTGCGACCCGTGATAATAATTTTGGTCGGACGACGACCCAAGCGCTTGATGCTGATGAGGCGACGATTAATGTCCTGACTCAAGCGACGGTTAAAGCTCTGCTTGTTCGCTTCTAAAATAGCAAACTGTGGATCCGTCTCAGGTAATTGAATGACGTGCGTGAAGAATCCAACCTTAAGGGACTCGGCATTAATCACGGGCTGTCCGGTATTATCCGAAATTCCTTGGGTGAGTAAATTTCCACCGAGATTAGCGGCTTGAATACTCGTTCCCTTCGAACTGATAAAACTTAATCCTGTGGTGCGCGCGCCCACATTGATAAATAATACGTCTTCATCTTCGACGATACCACCGCTGACAAATTGTTGAGCCTGTACATCTAAAATAGGTGCCGCTTGAATAACTTGCGGACGAATCCCAGTCTGCGCGATAGCGTTAGCAATACGACCAGCTTGATCGGTACGTAGAGCAAAAAGTAAAACTTCTGCTTCTACCCCGTCCGTTGACATAATCTGACTATCCCAAACCACTTCATTAAGCGGATAAGGAATATTATTTTGCGCCTCAAAAGCGATAATCTGGGCCTGACGGGCGCTCTCTACTTGGGCGACTTTAAGCGCTTTTTGTAAAAGTAAAAAACTGGGGACGATGATGGTGGCAGTGCCCTTAATATTTTTATTGGAAGCCAAACGAGCGACCGCACTCGTCGCTGCATTAATCCATTCTTCGTCACCGAGAGCGGGAGTTAAGTCCTCGGTGTAAAATTGTTCTAATATTAACTTTACGCCATCAGTACGAAATGCCGAAATGGAAACGTGCGAAGCAGCGAGGTTAACGATTAAATTTTTCTTACTCATTCTTCAAAAATAAAGTGGGTTATTTGGCGGATAAATCTTCCCGAATGAATTCAGGGCTAGGAGGGACTACGTTGGGAACCTCGGGGTAATTAACCAGAAACTGGGGACGCAGGATGCCGGGGTTATTTCCAGCACAGCGATCAGCGACATCTTTCGCTCCATCGAAGTTTTTCTTTTGGGACAAGTCGCGAGAAATGGCGCGAGACTGCTCGGCAATTACACTGCCCTTCGCATCAAAAAGCGGTTCCTCATTTCCCGATACTTCGGGTTGGACGTAATAAAAGTCGGGCTCTTTGCGAAGGTTGTCGCGCTTGACCACGTCTCCCGGTAAATAAAACGAAATCGTGCGCGGCTGGTTTACTTCGAGGGTTAAAATAGTGACCGCCGAGCGGTAATAATTCCAATCTTCGGGCTTCGTGGATTTAGTTTTATAAACCTGTGTAACCGTTAGCTTAATTTTATCGACCCAGGTTTTATTTAAGGCCTTAGGATCGGGATTATAATTGGCGGCAACCTCAACCTGCATCCGATTCCAGGGGTTAATTTGTCCGCCCAATCTATGCTGAAAAAACTTAACATCTTTCACCACAATCACCGACTTTGCATTCGTAGTCTGGCCCTTTTCGGACGCAGCATTAGCCCCCTGGGTGGAAGTCGCTTGGGCGAACAATCCTACGGGGAAAAAAACCAACACCAGGAGTACGGTGTGCACGGCTTTATTAAGGGGCATAAGCAATCTATCGGTAGGATTCGTTACCCTATTGGCAAACGTAAAAAAGGCGGGGAACCAATATTTAGATGCAAATAACTTGCATTAAAATGCGTCGGGATTTACACCCTATCCTATGCTCAAATGGATCACTCTTAGCGGCCTCTATTTAGGGCTTTTTATTGATGCTAAGGCGCAAATAACATCGAGCTTCACAATTATTGATTATTGGGTCGGGAAACTAGTGACTAGTCCCGGTGCTATCCATCAATCCATCATCCCAAGCGGCGGAGAACTTCATGGCTATCAATTAAGCCCCTCGGATAGTCTGAAACTCTCTAAATCACTGGTAATTATTGGCCTAAACCCGCAATCTGAACCTTGGCTAAATGACTGGATTAAGGCCAATAACCGCTCGGCATCGGTCATTTGGATCAACGAAAGCTCGAGCCAAGTGTCTCACCCCTGGATGAATCCAGCCATTTCCAAAGCCATGGTGAAAACACTTCACAGCGGACTCAATATTCGAAAATTAAGTTCGGAAGTTAATCTAAATCAATTACTTACAGAAATAAATGATGTGGATTTATCAGTATCTCGGGCCCTGACTACAGTTCTAAAAAATCGCCGAATTATCATCACCCAGCATCCCAATCTATCTGCTTTTGCCGAGGCATTTAATCTCGAAGTGGCGGGCAGCATACTCGAGAGCCCCGAAGCGGAATCTGCCGATCCTTCGGCGCAAAAATACTCTCAACTCTTAAAACTGATCAAAGCTCGAAACATCCGGGTGATTACCTGCGACGCTGGCCAAAATAATCGCGTCGCCCAACAACTCGCCAAAGATGCGAAAATTAATCCGCCCCTTCCCCTCACCGTGGAGTACCTTGAAAAAAGTGGAACCCCGGGTGATACTTGGCCGAGTATGATGCTCATCAACGCCAATAAAATTTCAGAAGCTCTAAAAAATTAATGCACTCCAGCGGATACCAGTTGAGGAAATTATTTTCGGAAGCATTTAGTAATTTGTTTCCTGCCGTGCCGTATGCGGCTCCTGAAAGCAGTGAGTCTGGAGATTGGGCCGTGGAAGTAAAAAATCTCGCCGTGCAGATTAAATCTCAGAACTCCCCTGTTTTCTCTAATGTCAGTTTTGAAATTCCTTTTCACTGTCGCACGGCTCTGATTGGCCCTAACGGTTCCGGAAAATCAACCTTGCTAAAAACACTGGCAGGTTTGGTGCCCGATTATTCGGGAGAGATTAAATTATTTGGTAGTGAGCCACGACTCGGTCGCAGCCGAATTGCCTACTTGGCGCAGAGTCCTCAATTAAATCCTGATTTTCCACTTCAACTTAAAAGACTCGTACAAATGGGCACCTACGCCCACCACGGATGGTTTGAAGAGTGCCATCATGCCGATGAAAAAGTGGCTTCAGCCCTTAAGCTTTTAGAGTTGGAAGATTTAGTGGATCGCTCAGTGCACACTCTCTCGGGCGGTCAATTACAACGCGGACTGTTAGCACGAGCCGCCGTACAGGGCGCGAAGATTCTCCTCTTAGATGAACCCTACGCTGCGCTCGATACGAAAAGTAGAGAGATTGTGGAAAACTTTCTTTTTCACAAAAATAATTCCTTCACCGTGATTATGGCGACACACGAGACGGCAGATTCGCAAAAATTCGATCGAGTCTTGGAGATTCGCGACGGTAGTTTAAAAACCACTCACGCCTGTGCGGGGCATAAAAATCATTATGCTTAGCAACTTCTTATGCGCTTTTCAGGAAGACTTTTTCCTGCGTGCACTCCTCGCTTTATTTTTAAGCGGAATCTCCGCTGCGTGCTTAGGTTCTTATATTGTTTTAAGACGAATGTCATTCATCAGCACCGCCATGACTCATTCGATTTTACCAGGCGTCGTGGGGGCAGTGCTCCTTGGATTTTCTGCTTACTGGGGTGCGCTCATTGCAGCATTACTCACTGCCGCAGGGATTGCGTGGATTTCATCGCGCAAGGGAAGTAGCGAGGACAGTGCGATTGGCGTAATGCTCTCGGTGATGTTCGCTCTAGGTATCGCCTTCATGGGGCTATCCCATTCGTGGCGCGATTTTACTGGGCTGCTTTTTGGAAGCATTGTTTCCGTCAGCACCGAAGACATTGGAGTGATTTTAGGCACCACGGGCGTTGTTCTTTTTTGCCTAAGACTGGTGCATAAAGAGTTAGAGCTGGCGTCTTTTGACGAAGAATATGCTCACCTCTTAGGTGCGCGACCGGGATTACTCAGATCCGTGCTACTCATCTTGATTGCCTTAGCGGCAGTGGCCAGTGTGCGTTTAGTGGGAGCACTCCTTACTACAGCTCTTTTTATTATTCCTTCAACAACCGGTGTTTTAATCGGAAAAAATTTAAAGGAAGTGATGTTCTGGAGTGTACTCTGCGCCTGCGGCGGGGGCACACTGGGTCTGATTATTTCCTACACCTTCCAAGGCATTCCCGCCGGAGCGGCCATCGTACTCGGCTGCGCGATTCCTTACTTCGTCGTCCGAATCAAAAACGCTTAAAGTCTGGGTGAAGAAGAGTCTTCGGGGCCCACTGGTGAACTACTGTCACCGCGGAAGTCGCCCTGAGAAGAACGGTCTCTGGGATAGTCGGAACTGCGTTCACCCCTACGAGAAGGGTGCGAAGAGGAAGAATGACGAGAAGAACGAGAAGAACGACCCGATGAACGACGAGAAAAGCCGCGACTTTGGCGCGATCCACTGCGACGCAAATGACGGGAGCGACGTTCACGTTGCGCAAGCATCCAACTTCTAAAGCCAAATACTACCGCCATGATAACGGCCGCAAAGACTAAAACATAAGAAAGAATTCCATCCATATAATGAGATTAACATAATATTTTCTATTATGCAAACAACCAATGGATATTTGGTGGAAAATCTCTCATAAATCAAAGGGGTAAGGAAGCCACCACGGATGAATCATGGGCAACGATGTCGAGCGACGAGTGACCCTGGGCTCGAGAGGTGGCTGAAACAATACGTACTTAATTCTAATAAAACTTTACAATAATTTTTTGATTGGTAGTTTCTAATCGGTATAAAATCATGGCTAAGAAATCACCTTCACACAGAGATTCTCATACCAAAGAATCACATCTCGTCATCCAAGATGCTCTTTTACACGTCGCAAAATCAAGCACCTCGAAAAAGAAAACCCAACAGGAAGTTCATCGCGAAATTGCTAAGTCGCTCAATATTTCTACGGCCATGTTATACAAGTGGCGTGAGCAACCCCACAAAGGATCGGGCCATACTAATCCATTGGATCGTGTAGCCACTTTGATTAGTGCCACCGGCGATGAACGCATTGTCGACTGGCTCGCCCATAAATCAGGCGGACACTTTACGCGCGATGAAGTTCACAGCGCTTCACCTGAACTTTTCCGTGCCTCTAATGCACTGATTAAAGATTTTAGCCTTTTAATTACTGAAGTGGTCAATGCCTGTGAGGACCAACATATTTCTCCATCGGAGTCCGTGGTTTTACGTGAAAAATGGAATTCACTCAGAAAAAGAGCAGAGGGTTTTGTGCGAGCCTGTGAAAAAGGAACTTACGGATCTAAGTAAAAATAGTCTGTTGATTCACCCAAGAAAGGTTATTGGTTAACACCATGGCCGCTCAACCCATCCATCTTTACGGGGACCCTGTCCTCCGTGCCCAAGGTGATGTCGTGCGCGAATTCGGCCCAGCGCTGCGGGCGATTGGGGACGGCATGCTCGCCTCGATGCGAGCCGCTCGCGGTATCGGTTTAGCGGCACCCCAAGTAGGACTATCTCTTCAACTGTTTGTGATTGATGTTAAAGACAAAGAAAATCCTTTGATTTTAAACGGCAAGGTTGTTGATCCTGAGACTGTGATGCCCCTACTTTTTGCCAATGCTACGGTAACCATCCCAGCTGGCGAAAAAGAAATTTACACAGAAGGCTGTCTGTCTTTTCCGGGCATCACAGGTGATGTCGAGCGAGTTGAAAAAACCATCGTCCACTTTAGAGATGTGTCGGGTGCACCCCACACCCTTGAGTGTACAGGCATCTTAGCTCGATGTGTTCAACATGAACACGACCACTGCCAAGGCGTTTTATTTATCGATCGAATGACTCGCGCTGATCAGCTGCTCGTTTCATCTAAAGTTAAAAAACTCAAAAAGAAGACTTTGTCTGAAATAAAAAAGACCAAAACTAAGTCTTAATTTATTTAGTCGGACGAACTGCCGGTGCACCCACAGCCTTAACGGCTTCACCTGGTTTTGGTTGGGCTTCTAATTTTAGTGAAAGTAGACCGACTTCAATCACGTCGGAGCCACTCGCTTCACAGGAAATTTTAAAGTTTTTATTCAAATCACTTCCTTCGAGTGACGTAATTTTCCAGGTAGCCTTGGCACCGTCGAGGCTTGGAGCATCGCCGCCCAAAATATCAACCAGCGATTGGCTAGCACCGACCCCGACTTTACTGTCACTTAAACAAAGATGCCTTAAGAGTGCATTTCCGAGAGGTGAGTTTGTGCGAGCATACGATACGACTCGATCGCCCGAAGATGAAAGACGTGGTAAAAAACTTTTTTCGTCATGCAGGTTTACTGTAGCATTATAAACTTTGGCCACAGACTCGGAAGAATTGAAAGTAGTTAAGTACATTTCTGACCCAATTAAACGGAGGGTATACGCATCGGCCATTCTTACCATTAATAGAGTGAGACTATTGTCATTTGTGAGACCGTAGACCTCGACCCAGACCACCGTAGTGCTTCGCGGAGATGATACCTTCCAATCTTTACTTAATTCCGGAGCAGTTGCACCCGAACCCACTTTATAAGTATACCCGCCCTCTGGTGCCGCAGCCAAACCGTTCGCATCGGCCTTGGTCCAAGCGGTTCGCAGTGATTCGGTCACCGCTGGGGTTTTTAAAATTTTCCCATCATTAAGAACCATCATTGATCCAATAATATGATGAACCTTGTAACCACCATCGCGGGCAATTTTTTGCAACCGAACAGACGCTAAGTTTAAACAATAACCCACCTTGGATAGGGCTAAATTCTCAGTTAAATCTACTGTTTTGGTTAAATCCGTGTAACGCGACGTGGCCAAGCGGCGTAACCGATCTAAAGTTGCTGTAGCCGAGGTGACCTGAGCTTTTCCTTCATCAATTATTTTTTGAGCACGAGCTTTGGCCTGTTCGGCAGTTTCCTGAAATGCCCCCGTGGTTGTGATGCGGGGCGCGTTTAAAATACTATTACCCTGTTGCAGGCGCTGCTGGCCCTTCTCAAATTGTTGCACGGCTTTGCCCCATTCAATGACCTCACCCTGATTGGCTTTTAGGTACTGCGGTACCTCGGGATCAGAAATGTTCTTAACGGGCACTGGCGCAGTCTCGGCAGCAGCAAGAAGAGCAAAACTAGCAAGGAGTGCGTACATTTTTAGGACTCGTCGAACTTACGATTAAAAAGAGTTTCCATTTCCTCGAGGAATTGGGCGGCCTCTTTGCCTTTAACGGAAAATTTTAAGTGAGATCCTTGGCCTGCGGCTAACATCATTAGCCCCATAATGCTTTTGCCGTTAACGACTTCATCGTCTTTTGAAACAGTTATCTCGAGGTCTGCATAACGATTCGCCAGTCGCACAATCTGTGCAGACGGACGTGTGTGAATGCCCATTTTGTTTTGGACGGTAAATTCGCGGGCAATAACCTCAGGGTTTTCTTCCATGGAATAGGGCGAAGTGGTGGGGAAAAGTATAGAGGAAGGGGCATTGGGAAGGCTAAAGGGTCAAGACTAAACCCTAACCCTGCGGGTTCGCTTGACCTTCCCGCCCAGACTCCTCCAATCATACCTTTAAATCTGCACTCCCGTGGCCAAGCCCGCTGTCATCACCCATCCTGAATCTCTGAAAAACCCTGCAGGGCCATCGGAATATTCTAAACACCCGGTCAATAGCTCTCTTACTAAAGAGGCTAAAATTGCACTCTACACCAAAATGGCACGCATCCGCCATTTTGAACAGCGTTGCATTCGCGTCTACCAACAAGGAAAAATT
>Ga0114962_10003930_pt1 | contig 11945 bp, 6 predicted proteins | sample C_130820_MF_Meta_FD_87017 | JGI IMG/M metagenome (GOLD analysis project Ga0114962, IMG submission 87017) | Freshwater microbial communities from Lake Croche, Canada to study carbon cycling - C_130820_MF_MetaG | ecosystem: Environmental > Aquatic > Freshwater > Lake | place: Lake Croche, Canada... | reverse complement strand
GGTGTCAGTACAGCATTTACAACATCTGGAACTCCTAGTGGATATAGTTTGTCACAAAATGGTATGACAGTTGGTGCAATGAGTACACCCAGTTACTGGTCAGGTTACATCTCTAATCTACGTGTTGTCAAAGGGCTAGCAGTTTACACTTCCACATTTACACCAGCAACAGCCCCACTAACAAGTACTCAAAGTGCCAATCAAAATGGTAACCCTTCAGCTGCAATTATTGGTACCAGTACCAGTTTGTTATTGAATACAGTTAACGGTGCCAACTTCTTGACTGACAGCTCCACTAATAATGCTACAATAACCAACACTGGTACAGCTACTAGTCAAGCATTAACGCCATTTGTCAACACATCAGGCACAGTCACTGCCACCACTGGCTTGTTCACCACAAGTGTAAACACAGCCAGCTTCACAGGTGCTGTGGTCTCGGTTACAGGCAACGTCACAGCCAACAACGGCATGTTTACAAATATTGTGAACACAGCCAGCTTTACTGGTGCAGTAGTTTCAGTAACAGGCAACGTCACAGCCAACAACGGTATATTCACCACAAGTGTAAACACAGCCAGCTTTACTGGTGCAGTAGTTAGTGTGAGTGGTAATGTCACTGGCAGTTATTTTGCAGGTAACGGATCGCTTCTAACAGGTATTGTGTCAAGTTATGGCAATGCCAATGTTGTGGCCAACCTGGCTGCACTAGGTTCAAATCCAGTATCCACCACAGGCAACGTTACCAGCGGCAATGTATCAGCAACAGGTAATGTCACAGCCAACAACGGCATGTTCACCACGATGGTGAACACAGCCAGCTTCACAGGTGCTGTGGTCTCGGTCACAGGTAATGTCACTGGTAGTTATTTTGTTGGCAACGGATCGCTTCTAACAGGTATTGTGTCAAGTTATGGCAATGCCAATGTTGTGGCCAACCTGGCTGCACTAGGTTCAAATCCAGTCAGCACTACAGGCAATATCACCAGCGGCAATGTGATCACTGGTCAACCAATTTCTGGTGCAGGCAGTGTGTTATTCAATGGCACATCTCAGTATCTTACACTGGCATCAAATGTTGCGCTTCAGATGAGTTCCAGTGACTTCACAATGGAGGCCTGGGTAAATTTAACTTCGTTGCCAGCAAACACTGCGCAAACTGGTGCTTTTAGAATTTTCCAGAAGGGATATACAGCGGCAACTAATTTTGAAGAATCGTTTATTATTCAGCAAAACAGTTCTGCTTATCAGATTGGTTTTCAACAGTCCACCGATGGTACAGCCGGAACTACTACCAACTATCAATCAAGTAATATATCACTTACAGCTAATGTCTGGAATCATTTTGCAATAACAAAAAGTGGAACAACGTTGTCTTTTTGGTTCAATGGTGTTTTGTATGGAACAGCAACTGTGGGTGGAACTGCATATTCGGGCACCGGAGTTCCTGCTATTGGCAACAATGCAATAGGTGCAAATGCATTCTTCCCAGGATATATATCTAATTTTCGAATTGTAAAAAGCGTAGTAGTGTATACTGGCACCTTTACACCGTCAGCAGTGCCGCTGACAAGTACTCAAAGTGCCAATGTCAACGGAACTCCAAGTGCTGCAATAACAGGTACCAGTACCAGTTTGTTGTTGAATACTGCAAATGGCGCTGGGTTCTTAACTGATAGCTCAAGTTATAATTTCACAGTAACCAATGTTGGCACAGCCACTAGCACTGCATTGACTCCATTTGCAAGTACTACTGGTAGTGTAACATCTAACTATGGTATATTTGCCACAAGTGTAAACACAGCCAGCTTCACAGGTGCTGTGGTATCAGTGACAGGCAACGTCACTGCCAACAACGGCATGTTCACCACGATTGTGAATACAGCAAGTCATACAGGTGCAGTTGTATCAGTGACAGGTAATATCACTGGTGGTAACATATCAACAGCTGGTAATTTAACTTTCAGTTCAACTGGACAACGCATACTTGGTGACTTTGGCAACACCACTGTCACAAGTCGCCCAATGTTTCAGGCAAGCACAGCAAATAGCAACACAAACTTATACGCTATTCCCAATGGAACTGGCAATTTATCTAGTTTTACTGCTGCAAATAATAGCGACCTAAGCAACACATCAACCGCCCAACTAATTGCAGCCGCTGCCGACAGTAGACTTCAAGCAGGACAAATTGGTACCGGATCATATTTACCACTGACCTTCTATACCGGTGGTAGTGAACGAGCCAGGATTGATACCAATGGCAACGTGGGTATTGGTAACACAGCCCCAACTACCAATCTGGCTGTGGCCGGTACAGCCTATGTTTCTGGCAATGTCACTGGCGGCAATATATCAGCAACAGCTCATACTGGTGCTGTGGTAAGTGTAACTGGCAATGTCACTGGTGGTAACATATCAACAGCTGGTAATTTAACTTTAAGCGGCACAGGCCAACGTATTCTTGCTGACTTTAGCAGTGTACCTGTTGCCAATCGTGCAATGTTCCAGACAAGCACAGCTAATGGTGCCACAAACATATACATAATACCAAGTGGTACTGCTGTGAATACCAGTTTTACCGCAGTAAACAATAGCGATCCAACTACTGCTAGTATAATTCAATTAGCTGCAACTTCTACTGATATGCGAGTATCATCGAGTATCACAGGAGCAGGCACATATCTGCCGTTGACTATGCTCACTAGTGCTGTTGAAAGATTGAGAATTGACATCAACGGCAACGTGGGTATTGGTAACACAGCCCCAACCAGTAATTTGAGTGTAGCCGGTACAGCCTATGTTTCTGGCAATGTCACTGGCAGTTACTTTATTGGCAACGGTAGTCAACTGACTGGCGTCTCGGCTGGAGCACCAACTTCTGTTGTGAACGGAACCAGTAACGTGGTAGTGGCCAGTTCGGGTAATGTCACTGTTGGCGTGGCCGGAACTTCTAGTGTTGCTGTGTTTGCCACCACAGGTGAATATGTCACTGGCTTGATTTCGGCTACAGGTAACGTAACTGCCAACAATGGTATGTTTACAAATATTGTAAACGTGGCCAGTCATACAGGTGCAGTGGTATCAGTCACCGGCAATGTAACTGCTAACAACGGCATGTTTACAAATATTGTAAACGTGGCCAGTTATACAGGCGCAGTGGTATCAGTTACAGGCAATATTACAGGTGGTAACATAATAGGAACCTTGTTAACAGCAGCACAAACAAATATCACTTCAGTTGGTACTTTGAGTACGCTGTCAGTAAGTGGCAATGTCACAGGTGCCAACGTTAATACTGCTACCACAATTGTGTCGGGTAGTGTGCTGTTCAATGGTACTACTCAGTACCTTACATTACCAAGTTCGTCTACTCCACTGGCGTTGACCACTGGAGATTTCACTGTCGAGTGTTGGTTTAGGACCAATGATATTGCACAGGCAAGTGCTCAAACACTGATATGGTTGAATGGTAATACCAGTGCATACTCAGCTGTGAGATTAGGACTTGATACCAGCGGACTTGCTTTTTATGTGTCAACTGATGGTGCAACCTGGGCCATCAACAGCGGTGTTATTGGTACTGTTGCATCAAACACCTGGTATCATGCAGCAGTAACAAGATCAACTAATACTTTTAAAGTATTTCTCAACGGAACTCAGGTTGGTTCAAGTTATACCCAAAGCGGTTCTTTGTACGCAGGAACATTGAACTATATAGGATCGTTGAATTACACTGCTGTATCTGGTACTCCTTTCAGACAAATGAATGGGTATATTTCCAACATGCGGGTGGTCAAGGGCGTGGCAGTATATACTGCAAACTTTACACCATCAACTACACCACTGACTAGTACCCAAAGTGCCAACATCAACGGAAATCCATCAGCAGCCATAACAGGCAATAGTACTGGTTTGTTAATGAATACTGTTGTTGGTGCTGGATTTTTAACTGACAGCTCCAGTTATGCTCTCACAGTAACCAACGTTGCCGCAGCCACTAGTGATTCAGCTTCTCCAACTTGGTCAGGCACAGCAAGTGGTAGTGTAACTTCTACCTATGGTATATTTGCCACAAGTGTAAACACAGCCAGCTTCACAGGTGCAGTAGTTTCAGTAACAGGTAACGTCACTGCCAACAACGGTATATTCACCACAAGTGTAAACACAGCCAGTTTTACCGGAACTACTATAAGTGTCACAGGTAACGTCACTGCCAACAACGGTATATTCACCACAAGTGTAAACACAGCCAGTTTTACCGGAACTACTGTGAGTGTGACTGGCAACGTGACTGGCAATTATTTTGTTGGCAACGGATCCTTGCTGACAGGCATATCCGGGGGTGGTGGCGCAAATATTGCCAATGGTACAAGTAATATCACTATTGCCAGTTCAGGTGGCAATGCCACTGTGAACATTGGTGGAACTGCTAATGTGGCTGTGTTTGCCGCCACTGGTGAATTTGTCACTGGCGTAATTTCAGCCACAGGCAACATCACAGGTGGCAACGTAATATCTGGTGGCACTAGAGTTTACAAATGGACCACACAAGCCAACACCGCACCTACTGGTGCCGTGGCAGGAGATAACTGGTACGACTCTTATGCTGACAAATTGTATTTGTACATAAATGATGGTACTGGTAACCAATGGGTTGATCAAAGTTTCCCCACAAGTTTTGCCAACTTATCAGTCACTGGTAACATCCAAGGCGGCAATGTGACCACAACTGGATTAATTTCGGCAACTGGTAACGTAACTGCCAACAACGGCATGTTTACAAATATTGTAAACGTGACCAGTCACACTGGTACAGTAGTTTCAGTTACTGGTAATATTACTGGTGGCAATATAACCACAGCAGGCATAATTACAGTGAACTCAGGTGCAGCAGCCACTGCCATTGTGAATGGAGCCGGCAATGCAGTTGGTAATATTGGTAGCTCAGGTACCTATTTCAATAGACTATTTGCCCAAGCAACTACAGCACTTTATGCTGACTTGGCCGAAGTCTACAAATCAGATGCCGAATATCCTCCGGGCACTGTGCTAGTATTTGGTGGCAGTCAAGAAGTCACCATCAGCACTGTTGGCCATGATGCTAGAATTGCTGGAGTAGTATCTACTAATCCTGCTCACGTGATGAATTCGGGCTTGGTTTCGGAATACACAGTAGACGTTGGCCTAATTGGCCGTGTACCTTGTCAAGTGATTGGACCTGTTGCTGCTGGTGATCGAGTGGTATCCAGCAATCGAGCAGGTGTTGCTGAACGCCTGGACATGCAACACTATCAACCAGGTGTGATCATTGGCAAAGCAGTGGAAAGTTACAATGGCACTGGTGTTGGCACAATTGAAATAGTAGTAGGAAGATTATAATGGCATTTCCAACCTCACCAACCAATGGGCAACAGGCCAACATAAACGGTATTACCTATACCTATAGCAACACACTGCCAGCTTGGACAGTGAGCACATCGGTCAGTAACACATTTGTGAGTATCAATGTCAGTGGCAATATAACCGGAACAACAGGTGTTACATTCTCTGACACGTCAACACAGAACACAGCAGCAACCGGGTTTGGGTTTAAGAACCGCATCATTAACGGCGCAATGGTGATTGACCAGCGCAACGCAGGTGCATCACAAACATTTACTGCGGCGGGGGCGTTGGCTTATTCTGTTGACAGATGGTATGGGTACTGCACAGGGGCTAACGTTACTGGTCAACAAGTTGCTGGTTCAGGAGCAGTTCAAAACAGATACAGATTTACAGGTGCGGCATCAGTTACCGCCGTAGGATTTGGTCAACGTATTGAGCAAAAAAACTCTTACGATTTAGCAGGGTCTACTTGTACATTGTCGGCAGACTTGGCTATATCGGCAACTCTGACAACAGTTACTTGGACAGCTTATTACGCAACAACAACTGCGGATACATTTGGCTCGTTGGCAAGTCCAACTGTCACCCAAATTGCAACAGGTACATTTACTGTTAGCGCAACAGTTACTAACTTCTCTACAAACATTAGCATCCCTGCGGCGGCTACTACAGGCATACAAATTTTGTTTACTGTTGGTGCATTGACGGCGGGATTGACTTGGACAATTGGAAATGTACAGCTTGAAAAAGGCAGTACAGCCACGGCATTTGACTATCGGCCTTATGGGACGGAGTTGACGCTGTGTCAACGATACTGTCAAGTATACAAAGGTTCAGATACAGTGAATCCGGCTATTAATGCTTATGTTCGTATTGGATATGGTCCTGCTACGGGCACTGGCACAGGTATAGCACAAGTCAACCCTTTAGTAATTTTGAGAGTGATACCGAGCGTAACAACTAGTGGTAGTTTTGCATTATACGACGGAGTTACTATACCAACAATTTCAGCACCAACGCTAGATACAGGATCTACCCCATATTCTGTGGTACTTGCTTTTAGTGGTGCAACTGGTTTAGTCGCAGCAAGAGCATATCAGTTATTAATAGGCAACAGTCAAACAGCATATCTTTGGTTAACAGCGGAGTTATAAATGTATAAATTAATTAAATGTAAATTTACAGGACAAGTTGGTGGTGCAGCAAAAATTGAAGATGATAAGACTATATCTTTTGTATTCGACCCTGCCAACACAGACTACCAAAACTACTTAGTTTGGCTAAGTGAAGGTAACACACCATTGCCAGCAGATGAACCTGGAACATAAGAGATAGTAGTAGGCACGTTACAAAGTCTGTTCAATCTGACGAATCTTTTGCTGCACAGCGTCTAGATTCACAGTGTTCCACAATCCAGGATGCAAGGGCCTGGGCCAACGTCCTGTGCTGATCCAGGCATAGCCCACATGTTCATGATTCAGTTCAGGCACAAACTCCTGCTCTACCCGACACCAGAAGGTGTGATATTCAAAGGCTGAATCAGGCGATGTGAATTTTTCAATAGGAATCAATTGCTTGTATTCGGGCATGGCACCCAGTTCTTCTGAGCACTCTCGTTCCACTGCTGCAATCAAGGTTTCACCGTATTCTACCTTGCCACCTGCCAGTCCCCAGGTGTCAGGATACTTGGAATCGTTGCGCAGTAGATACAGGTATCTGTGTGTGGCAGTACAAAAGAACCATACCCCCACTGCCTTCACAATATGAGGTTCCATGCTCCTCCGGCGTACAAGCCATCAATGCTCTTGACCCATTTTACATTGTCCCAGTAGTACTGAATCCCTGTGGTCAAGTTGACCACATATTGAGCACCAACATCGTGTTGACTGTCAAATGCTATGATCCATCTTGCACCATTGTATTCCACAATGTCGCCGCTGTGGGCAATCAAGGGCTGTGCACCAGATCCACTCCAGGCAGTGGGATTGGTGCCCACATTGGCAGCATCGCCGGTGCTTTCAGTCAGCAGGTATCGTTGTCCTGTAGCCGCAGCAGGCAAGCCATCTCCGGGAGCAGCAGTCAAGGGATTGACCACAGAGTTCACAGGATCCAGAGTGTTTTGTGGTGCAGTGTCTGGATCAATGTTGAAGATCAGCAATCGGTCATCAGCAGGATTAACTGCAATAGTACCCACAATGCTGGAATCAGGTGCCCAGGGATTGTCCAGAGTGATGTAACTGATGCCAGGTCTAAGAACTCCGTAGGCACTGGCCACTGCTGGCCATGTGATTTGTGGATTTTCTACTATGGGGAATGAGAACGGTGCCAGGCTCAGTCGATCAGGATTCACAACCTCAGCAGGCTGCAACACCTGTAGTTGTCCATCCAACAGCAACACTTGATATCTCCAAGGAGTTACCTTGACTCTGGTGCCCAGCAACAGGTCGTTGTCCAGTAGTGCGTTGTTGGCGTCACCATTGGCATCAAACACAGATGCAATCACACGTTCCACAACACCCAGTTTCTTGACCTTGGCAGGACTTGATATCCAGATTGGTAGGCTAAAAGTCAGAGTCATGATGTCTATGGGATTTTCTGTGTTTACAGGAATAGATCGTGAACTCCAGTTCACACGGTCAAGATCGCAGGTGGTAAGACTGGTCCAGTCAACATAGTTGTCTGTGGCCTGTATTTCTAGAGAAGGATTAAACAAGGTAGCAATTTGTTCAAACAACTGCATCTTTTGATTGGTGTTGGTGGTCCATATATCCAGGTTGATTGTCAACTTGTAGGGCACCGGCATCAGGCGTTCAATTTGAAACGCATTGCCCTGTGTGGTTTCATAAGTTTCTGTGCCAGGATCATATGATCTCTGACGAACCATCATTTTGTTCACATGATAGGGTTCTTGCATTCTGGGTCGGTCGTAGTCCAGGCCTGTGATGTGAAAAGTCATCAAGGGAGAGGATGGCAGCGAGTTGGCAGAGTTCTGTTGTATAATTGTCTGTGCCTGACGACTGGCGTCGCCATAGCGTATGGGCACACGCACCAGATCCTTGATGCCTTGCTCGTCACGCCCGTACTCAACTTCAAACAAGCTGAACATGCGGGTGAATTGCAACAGATATCTACGTATCTGTTCGTCGAAAAAAAATTGATTCATTGAATTGTACCTGGTTAACTGGACTTCTGATATGGTTGTGTGGCCGGATAGGGATTTGCAGTTTTGTTACCGCCATCGTCGCCGTTGACAGCATCGGGTATCAGTGCCTGACTCAGACTCTGACGACTAGGTATGTTGCCGAGATCAGTGGTGTTCACAGTGTATGTATTGTTCACAAAGCCCGACCGCAAGGTATTGTTGTTGGCACCTGGAGTGAGGTTGGTTCTAACATCGCTTTCGATCTTGATCCAGCTGGTGCCGTTGAATCTAAACAAGCGATTGGGGAAATAATCCAGACGCAGTGCAAACTGCCCAGCTACAGGAGCGGGCGGAAAATTAACTCCAGCAGTCACAGGCAATCCGTTGGGTGCTTTGCCGTCACCAGTTAGGTATCCGGCTGTGTAGCCATCACTTCTTGGAGTGTTGCCATCGTTGGCCACAGTGCGGCTGGCATCTGTGATGGTGTAATCTGCGGTGTAGGTTGCTGACTCAGGGTTAGCAGGTGTGCCATCTGAATTGGTGGCCACTATGTAAAATTTAACCACATCAAATCCTGACTTGGGAACTTCTGCTTCGGCCTGAACCAAGATAGCATCATTCAGTTCCAGATCCTTGGGTCTTGTGCTTTGCCAATCAGCAATGCTTGCAGGATTGGTTTTTTCAGTCCAGTATTCTGCATTGGTTATCTCTGTGCCCGGAGGAACATTTTTGTTTGAAATATAATATTTGTCGCCGTATAACACAGTTGTTCCACCTGGATAAAAATTGCCCGGATCCCAGATGTTGTTGGGTTCAAACGGCTGCTTGGTAATGTCATTGTACTCTTGTGCATTGACCATGGGTGTGGCCTTCACACGCCACAGGTGCGGTAGCCAGGTTTGGCTAAAACCTTCGCTGGCAAACGATGCATCCTGGATCACATACCACTTGGGCAGTGCTCGTGGTATGTCACTGTTCAACGGATTGTAGTCGCGTAGACTGGGTAATTCTATCACGTCGCCACTCATGAGTTTGCGTCCCACGGTGTCTATCATGCGGTTGTAATGAAATGTGATAAACAAGGTGTCGTTGTTCAAGAACAGACCAAATTGTGTAAGATCAAAATCTATATCTTGTGCTCGGTAAACACCACGCATGACATAGATGTCTTGATCGTATTTTCTATCTCTGTTTTCCAACAACAACAGATCTTCAATAAACAGCGGATTTGAAGTATCGTATTTGGGCAAGGTAGCATCCGGATTGCCCCCGTTGTCGCCCGTGGCCGGACCCAGGTATTTGTGCAGATACACGTCGGCTCCGCCCACCTGATACATTTCGGCTATTGTTCTGTCAAAAAACTGATAGTCGGCTGAGCGATTGGGTTTGTATAGTGATAATCTGGGCATGGTAATGTATTTATGGGTCAGTTGACCAATAATCCTGTTTGTGTTATAATTACTGCATTAGTAAGGAGTACCATGAAAACTACTGCTCAACCAGTTCGCGCCACTGTGCGCCCGTTAAACCCACGCAGCGCCGATACCAAATTCATGGGCGATGAGCCCAGCTGGCGTGTACAGCCCGTTTATGATCGGGTAAGTCAGCTGACCAAGGCTTTCAGCTGGTACAACTACTTTTATGGCAAAAAAGATGCCAGAGACATGGTAGTGAGCTATTTGGAAACTCACGGACGCAAAAATGATGTGCGACTTCTACGAGGCGTTCCTGACTCTGCACTGCGACTGACCGCAGGCTGGATGTGCAGAATGAGTATGGTGGGCCTGGACTTGACCGAAGCAGAACAGATCCAACTAGACAACATGTTGGCAGAAACTCTGGGCACAAAACAACAAGCAGAAGCAGAAAAAACAGACACAGCCCCTGCCCGCCAGACCATCCAGGATCGACTGCGGGAAAAACTCACAGAGTGTGCAGGCGAGCTAGAAGGCTTGTTTGATGATTTTGTGCTGTCTGGGGCCAAGATGAGTGCAGACATCAAGCCCATTACCATTATCCGTGGCAAAAACGTAGCACCACAAATGGTGAATGAAATTGCTGTGGACTGGAAACGCAAACTTGTAGAATTTGAAACTGTGATTGGCGGCAAGGATGCTCAGTTAGCAGAAGGCTACAGCAACTTCACCAAGATTCAAATGCGCGGCATTGTGAAGTTTTGTGAAGCAGTGATCAATGACTGTGGTGCCTACGTGCAGATCAAGAAGGTTGATCGCAAGCCCCGCAAGGCCAAGGCCATCAGCCCGGAAAAACGTGCAGCCAAGTTCAAGTTCCAGGCAGAAATTGTGGACCTCAAAATCAAAGGGCTTGCTCCTGCAAACCTGGTGGACAAGAGTGAAGCCTGGCTGTATGACAGCAAAAAACGCAAACTGATCCATGTGGTAGCAGACTCGCATGTGGGCACATTCACTGTCAAGAGCAACAGCATCATTGGCTTTAGCACAGCAGAAAGCATGCAGAAAACTGTGCGCAAACCCACTGACATTGTGCGGGCCATGCAGGCAGCAGGCAAACCCGCTGCTAGAAAGATCTACAAAGATCTAACTACTACAGAAACACAGTTCAACGGACGCGGAACTGAGAACTTGGTTATACTGAAGGCGTGGTAAAAGACTAAATATAGGGCACGGAGCCCCTAATGGTCGAACAACAATCTATTGATTTAATCACGCTAAAAACCAATCTCTTTGAGTATGTGCGCCTACAACTGGGCCATCAAATCATTGACCTTGAACTTGATCCTGCTCACCTAGAAGCAGCGTATCAAAGAACCGTTGGCACCTACCGCCAACGGGCCAACAATGCCTACGAAGAAAGCTACAGCTTTATGCAGTTGGTAAATCAGCAGAACATCTACACCTTGCCACAAGAAGTACAGAGTGTCAGACAGATTTTCCGACGTAGTTTTGGTATTGCTTCGGGTCCAACAGGTTCCAATTTTGATCCGTTTAGTCAGGCACAGATGAATGTGTACCTGATCAACTTTAATCAATCAGGCGGTCTTGCCACCTACGATTTCTACACCCAGTATGTGGAATTGGCAGCCAGAATGTTTGGCGGCTTCATAAACTACACCTGGAATCCTGTTACTAAAAAACTGCAACTTATCCGCAGCCCAACCGGTTACGGCGAAGTGGTCCTGTTGTGGACCTACAATCTCAAGCCCGAAATACAGTTGCTAGGCGACTACCAAATCCAACAATGGATCAAGGACTACATGGTAGCAGCCAGCAAGATGATCATTGGTGAAGCTCGCGAAAAGTTCGGAAGTATCGCTGGACCACAGGGCGGCGGCACTCTCAATGGCGCAGCAATGAAAGCCGAAGCACAGGCACAAATGGACAAGTGTATTGAAGAGCTCAAACTGTATGTGGACGCTTCTCAACCATTGACATTC
>Ga0114962_10003929_pt1 | contig 11945 bp, 12 predicted proteins | sample C_130820_MF_Meta_FD_87017 | JGI IMG/M metagenome (GOLD analysis project Ga0114962, IMG submission 87017) | Freshwater microbial communities from Lake Croche, Canada to study carbon cycling - C_130820_MF_MetaG | ecosystem: Environmental > Aquatic > Freshwater > Lake | place: Lake Croche, Canada... | reverse complement strand
CCATGAATACGTGGAACCCACCCCCGGGAACCGGTTCACGATACTACTGAGTCTCCGTTACTGTTTTAACGAGTCGTTACATTTACCTCGTGAAAACATACAGGAGCCCTTCCAACCCGAACGGTCCCTCCCCCCGTTGACCCCGTCCCTTCGTGCCATGGTAGTCGACGACAGTGACTTGAACTTGAAAATGATACACAAGATTTTGACCAAATCCCAGCTCTTTGACCAGGTGGTCATCACCACGGACCCTCAGTGGGCACTCACCGTTTTCCGAGAACGTCTTCACGAGATTCATGTCGTCTTCTTGGACAAAAACATGCCCACCATGGACGGGTTGACCTTGGTCCGACAGTTACGCGAATATCATTATACCGGACTCGCGGTGGGACTCACCGGGGAAGACCGTCCGGAAGTGGCAGAGGCTTTTTTGGCGAACGGGGCCGATATCGTCATCGTAAAGCCGTTGGATTCCAAGAAACTCCGCCAGATCATGAAACTGGTGAAACGGTCGGTCTGGGGGGACCCACGACCCTTACCATAAGAGCTGGTCCGCGTAGTACCCCGCAGTACCGACCACCTTACGGTCCTTGGCATGGCGGATTTTATACCGTCGTCGATGTTCGTCGGCCACTTCCTTACCGTATTTCTTCATAAAGGTGGGGTAGTCGTTGTAACCCATACCGCCACACGAGGCCACTTTGACCCCGTCCCGGAAGACATCGAGTTTCTTGGTGGGGTTGGTGGAATGTTTGACGGTGACTCCGAGAGCTTTGGCCCGGTCGCGGGTATACTGGGTGATGACATACGGCATGGGTTGGGGTGGGGTGATATGGTCCAATATACAATCAATATACAATACCATATAGAAATATCTGGATATCGTTCGGTATCAGTTCTCCATCTATATTTATATCCATACCCCCACCTCGTATGTTATTTGTGGTGGATACGTTGGTATGTATCATAGGTATCGGGGCGGGCTGGTTAGTGTCCCAAACGTTGGGTATGGCGGTGATTGAGCACTGTCGGGATTCGGTGGCGTCGTCGGGTACCGGGTTTCCGCGGGAGCTTCCGATTCCCCTGCGCCGTCAGCCGTTCTACCCAGTCCTTCCGAAAATATCGGAACATCCGGTGGTCGGTCTGAAACGACCCCCAGCGGCTAGCTTTTAGAATATCTTGGAACACGGGGCTCGCGATGGCCGCCACGATCCGTTCGCCCTCGGTCCGAGACCGGATGGGGAGGGCAAAGGACAGTTGGGAAAGGCCGTATTTTCCGGTAAAGTCGTTGACGGGGTACTGTTTTTCGTTGACATTCAGAATGACCTTGGGCACCCCAAAGTGTTCCCGGGACCGGGTCTCGGCGTACCGTATCCCCCGTCCCTCGGCGGTGAGGGTATGGATCACCGGGTAGCGGTGGCGGGTCGTGGCCCGCTTGGTGAGTTTACGGGCGTCGTAGAGGGAGGAGTCATGAATGACCACGAGGCCTTCGGTGGCCTCCTGCCCCGGTCGTACCAAGATACGCCGAAAGGTCCCATACATCGCATTGGGGTAAAAGGGCCAGTCTTGGGGGACAATCTCGGCCCGGTGGGTTTCCCCCCCTTCATCCACCAAGAGGGGTATCGGACGAGAGGGGTCGGCTTGGGGGGCGGTGACATAAATATCGAACCGGGTCTGGACCCCGAACAGGGCGAGGCCGGCCGACTTGCCGTAGATCCGGAGGTACAAGAGTCGGTCGTAGAGCAGAGGGAATAGAGGGTGCTCGGGGCGGCGCCAGTTGGCGGGGGTGATCCACCCCTGGACCCCCCGGGGGGACCGGAGGCCGTCGGCCTTACGGATAAAGGCGTCCCAGAGGGTCCGGTTACCCGCGGAACCCACATACACCTCGTGTTTAGGAGCTTGGTACGGGGGGTTGGCCAAGATGACATCGTACCGAGTTCCAGAGGGGTCGACCGCCACCACTGCATCGTCCAAGAAATCCCCCGCGAGGATACGGGCCCCGGCCCCATCCCGTCCATATTTCTTACGAAGGATCCGGAGGTTGGTGGGATTGATTTCCACCATGGTGAGCATGGTCCCCAAGATATGCCGGCGGCGAGCCGCCTCCCCCGGGATCGCTTCTCGGAGACCCTCCATCAACCGAGGTACCACCCGGTCGAAAAAATTCCCCTCACCCGCACACGGGTCCAACCAACGCAACTCCGGGTCACTCCAGATATTTTTAGGCAGATGGTCCAAGAGCTCGTCAATGAGCTCCGGAGGGGTAAATACCTCCCCATACTGGTCCGTGTTGGATACCCTGGTGGTCGGGTTCTTGGGCATCTTGGTGTTCTTGGTCATACATATATTATGGGTATAGGATATAGTGGCTCCACCCCCCTCTCGCCCCGTGCACCCCCATACACCCATACATATTATCCCATACATCCATCATGTCCCACCGTCTTGGAGGTGCCCCCCTACCCTTAGAAGGAGCTTACCCCTCGTACATCCAAGAGACCCTGCCCCCTTCCAAACTCGGTTATGCCACCAACAACCAGTACCCCCGATTCCCGCCTAAAATGGCCGACGGTCGGTCCCTCATCTCGTCTTGGAACCCCGAGTCGGTCATCGATAAGATGTATAAGGAACAGCACCAGTCCGAGTTGGTGGATATGGCCCCCCTGAACCCGAACTGGGCCTACCGTCGCCATATGCAGAAGCACGGTTACCATCTCATGGGCCAGAACTTTCGTGAGACGGCCAACGATACCGGGTCGGCGGTACCCCTCCTGAACCAGAAGGACACGGACCTCCAAAATAACTCTCGGAACGTGCCGTACCGGTTCACGTCCTTGATGGACCCGGCCCTCCCCCCGGGGATGGTGGATTCGAACCTGAAGTCGTTGTATTTGACCCGTGAACAGCTGGCGTCGATTCGTTCGGCCCCGGTGATCTCGTAAGAGGTTCCGTCCAGGTAAATACACATAAAGATTGGCCCCCTACATGAGGATATCGAGTCTATATCCCCATATCGTCCTATATCGCTCCCACCCCCTACCCCTCCCCACCCCTTCATGTTCACGGGATGGCTCTCTTGGCTCTTGGTCCCACCCCTCACCAAAGTACTCATCCATGCCGATTACGGGGAATACGGGATGTTTTCCGACGAATTCCACCGAACGTTCCGTGACAAGTATGAGGTCGACTTTGAGACCACTCCCCAATACTATCCTCATCTCGATAAACTACACCATAAGGTGGGTATTGAATCCCGGTGGGACCCTCGTACCGTCGAGGTTTTCGAGCAACTGGGGCCGGAACGGAGTCGCGATAAGACCCGCTACACGGAAGATTGTGGCCGGGTGTTTGGGTTACACATCGTGGAGATACCGACGGCGCTCTTGGATGTCATGTATATTTCCGAATACGACGGTCTGGAGTGGGTGTGGTGTAACACGAGTCAGAAATATCGGGATATTTTGATGGAGACCTTGGGTATCGACGATGTCCTCAAATATACCCAACAACGGGTGAACGAGATGAAGTGGTATGAGGAGTACCTGGATTCTAAGAACATATTGTACCTGTGAATAGATATACAAACATGGTTGTATACCTATGGTATCTTCCCGGGGCTCGGACACCATGACCGCCCGGGTGCTCTCGTTTGATATTGGTATCAAGAATTTGGCGTACTGTTATTGGGAAGTCCCCGTGGCCGACCCGTCGGGGGTGACCATCTTGGACTGGCGGGTGGTGGATCTCATGTCCCCGGGCCGGCCACCGGAGGCCGCCCCGGCCGTCCCGGTCACTTGTACCTGTGTATTGACCTCGTCGACCAAGAAAGACCCCCGTTTATGTGGTAAAAAGGCCAAGTATCAGGCACCGGAGGGGGTGGGGGAGGGGGTGATGGACGCGTCGGGGGGGTCGGGACCCATATCCATATCCTACTTTTGTGAAACCCATGCCAAGAACCACCCCACCTTCTTGGTGCCCAAGAAGGCCCACGAACCCGGGAGCCTCCATAAGCTCAAGCGGGAGGGCCTCGATCGGCTCATGGATCAATACCAACTCGTCATTCCTCCCAGTACCACCACCAAGATTACCAAGACCGTCTTGGTCGAGGCCCTCTTGGGGTACTTTCGCACCCGGAGTTTGGTACCCCTGGCCACGGGGGGGCCGCCCCCCTCGGTCAATACCAAACAAATCGACCTGATCACCATCGGGCGTCATATCCGAGATATCATGGAGACCACCCCGGTGTTGACGACCCATCCTCCGACCCATATCATCATGGAGAACCAAATCTCGACCATGGCCAGCCGGATGAAGACGATTCAGGGGGAGCTGACCATGTATTTTATCTTACGGTTCCCCGCGGCCCATATCGAGTATATATCCTCGGCCAACAAACTCAAACATTTTCGACCAGCGCCGAGCCCTACTACGGTGGACCTGGAGGGTGGGTCGGTGATTCCCCGGGCCCGGGTGCCGCTTCCCTCGGGGGTTGCCCCCACGGCGGGCCAGACCTACCGTCGGCATAAACAGGACGCGGTAGCATGTACCGAAACCCTCCTTCGCGATCTCCCGGCCCTCACCCGCTGGACCTCGACCCTCTTGGGTGCTTCCAAGAAACGGGACGACTTGGCCGACTGTTTCCTCCAGGGGCTCTGGTATCTCTGGTTCAGTCCGGTCTATGCGTATTGGTCCCGTACCATGGAGAGTATGGTCTCCTCGTAACGGGGTATAAAGGTCGCCGGGTTCATGGCCCGTTGAAACTGACGGTGTAGGGCCCCCGACCGGTACTGGGTGAGCCGGTCCGGGTCGTCCACCAGCGCCACGACGGTCTCCACATAAGCCTCCGGGGTCGTCGCCACCAGCTCGGGGGCCCCCACATGGGTGAGGAGGGACGCACTGACGTTATGGGCATGAAGGTGCGGATGGCTCAGGGTCACCACCGGGACGGAATTATACAAGGCATTACAGGTCGTCGTGGTCCCCGAGTAGGGAAATGTATCGAGGAGGATGTCCATCTGACCAAAGAGTTCAAAGTACGCCTGGGTCGACCCGTAGCGGATAAACCGAATACGGTCGGGGGTGATACCGGGGGTCACCCCTACCCCGAGCTCTTGGTAATACCGGGCCATATGGCAATCGTCGTCGTCGGTGGTACTGAGCTTGATCAGGAGGACGGTATGGGGGGCTCGCTCCAAGATCCGGCGCCAGCAGGCCAAGACCTCGGGGGAATTCTTGGATTCCCGGTTGAGGGACCCCAGGACCACCGTACCCAACGGGTCATCGTGGTGGAGGGGGGCCCGTCGTATCCAAGTCCCCGACCCCCCCTGGAACACCGAACGGAACAAGAGGAAGCAGCCGGGGACATACACCCGTTTCTCGGCGAACCACTGGGTCGAGCCCGGGGGGTCGGCCACCCGGTCCGTGATCCGATACTGTACGATGTCCGCCGACCCCACGGTGTTGGGGTAGCCCAGGTACGCGACCTGAATCGGCGCCGGCCGCTGGGCAAAGACATCAAGCCGATGGTGTTCCGTATAGCCGTTGAGATCGACCAAGACATCGACCCCCCGTTCCCGGACCCGGTCCGCCGCCTCGCTCGCCCCCAGGCCTTGGAGACACACGAGCTCGACCCGGTTCCGTAAGGTGCGGTACGACTCGGCCGCCATCATGTCCTCGTAACCCCGGGTCACAAACAGGGTCACTTTGAACCGGGTACGGTCGTGGTGATCCACAATAGGGAGTATAAAATTGGCCACCACATGATGGATAAAGTCCGACGAAACATACCCGATATGGACCCGTCCCCCCAGGGGGGGCAGGCAAGCCGGCGCACTAACCCACCCGAGCCGCTGCCGCCACCGCCAGTGTTCACCCGCCCCCCAGGCAAAGGTTGGGAAAGACGGAAAATACATCTTGACATACGAATTCATCTGTTGCCGTTCCTCCGCCAGGTGATACAAATAATCGTAGATGAGCATGTTACTCGCAAACAGGTTCGCTTTGGTCTTGGTCGTCACGAGAGGGTTCTCCTCCATCGCATGACATATCACAAAATTCCGCGAGAGAAGTCGCTGAATCCACTCGAACTTGGCCATACGCATGTACAATATCAAGGCATTGTTCAAGATTTGGTATTGGAGATCGGGGGGTAGGGGGGTGGCGGTCGGTACTCCGTCCCCCAGGTGTAAATCACACAACGTCAAGAGTCGGGTATAAATATCGTCGGCCTGCTGGAGTTGGTGGGTCCGGATGGCATAGGCCCCCAAGAAGAGGAGCCAGCGGGAGTCCGAGGTCCCCACATACTGCATGAACACCGTATGGTACGTATCAAACAGGTACTGGATATACTCGATATACCCCCGGTCAAACAATACCTTCATCAGGTCCAAGAGGGTCTCGAGAGGGTCCAGGGTGGAGAAATGGGCGGGGTCCCACCGTTCCCGGGTATGGTAGGTACGAAAAGCCGTCTGGAACCAGAGGCCGTACCGCGGATAATCGGTGGGGTGGTGGGTCATGACCACCCAGGCCATGTAATAGGCGAGATCCGTCTCGGTGGGGTAGAGGAAGATGAGTCGGGAGAGTACGGATTCACACAGGGCCTCGTCGGAGAGGTGGGCCCGGACCAGACGCACCCCCATGTCGTAGAGGGTCCGGTCGGAACGGCGGTGGGGGGTGGGGTCACGGAGATAGGTTTCATAGAGTTGGGTAAATCGGTCGGGGGTGTCCGGGATGGACATCCTCGGGTCGGTTACCGTGATATCACAGGATACGTTTAGATGGTTATATCCATTTAGAACCAACCTCATATATATCACTATACTATTACCTTGACCATGGAAGTCGTGGATATCGGGCTCGACCGTAATATGGAGAATATTTCCATCCAGTTGGATGATGGGCTCAGCCGCCGTCCCGCCGTCAATTTCGGACCGGGGATTGAACTCTTGATGAACGAAAAGAAAAAGGGGGGTCATGCCAACACCAGTGTGGATTTAGGCGAACTGGACAAGCTCGAGGATGAGCTCAATGACCTCACTCGGGGTGGGAGTGGGAGTGGAGGTGGAGGGTCGGACAAGACCGTCAATTTCGGGTCGGCCTGGTTCGGGGGTGGAGGTGGTGGTGGGGGTGGTGCCGTGGACTCGGAGCCCGGGATTCGTCTCCGTGACGATACGACCGATTCGCATTTAGGAGAGGCCACGGCCCATAGCACGGCGGGGGTGACCCGGTCGTCGGACGGGTTCACCAAACTCAATATGGAGATTCCCATGGAGTACGCGAGTTCTTCCAAGCTGACGGACCGGGAGAAGCGTCGGAAGAAGCGGGCCATGATCCGTAAGTTGGAGGAGTGGTACGAGAAGGGCCATATCAAGCACACGTCGCACTTCAACATGGATTCCAACTACGAGGAGGTCGAAGACGAGTATGAGGGGGCCTTGGAGGACAAGCGGAAGAAGGACAGTATCAAGATGTACGGGTGGTGGTTCATGACGACGGTGAATTCCATCGAGTACGCCAACAGTGCTCTCAACCCGTTTGACCTCAACTTGGATGGATGGGGTGAGCAGGTGTCCGAGGACCTGGATTCCTACGAGGAGCTGTTCACCGAGCTGTACCAAAAGTACAAGGGGGGGAAGATTGCCCCGGAACTGAACCTGTTGTTACGTTTGGGGTTCTCGGCGGCGGTGGTGAATTTTACCAACAAGTCCCTGTCGACGGCGACCCCGGCGTTCAACGACGTGATTCGGCAAAACCCGGACCTGATGAAGATGTTTACGAATGCGACGGTGCAGGCGATGAGTAACACGAGCCCGGGGTTCAATATGGCGAGTCAGATGTTCAATGCGGACCCGGTGCCCAACCCCGGGTTTGGCCCCCCACCCGCCCCGGTGGCGACCAAGAACGCGGGGCCCGTACCCCGCTCGAACATGCAGCAGATGCAGTTTACCCAACGGCCGGATATTACGGCGGGACGGGGTCAGCCGGCGCCGGCCCCAGGGGGGGACACCCAGGAGCGGTCCCCGGCCCCGGCCCCGATGGGTCCCCCCAAACGGCCCGAGATGCGGGGGCCGCAGAACATGGATTTGGACAATATCTTGGCGGGCCTGAAGACCCGGGATGTGGTATTACATAGCGAACCCCCCCGCCCGGTCCACCAAATGCAGCCCCAGGCCATGGCCCAGCCCCAGCCGGCCGCCCAACCGGTCCCCCAGTCCATGGCCATGGGTATGGACGAGGACGACGGGTCGGAATCCCTGAACCTTCCCATCTCGGGCCTGATGAACGAGAACGACTCCATGATCAGTGTCACCTCTTTACGTGACATGCAAAACGCCACCATCCCTAAGCGGACCCGGCGGAAGCAGCGGAGTGACCGTAATACCATCTCGTTGGACATCTAAGGGTCGGTCCCACCCGACCCCACCCGTGGATACACACATATATCCATAAATATATAAAAACATAGCTCGATATCTCCATAGTAGTACCGATGGAGATATCTGGTTCCACCCCCGTACCGACCCTTTGGCACCGATTACCGTCGGACCTGGTGGACCGGGTCTTGGCCTACAACGGTACCCTACGTAAACGTGCCGGTAAATACATGAATCAGTTGGCGAAAACCGACCCGAGATACCAGTTGCTCCAAACGGTTCCTCGAATAGTTTACGTTCCCAGTATCTGGGGACCGAATAACCCGTTTGACAATTGGTGTAGTGTCTATTTTGACAGTTCGTCTCATATACGTGCGTGGCTTAGTAAGCCTAAGCTCCCCGCCCAACCCCTGATGGAAGGTATGACGGCATATAATATCCCGCAATATGAATGCTACGTTGGTGAATTCTGTGGCGGCCCCCAGATCGTATCGCAGCGGTATTCTTATCGCATCCGTGACGGTATCGTGACTCGATTCCATATAGCAACCAGACGTCCTATGAACTGGTGCGAATATCTCTGGTGGGTCTTGAAGGGGCGGCCCACTCACCAACACTATTTTGACGATCTCTTTGGGTAGAACTCATGGTGACTCCAACAGAGTCGGCTCCGTCGGCCCCCGGAACCACCCGTGCTCATCCAAGATATGTGTAAAATGGTCAAAATCCCCCAAACTCATGTTATGGCACGAGATGATATCCCGCGCCTGGATACGGTGATTACAGCAGTGGTAAAACCGCGGGTAACCATACATCTTGGTCAAATTCACCATTCCCTGAAAATTACACTCGTAGAACCGGTGAAAATACCGCACCGATTTCCCCCCCAAACACGAGATATAAATCGCGAGACAGACATCACAGGTGGGGATATAGGCCTCTTGGTGAACTTGCTGGCACTGGGTTATCCATACATCCGTCATGGTGGGTAGGAACGGGGCCAAGGCCGATACCATCCCCCGGGAGAGGACAAAGCCGGCCCCGCCCAGGTGGAACTGGATATCGTCCCGGGGAAGGGGGGTCAGTCCCGCATCGGGGTACATGGTAAGGAGGTGTCGGTCGAACTGGAGCTGGTGGTTGTTGAAATGGTCGTGGTGCCCCCCAATATAGAGCCGCTCTTGGGGGTCGAAGAACGTCAAGAATCGGACCAACGCATCGATATTGACAAAGGTATCGGTACCACATACAAAGACGAAATCCCCGACCAAGCCGTGGGAGTGGAGGTACGCGAGCCCCAGGTTTTGCTTGTAGCTGGCCGACAGGTAGTCGTTGGCCACCCCGGGGAGGTAAATCATACGGTGAGGGTATCGGAAGACCTCGGGGTGGTCCAGGCCGACGATGTGTTCCTCCCCCACAAAATAGTAGACCGGGACGTCACAGACCTCTTCGGCTCGCCGCCCCCAGGTTTCCTGGATTTTCAGGAGCTGGAGGCAGTACTGGGGGAGGGTGATACACCCAAATACACATATCACGACCCGGGGAGGTACCGGCATATCCAATACCCAATATCGGAAGTACTATTTACACCGTTTTGTCCGGGAGTTCAAACCGACATAGACACATCGGGATACTCTAGGGTATCGAGACTCCCCCTCTCACCCATCCCCACCGACCCATATTCATCCCCATTCTCCATGTTTACGGCACTGTTTCAGTGGACCTTTGATCGAATGTACGACCTCGTGGATTGCTATGTGAATATCAAAGTCTATGTCACCGAACAATGTACCGAATTGTACCGACACTCCCCGGCTATCCAATACTTCCATCGTGCCCTCACCCGGACGACTCAACGGGTGTACGGGGCCCTCTTTCATATCCATATCGAGCCGGAGTTGGTTCCGTGGATTCACTTTGTGGGGCATGTGGCTCCCACCGAGGGAGGACCCCTCCAGTGGTACGACCATTACCGGTACCTCGATACCTTCGTGACGAACATCCATTTCATACAGTATTTTACATCACAACACCATCGTACCCGGTATAGTATCCCCATGTGGGAGGATAATCCCCATATCATCGTGAAATACGACGAGAATCGGTACCTATCCCGTATGTTGTATGTGTATCAATTTCACCATGGGTCTCCGTCCACTCTGGAACAAGACCTCACACAGTTCAGTTACCTGTCGGATGTGCGACACTTGGAGATGGTACCGTCCAAGGTCCGTTTCATCAGTGTGACGTACTCCCATCCCCGGATGGGACACGAGGTGGTGTTGGAGGTTCCCCGGGGGATGTTTTTTGTGGGGAACCACCTGTTCTCCGCGGTCTTGGTACACCGGATGCTGTTGTATACGGTGGGGGAAGGGAGCGCGGTGTTTGATGACAAATATGTGCTGAAAATCATGGATGACCATATTAATTACCTGGAATTGGGGTACAAGGACTTTATCGAACTCCAGGCCAATACGTATATGAAGAGACAGGCGGAATAGTTCCGGCGCCGGGGTGGGGGGTGGGGGGTGGGGGCCTGGGTCTTCGACCCACCGACAAGTACTTAAAAACTTCCACCCTATATCTATATATTACGTGCGAGAAGCCGTATCTCCCCCTTTCACTCCCACCCCCACCCCCCTATCTCATCCCTTTTTGGATTGTGACGTATATGACGAGCTATGTGGTAAAATCAACTCTGGGGGTATTGAATGGTGGTGATATTGCGGATTCGGACCGTAATCTACTTATAAAAATACATGATCATGATAATCTCCGTGATCATCATCATGATGTAGGGGATATAAGAGATATAGGAAATGGGGGGGATGGGGGGGAGGATGAGCATCCCTGGGAACGATTTTTAGACGATGAAGATGACGACACTCACGACACCCCTCCTCCCGAGCCTTTGGTGATGGTGCCGGCCTCCGAGCCCCCTCTGGCACCGTCACTCCCCCCCCTATCTCAGCGTATCGACGCTCTCGAGACCACCCGGGTCCTCCCAGCACGATGGAACTATTATTACCATCTCCCCAACGATAAGAATTGGAATCTAGCGAGTTACAAGCTCATTGTCAACGATATTGATACCCTCGAGAAACTCATTGCGGTCAACGAAAACGTCACCGACAATATCATCAAAAATTGTATGCTCTTTATGATGCGGGAAGGAGTCACCCCCATGTGGGAAGATACTAGTAACCGTAACGGAGGCTGCTTCTCATACAAGGTTTCCAACAAGGTCGTGGTGGCGGTCTGGCGGGAGTTGGCCTACCGCCTTTGTGGATATTCACTCACGGTCGAGCGGCCTCATATGGACCTGGTCAACGGGATTACGATTTCTCCCAAGCGGGGGTTTTGTATCGTCAAGGTCTGGTTGAGAAACTGTAGTATCCAAGACCCCCATGCCATTGTGGATATTGAGAATTTGGTCCGGGCGGGTTGCCTGTTCAAGACCCATAAAGCGGAATTTTAATCCACCCCCACCCCACCCATATGACATGACGACACGGATAGGAACTCGGACATATAGACTCATAGATATTCATTTTACGGAAGGGGGATTCGAATATT
>Ga0114962_10003925_pt1 | contig 11953 bp, 13 predicted proteins | sample C_130820_MF_Meta_FD_87017 | JGI IMG/M metagenome (GOLD analysis project Ga0114962, IMG submission 87017) | Freshwater microbial communities from Lake Croche, Canada to study carbon cycling - C_130820_MF_MetaG | ecosystem: Environmental > Aquatic > Freshwater > Lake | place: Lake Croche, Canada... | reverse complement strand
GGTCCTCGCCAAACAGCGCAAGGCCAACCCACGCGCTCTGGCCCAGGAAATCATCGACCACCTTGACCTCATCGGCCTGGCCACCGCCGACATTGCGGGGCCCGGATTCATCAACTTCCGCGTTCTTCCCGCCGCCTACGCGCAGCGCATGGCCACCTTGATCCAAGACGAGCGCCTCGGCGTGCCCGCCACCGGAGCTGGGAAAACGGTGGTCGTCGACTTTTCGGCACCCAACGTCGCCAAGCCGATGCACGTCGGCCACATCCGCTCGACGATCATCGGGGACTCGCTGGCGCGCATCGCTCGTTTCCTCGGGTACAAGGTCATCGCGGATAACCACATCGGCGACTGGGGCACTCAGTTCGGAATGATCATTTACGGATGGAACCATTTCCTCGATGAGTCCGCGCTGGCCGCAGACCCGATCGCCGAACTGGTGCGCATCTATCGGAAGGTGAATGCCGCGACCAAGGACGACCCGACGGTGCTTGAACATTGCAAGGCCGAGCTAGTGAAACTCCAAGCGGGCGACGCCACGAATCTCGCCATTTGGCAAAAGTGCATCGAGGTTTCTAAGAATGGCCTGCAGAAAATTTATGACCGGCTCGATGTGAAATTCGATTACTGGTTGGGCGAAAGCTATTACAACGACCGACTCGGTGGACTGGTGGAAGATTTCCTCACGCAGGGGATCGCTCGCGAGAGCAACGGTGCTGTCTGCATTTTTTCCGACGACACCAAGCCGCTCGAAGAAGATCCATTCAAGGTCCACAAGGAGGACGGCTGGACGGATAACCCCGCGATCATCCGCAAGGCCGATGGCGGATTTCTCTATGCCACCACCGACTTGGCGACCATCCAATATCGCATCGAAGAGTGGAAGGCCGACCACGTTTGGTATGTCGTCGGCGTGCCGCAACAACTGCATTTCCGCCAACTCTTCGACGCCGCCACCCGCTGGGGGAAGACCGGAGATTTCAAGCACATCGCATTCGGCTCGATCCTTGGCGATGACCGCAAGTTGATGAAAACCCGCTCGGGCGACAACGTCGGCCTGATCGAGGTGCTTGAGGAATCCGTGGAACGCGCAGCGAAGGCAATCGCGGAGAAAAATCCCGACCTGCAAGGCGAAGAAGCGGCCAAGATCGCGGAGATCGTCGGGATCGGCGCGGTGAAATTTGCGGAGCTCTCGCAGGGTCGGCTCACGGATTACGTCTTTTCGTGGGACCGCATGCTTGCCCTCCAAGGCGACACGGCGCCGTACCTGCAATACTCGCATGTCCGGATTCGTTCGATTTTCCGAAAACTCGACGCGCCCTTCGATGCCTCCACGGTGGCCGTCCATCTCCACGAGGATGCCGAAATCCACCTTGCGCGCTTGCTCGTGCGTTTTGGTGAAGTTTTACCGACAATTCTTGAGGATTTCCGACCGAACCTGCTTGCCAATTACGTGCTGGAACTGGCTCGGGCATTCCATTCATTTTTCGAAGCCTGCCCGGTGCTCAAAGCAGATGAGCCTACGCGCTTGAGCCGCTTGGCTCTTTGCGAACTGACCTCAAGAACGCTCCAACAAGGCCTGCAACTGCTTGGCATCCAAGTCCCCGAGCGGATGTGAGCCTCACCAAATAAACCGACCCCCACCGCGGGAACTCCCTTGCGGTCGCAATAAATCCCTCTTACGCTTTGGCGTGCAACCCTCCCTCGCTTCATGACTCCCTTCTATGTCATCGGTCACAAAAACCCGGATACCGACGCCATTTGTTCTGCAATCGGCTACGCAGCATTGCTACGTGCAGTGGGCGAAGAACCCGATGCCGTGGCCGCACGCTGCGGTGAAATCTCTCAGCGAACCAAGTGGGTGCTTGAACGCGCCGGCCTAGATGCTCCCCAACTTCTCACCGATGTCCGCGGCAATGCCGGCATGATTTGTCACCGCAAGGTGATCAAGGTGAATGACTCCGACACCTTTCTAATCGCCTACCAGCGAATGCTAGCCGCCGAGATCCGCTGCGTACCGGTCGAAGACGAAGAGGGCAACCTCTGTGGCGTCCTCCGCTATTTCGATCTGCTCAAATTGTTGCTGCCAGCAAATACCGAGGGACTCAGCGTCCGGACCATTCACGTCTCTCTCTCGAAGCTGGCGGACACACTCCAAGCCAAAAGCGAAGGCGCCGCGCTGCCATCGCCACAACATGAGGAAGATCTCATCCTTCTGGTCGGTGCCTCCTCGCAAGGCACGGTGGACAAACGCCTCAAGCAAGCAATCCAAGAGGGCAACATCTCGAAGTTCCTCGTGATCTGTGGTGACCGGCCGATCGTGCAGCGTTACGCCATCGACCATGGTGCCCGTGCGTTGCTCGTCACCGGTGGCAATGCCGTGAGCGATGAAATTATTGCCTACGCCAAGCGCAAAGGCGTGGTGGTGTTACTTTGCAACCAAGACACCGCAAGTGCTTCCACTTTGATCCGTTGTTCACGGAGCGTGAAGCACGTGATGGAAAAGGAATTCCTCACCGTCACGCCCAACGAACCGATTTCGCGATTGAGGAAAAATCTCAGCAGCATGGATCAGGATCTTTTCCCAGTGGTAGAACTCGGCGACAAGAAAATCATCGGGGTGATCGCCAAGTCGGACCTCGTCGACCCACCAAGAATCCGCATCGCCCTGGTCGATCACAACGAATACGCCCAAGCCGTCAATGGCGTGGAAGAGGCCGAGATCACTGAGGTCATCGACCACCACCGCCTTGCGGGCGACCTCGTTTCCCGCGAGCCGATCCGCTACCTGAACGAACCCGTCGGCTCGACCTGCACCCTGGTCGGTCGGAAATTTTTCTACCGCGGCCTCATGCCCGCACCAAGCGTGGCGCTGTGTTTGTGCGCAGGGATTGTTTCCGACACGCTGTGCCTCACCTCACCGACAACCACCCTATTGGACCGTGAGATGCTTACCTGGCTCAGCGGTGTGGCAGGAGTGGATCCTAAAACATTCACCGAAGAATTCTTCGCGGTGGGCTCCTTGATCGCCAACGGAACACCCGAGGAAGTGCTGAACGCCGACCGCAAGGAGTTCACGGATCATGGCCTATCCATCAGCATTTCCCAAGTCGAAGAACGGGACCTCGTTGGTTTTGCCGCCCGCCGAGAAGACCTCGAACTGGCGCTGAAAAACTTGTTTTTCCGGGAAAAATACGACTTCGCGGTCCTCGCGGTGACCGACGTCGCCCTTCACCACAGCATGATTCTCGCCATCGGCCAAGATGGGGCTCTCGCGAAATTGCCCTTCGAGCGACTCGATCACACGTTGTTTCACGCTCCCGGAGTGGTGAGTCGCAAGCGCCAGATTTTTCCTGCCGTTTGTGAGGCACTCCATCACGCACGCTGAACCGAGCGCCGCATCAACGCAGCAAGTGATGCAGCTTCCTGAAAATCAGCGCGCCGCCACCAGCGCCTAACAGATCGGCCATCCAGTCGAACGGATCATTCCCACTGCGCCCCGGGGTGAAACTCTGGTGCCATTCATCGAGAACTCCAATCGCCGCTACGACCAACACCGCGACGATAAAAATCCGCCGCCAATTCGGATTTTCCGGGCGGCGACAAAACAAGTAAGCAGACCACAATCCGCCGCCCCCAAGAAAATAACCGAAGTGAGCCACCTTGTCGAAGTGGCTGACCGACGGCATGTACGGCCCAACGTTTGAGGAAGACGACAAGATCCAAAGCACGCCGAACCAGACAAAAAATCCGGCAAGCCAGAACTTCGGATTCCGAGCGAGCCGCGACATGCTCAAAGCTTGCGCATTTCTTCCTCAAGCCGCTCCGCCAGCCACTGCTTCATCATCGACTGGTAATTGAGGAAACGGGATCGAGCGATCCGCTTGATCCGCGAAAGCATCCGGGGATCGAAGCGCAGGGTGATTGTGGTGGATTCGCGAGAATCTGCTTCATGGACCGAGGTCGCCATGAGACGGCCGTCCAGTTCATGGGTCTCCCAGAACCGTGCCTCAGCAGACTCATCGGCAAAGTCAGGGATTTCGCTCCAGCGAGTGATGGCTTGCATGATGATAAAAAATTGGCTCAGCGGAATTCCGCGTACTTGCGATCGTAAAACTTTTGTTCCGCCTCGGACATGTCGCGCGACGCGACGACCCGCGCGGTTTTCCCATCCGTCGTAAACGAGAGAAACAAGTAGCGGTCTGCCACGGTGCGGCCCAGCGCGTAATAGCGGGATGCTCCATCCGAACGTTCATTGTCCGGTAAAAAACGGACAGAAAACGGATCCTCCAAAGCCTCTTCCAGCTCACGAGGTTTGATATTTCGAAGATCGAATTGAACGTCGATAAGGTCGAGTTCCATACCGCAGTGTGTCGCTCGGGCCGCAAAAGTGCAACCGAAGAGTTTGAACAATTCCAATCACCCCCCGCTCGGGCATCCTATCGACTCTGGCGGACGATGGCGTTGTGCTCGTCGAGCAGTAAATTTCGCGAAACCACCGGAGTCTCGGAATGCGCGAATGCCATGATCGCCACCCGCTCGCCGGACTTGATCAAGTGCGCTGCCCCACCATTGATCAGGATGTGCCCTGTTCCTGGCTTGCCGGGAAGCACATAGGTCTCCAAGCGCGCACCCGTCGTGATCGACGCAACCAGCACTTTTTCGCCCGCCCAGAGATCGGCCGCTTCCATGAGATCCGTCGGGATTTCAATGCTGCCCTCATACTCCACATCCGAGCCGGTGATCATGGCACGATGCAGTTTTGACTTTAAAACCTCGCGAAGCATGCAGGGAAGGAAATGCCACACCGCGCCGGGGTCAAGCAACAAGCGCCAAAGTCCGTAATCTCCACAGACTTCCCAGATTGCGCTTGCATCGCAGTGCCCAACATGAAGTCTTCAATTCGACAAATCGCGAAGGAATCATGGAATCCGGTGAGAACCCGGAGCTGTCGCGCAGCGGTATCCGGATACAAATCCCCACAAGGTCAATCGTGTGAAAATGCGGTGAAGACGGGGAGGAGGCATGAAGCCGGGAGCCCGAATACTTGATCCTTCGTCGGCTCGTCGCCCGTGAGCCGTCAAACGCTCATCGGGACCATGGTCCTCCGCGAAAGGGGATCGGCGAGGGAAGCCACCCGGCAGTTTGCCAGGCGGCCTCTCTTCGTGAAATCACGCAATAAACCGAAGAGAACATCATGAAAACTAGCCCATCACGGCGAGGGCTCCTCCTTGCCGCCATCGCAGGCGCTTGCCTGTTTCCAGCCACCTCCGATGCGATGATCTCAGTCGGCAGCGGACCGGATGTTTCCCATTTCTCCCTAGAATCGCCGAACCTTGGAGTCCGCGAATATGAGATCCGCTACACCTACAACGCTACCGCGCCAAAGGACGCTTATTTCCTGCTAAACCAAATCATCGCGGCCGACTCGTCGATTTCGGTTGAATTGGTAAACTATGGGTCGGCGGCAGATCCAAACATCATCGTGGACTCCATTACTTACGGCGGGGTCACGGAAACCAACGAGGCGGTCGACCCGTACACACCCTACTGGGCGCACTGGGCCTCCGGGGGCAAAACGGGATACCCAACCGCGGTACCCATTTCCTCAGATACTTGGACGATTGGCTCTGGAATCTCGTCGCCCTATCGGTTCATTTCGCCGGGCTCTCGGGATGCGCTCATTTTCTCTGACGGCATCACGGAACCCACTACCACCCTCTACTCCCTACCCGACGCGGACGCCATCTCCTCCACCGATCCGCGCTTCACCATCTGGGCATCCGATGCAGTCGTCCACCGAGGACCGGTCGATATCGAAGCGCCCGATGATGCACTTGCCACCTACGGAAATGAAGCAGCGGCCACGGGCCCCGCAGACGCAACAGTCGACGAGCCCTACTCAGTCGTCTCGCTCGGCGATGGCGGCAGCGCTGACCTGACGTTCGCCACGCCCTTTGGTGACATCCCCGGCCCAGACTTCGCCGTTTTTGAAAATAGCTTCAACACAACCTTTCTCGAGCTCGCCCACGTCGAGGTCAGCTCCGACGGCGTCCATTTCTATCGATTCCCCTCACGCTCTCTCACCCCCGCCAGCGAGAGCGTGGCGGTCGACCCGTCGGACGTCCATAATCTCGCGGGCAAGTACCCTGCAGGCTACGGCACTCCATTTGACCTCGCGGAACTCCGCTCGCTCTATCGTAATCTCGACACCCAGCGGATCACCCACGTCCGCGTGGTGGACGTCGTCGGCACCAGCGTCGCCGCTCAAGGGTCATTCGATGCAGCGGGAAACATCATCATCGACCCCTTCCCCACCCCGTTTCCTTCCGGCGGATTCGATCTCGATGCCGTCGGCGCGTTCAACCCAACCACCACGAGCTACTCCGCTTGGACGACAAGCCAAGGGCTGAGCGGAGCCTCGGCCACCCCCACCGCCGACCCTGATCAAAATGGAGTGCCAAACTTGATCGAATACCTCACCGGCGACGGAATCGTGACCGTGGGTGACCACACCCTGCAATTCTCCCGCCTCGCGTACCGGTCCGGCGGGAACTTGAAACTGCTCGCCAGCGCCGACCTCCAAAACTGGACCACCCTCGCCGAATCCAACAACGCAGCGCCGATGTCGGTGACCGAGCCCTCAGACGCCACGCTCACGGAATCCGGCGATTTTCGCAAAGTGGTCCGCGTCCAAATCCGAGCCACCTCAGCCTACCGCTACTTTCGCCTCGCTGCGGATCTCACGCCATGAAGAGAGACGGCCATCGGCGTCGCGCCCACGGCTTCTCGCTCATCGAGTTGCTGGTGGTGCTTTGCATCATCGCCTGCCTGTCCGCCATCGGATTCCAAGGTTATCGTGTCGCGCGCCTGCGCGCAAACCAGACGGTTTCTGCGGCCCATCTGAGCCAACTCGTGACGGCCAATCTCCTCTACGCAGCAGACCAACAGACGTATTGCCCGGCTGATCTCGATGGCCGCAACCTCATCCGCTGGCACGGCCGACGCACCAACACCGGCAGCAAGTTCGACCCAGAAAAAGGCCTGCTCGCCGAATACCTCGGACTCAGCCGACGGGTCGGGATCTGTCCAGAACTTCAGCGCTTGATCACCGCCTCCGCATTCAACGAATCCGGCAGCGGCGGCTACGGCTACAACGACACGTTCATCGGAAATCTGCCGTCGGAAGCCAACAAACCCAACCGCCCGGCAGCGGTGAAAAATCCATCACGCACGATCATGTTTGCCACGACTGCCTTAGCCGTCGCTGGCGGCCTGCAAGAATACCCATTCGCCTCGCCGCCATTCTGGGTGGACTCGAACTGGAACCCCCGCGGCAAGCTCCAACCCAGCATCCACTTTCGCTTCAATGGCAAAGCACTCGTCGCATGGTGCGACGGCCACGTGACCGAAGAAATCCGCTCCGAGTCCTCATCGACAAACTTTTACCGCGGCAACAACGCATCCGCCCAAATCGGCTTCTGCGGCCCCTCGGAAAACAATGGTTGGTGGAACCCACGCAACTAATTCCGCAAGCTCCCAGAAATCGTACCCAGGGAGTTCTTCCCCGCCGCCAAATCAAGGCCGCTGAAATCCTTGCTCCTCAACCGCTCCTCACCTAGATTCCCGCCGTGCTCACGATTCACAAACTTACCAAGACTCTCGGCGGCCGCACTTTGCTCCGCGAGGCGGAAATGTCGATCAATTGGGGTGAACGCGTCGCCCTGGTCGGCCCAAACGGCGCCGGTAAATCCACCTTGTTCCGCATGATCCTCGACGAGGACTCACCCGACGAAGGAACGATCGAGCGCGACGAATACGCCATCACCGGATACTTGCCCCAAGAAGCAGGCGAACCGACCGATGAAACCATCATCGAGATCGCCATGGGCATCACCCCAGAAATGATCGGCCTGCTGCGGACCATCCGCGAACACGAGGCCACCGGCGACCTCTCACACCCCGACTTCGCCCACGCTCAAGACCAATTCACCGCCCTCAACGGCTACCAATTAGAACCGAAGGCAAAAAAAATCCTCCACGGCCTCGGATTCCAAACCACCGACTTCAACCAACCCGCCCGCCAATACTCCGGTGGCTGGGTCATGCGCGCACACCTCGCCCAACTCCTCGTGATGGAGCCGGACTTGCTCATGCTCGACGAGCCCACCAACCACCTCGATCTACTCTCGCTGCTCTGGCTGCAACGCTACCTGCTCAATTACTCGGGCGCGATCCTCATGATTTCGCACGATCGTGACTTCATGGATTCGATCATCGAGACGGTCATCGAGATCGACCCCGACGCCCAGAAGCTCAATTCCTACAGCGGAAACTACAGTTCGTACCTCGAACAACGCGAAGCCCGCTACGACCAGCAGGTGCAAGCCTACCGCAACCAACAAAAGGAAATCGAACACGTCCAAGAATTCATCGACCGCTTCCGCCAAGTCGGATCGAAGGCCTCGCAGGTCCAGTCACGCATCAAGTCATTGGAGAAACTCGAGCGCATCGAGAAACCCCGCACGCCGCGCAAGCCATTCAAGTTCAACTTCCCTCAGCCGCCGCGCTCGAACCAAAAAGTGATCGAGCTCGTAAAAGTATGCCAAGCCTACGGCGAAAAACGAATTTACAAAGCCCTCGACCTCACCATCGAGCGCAACGACCGCATCGTCCTCGTCGGCCCGAATGGCGCCGGCAAGTCCACGCTCATCAAGATTCTTGCCGACCAAATCCCCATTGATGGCGGCAAGCGCGAGCCCGGCTACGCCACCAAGATCGGCTATTACTCGCAGCACCGCTCGGAGTCTCTCAACGAGAACAACACCGTGCTCGAAGAAGTCTTGGGCGCCTGCACCACCCTCCGTGAAGAAGAAGCGCGTTCGATCCTTGGCTCGTTCCTTTTCCGCCGCACCGATGTCGAGAAACGCTGCGGCGTCCTCTCGGGCGGCGAGAAATCACGCCTCAACCTCGTCAAGTTCCTCGTGGATCCTCCAAACCTCCTGCTCATGGATGAGCCGACCACCCACTTGGACATCCTCTCGATCGATTCGTTGGTCCAAGCGCTCAAAGACTACCAAGGCACGCTCGTGTTCATCTCTCACGATGTCCACTTCATCCGCAGCCTCGCCCAAACCACGTTGCACATCAACCACGGCACCGTCACCCGCTACACCGGCGGCTACGACTACTTCATCGAAAAATCCGGCCTCAAAGACGACCGCAGCGCCGTCACCGCATAACCCGTCCGGCGCAGATCAACCCGAGCGTTTGGCTTGAAGGCCGTGTTTTCTGTTGGTAAGGAAAATTGAGTTGGTAGTTGAATTCTCCACTTCACCGGGACTGGGCTGCTTGCCAAGGGGCTTCGGATGTGGCATGAGATATATATGAACGCCACCCTAAGTCTCGATGAAGCCGGCAGGCTGGTACTGTCAAACACTGCCCTGCGGGTGCTTGGCATGAAGCCAGGCGATCAAGTCCGCGCCGATGTTAGCCCGAACCGCATCGACATTTGCCCAGAGCCTCCGGTGATGGCCCAAGGGGTGATCGAAAGTGGAGTCCTCGTGATGGCGCGGCAGGGAATCTGCATGGATGCCGCCGCCGCCGTGCGTGCCGAACGTGACTCCCAGGCCGAACGCACATTCCCGCGATGAGCACTTTTCTCGACAGCTCGGTGCTTGTCGCGGCACTCGCGCCCGACGAGTCCAAGCACGCCGCATGCCTGGCGCTCCTGCTCCAAGGCGGCAACTATATCTATTCCCACGCGCTGCTTGAAACCTTCTCGACCCTCACAGGCGGAAAGCTCGGGGTCAGGGTGACTCCCGATCTTGCGGCGCAGATGCTCGCAGAAACGATCCTTCCACGAGTAACCGTGATCGAACTTTCTACCGACGAAATCATGGCGTCCCTCCCCGCCGCTCAATCTCGCGGTGTACGTGGCGGCTGTGTCTACGACTACATGCACCTTCTGGCCGCGAAAAAAGGCAACGCCTCCTTGATTTACACGTTGAATATGGACGACTTCCAACATCTGCATCGCGGAGATGATCCCGAAGTTCTGCTTCCATAGTCTCGGGAGATCGCATGCCCGCACCCGATGCCGTCCTCAAAATCTCCGAAGCCTTCGCCGAACACCGCGAACATTTCAGGTCGGGAAATTACAACGAGTTCCAGCTAGTACATAAAATTTGTAAGGGAAATTGGAAAAACGAAGCAGCAATTTCAGCTTTCTACTTTCCAAATTTCCGCTTTACCCCGAAAAACCCGCTCCTGCTGGATTTAGTTCACTGAAGTGCGGGCCACCCGGAACCCGATGACGTTGTAAGCACCGGACGGGTTGTCGCTGTTGCGGCTCGCGACACGGCAGTAAAACGCTTGGCTTTCCAAACAGCCGCCCCGGTCCACCCGGAGCGTGCCCGAAGACACCCCGCGCGGATCGGTCGGGGAACCGGCATCGTACGGGCCATACCAATCCCAACACCACTGCCAGACGTTGCCCGCCATGTCGTACAAGCCATAGCCGTTCGCCGGGAATGATCCCACCGGACTCGTCGCAGGTGACCTGCCTTCAATACTGCCGGTGGAGTTACCAACGTTTGACCCCAAATCGTAGCTGTAGCTGCTAGTGCCTCCGTAATAGTTCGACTGCGTCTGGCTGATCGTGTCGCCCCACGGGAAACGTTTGCCACTCAAGCCGCCCCGCGCCGCCTTTTCCCACTCCGCCTCGGTCGGCAGACGGTAGCCATTCGCCGTCCATCTCACCTGAGCGTTGGTCACCTTTACCTCTCCCGTTTTGTAAACCGTCGTCTGCGCGTCGTCGGTGTAATACACCGGCGTCAGCCCTTCCTTCTGGCTACGGGCGTTGCAGTACTTCACCATCTGGTACCACGAAATCGTATGCACGGGGTGGTTGCTGGCCGTGGCTGCCCCCGCTGCCAGATCCGTGTAACCATTGCTGATCGCCCATGTCCGCACGGTGTCCCAGTCCGCCTTGGTCGTCAGATTCCGCGCCATGTAAAACGCACTGATGTTCACCGTTTGGGTCGGAGCATCGTAATTGCCATCAACCGCGTCGCCCATGGTGAAACTGCCGGACGGGATCAGTGAAAAGCCAGTCGGCTCGGGTCTGGTCGTTACACTTCCCCCAACAGTGCGGGCCGAGGATTTCTGCAATTCAAAGTTGCTGACAATCTGGCCATGGAGAGGAAGGACAAGCGACGCAATCGCAAGCCACAGGGACAGGGGGAAAAGTAATGTTTTCACACAATAAGATGAGGGAGTTGATAGAACCTGATAAAAATCCTTCAGCAAGTATCCGAGGGAGTCAAGACACCCAAGGTGAAAAGCATTCAAAATCCAAGAAAAAATACAATCGCGCTCCCCGGCATCAATCTTCGCTGCACATGAGAGGATCACAGGTGGGGATACGGGGCAAACGGATGGCGCGAAGGAGAAAACGCATGTGCGCTGCGAGAAAACGCATGTGCGCTGGGGAAAAACGCATGTGCGCTGGTAGGGTAGGCGGGCACGCAAATCTACCCGTGCGGAAATTCACTTCTCGCTATCCGGCATCCTCCGTGGCACGCTTCGCCGGATATGGCCACGCCCAACTACGCATTCGAAAAACGCCGCCGAGAATTGGATAAAAAGGCGAAGAAGGAAGAAAAGCGCAAACAGAAACTCGCCGCTGGGACCAATGGCCCGGACGATGCGCTGGACCAGACACCGTCGCAGCAGGACACCTCGCCCTCGCAAGCGGATCGCCCCGCGGTCTAGCTCCATTTCACCGCGTGCTGCGGGTTTTGCCCCCATCCGCCATCCCCTCGCACCTGCAACCCAGCGGACGCCGTGCAAACTGCAATCCCTCATGCGATCTGCAAGGGGAAATTCCAGCACATGGCTCGTGCCGTCGCGGGTGAAGCACTCATTTTCATGGCCTTGCAGCGACCCACGCGAT
>Ga0114962_10003923_pt1 | contig 11956 bp, 11 predicted proteins | sample C_130820_MF_Meta_FD_87017 | JGI IMG/M metagenome (GOLD analysis project Ga0114962, IMG submission 87017) | Freshwater microbial communities from Lake Croche, Canada to study carbon cycling - C_130820_MF_MetaG | ecosystem: Environmental > Aquatic > Freshwater > Lake | place: Lake Croche, Canada... | reverse complement strand
CACCATCAATCTGCCGAATGCGCACCCAGCTGCAGTCGCAGCGCAAGTTGCCATGCTGGATCATTTGCTTCAAGGACGCTTCATCATGGGCATCAGCCCAGGGGGGCTGATGTCAGATGTAGAAATTTTCGGTAATTTTGGAAAAGACAGAAATGCGATGTTCGTGGAGAGCATCAACATGATTTTAAAAATCTGGGAGAGCTCCCCACCATACAACCTCAAAGGGCAATTTTGGGATATCTCTGTAGAGAAAACCATGATCCCAGAAATCGGTCAGGGATTCGTCATGAAACCCTACCAAAAACCCCACCCGCCTATCGTAGGAACAGCAGTTGCACCTTTCTCACAAGGTGTGACCGAAATGGCTAAAAGGGGCTGGGGACCGATATCTGCCAACTTTCTCATGCCAGAGTGGGTTAAATCACACTGGCCAAAATACGTCGAAGGAAGAAATGCGATCGGCGCGATCGCGTCACCTTCTGAATGGCGAATCGCAAAAAGTATTTTTGTTTGTGACGATGAAAAAACCGCTCAGCGATACGCACTTGAAGCTGGTGGGCCCTATCACTTTTACTTTCAACAATTGACTAAAAAACTGATAGGTGGAGGCCGAAGCAATCTGTTTAAAACAGATCCCAACATGCCAGATTCAGAAATCACACCCTCTTTTGTCACCAAGAGACTGGTACTTGCTGGAACTGTCAATTCTGTAGTGGATCAAATTCTAGCTTTCAGAGATCAAGTAGGAGACTTTGGCAACTTGGTTTATGCCTGTCATGACTGGATGGACCCGGCCTTAGGCAAGCGCTCTATGGAGTTGTTTGCAAATGAAGTCATGCCCAAAGTCAATGCTGCGATTGCGCGCAGTGAAAAAATCTAAAGAGTTAAGGAAAAAAAATGAAAGCAAAAGTCAATGGAATTCAGATCAATTACAGAGTCACAGGTGAAGGCCCATGGATTATTTTGAGCCATCCAGTTTCGGCCAACATGGAAATTTGGGAACCTCAAATGAAGGCATTGGCTGAAAGATTTTCAGTCCTTCAATACGACATTCGAGGACATGGTGAGACAGAAGCGACGCAGGGGCCTTACCCGATGGTGCAACTTGCAGATGACGCTGCGCATTTATTGGCGTATCTCGGCATAGAAAAAGCACACTGGATCGGCACATCTTTGGGAGGCATGATCGGCCAATCCTTTGCGATTCAATACCCAGACAAAGTTGATCGCATCGTTTTAGCCAATACAACATGTCAAGCAGCACCAAATGCTCAGACGTTATGGGGAGAAAGAGCCTTAGAAGCTGAAATGCATGGCATGGCGTCTCAAATTGAATCAACCGTTTCAAGGTGGTTTACAAAAGCATTCATTGAAAATAATCCAAAGGTGATTCACAAAATAGAAGACATGATAAGAGCGACATCCGTGGTCGGTTATCGGGGCACTTCAAATGCATTGATTAATTTTGACCTTTCGTCACAACTGAGCAAAATTAAATCAAGCGTATTGGTCATGGCTGGTGAATACGATCAAGCTACTGCTTTATCGATGTCACAGAAAATTGTTTCGCTTTTGCCCAAAGCTCAGTTAGTTATAATCAAAGATGCAGCCCATATCAGCAGTTTAGAGCAATGGGAGTTTTTTAATCAAGAGGTCATTAATTTCCTTTCAGAAAAATGAATGACAGAATTTAAATAAAGGCTACACATGCGTACGTCTGGCGTTGACGTAAAAGGTGAGAATAGGCCCTAATCCTTTGCATTCAATCATTTCTCTCTCTTCTAAGACAAAAAAATCTTTCAGCAATTCATGGGTGATGGCGGTGATTTGAATTCGCCCATTGCCAGCAGTTGACTCCATTCGACTGGCGGTGTTGACCGTATTGCCCCATAAATCGTAGGAAAATTTGGTAAATCCTATGACGCCTGCAACAACGGGACCGGAATGAATGCCGATTCGCATTTGAATATCTTGTTGGTTGGCTTGATTGAACTCGGCCAAGTCCTCATACATGCCCAGCGCCATGTCTGCAACTATTTCGGCGTGATCGCTGCGTGGAATAGGCAGCCCTCCCACAGCCATGTAAGCGTCACCAATTGTTTTGATTTTTTCCAAACCCAATAACTCCGCACGCTTGTCAAACCTGGAAAAAATATCGTTCAATAACTTAACCAATTCTGGCGCCGTCTTTTTGGCGGACATCTGGGTGAAACCGACAAAATCACTGAAAAGCACGGTGACTTCAGGGTAGCTGCCAGCGATGTTTTTCTCGCCTCTTTTGAGGCGATCGGCAATGGGTTTGGGCAGGATGTTGAGCATCAGTTTCTCTGATTTCATTTGCTCAATGTGAAGCATTTCTTTTTCACGCTGCAATTCTGCAATGCGTTCACGGTCGAGATCGCGCAGGCGTTTTTTCTCAAGGGAGGAAAATACACGCGCCCTCAGCAAAACCGCATTGAACGGTTTGGGCAGGTAGTCTTCAGCGCCAACTTGAATGCACTCCACGATCCGGTCGAACTCGTCGGCAGAAGAGACAACGATCACAGGTAAATAATTCAATTCAGGCGTTGACTTGACAACTTTCAAAACGCCCAAGCCATCGAGCTCGGGCATTTCCATGTCGACCAGCATCAGGTCAAAACTCTCTAAACGCAAGCGTTCAACGGCCTCAAGGCCATCCCCGGCCTCGGAAATATTGGTAATACCAATGCTATTGAGTTCGCGAATTAAAATTCTTCGCAGGGTTTTGCTGTCGTCGACCACCAAAACTTTCATCGATTTGGTTTGCTCGAGAATTTCCGCAGAGACACCCCCATGTGGCAGTGCGGGGTTAGCGTTTTCAGTCATCTGAATTTCCAGCTTTCTAAGTTAAGCCTTGCTGTAATAAGTCACTCGTTCTGAACGGTGCATCTTGAATGAGGCGTCAAACAAAATAGATTCAGAAGCCCCTAGCATCAAGAAGCCGCCTGCGTCAGAGAGTTGGTCTCTCATTTTGCTGAGCACCATGTGCTTTTTTTCCTGATTGAAGTAGATCAAAATATTCCGCATCAGTATCAAATCTGATTTAGGCCTTAGCTGCCATGGTTTGATGAGATTGACATTCTCAAATTGAATCCGTTGACACAAATCAGGATTGATTTGGTAGTGGCCAGAGGCCAGGCGCGTGAAATAGCGACTGATTTGTCCTGCTGAAAGCCCTCGTTGCATCTCGGATGGCGAATAAATACCTGACCTTGCTTGAGACAGTGCACGCTCAGATAAATCGGTTGCATGAATTTTCACATCCCAGTCGCTCAGGGCCGGAAAACTTTCACGCAGCAATATGGCCATGCTGTAGGGCTCTTGACCCGTGGAGGCTGCCGCACACCAAATGGAGAGCTGCTTGGAATCTCGCTTGGCATGGATCAATTGAGGCAGCAAAACATCTTTGATCGCTTGGAAAGGATACTTGTCCCTGAAGAACATGGTTTCGTGTGTTGCCATGGCTTCAAAAGTGACCCCATGCAGCAGGCCGATCGGTTGGGAGACCAGTTCTTTGATCAAACTGACATGATCAGCAAAGCCATTTTTTTGCGCAATTTGACTCAAGCGAGGTGCAAGCAGATACGCTTTCTCATTGCCCATGGCGATTCCCGTGTGGCTTTCGAGCATCCTGAAGAAGCGCTCAAAGTCGGTATTTCGCGTGGGCACGCTGTCGGTTGTCATTTGCGTTGCAGCTGCAACAAAATTTCATTGGGGATCTGAGACAAAGGCAGAACTTTGTCGGTCAAATTTTCGTTGACCACTGCGCCTGGCATACCCCAAATCACGCTGCTTTCTCGGTCTTGGGCCCAGATGCGTCCTCCGGCTTTGACAATATCCATGGATCCCTTGAGACCGTCATACCCCATTCCCGTCAAGACGACGCCCAGAACATGACTGCCATAGGTATTGGCAGCACTTCGAAACAAAACATCCACGGCTGGACGACAGGAATTTTCGGGTGGATTTTCATTCAATGTTGTGAGAATTTTGCTGCCTGAACGCAGCACTTCCATGTGCATACCCCCCGGGGCTATGTAGGCATGTCCGGGCAAGGCCTCCTGTCCGTTAATGGCCTCGCTTGTTGGAATGACGCCAATTGCATTGATCCGAGTTGCCAAATACGACGTGAATTTCGGGGGCATGTGCTGAACGATCAACAGGGGTACGGAAAGAGGCGACTTCCAAAATTGAAACAGTTCCATCAAGGCGGCGGGTCCCCCAGTTGAAACCCCTATGCAAATGGCCTCGATCCGATCATTCTGACGTTTTTCTCGCAGTCTGAGCAAAGACGCATTTGCCAAAACACCGTTGAAGTTTGCTTTATCGTTGTGAGGTTTGGCCTGGTTTGCAGTGACGCGCTTGGTCTTTTGACACAGATTTTTGATCTTGGGCACCAGAATTTCTTCAAGAACGCGCAGCGCCTCTGTTCGGTCTCCCAAGTTGGTCGGTTTGCCAACGTAGTCACTCGCGCCCAGAGTCAGAGCGTCTATAGTGGCTTCAGCACCCCGTTGAGTCAGTGAACTGAACATGATGATGGGCAAGTGCCGGTCAAAAAGTCGGATTTCCTTCAAAGCAGTCAGCCCGTCCATCAAGGGCATTTCAATGTCCAATGTCACCACATCAGGTTTGATACGCTTGATGTCTGCGATGGCTTCTTGCCCATTCTGACTGGAGCCAATGACCTCAATTTCTGGATGTGCCAACAAGGAGGACATGATCATTCGGCGCATGACTGCCGAATCGTCGACAATCAGAACGCGAATTTTTTCTGCGTATTTGTAAGGCTCGTCCTGTGTCATATTTAAAAATTACGAACACCGCTGTTCATCGGCTTGGCTAAAAAACTTCAAGTCTCAAGAGGTGCGCGATCGTTGAAGTATCAGTTAATCAGTGCTGGCTTTTTCGAACTGTGAATCCCTTGAACGATTTTTGTAGGGTCTAACAACAACAGCAGTCGGTCAGGGAGTTTGTGAACCCCAAAAACCAACTCGCGCGACATTTCTGGAAAATTCGGGGGCGGCTGCTCAAAGGTATCGTCTTCCAGAGAAATGATTTCACCCACACTATCGACCAAAAGGGCCACCAACAAGCTCTTTATTTTTAGGATGATGGCAATAGCTTCTTGCTGGCGCGCTGGGTTGTCCAGACCTAGCCTTTGATACATGTCAATGGCTGGAACCAATTGGCCACGCAGGTTGGCAATGCCTCTGATCGTTTCCGGACTTTTAGGAACATGCGTCACGCTCAAGTTTTTATTCAGCTCCAGCACATCGGAGGCGATGATGCCAAAAGAAAATTTACCCAAAGAAAATGTGAGGTAATCGACTGCTTTACTCATTGGACCCTCTTCCAGTCAATGACAGCCACTTCGGATTTTTCGCTGTCCGGGTAGACCAGAATCTCACTGTCTTGAATCCTGCGCATGCGCAGAATTTCCTGAACATCAATCACATTGATCACCCTGCCGTTGAGAATGACGCAACCTTGAAGTCCGCGTTGCTGCGAGTTGGTGTTTTGCATAATTTGGGGGACTTGGATGATGTCATGCACCTTGCCAACAACCAGGCCCATGGTCAAGCCATTCACATCATGCGCGATCACCGACAGCGGCTCTTGACTCTTCACAGGGGTGGGACTGGCCCCGTCGATGTATTCATTCAGCCGCAGCAATTGCATGATGCCGCTGCCGTACTGGACGACTTCTCGTTTTCCATTTTTCTGAATTTTTTCTGCCGTGAAACTCTCCAAGCGGTCCACGCATTCCAAAGGAATCGCCGTGAATTCAAGTCCTGGCAACTCAAACAACAGCATCGGTATGAGATCTTCAGTGACTTTGGCCGCAACTTGCACAGGGTTCAATGGCCGGGCTTGAATCTTGGCAAGCAAGCCGGAATTATTGGCCATGCCAGCGACATCCAAGATCAGTGCAACGCTGCCGTTGCCCAAAATGGTTGCACCGGCAAAATCTGTGCTGCCACTGAACAAAGGCCCCAGAGGTTTGACCACAACCTCTTGCATGTTCAAGACCTCATCGACCAACAAACCAAATTGAGTGCCTGCTGCTTGAAGCAGGGCAATGTTGACCACTGCGTCCTTACCGGGAAATTTCTGACTTAAATTTAAATGATGATTGAGCAACAGAAGAGGTGTTAATTTGTCGCGCAAACGGAAAACGGGCAGACCATAAAAGTCCTCCAAACCTCTGCTGTCATGGGCTAAATCCAGGCGCACCATTTCAACAATGTTATTTTGAGGAATGGCAAAACGCTCATCTTCGCATCGGACAAACAAGGCTGGCATCACCGCCAATGTCAGCGGGATTTTCAAACAAATATGGGTCCCTTGCCCTCGGGGACTGTCAATCTCAATGGAGCCACCCATCTTGGCAATGTTGGTCTTAACAACATCCATGCCCACTCCCCTGCCTGACAGCTTGGTCACGACGCTTTTGGTGGAGAACCCCGGCAAATAGATGTATTCAAGCAACTGCATGTCTGTCATGCTCAGGGCATGCTCAGCTGTCAAAAGTTTCTTTTCAATGGCTTTTTGACACACCAAATCAAAATCAACGCCGCCGCCATCGTCTGCAATCTGAATCACAACCATGCCATTTTCATGACTGGCTTTCAAGAGAATTTGCCCCACCGCGGGTTTGCCCAGATGGGCCCTTTGATCAGGCGTTTCAATGCCATGATCAATGCAGTTTCGGATGATGTGGACCAAGGGGTCACGGATAGCGTCCAACAAGGTCCGGTCCAACTCAGTGTCTGCCCCGTCTTGAACCAAGTTAACTTGTTTCCCGCATTCATCGGCGACATCGCGGATCAATCTTGGAAATTTGCTCCAAATTTGGGATATCGGTTGCATGCGGGTCATCATCATCCGCTCTTGCAACTCTTGCGTCAGCAAGTCAATGTTTCGGACCGCGCCAGTGAAATGATGGTCGTCGAAATCTTTGACGAAAGGCAGCAATCGATTGCGCGCCAACACCATTTCGCTGACCAAGTTCATCAACTTGTCGAGCAAATCCAAATTGACCTTAACGGGCTGGGCCACTTCTTGTGCGAGCTCCACACCCCAATCTTGAGCTTGTGCTGTGGGCAAAGGCGAGACGCTTTTGTCGGCGGCCGCTGCAAGCTGCGTGGGGGGCAGCTGTAAGGCGGCGCTGGCTTCCAGGGGCTCTCTGGCTGCCAAAGCCACACCATGGGCCAGATGGAGCAAATCTTCAATGAGCTGGGTGTTGTCACCTTCAGGTTCCGAATGCGTCGCCTCAATGGCGGCAACAATTTCTCTGACAGCATCCAGGGTCAAGAGTAACAAACTGGTTTTTTGTTTGTCCAGCACAAGGCTACCATCGCGAATTTTCCCAAGCAAAGTCTCACCTGCGTGGGTGATCTTTTCTAATCTTTTGAAGGCAAAAAAACCACTGCTGCCTTTGAGCGTATGGATGGCCCTAAAAATGTTGCCAACCAGCTTCTTATCATCGGGCGTCTTCTCAAGCAATACGAAATCCAGATCCAGTTGGTCTAGGATTTCTCTGGCTTCAATGATGAATTCAACCAGAATATCGTCAGTGTTGTCCATAAGGGTAGTGGTTCAATTTTGCTTATTTTTATAATTTAAATTTAGCAACTGCGCCCTCAAGATCAACGGCAATTTTGGACAAATCAAAAGCGGCTTGCTGGGAGTTCGAAGCACCTTGCGTCGTGCTATGGGCTGCCTCCGCCACTGATTTGATATTTTTCGCAATCTCCGTGCTACCCGTTGCCGCTTCCGAAACATTGCGATTGATCTCTGCTGTGGTGGCAGCTTGCTCTTCAACGGCGCTGGCAATAATTCCAGAGATCTCATTCATTTTATGGATGATGGCGGTGATCTTCTCAATCGAAGCCAAAGCCCCCTTCGCATCCTCCTGCATGACACTGATGCTTCCGCCAATTTCTTCGGTAGCTTTGGCCGTTTGGCGGGCCAACTCTTTGACCTCGTTGGCCACCACCGCAAAGCCCTTGCCCAACTCGCCAGCGCGTGCCGCTTCAATGGTGGCATTGAGCGCGAGCAAGTTCGTTTGTTCCGCAATGCTCGAGATGACCTTCAAGACATTGCCAATTTCCATTGTGCTTTTACCCAATTTGGACATGGTTTCGTTGGTGCTTCTGGCCACATCAACCGCTTGATGGGCAACGGTTGATGCTTGTACGGTGCTCAGTGAAATCTCGCGAATGCTGGCACTCATCTCCTCAATGCCGGTGGCAACCATCTGCGTGTTGCTGCTCATCCTTTCGGCTGCATCGGAGACCACCTTGGCTTGGGTGGCAGTTTCTTCTGCATTGGAGCTCATTTGCATGCTGACAGCCGCCAATTGTTCAGAAGAGCTGGCAACCGATGTGGAATTGACGCCAATGACTTTGAAGGACTGTTGCAAGTTGGTTTGCAGAACTTGTATGGCCTTGGCCATCTCACCTATTTCGTTGTTCAGGTCTGTGTTTTCAACTTGGGTGTTGAGCTTGGAGTCGGCCATTTCAAGAATGGTTTTTTTCAGGCTAGTCAGCGGGCGCTTGACGGAATGCAAAACCACATAAACAACGAAAAAAGACAGAAGTACCGAAGCACCCAGCATCAGGCCCATGAACAACCGCATGCGATCCAAGTCATTCTGGGTTGCCACAACACTTAGCTTAGCGTTCCTTGCTTTTTGATCGCTGATGTCTGCCATTGATTTTGAAATTTCAGAGAGAAGTGCTCGGTATTCCGGGTTGTTCAATATTGCAAACACAGCCACCCCTGAATCTTTTCCAACCTCAATTTTTAGAATATTGTCTACATAGGTTTTATAATATTTTTCTAATTTAGGATAAATATTTGCCAATTTTTCTTTCAATTCTGGACTGCGAATTGTGGGTTCTGCATCTTTTAAATCTTTGTCTATTTCAGCTTTAAGTTTGATAATGATGTCGGAAGCACTCTTGGCGCTTTCAGAATTATTGCCGTAATGAGATAAACCTAACCTATTGATGAAGCGCGCAAGAATCTGTACATCCCGTGCTGCTTGATTGACGAGTTTGACCCCAATTACATCCTTTTCGTAGATGCCATCAATGGCATCGTAGAGTTTCGCGAAGGTCCAAAAAGCCGCCAAACTCAGTGCAACTGAAAACAAAATGGTGATAGAAAAACCAACCAGCAATTTTGTACTGAGATTGAATTTTTCAATAGATTTAAAAGCAGACACGTTTAATTTCCCAGGTAAATGAACTGAATAAGCGAAATCTGGTTTTCGCAATAGGTAAATCAAATTTTAATCTTATTATGACTTGACATCCATATAATTTTCAGCCTCTCGAGTGGCGAGATGCCCTTATCAAGTCCTCAATTCAAGGCCAGCTTGCAACTGAACTTACATGGAACTCCCATAAACTTCGGAATAGATTGAATTTTTAGCCGAGGTCGTCATGTGCAGATGGGTTGCTTACGCGGGTCCTGAGATTTACCTTGAAGACTTGATCTTTCATCAAGCCCATTCCATTGTGAGTCAGAGCCTTGCGGCCACTCAATCGACTTGGGTCACCAATGGCGACGGCTTTGGTGTTGCTTGGTACAACCAGCGCACAACGCCTGGACTTTTTAAAGACATCCTTCCCGCTTGGAACGACAGTAACCTTCGCTCGCTGGCTGCGCATATTCGCACGCGGCTGTTTTTTGCCCATGTTCGCGCCACCACGGGCACGGCTGTCAACAGAAGCAATTGTCATCCCTTTACTTGGCAAAACTGGACCTTCATGCACAACGGCAAAATTGGCAACTGGCATGACTGTCGTAAAGATGTGGAAGACCTCATAGACCACGTGCATTACCCGCACAGAGAGGGCACGACAGACAGTGAAGCTTTGTTTCTGGTCGCACTCAGCAAAGGTTTGACGCACGACCCCATCATGGCCATGGAATCGACTTTGCGGGATGTCTCCAAAATCATGGACAAACACACATCCGATGAACCCATGCGAATTTCCTGCGCTCTCACCAACGGCAAAGAAATTTGGGCCTTTAGGTACTCCAGCGACGACCAATCCCCCAGCATGTACTTTGGTTCTCCGCACACGAGAGCCAGCGAAGCCGGCACAAACCCCATCACCACGATAGCCTCAGAGCCCTCTGATTTCGATGCCAGTCATTGGTTCAAAGTGGAGGAACGACAAGGCGTTCATTGGACTCAACAGGGATTAGAAAATTTCAAGATGAATGTTTAGACTGTTCCCGCTGACCACGGTTGGACCAGCCGGGGGCGTTGGTGGCCTGAACCCACAGCAGGCGAAATGGTCTGGTGCCACTTTCCTGACAACATTCAACCCCAACCCAAACCACGCCCAGGCCTCATCGTTTCAGTCAAAGAAGACGATGAAGGCCTGATCTTCGTGAACCTGGCCTATGGGACCAGCCAAAAGACAGATCGCCTTTACAGCGGAGAATTCCGGATCGCAAAAAGCGAGCACGCTGCCGCATACGCAGGTGCAGGCCTGAGTTATGACACCAAATTCGACCTGAGAAAAATTCTCGAACTTCCGTTCAACGACGCCTACTTCTCTGTACCGCCCCATGCGCCACATGGCCAAACCCCGAAACTGGGAACCCTGCATCCGAGTAGGGTCCGAATTGCCGCTACTGCTTTTGCGGCAGCAGGCTGAAATACCGTCACCCCCACAAAATGAAAACCATACCCAGAAAGAAGCAAGGAGCCCGAAGGCTCCTTGAACATGAATAAACAATTGGGATATGACCCCAAAATTACAAAATTACAAAATTACCAAAATTACAAAATTATTTGAATCACATACCCACCAACTCCATGGCAAGCTCATGGGGCTTATCAGTTCTCTGGCTCACATCCAGCATTTCGATACCCAAAACACGTCCATCAACGTCAAAGTCAAACACTACGCCAGGACGCAGCTCGTCACTCTCGGCAACGGTACCCGCGAGCAAGCGGATGTACATCGCGTCAGCTTTGGGGTCATATTCAATTTTCATGGGGTCACTCCGTATTTTTCGAACTTACTTGTCGCCATCACGGTTATCGCAGTGACAACCAAACCATTTTCACAAATCACCCTCAACAACATGCGCTTTTGATAGCGCTCAACCAAGTATCACTTTACAGCGTGTACCACCCCGACCACCTTAATCACCCGCCCGATTACGCAAAACCGCCACCACATTGGCGGCGCTGAAATCAATTGGTGCGCCGCCTAGAAAGAACACACGCACAAACAAATTGAGAAGTTTGCGCACGGGCCAAACTGCGAGACGGTAAACACCCAGCACCAAGCCCGCACCGACAACAGGTTGTGCCTGGCCTTTGAAGGACAGCAATTGCGCTTGCAAGGCCTGGGCCCAATACAGCACCTTGCCACGGCCAATGGCGTTGACATGCGTCACATCGGCGTTTTGATGCATCAAGCCAAAAGGCGAGTCCCCATTAGGAAAGCGCAGCACCGCACAGGCACCCGGCTTGAGCACCCGCATCAGGTCTTGCAAAAATGACAATGAAGCCTCCTGAGCCACATGTTCCAGCACATCAAACGCCACCACCAAGTCAAAAGTGCCGTCAGCCCATGCCGACAAGTCGTGAACACAATGCACATCCAAGCCTCGCGCCAGGCCCATGGACACTAAATGCGGATTGACCTCGGTACCCGTCACTTGCCATTGACGAGACTGTGCATAGGTCAAAAAACAACCCTGCCCAAAGCCGACCTCCAATACCCGCGCACCTGCAGCCAATGATTGCACAGCGTTGTGCAGCTCGGCCTCAAAATACCGCGCCTGCGAGGCTGATAGATCACAAAAGGCCTGGTCATCCCAAGCCTTCCATTGCAAATAATCGTTGTCGAAATTAGGCATGCGTTATTGTGGCTCAGATGGAGCGGGTCACATCAAT
>Ga0114962_10003922_pt1 | contig 11956 bp, 7 predicted proteins | sample C_130820_MF_Meta_FD_87017 | JGI IMG/M metagenome (GOLD analysis project Ga0114962, IMG submission 87017) | Freshwater microbial communities from Lake Croche, Canada to study carbon cycling - C_130820_MF_MetaG | ecosystem: Environmental > Aquatic > Freshwater > Lake | place: Lake Croche, Canada... | reverse complement strand
GTACCGTCGAGTATAAAATTACGCCCTCAAACGGCAGAGGGCGTAATTTAATACTTTACGGTAGAAGGTTGGAGCGTAAAAGTATACCGTCGAGTACAGTGAAGCGTCCTTTACGGTACCTGACAGTCGAGTCTAAAACCGCAAAGAACGAGAAGAACGTCGAGACCGTGAAATCCGCAAAGAACGAGAAGAACCAGAAGAGCGTCGGGACCGTAAAGAACGGTAAGAACGGCGAGTTCCTCCTGCGTGAGGTATAGGTAATACATTCACATCTGGATCAAATGTGGTAATTACACTTGCCTGTTCTTCGCACGGAGTGATGTCTACTACATCGGACGGAAGATCATTTCCACGTTGATAAAAAAATCCATTTTCATATTCATATCGTCTGGCTCCGTGTCGTCTGCGTAAAGGAGCAGGAGGGGGGGGTGGAGGAGGAACCCATTGATTGTTATTTTGCGGAACTGCTATTGCAGCGGCTACTGCAGGCTGTACACCAATAGGACCTGGTACTACAGGAACTTGTACTACAGGGATTGGATTGGGAATGGCTAACTCAATCTCTTCTATAAATTCACCTAAGAATCGACCAAGATATCGACCGCCATACGCATCCTTTAATTTAAAACAATCTGCCATTTATATTAAGTCCTAGTATTTTTATTTCGGCGAAAGATTAAGAATGAACCGTCAGAACCCGTCCTTCCGTACTATCTTGCCATCCCTGAATTTCCAACAATCCTCTATGATGTTTTTCATGGCATGCCTCGCATAAGACCGCCAAATTGAATTTTGTATTCTTATGAACTCCTGGGGCAATGCGTCCGTCGGCAGTGGCGGAGGCTTGATGCACAATGTGATGGGTTTGAAGGTCCTCTTTGGATCCGCAGAGTTGGCACACATCCACTACCACTCCTGCATTGTAGCGACTGGTACGAACTTTCCCATCCTCTGTAAACCATTTTTTTCGAATGGCAAAGGCAGAGACTAAGAATTCTCGATCCATATCCAGTCCTCGGCAGACTTCCAGTCCGTACATAGGAGACCCGCATCCAGGTCGAAGAATTCGGTCATAGAGAAGGACATGACGAGAGGGGTCAGAGCGGACTGTCAAATGATAGGGGCGGACCGCTGTTGTCGCTGCAAGATCCGGCAATTCCATTAATTCGTGAAGATGCGTCGCAAATAGAAAATGAGTATTCCGTTTCACGAGAGTTTGAATTCCCGCAGCCACAATAGCCGTGGCTGAGGCTGTTTCTGTGCCTGCACACAATTCGTCACCAATCACGAGCGTTCGTGGACCCGCAGAGCGAAGAATGCTCCGAAATTCGGTCATTTCCACCACAAAACTAGACATGCCTGCCCAAAGATTATCGTTCCCTAGAATTCGAGTAAAAAGTCCCGTATAAGGGATGAGCGTCATAGCTGTAGCCGGAACGGGTATACCACACTGAGCCATGAGGACGGCGAGTCCAAGGGCTTTTCCGAGACTGGATTTACCCGCCGCATTAACTCCATACAAAAGAATTCCACAAGACGCTGCAGCAGTCGCTGTAGCTGCCTCTGCCGCTGTGCTAGAGCCCTCCGCCAAGGCCAAGGCAGGAGAAGGAAGTGACCCCAGGGAGAGACTGTGAGGAATATAGGGTGTGTCCGTATGAACCCGTTCAATAATTGGATGACGAAGATTCTGAATCTGAACTCCAGCTTCCACTTCCTCTGTTGATTCAACATAGACTGGTCGAACGTATCCATAGGCTTCCGAAACGGCAGCCAGAGCACATTCTGTGTCCAACCGACCCACAAATTCCGAAAGAGTTTCCAGCCACCCCCCTTCCATGGCTTCTTCCATCCAATCAATCCAATCTGCCGTCCATCGTTGACGGACTACTTCTTTCCATTCTGCTCGAAGTTTAAGAGCCGTCTGATTGGCTGCCGTAAGTTCTTTAGAGTCGAGTGTCACAGTTGTGGAGGATCCTTTCTTAACAATCTGAAGGTCCGATTCTTTGTGTCGTTTCACAAGTGTGCTCAAGATAGTGGCTCGTCGGCTCGTGCTCGTCAGGGTAAACGGAGCCTCCTCCTTGAGTGTCCAGGTTATGCTATCAGGTTCTTCCAAATATCCTTCCCATCGAAGGCGTATGCTTTCAACGGAAGCCAGAAGTGCCATCCAGGTATCTTCCAACAAATCTAGATCGGCATGGAGACCCCGTTTCCAAGGATGGGCCGATCCCACGGCAATGGAATCTGAGACAAGTTGTTTGCTAGCCCGAATGCGAGGTCCATCCCATTTGGTCAACAAGGATTGAAGATGGTCTTTCAATCCGCTAGGATCTTCTATACTATGAATTGAATCAGTAGTCTGAGTCAGCAATTGATCCGCTTTTTCATAAGTTTGAAGCATGTGAAGCAAATCATCCGTGGTCCCGTGTCCCAACTGGAATCGTCGGGTCAGACGCGACAAATCAAAAGCCCCTCGCAGGGTGGCTTGGAGGGGCTCACGAAGGCTGGCGTCACGAAGGGAGGCAATACGAGTTTGCCTGGCTTCTAATTCGGCAATGTCGGCAAGGGGGGTCAGACATCGCTCTCGTAAGGTCCTTTTTCCCATTGCCGTTGTTGCCTTCTGAAGCCAATGAAGCAGAGATTCATGTTGTCGTTCCGAATGGCAGGGAAGCATTGCTAGTTGCTCTAAGGCCGCGTTTCCAAGAAGGACCGCATCCTCTGGCGACCACATCCGATGATCGTGAAGTTTCGTCAAAAAGGAAGGATTGTGGTCGTGAACAAACTGAAGAAGCGTGTACAAACTGCGACGGGCCATGGGATACATGGAAATCCCCAATTGCTCTTGAAGACTCAGGGCCGAAGAAGTCCGAAACCGCTCCGCAAAAAAGGCCAGCCGAATGCGATCCTGAGCCGCTGTGCCTTCTACCTTGGGATCGACCGCGACACAATGAAGCGGGGGTCTTGGCCCGCTCCCTGTAAACAGAGCCAGGCAGTCGGATTCTTTCGGAGGCGGTGTTGTAGAGCACCAATGCAGAATCAACTCGGCGGGCGGATACATGGAGAAGAAGGGTTGTAAGGAGTCCAGGACCGGTTTGCCATCTAGTAGGACCACATCCGTTTCTGTGCTAACTGCACGACCGGTCATAACATCAAAAGCGGTTGACGCAATATGCCATCGCGATTGACGAGTGGAGGAATCGTGCCACGGCTCAATGTAGAGGCTTACCATACACTGCTCCTCTCGGCGAACGGCCAGACCTCCCTCTGCGTCCCACAAGGTTCCAGGACTGCCGATATGATCGAGCATTCTTGCCTGAACAACTCCTGCTGTATTCTTAGTTTGAATATACGGAAACGTACTGTATCCAGCAGCCACTAGCATACGTTCAAACTTTCGGAGAGAGGCTTCTGGAAATCCCCAGAATAGCCGTGTCTTGGTCGGATCTCTGCTTGGTTTGTGCTCAATGGCGGCTCCACATAACTCTGCAAGGACTTGAACATTCGATCGTGGCATGCCCGTTTTTACATCCACCGAATCATACATTTCAAAAAACATACCGACCTGAAGCAGAATAGCTACTTTAGACCCGTACTTTTTTACATTCTCGTCATAGAGACTGTAGTAAAGGGCTTCCATGGGAGGGATGGCGACTGTTTCAGAAGCAGTTGCAGCCGTTGCTTTTGTTGCCCTTTTCTTAGGAGGCATCTTATCTAAACCAAAGAGGCCTAGAGTTTAGACCCTTCCTTCTTTCTTTCAAAAGAAGACTAAGACCAAAAGACCCCATTGCTCCACTAGGAAGGCCTTGGCCTTTTCATCGAGGGTGGGATGGACATATATACGCTTTAAGCCCTCCCCTTCTAGGTCGTCTGGAGTATAGGTCGCAAGTAGTTGAACATTGGTGTCTTCGCGACACAAACTCTTATGGAGTTCAATACGATTCAGAGGATCGATGATGAGAAGGCTTGTATACCCTTCTTCTTCTTCGAATCGTTCAATCACTTCTTGGTGTTCGCTTTGGGCAGACGCCAGATAATAATCTCCTTGCAACAACATGACTGTCCTGTTATTGAAAGTAAACTATCAATTTTTACTTTACTCCATGTGAAGCATCAAAAAATCCGTTAGCATTTGACGCATCATCGATTCAGGTGGAAAGAACTTCTTTTTCTTCTCTGCGAGTACACCTTTTTTAAGAAGCATTTCTTTGACCTTTTCCAGAGACATGGAGGCCACCTTCTTATGTACAATTTGTTGCTGATGTTTTGAATTTGCAGTTGACTTTATGGTTAAATTTATTTTTCTGGACACAAAATGTCGCTTCTTATAGGTCTGCGACCCGGGTTTCCGAGGTGTTTCAGCGGTTTCGGGGGAAGGGGGGGGTGGGGGGGAGGGGGTGGGGGAGGGGGTAGAGAGCGAAGAGCCCTTTTTCTTCCCAAGCAAACGGGGCACATTCTTTAAGGACCGTTTTTTGCCATGAAATAGGACGGCTCCACCCTTGACCGGGAGACTGGGAGATAACTTGGGGACAATTCTGACTACAGATTTCGGTGATGCTACAGGGGCAACAGGGGCTACAGGGGCTACAGGGGCTACAGGGGCTACAGGGGCTACAGGGGCTACAGGGGCTACAGGGGCTACAGGGGTAGGCTCGGGCAAAGACTCTATCGCTTTCTTTTCTAGTTGAATGTCTCCTCCTTTTTGTTTTCGGGTACGTCGTCTCCCCCCCGTAAGAGCCTGAAATTCCTTGGGGTTGACAAGGTCGACTTTTACCTCTTTTATATCAGACATCGTAAACTATATATTGTTTCGAGAATAATCATGGTAAAACGTGAAGCAGGGATAAAAAAGAGAAAAAGTGGGCAGTCTAAACCTAGAACAAAATTGAGATTAGGAACCTCCCACCGGTCTCTTTTAAGTTACCATGGACACCGCTTGGCAGAAAATTTTAGATCTGAATTTTGCTCAACACAATGGGAAGCAGATTGTGTATCCCACTTTGATTGAATCCATGAATCGATGCTTCGATGTTGAGATTCCTGAAACAATTGAGCGGGCCGGTCCTATTACGGCAAGTGGCTCTCCTGATTTGACATTGGCCGGTACGACCCGTGCCGCAGCAGGAACGGCAGGAACGGGAATGCGTGTGTCGGTAGAAGATGCTTCTGAAACTCCTTCTGGTACGGCTCCTGCGGCTGCCGTGCTAGGAGGGCGGTCGCCTCATGGAGGACCTCCTCGTGAAGTAGAGGCCGTCCTCCGATTTACAAACGTGAAGATTCGCAAGCCTGCGATTCATGAACCGAACGGGGCTCTGTCTCCAATGTATCCAAATGATGCACGTCTACGCAATTTGTCCTATGCCGCCTCTGTCTACACGGACATTGAGGTGTCTACGACCATGATCGACCCTGGAAAGGCTACGAAGGAAACCCGAGTGCGAATCCTCCAACAAGTTCTTCTTGGTAAAATTCCTGTAATGGCCGGTACCAAATACTGTATGCTCTCAGAATGCCCAGAGAAGCATCCCCGTGAATTGGGGGAGTGCTCAGCGGATCCTCACGGATATTTCATCATTCAGGGAGGAGAAAGAACGGTTATTCCTCAAGAGCGAATGGCTGAGAATCGTCCCTTTGTGTTTCGCAACAATAAGGCGAAGCACAAGGAAGCGGAGGTCATCGAGTGTAAGTCGATTGGTCCTGATAACGAGGGAGTCCCCAAGAATGTAGCCATCAAAATCTTGTACAACACCAAGATTGCGACGGGACCTGAGCACATCAATTTGACTCTTCCTCGGATTCGAAAAGATGTACCTCTCTTTGTTCTCTTTCGAGCCCTGGGAGTCGTCTCGGATCGAGATATTCTTGAACTCATCATGGGAGATGTCCACAGCGAATACGATATGATTTTCCAGGAATGTATCATGGACGCCTCCGACATTCGAACGCAGGCGGAAGCTACGGAATGGCTCCAAAAGAATATGGGAACCGGGGGAGGCATTCGGGAACAGTTGACATCTTCTACCCTGTGGGCCCTTCGGGCTCCAAAGGAGCGTGTAGTCAGCGAAATTTTGGCTGAAGAACTCCTGCCTCACATTGGTGGAACGGATATGATGTATGAGAAGGCATGTTTTCTGGCCTACATGACGAAGCGTGTCTTGGATGTCTATCACAACAAAATCCCCTTTGATGACCGAGATGGGTATCCCAACAAGAAGGTAGAACTTCCTGGAACTCTCATGAGCAATCTGTTTCGCCACTTCTTTCTCTCCAAAATGGTCAAGGATATGAAATCCTCTATCATGAAGGAGATTCATAATGGGGCTTGGAAAGCCTCTGGCAAGTTTGAAGCAATTATCAATGAGAATAACATTCACAAATTCATCAAGACCACGATTATTGAAGTGGGGATGCGATCCTGTCTGGCGACGGGAAATTGGCAGGCAGGAAAAATGGGCGTCAAGCAGGGGGTCAGCCAACCCTTGAATCGGCTAACTTTCTTATCGGGCATTAGTCAGTTGCGTCGTCTTAGCACTCCCATGGACAAGACCCAAAAGTTAATTCTTCCTCGTAAACTACACAATACGCAATGGGGATACATTTGTCCTGCTGAAACACCAGAAGGTCATTCGGTAGGCATTGTGAAAAACATGAGCTCGACTGCGACCGTGACGCTTCCGTCGCATCCGCATCCCATTCTTCGTATACTCTACGATGAGTTGAAGATGAAGGGATTGGCGGAGACGACTTCGATCGAAAAGAAAACACAGTTGAAGGTGTTTATCAACGGTACTTGGTCAGGCACGTTGCCAGCAGAAGAGGCCATTCGAATGGTGAAATCCTTGGTCATTGCGAAGCGTTCAGGACGGATTCATGTTCAAACCAGTATCGTGTACAGGGCGAGTGCACAGGAAGTATGGATTAATACGGAGGGAGGTCGGCTGATTCGCCCCCTTTTGGTGGCCGATACCATTCGTGAAATCCTGGAGACGGGATGTGAGAAACCCTGGGACACCGCAAAGACCTGGAATGATTTGCTGTCCTGGGTGTCGCCCAGAGGGCATCATTTGATTGAATATATTGATCCAGGGGAATCGGAGCACCTTTACATTGCAAAGACGGTAGGGGGGTTGGCTCATGACCATACCCACATGGAGATTCATCCCTCTACGATTCTGGGGACGATGGCCTCCAATATTCCCTTCCCCGACCACAATCAATCACCTCGTAACTCTTATCAGGCAGCTATGGGCAAGCAGGCGATGGGTGTCTTTGCCAGAAATTACACACAACGCCTTGATACAATGGCAAATCTTCTTCTGTATACGGCCAGACCGCTTGTCTCTCCGTTTATGAGCAAGTATTACGGAGCTCAAGAAATGCCGTCGGGCAACAATATCATCGTGGCAATCATGACCTACGGTGGATACAATCAAGAGGATTCTGTAATGTTTAATAAGGCGGCCTTGGACCGTGGCTTGTTCAGTTCTATCTTTACTCGCACATACAAGGACGAGGAGAAAAAGAATCAGGCTTCAGGCGAAGAGGAGCGATTTTGCAAGCCGGACCAAGGCTTGACCAAACACATGAAAGATGCGAATTACGACAAGTTAGGTGCGGACGGGATTGTTCCTGAAAATACCTATGTTGGGAACAAAGACATATTGATTGGCAAGGTGGTGCCGATTCGTCTTCGTTCGGTAGAGGGTGCCATGTCGGCGGGTTTGTCCCACACCTCTCTGCGAGATATGTCGGCTACGCAGGCTTCGGCGGCGGCGGAGGCCGCTGGTGGAAAGCGGTTTCGTGATGCCTCCAAACTTTTGCGAAACAATGAAACAGGATTCGTCGACAAGATTTCGCATGGACGCAATGGAGAAGGATTCTCCTATATCAAGGTTCGTGTTCGGTCGATGAGGGTGCCCACTGTGGGCGATAAATTCTGTTTAACAGATGATCACGAGGTGCTAACCCGAAATCGCGGATGGATCTCTATAGCGAAGGTGTCGTTAGAGGATCGAGTCGCTCAACTCAATCGTGAAACAATGAAAATGGAATATCAGCATCCAACTGATTTGATAAAACTGGATTACAACGATAACCTATATCAAGTTGAATCTCAAGGAGTAAGTCTTTGTACAACACTCAATCATCGTATGTATGTTAAGTCAAGATATGATACAAAATATAATTTCAAAGAAGCCTCTGAAGTGATCGGAAAACGTATGACCTATCTTTCTGCAGGTGAAATTAATCAACCAGACTACATCTTCAAGCAGGGAGAATTTGAAATTCCTGCTGAACGAATGAACGACTGGCTCGATATCTTTGGGGTCTGGATTGCCGAAGGATGGACAGCAGAAATTCGCACTGAATTAGCAGCAAACAAGCCACGTGTTCGTTCAGTCTTAGAAACTGCTTGTAAAAATTTAAATTATGCTTATAACTATGTCGATAGTTCTTGTAAGTTTTACATTAATAATAAGGTAATGACAAACTACTTGAAGGACCTAAGTGTTGGAGCAGTGAATAAGAGTCTTCCTGATTGGGTCTTTGACCTAAGTGCTACACAGGCTCAGCGACTTGTTATGGCTATGTGTTTGGGTGATGGACACGAAACAGCCACTTCACTTCATTACTATACTTCTTCAATCAAACTCAAGGATAGTCTACAACGTCTAGTCCAACATACTGGATGGACTGCCTATACAACAATTTTAAGAAAGGCAGGTCATATTACTGTTTTGAAGGATGGGCGAATCATTACATCTACGCATGATTCTTGGAATATTGGGATTCGCCGAACTCGTCTTTCTTCAACTATTAATCATGGACATAAACACACACAGAATGGTCAATCAGAGACACTTGTACCTTACAATGGTAATGTCTACTGTATTAGTATTCCTTCAGAAGTATTTCTTGTACGACGAAAAGGACGATGTGTCTGGACAGGTAATTGTTCACGACACGGTCAGAAAGGTACCGTGGGTCTCATCATCTCGCCTGAAAACATGCCTCGCACGGCATCAGGTATTATTCCTGATATTATCATTAATCCTCACTGTATTCCGTCTCGTATGACGATTGCTCACTTGATGGAAACTCTCATGGGTCGCGTGGCGTGCGAGATTGGAGCGGTAGGCGACGGGAGTCCCTTTACTGACGTCAGCGTCGACGGACTGTCCAAAATGCTCCGTGATGACCTCAAACTGGAGCCCTATAGCAATGAAATCATGTATTGCGGGACAACTGGCAAACAGATGGCGACCTCCATCTTTATGGGTCCCATCTTCTACCAGCGATTGAAGCACATGGTAGACGATAAGATTCATTCACGAGCATCGGGTCCACTTGTGATGCTGACGCGGCAACCGGCGGAGGGCCGTGCCCGCGACGGCGGCTTGCGGTTTGGAGAAATGGAAAGAGATTGCATGGTGGCTCATGGTGCAAGTGATTTCCTCAAAGAAATCATGATGGAAAAGTCAGACAACTTTCAGTGCTTTGTCTGCAAGTCCTGCGGTCTCCTAGGATTGGTGAATCCGGCGTCGGGGCTCTATGAGTGTAAAACTTGTCCAGGCACGACGAGTTTTGCCCAAATTCGCGTACCTTACGCTTATAAACTCTTTGCTCAAGAACTGGAATCCATGTCTATCTGCTCTCGTATCATTACTGAATCTGGATTGCGAGATATGGCCAGGGAAAGTCATGCGATGGTTCCTAAAAAAATCTAAACAGTTCATAGACATGAACGATTTACATATTCGACAAATCGCCGAACTTCATCTTCCGCTTTTGGAGGAGGAAAACAATGAAAATAACGAAAACAATGACGGGAATAACCAAAACAATAGTGGCAACAATAACAACAGTAATAACGATGAAATCGATTTTAATGATCCCAAATACGATGGACGTCGCTATATTCGCACGGTATTGCGAGGAAATCCGCCGGTAGAGGTTGAAAGTAATGTGATTGTGATGGAATCAGATGTAGATCAGGACGACCCAGATCCAGAGGATCCAGATGCACAGCCTCATCTGACCTGGTACGTTAATATTCTGAGAGAAGGGGGCGGTCCAGGATTTTTTACAGATATTGATTATACAGGGCAAAAAGATTATCCCCGGTATCGTCCAGTTCAGCATTTTGCAGTAGAAGAAGACAATGATGAAAACAACCAACAAGAAGGTGGTCGTAGCCGTCGTCGTAGTCGTAGAAGCAGTCGCAGAAGCAGTCGCAGAAGCAGTCGCAGAAGCAGTCGCAGCAGTCGCAACAGTCGCAACAGTCGCAACAGTCGCAGTCGCCGTCGCAATTAACTATCTAAACCCTCCTTTCATTAAGTATTTAATGAGCATTGCCGCGTTTTATCAGTGCTATAAACAATCGCGTGCATTTTTACATGCAGTCGATACCTATAGACACGTATATCCTACCGAAACTCTTTTTATCATCAATGACGAAGGAGATGAATCTTTCGATGCCATTGCAAAATTGTACGGAGCTGTTTACTCGTATCGCCCCTCCATTGGACATTTGTGCTGGTCAAACAGGGCTGGTCCAACTGACCCATCAATTATAAAAAAACCTCTTGGTTGGCTACTGCGAATTCAAGAGGCTCTCCAAGTTATTCGAGAACCGTATTTTATGTTTTTAGAAGATGATGTGTGGGTTCAAAAACAAACAGCCCTTTCTTCTTTGGAATTTGACCTAAATGGATGTAATCCGCATGAACTCCTCGTACCCTCTGTACAAGCCTATCTTCGAGAGAGAAATCCAATTCTGAAGGAGTCTATATTATATATAGGTGGATGTGGAGGATGTATTTTACGGTCTGAATTTTTTAGACGAATTCTTGCGGATCCAGCACAAATAGAAAAAGACTTGGTTCAATATTATCAACTGGGAGGAATTATTGCATCGGATCAGATTATTTCCTATTTAACGTATCTGTACGGGGGGACGCTTGGACTGTTTACTGGTTTTTCAGAATCATGGCAGCCTTCCTATAAACAACGGCAAGCGGAAGGGACCATTGAGGTCCTTCATCAATACAAAGAATTGTATGAACCTGTAAAAAAATCACAAGGCTATCTCTTTATAGCAAATGGAGAAACCTATGCGACCATGTTAAAATCCTTTACGATTCCTTCTATACGTTTTTTTGACAAGAGCCGACCCATTACGGTTCTTACTTCTACTCCTGAGTTTTTTGATACATCGGTCACTATCATCCTTTACAATCCTGAAGAACAACGACAAAAGTATAAGCATTTAGAACAATCTGATTATTTTATATTAGGTACGTTGCCAAAACTTATTATTTTTGATTTATCACCGTACGATGAAACGATTTATCTTGATGGTGATATCATTAATATGAAGGATATTCGCCCTTTTTGGGAACGATGCTCTGCTTCAGAAACACAAATTATAATTTCTGGTGAAAATACACCTACCAATAGAGCCCCCTCTCATTGGCATTGGGGAACGATTGACGAAGTTATGAGTGCAACAGGTTTCCCGATTCCTCGAATAAACGGTGGATTTCATTATTGGAAACGTACCCGTGATTTTATGAGTACTATAGAGCCCTATTTATCGAACCCAGACAAGTATAAAATAAAACCCTGGTTTCGTGGAGGCTATGTCGATGAAATTTTCATGTCTATTTATCTAGGTCTCAAAGGCATTCATCCGGACTCGGATGAAAATGCCGTTCCTCCGAATCCTAATAGTATCCAAACGTATCGTGGAGAGTATTCAGCTTCCGGAAATGCTCAGTTCTTTCATATTTTCAATAAATCGTTGTTGCCTGCCTATTTTGAATTGTTCAAACAAAGAAATGTCCACGTAAAAAATAGTTAGACTAAGTAGAAACATGATCAAACTTCTAGTTGAGTTTTTAGGAACCTTTCTCTTCTTGAGCGTTATTGTGGCCACGGGTCAGCCTATTCTCATCTCTCT
>Ga0114962_10003921_pt1 | contig 11957 bp, 4 predicted proteins | sample C_130820_MF_Meta_FD_87017 | JGI IMG/M metagenome (GOLD analysis project Ga0114962, IMG submission 87017) | Freshwater microbial communities from Lake Croche, Canada to study carbon cycling - C_130820_MF_MetaG | ecosystem: Environmental > Aquatic > Freshwater > Lake | place: Lake Croche, Canada... | reverse complement strand
TGTTTTAGACATTAAAATACTTTTTTGCTCCGTGAGAATCTTCCGAAAACAGAAAATAGAATTTTTAAGGAAATTTAAAGAAAATAAAAAAGAGGCTGCTCAAATTGGTTTTGAGACAGCCTCATTAAATTTAATATTACATTTTTTGTGGGGATTCAATACCCAATAACACTAAAGAATCAATTATTACTTTTGATACATTTCTACTAATTACTAATCGTAAGTCGCGTACACACTTATTTTCTTCTATCAACATAGGCACTGATTGGTAAAAATGATTAAACGATTTTACTAATTCGTAGCAATAATTAGCAATTAAAGCAGGTGAATACGAATTTCCTGCTTCTTGAATCACGGTTGGATATTGCGCTAAAACCTTTATTAATTCTTTTTCTTCATTACCTAACAAGGCATTATCATACGAATTAATTTCTCCAGCCTTTGCAAGTAAAGAATTTATTCGCGCATGGGCATATTGAATAAAAGGTCCTGTATTACCAGTGAGTTCTATCGATTCTTCTGGATTAAACATCATTCGTTTTTTAGGATCTACCTTCAATAAATAATATTTCAATCCTCCCATACCAATTTGCTTAAAAAGTAACTCTTTTTGCTCATTAGTCATACCTTCTAGATGCCCTCGTTCGGAAGTCATCTCCTTAGCACTTTGTACCACCTCTGCCATTAATTCATCTGCATCCACAACTGTTCCTTCTCTGGACTTCATTTTTCCGGATGGTAAATCCACCATGCCATACGACAAATGAAAACATTTATCCGCCCAAGCATATCCCAGCTTTTTCAAAACTAAAAACAATACTTTAAAATGGTAATCTTGCTCGTTTCCAACCGTATACACTACTCCTTCTAAATCTGGATAATCTTTTTTACGATCTAATGCTGTTCCAAGATCTTGTGTCATATATACCGCCGTTCCGTCTCCACGTAACAATAATTTTTCATCCATACCATCTGCCGTCAAATCCACCCAAACGGAACCATCTGCTTTTTTATAAAAAACACCTTTTGATAAGCCTTCGCTCACTAAATCTTTCCCAAGTAAATATGTTTCAGACTCATAATATAAACGATCAAAATTAACACCCATCGCTTCATAGGTAGACTTAAATCCATCGTAAACCCAACCATTCATTGTAGTCCACAACAAATATGTTTGAGGGTCACGCGCCTCCCATTTAACGAGCATTTCTTTTGCATCTCGTAATATAGAAGTTTCGTTTTTTGCTAAATCTTTAATTTTAGCATCTAAATCCGCTTGTACTTTTTCTTCTTTTCCAATTTTTGCAGCTACAAATTTCTGGTATTGTTCCACCGTTTGTTCTGAAAACCCATCAAAATCATTGGATTCCCATTTGGTGATAATTTCTTTCGCTTCTTTATTATATTCTTGATCAAATACAACATAGTATTTACCAACTAATTTATCCCCTTTTAAATGAGTGTTTTCAGGAGTTTCTCGGTCTCCTTGTTCATTGATTGGAGAAAAACGTTCCCAAGCCAACATACTTTTACAAATATGAATTCCGCGATCGTTGATGATTTGTGTTTTAATTACTTTGTGGCCATTTGCCTTTAAAATTTCAGCAACGGAATATCCTAAAAAATTATTCCGTAAATGACCTAAATGAAGCGGTTTGTTGGTATTGGGAGAAGAATATTCAACTAAAATAGTACCTTTTGAATCTACTTTTTCACGACCGAATGAATCATCTGTATCAATAGCGTGTAGTTTGTTTTTCCAATATTCCGAAGAAAGACTAATATTAAGAAATCCCTGAACCACATTATAATTAGCAATTTCTGAAATATGTTGTTTGAGAAACTCACCAATCTTATTTGCAGCATCTATTGGAGAGGATTTTAATAATTTTGCAAATGGAAAAACAACCAACGTTAAATCTCCTTCAAATTCTTTTCTAGTCAACTGAAATTGAACTGACTTTTCTTCAATTATTTTTCCAAACAATTGCTCGGAATGTTCAAGTAACAATTGTTTTATTTTGTTTTCCATAATTATTTTGTAATGGTAGCTACCAATTTTTCAACCAAGCCAAAAGCGACTTCCGCCATTTCGTTTTTCTTTTCGTCTAGGCAAGGATTTATCTCCACAAACTCAATACAACAAACTTTGTTGCTTCGAATTAAACCTTGCATTATTGCATCTGCTTCACCTGGAAACAAACCATCTTTTACAGGAGTGCCAGTTCCATGAGAAGTAACAACAGGATCCATTGAATCAACATCAAATGATATATATATATAATCACATTTTGTGAGCTTTTGTAAAATTTCGTCGACAATTACACTGGTAGATTTATCTCTAACTTCTGCAACTGTATAATTTTTAATTCCTAATTTTTCAATGATTGCATCTTCTTGCACCTCAGTATCTCGCACGGACACGAATATTAAATCTTCGGGTAAAATTTTAGGAACAATACCATGAATATTTTTAAGTTCCTCCCACAAAAGCTTCTCTTCCGTCGAAATATTATTTACTTTACATGTCAAATTATCTTCATTTAAAGATGTTGAAAGTGGCATTCCATGCATATTTCCAGATGGTGATGTATAAGGTGAATGAATATCCCCGTGGGCATCAATCCAAACAACTCCTAATTTTTTATCCGGAAAAGCATTACGAATAGCAGCTATTGTTCCACCAGCAGAACCATGATCTCCTGATAATAAAAAAGGAAGATTCTTACTTTTGTAAATTTCCGAAATGTGCTTATCCAATCCTTTAAAAACGGTTAATAAACCATCTATATTTTTCGCATATTGAAAAGTCGAATCCTTATCCAACAAGTTATTACAATCTTCCATACAAACAACTGTAGATTGACCAAAGAGGGTACTTCTATTTTTACGAGCAGAAGTAATTAGAGCAAAAGGACCTAAAGAAGCGCCACGAGTTCCTGCCGTAATTTCAGATGGATTTAGGAGAAAAGTTATATCTTTATACATAAATTCAAGAATACTATAGTTACAAAAATAATACATATCCCTGAATACCTCACATTTTATGAAATTCATCTTATTATTTTCTACCTTGCTTTCTTGTTTATACGTAAACGCTCAAAATTTCAAGCCATTTGAAGGAGAATTGATGTATAGTGTTGAACTGATTCATCCTGAAACAAAAAAACCAAAATTCATTTCATTTACAACCATTTTTACCAATGATACTTTAGTTCGAACAGACAGTGAAAATCTATCTTTGGGGAAACAAACGTTAATCCGTCATTTACAACTTTCAAAACAATATGTATTGTTAGAATATAAAGGTAAAAAATATGCTATTCAACAGACTATAAACAAAGACACAACCGCCTCTAAATATCATTTCACAACCTGTCGAGGACATAAAAGATTCTGCGGAATAAAAGCTAAAAAAATCATGGTTTCACATCCCAATTTTAAACTTCCAATCGCGATGTTTTATGTAGAAAACATGCATCCAAAATACATAGGCGGATTAACGGGAATAAAAGGATTACCTGTAAAATATTACATTCAATCAGAAGACGGTTTACTTTGCTATACACTTCAAGGAATTAAAGAAAAAGAAATTCCAAACTCTTTTTTTTTAGTAGGGAAAGACTATGAAATAATTTCCTTTAATGACTTTATAGAACGGATAAGTAAATAAACATTGAACAAACTAACATTTCAGTGTTTAAACTTCGTTTAGAAACACCTAATTCAACTACATACAGATTGTATCTTCGTACGATAGATTATACGGAGATATGTCATTAGAGAATCAATATATTCAAAGAGGTGAAGAAGAAATCATTTCTGAAGCACCAAAAAAAACAAAGAAAAGTAGCCCAAAAGTAGAAAATGAATCTACTAACGAAAAGGCTTCTGTCCTAGAAAAATTCTCACAACGCTGGGATAAAAAACGTGCCTCCACAATTACGGGTGCATTATTAATTTGTCTTTCATTTTATTGTTTACTCGCTTGTGTATCTTACCTTTTCACTTGGCAAGTGGATCAAAATAGAATTATTGGAAAAGGTTTTTTCACTTTTATTTTTGAATCTAATATTCAACAAGTTGCTAATTGGAACGGTAAATTAGGCGCTTGGATCTCACACACTCTAATTTTTAATGGTTTCGGTATTGCAGCATTTGTTATTCCGTTTTTGATATTCCTATATGGATTAAAATTATTAGCAAACATTCAGTTTTTACCGATTGGAAAAACAACTGCAAAATCCCTTGTTTGGATGGTTTGGTCTTCTGTTTTTTTAGGGTACTTCGCTAATTACATCAATTTTGTTGGTGGATCTTTTGGGTATTATATCAACCATTGGTTGCTTTATACAATTGGGGGGATTGGATCACTTGTATTTATATTGGTTTTATTATATATCGTATTGGTGATTTTACACAACCCAAATTTTCAAGAAATGTTTGCTAATTTAATTACACACTTCACAAAAGAAGATACTGATCAAGAAGAGCTGCAAGAAGAAGAAGAATTCGAAAATAAATTACGCATCAAACGCACCGTTACACCTGATGACATTCATATTATCAACCCAATAAAAGAGGAAGATATTCAAAATGAATTTATAAGTAAACCTGTAATCTTTGATGAAGATGATGCATTTGATAGTGTTGATTCTATAAATGTAAAACAAGACATACCTAACAATATCATTCAAGAAATAGAAGATGATTTTGAAATGCTTGTACATCCAATCGCTCCAATTTCAGCAATTCAAAATGATGATTTTATTATAGAAATTCCAGAAAATTCTTTCATCCCTATAAGTAATGAACATCCTTCAACACTTGAGATTGCAGATGATTTCCAGGTAGAAATCCCTGAAAATGAAGAAGTACTATCGGAAGAAGAAACAGATGATTTGCGAAAGGAATATGGAGATTACGACCCTACTTTGGATCTTTCGGGGTATATGCTTCCTTCCATTGATTTATTACGCGACTGGGGAAACACTGAGGTAAGTATCAATAAACAAGAATTAGAGGATAATAAAAACCGAATTGTTGAAACATTATCGCATTACAAAATCGATATCGCTAAAATTAAAGCGACTGTTGGACCAACAGTTACACTTTATGAAATTATTCCCGCACCAGGAGTTCGTATTTCTAAAATAAAAAATCTAGAAGACGATATTGCCTTGAGTTTATCTGCACTTGGGATTCGTATTATTGCTCCGATTCCTGGTAAAGGAACAATTGGTATTGAAGTACCAAATAGCAATCCACAAATGGTATCCATGCGTTCATTAATAGCTTCCGAGAAATTTCAAAATTCAGACTTCGAACTGCCAGTTGTTCTAGGGAAAACAATTACCAATGAAACCTATACTTTTGACTTAACAAAGATGCCTCACTTGTTAGTTGCAGGCTCTACAGGTCAAGGAAAATCAGTTGGATTGAATGCAATTCTAATTTCTATTTTATACAAAAAACATCCTGCGCAAGTTAAGTTTGTATTAATAGATCCGAAGAAAGTTGAGCTAACACTTTACAACAAGATCGAGCGACACTTTTTAGCGAAATTACCAGGAGAAGAAGATGCGATTATCACAGATACTTCGAAAGTAGTTGCAACGTTGAATTCCTTGTGTATTGAGATGGATGAGCGTTACGAATTATTGAAAGATGCAGGAGTCCGTACGATTAAAGAATACAACACGAAATTTATTGCACGAAGATTAAATCCTGAAAAAGGACATCGTTATTTACCATATATCGTGGTATTAATTGATGAGTTTGCAGATTTAATTATGACAGCAGGAAAAGAAGTAGAGCACCCTATTGCACGTATTGCTCAGTTAGCGCGTGCTATTGGTATACATTTAATTGTTGCTACCCAAAGACCGTCGGTAAATGTTATTACTGGTATGATTAAAGCAAACTTCCCTGCGCGTATTGCATTCCGTGTTCTTTCCAAGATAGATTCTCGTACTATATTAGACTCTTCTGGTGCGGATCAATTAATCGGACGTGGAGATATGCTAATTTCCACAGGGCAGGATATGATCCGTTTACAATGTGGTTTTGTGGATACTCCGGAAGTGGAAGAAATTTGTGCTTTTATTGGAAATCAACGCGCTTATCCTGATGCATTATTATTACCAGAATATGTTGGAGAAGGAGCCGAATCTAAAGAATTTGACCTTGGTGATATTGACCCAATGTTTGCAGATGCAGCGCGTATTGTGGTAATGCATCAACAAGGATCTGCAAGTTTATTACAACGAAAATTAAAATTAGGCTATAATCGCGCTGGAAGAATTGTTGATCAACTAGAAGCATTTAATATAATTGGAGCATTCCAAGGAAGTAAAGCACGTGAGGTTTTATTTTCTGATATAGAATCACTTGACGAGTTCTTGAAGTCAAAAGGATTATTTTAAATTAGTATAATCTTTTTTTAATGAAAATGTTGAACTATTTTATTTAAAGTTTTAAATAAACAATTTACTCCTTTGTTATTTTTAAAATTTCATACCCAATAGTTTCATTTCCAATGTTTAATAAATAAACTCCGGAAGTAACAAACGAAAATGGATGTATTCGCTCGTTTATTCCTTTTTCCACCGAAAAAATTTCCTTATCAAGGAGTTCTCCATACAAGTTGAAAATTTGTAATTGAACAATTTGTTTGCTTTCCGAAGTATATTTTAGTTGGATAAAATTTCCTGAAATTGGGTTGGGATAAATGTTAAGTTTAGTTTCTATCCCTTGGTCAAAATTCAAGGAAACTAAATCCGAATAAGCATATTTCCCATCGAAATCGGTTTGCTTTAAGCGATAATAACTTACCCCATTTAAAGGTGACACATCATACCCATTATAGAATGTTTTTGATTTACTATCCTTATTTCCTTTTTTTGTAAATAGCAACTCGAATGTATGTCCATCTTGCGATCGTTCAACTGAAAAAAAATCATTATTATATTCAGATGCTGTTTCCCATTCTAATCGAACTTTTTGGCTTTCATTAATTGCATTAAAATACACTAAACGAATTGGTAATGCGGTAGCATCCTCTACAACAAATGGAGAAAATGATCGGATATTAGATCTAGATAGCGTAAAAATATTATCACTAATTTTAGTTGCAGCCATTTCCTCCAAATTCGTATCCCATGAAACACCATTATAGTGTCCGATATAACAATTTAAACGTGAAAAATTAGTTTGTTCTCTTGCTCTCTCCCATTGTAAAGTTACATTTGTAACATATCCTTCTCCACTCGCTGTAAGATACCAAGTTCTATCGACACCATGATCCAATTTTGGCTTCCCGTCATAACCATTTTCTAATCTTTCTTTACCTATTCGAACACTAAAATCATTATTGACACCACTATTTTCAATACGGCAGGGTGTGTAATCTAATTGATTTTGAGAAAAACCGACAGGGAATATATGCGCATCGAAATTAGAATTCACACCAATATTTTTTCGAATTAATTTTCCAAATGAATTTGTGACGATAAATGAAGTATTACAATATCCAACAATAGTAGCTGATGAATCCATTTCTAAATCATAGTTTTCTAAAAACAAATTGGAACCTAAACATAAGGTATTTTGTACTTTAACATTCCCATCCAAACGAATAGGTGAATTGATATTTAAATCGTAAAAAATATGTTTTATAACTCCCGAAATAGTAGTATTCATTCCACATAACGTTACGTTATTCTTTCCTGCTATAAAAACAGCACCGTTGTTTATCCAATTACCATGTGTTTTAATAGCATAACCTTTTGCATCCAACACACCACCAACTAGCTCAATATCATTCTTTACGAATACTTGAGGCGCAGCTAATTCTATCTTTCCCTTTAAAAGCTTTGTAAAACCACCATATGTATTGGTTTTACTAAATATTAATGTCCCAACACCTTCTTTAATCACATTTCCATTTCCAGAAATACTTCCAGTAATAATTGTACCTTCCCCATCAAAAATTAGATTGGTCGCATTATGAATTAGTTGACCAGAAAGATTTAATGTTCCAACTTTCGCATTAATATGCACATTATTAGAATTCAATGTTATAGTACCATTCCAACTATTTTCACCTTGTTCATTGCGTAAAGCATCCATTTCCGAAGCAGTATTTCCATAGATCCATAATGAGTCCGGAATCGAAATACCATTTTGTAATTCTATTTTTGCTCCAGATTGAATAATTACTCCACCAACTTTTCCACCAAAAGCCTCGGAATGTTGCACATTTACGACTCCTTGATCGATGATCATTTTTCCAGAAAAGGTATTTTGGTTTTTTAAATAAAGTTTACCCTCCCCTTTTTTTCGAATATCCCCCAAGCCAATTAAAGGTAGTGACTGAACGCTTATATCCGAAACACCATCAAAAGTGAGTAAATATTTTACATTCGAAAAACCTCCTGAAAATATTAATTCTCCAATGCCTTCTGAATTTATACTTGCATCAGCCATTAATAATATTGGTATATTACATATCGAAGTAGAATTAGAACTATTAATGATTACACCAGAGTTAGAAATGCCATCCCCTTGAACTACTATATTTTTCCATGTAGATAATGCTTGTCCATGTAGATCTAATACACCTCCAGAATCAATCGCTAGCGAACTTTTTACATTTCCTGTCCAATTAGAGAAAAGTTGATATTTATGTCCTGTTTGAATAACAAATAAACTTTCAACTTGTTTAAAATCATTTGGAAAAACACCTGTGCCATCTCGTTTTGAATTCCAATTAAGAACGTTCTCTGCAGTGGTATTCACATCTGAACACAACGAGTAAAAGACATCGATTGGTCCTTCATAGCACCCCATATGATTGGATAAAGAAACACTACCCCTGTTTCCAATCAATCCATTTATATCCTCTAAACAATCTAACTCTTCATGTAAATCAAATGTTGGTGACAAGATTGAAATTTCGTTTAAAGCTCCATCTTTATCTATAATTAATGAAGTTAACGAAACTTTACTATATTGATTATCATTAGAATTCAAAAAAGAGACCATTTCATCTTTAGAAAAGTCTGAATTCAAAAATGCAAACTTATCTGGATTTTGTGCTGTAAAATAATTATTTCGAAAATTTTGTTTCGATAATGTTGAATTTCCATAATAACAATAATGTTCGCCAACAACTCCTTTTCGAGTATTTTGAAATATATTATTTATATAGATAATCTTTGCACTCACATCCGAAGAATTTTGAAAAATGGCAAAAGAATTTGCTGCCCCATGAATTTGATTACCTCCAACTTCTATCGTGTTATAGTAAACACAAATATTTTTATCACTAGAGCCACTTTGTAACTTTAAACCATTGATTGTGACAGCGTTTAAAAAAGTACTATCGCTATTAGAATTTTTTATAGATATAAAATTATTGATAATTCGATGATTATAAGAAACGTCATACACACCGTAAATAACTGGTAAATAAGAATTTAAATTAAACAAATAACGAATTTTATTTTTTTTCATAGTACTGTTATGTATCGTGGAACTTCCATGATAGACACCAAAAATTTGACTTGAAAACAATCCAGTATTTGAACATCCTATATTCTCAATGATGTTTGCAGAAGAATTTACGATTGATTTACTCGAATTACCAACAACTATACCTCCAATAACATAATCAATATTTCCAATACACACTATTGCACGTACTTCGTTCGTTTCAAGAAGGCAATTTGAACAATTTAAACCGATTATTATACCACCGTGATTGTTTAGTACGTTTGTATTAAATGAGTTACATTTTGATCTAGATGCTATTATTGTATTTTTATTATACCCACCAATGATATTAGAAGTAATAAATGAATTTCCATAGGTATTATTTAAATAGATACCTTTAAAAAATCCGTTTTTGACATCGAAAGAAAATATACTATTATTTTCAATACTGTTTTTTACTCCGGCTTCTTGATAAATCCCTATACTCGAAGCAATAATACTTTCTCCATTTTGTGCCAAATTCCCTAAATAAGCAATTTTATTACTTAAAATTTTGACATTACACGTGTTTGAAATATTATATATCCCATAGATTTGTGACCCTCCTAAACCATAAACTGCACAATTTAAAATATCATTATCGGCAATTGTTAACTCTCCTAAATTCGAATTATAAATACCATAAAATGAACAGATACCAGTTGTGGTTTCAGAACCTCCAATTTGAATTGTATTTGTATAGTTTTTACTTCCGATTTTATTGTATTTAATTGTACAATCACCATTTCCCAAAGTACGTATTGCATAAAAGGTATACCCAATCGATGCTAGATTGGAAGTTGAAAAGTTCCCAATTAGATTTTGATAAACACCTGTTGATCCGTTATTATTTATCAAAATCCCTTGAATTAAAGCCCCTGAAATATTAGATATAACTTTTATTGCATTAGCAGGTATCGAAGTTGTATCTCCAATAATGTTAGCACGAACTGTAATTAAAGTTGATAATTGAGTACTTGAAACATAAATACCAGTAAAAACTCCGGGATTTACGAAAGCTCCATCGGTATTCATTAAAAGAATATTTCGTATCGTATTGTTCTGAATAATCGTTGTATTGAAAGCACCAGTAATAGATACATAAATTGGAAAATAATGATTTTGACTTGTGTTTAAACAGTATGAATTTCCATTACAATTTGTTGTCTGACCACCAATAAAATTTCGTTCAATAATATATCCACTCCCTTCGTTTACTATATGAATACCGTAAACCGTTGATGAAGGTTTAAAAGCACTCGATTGATAAAAATGATTGTCAGAAATAATCCAACATTGGTTAAATATATCTAAAAAAATCCCAGAAGAAATACAATTAACTAATTTATTTCCAGCTATGTAATTGAATTCGTTTTTTTTAAGAAGACCATCCCCTTTTGAATATATAGCATTAGAAATAGATTTCCCAGTTGCATTTTGAATCGTGCAATTCAAGACCGAATCATAACAATTTGAAGTGCCAAAAAATGAGGAAAATTCAATTACACCGCGAGAAATATTTGTTTGACTTCCTTCTAATATCAAATATTTGAGTGAATTGTAAGTAGCACCATCTGAAAACAAAACACTATTACCTAGAGCATTCGAATTTCGTATTATTAACTGCGAGGTTTCTCCTAAACTACCAGGTCGACCATCAATTGTTATGAAATCTGCTTGATTAAAATTAAAAATCGAATTATCAATTGATTTAGTAATTACTAGTTCTTTCGCATCTAATGCTGGACGAATCAAAATCGTATTTACTGCACTTAAACAAAAAAACGAATTCAATTTTAGGGGATATATTTCATTAGTAGAAATATAATTAGATTGTAATTCAAGAACTAATGAAGTATTCAACCCATTTTCAGAAATAGCAGTTAAAGCATCTGTAATCCTTATATAATCTCCTGTTGGTCCAATCGATTTTACACCACCCAAATTACATTGCAATTTTAATGAAGCTAAAGAGTCATAGGTTCCTAATACAAATGTAGAACCTGGTGTAATTTCCTGTGCTTTTGCAAAACATCTACTTACAATAGGTTGTTGTAAACTTCCGGAAGTCAAATTATGTATTCCTAAATTTGATACTCCCAAAATAGAATATGTAGCCAAACAATAGGATGAAATTGATGTGCCCGAAGATTTTAAATTACCACATGTATATTCCATTGTAATACGGTTTGAGGAAGTAAGAGAGTTTTCAATTATATTAAACGAAAACGCTTTTTGAACTTTAGCTATAGAATTAGATCCATCCTTATATTTACAGGTTATTTCAGTATCTTTTTCAAAAACTGGAGCAATGGATAAAACACCGGCAACCATAGAATCCGAATAACTAATCTTAACAAAACCTATTTGTCCGGTTGATTTCGCAAATGGGAAAAAACCATAATTATTACTTGAAGTTTCAG
>Ga0114962_10003920_pt1 | contig 11957 bp, 11 predicted proteins | sample C_130820_MF_Meta_FD_87017 | JGI IMG/M metagenome (GOLD analysis project Ga0114962, IMG submission 87017) | Freshwater microbial communities from Lake Croche, Canada to study carbon cycling - C_130820_MF_MetaG | ecosystem: Environmental > Aquatic > Freshwater > Lake | place: Lake Croche, Canada... | reverse complement strand
GCGGTGGCGGTATCGCAAGAAGCGTCGCGGACTGCTCATGGCCTCTGTGGAGTCGAGCCGGAAATCGTGCCTAATGGCGTGACTGTGGCCAATGCGCTTCCCGATCAGGCTCGCAAAGCTCAACTGCTCTTCGTGGGCAGGCACGAGGAGCGCAAAGGTCTCGAGGTATTGCTCGAAGCCAGTGAACTCATGACCGAATCTCATTGCTTAGCCATTGTGGGTCAAGGCCCACAAAGCAAAGATTTGCAGGCTCGCTATCCCGAAGGGCCATCCCGTGCGTGGTTGGGTCGCGTGAGCGATGCCGATCGCGATGCCTTGCTCGCCAAATCGGCGATCTACTGCGCACCGAGCCTGGGCGGCGAATCCTTTGGCGTCGTCTTATTAGAAGCCATGGGTCTGGGCGCTGCAGTCGTGGCTTCGGCCATCTCTGGCTACGAAGCAGCTGCGAATGGTCACGCACGACTCGTGCCACCCGGTGAGCCCTTTGCCTTAGCCGAGGCCCTCGATGAGCAATTGCGCCAATGGCGAGATGGGGAAGGCTGGCAGGCCTCTCGTGAGGCGGCCTTTGCCTACGCCCAGACACTTTCCTTGGAAGTGGTTGCGGATCGCTACCTCGCGATCTTCGAACAGGGCCTAGCGGCTCGGCGCCACTAGCCTTCGTCTATGGCCAACCGCCGTTCTCCCAATCGCAATCGAAATCGCAGTCAAAGCCGTGGCCGTGATCGGCGCCCTGAGCCCATCATTGATTTCGGTCAGCCTTCAGGCTCCCTCTTTGGTTTAGAGGTCGATCCTCAAGAGCAGCGAGCCAATCGTCGCGCCGCGCAGAACAACATGGCCCTCGCCGCCTTGGTGCTCGCCCTCTTATCGCTGCTGGTTGATGTTCCGCTCCTCAGCCTCGTGGTGAGCAGCAGTACGGTCCTCGCGCTTGCCGTGCTTCCCTTGCTGCTCGTGCTCAGCCTTGGCTACCTTGCACTCCTTAAGCGCGTCCTTGATGGCAGGGCAGCCAAGCTCATGCCCGCAGCCACGCCTTTGGCCAATGCGCGCGTAGCAACCTTGCTTGATGCACTGACGGCCACGATGGGTGTGGCTATGCCCACCGTCTTGGTGATCGATGACGCTGGCATTAACGCCGCGAGTTTGATCCACGAGGGCGCAGCGACAGTCTGGCTGACTCGTGGGCTGGTGGAGATTGATGATCTGCTCTCCTTGGAGGGAGCCTTGGCCCATGAGCTCGCCGTCATCAAGACAGGCTTGGCTCAGCTACGCAGCGTTGAAGGCGGACTCGATCTCATCAGCGCTGGGCTGTGGACTCGACTTCCTCGGCCTCGTGGAGCCCAGGCGAATGGCAGGGCTATGCGTGCGGACATGATCGCGGCTGCTGCCGTGCGTTACCCCCGAGGCCTGCTCGCGACCCTGGAACTTGGGCTGAGTCAGAACGGCAATTCAGCCCTGGCTGATCTCCCGGCTTACCAGCGCCTTCGCGGCATCTGGCTTGACCCCTCCATTGCTCGGCGCAGTCTTGATGCCGAGGTGGGGGACCGCGATGCCACCTCAGCACGCGTCAGTGCCCTGCGCGAGTGGTAGTCGAAATTGCCCTTCGGCCTTAGCCATTAGGATTCGTCCCATGGACGCACAGGCAAAGCCCGAGGGCAAGCAGGGAAGCTTTACCGTCAAGCGTGGCTTGGCGGACATGCTGCGTGGCGGAGTGATCATGGACGTGGTCAATGCCGACGAGGCCAAGATCGCCGAAGATGCTGGTGCCGTTGCCGTCATGGCCCTCGAGCGCGTCCCTTCAGACATTCGTCGTGATGGCGGCGTGGCCCGCATGAGTGATCCTGAAATGATTCAAGGCATTCAGGCCGTGGTAACCATCCCGGTGATGGCCAAGGCCCGTATCGGCCACTTTGCCGAAGCACAGATTCTCGAATCCCTCGAGGTGGATTTCATCGACGAGTCAGAAGTGCTGACCCCGGCCGACGAAGCCAATCACATCGACAAGTGGGACTTTCGCGTTCCCTTCGTCTGTGGTGCCACCAATCTGGGTGAAGCCCTACGTCGTATTTCTGAGGGAGCGGCCATGATTCGCTCCAAGGGGGAAGCAGGCACCGGCAACATTGTTGAAGCCGTGCGTCACCTGCGTTCAATCTTTGGTGATCTACGCGCGATCTCGCAGGCCGATGGCGCCGAGCTCTACGCCTGGGCCAAGGAACTTCGTGCGCCCATTGAGCTCGTGCGAGAAATTGCTGAGACCGGCAAACTTCCCGTCCCCCTCTTTTGTGCGGGTGGTATTGCCACCCCCGCAGACGCATCGCTCGTGATGCAGCTGGGCGCTGAGGCCGTCTTCGTGGGTTCGGGCATCTTTAAGTCTGAAGATCCCATCCTCACCGCCAGAGCCATTGTTGAAGCGACGGCTCACTACAACGATGCTTCAGTGGTGGCCAAGGTTTCCACCGGTCTCGGTGAAGCGATGCGCGGTTTAGAGCTGGGCAAACTCGAAACTCGCCTGGCCGACCGCGGCTGGTAGTCGCGTGCCTCGCGTAGGGGTGCTGGCGCTGCAGGGCAGCGTGGAGCCCCACGTGCAAGCCCTAGAAGCCTGTGGCGCAACTGCGCAGCGCCTGCGTCTCCCCGCTGAACTCGATGAACTCGATGCCATGGTTTTGCCCGGTGGTGAATCCACCACTATTTCGCTCCTTCTGCATTCCTCGGGGCTTTTTGAGCCTCTGCGTGAGCGCATCGCCGCGGGAATGCCTGTGCTCGCTACCTGCGCTGGCGTCATAGTCCTAGCCAGCGAAATTGTCGATGGGCGGAGCGATCAAATCGGCATGAATCTGCTCAAGGTGAAGGTGGCACGCAATGGCTACGGAAGCCAAGTAGCGAGTTTTGAGGCGCCAGTCTCGCTACCTTCGCTAGGGGAGCCCTTCCCGGGAATCTTCATTCGTGCCCCAGCCCTCGAAGTCCTTGATGATGAAGCCAAGGTTTTAGGGACTTTGGGTGATGGTTCAGCAGTCTTGCTTGAGCAGGGGCAGATCATCGCGGCCAGCTTCCATCCCGAGCTGACGGGCGACCTACGCATTCATCAACACTTTCTCGCGAAGATCTCTGCTTGCTAAGGGGCCCTGCTCCTCGGGGGCTAGCATCGAAGCGCAGCACAAGATAAAGGACGAAAACCATGTCGGGTCACTCCAAATGGGCCACTATCAAGCACCGCAAGGGCGCGAAAGACGCATCACGGGCGAAGTTATTCGCTCGGCTCTTGCGCACCGTCGAAGTGGCTGCGCGTGAAGGTGGTAGCGATCTCGAATCCAATGCCTCACTGCGTTCCGCCTATCAAAAGGCCAGAGACGGTTCCGTGCCGCTCGACACCATTGAGCGAGCCATCAAGCGTGGCACCGGAGAACTCGAAGGCGTTCGCTACGAGGCCGTGAGCTATGAAGGCTATGCACCTAGTGGCATTGCCGTCATTGTCGAGACGCTCACCGACAACCGCAACAGGACTGCTGCTGAAATGCGCCACCTCTTTAGTCGCAACGGTGGTTCCATGGCCGAGCCAGGGGCCGTGAGCTGGCAGTTCGAACGCAAGGGTGTTGTGGTCGTAGACGGCAAGCTTGACGAAGATCGCCTGATGGAAGTTGGCCTAGACGCAGGACTCGAAAACATCCTCGCCGCCGGCTCGCACTGGCGCCTGATCTGCGTGCCTTCTGAGTTGCATGCGCTGACTGAAGCCCTCACGGCGGCCGAGATTGCCTTTGAAGATGCCGAGCTCACCCTCGAACCCACCCAGACCATCGCCATCGACGATCTCGAAGAGGCCAAGAAGGTCTTGAGGCTGCTTGAGCAAATTGACGACCACGATGATGTCCAAAGTGTGCATGCCAACGACGACATCCCTGACGAGATTCTCGCCGCCTACGAGGGCTAAAGGCCTAAATATTGGGCATCACCCCGGCGTGATGCTGCGCTGGTTAGAATCGAACACATGTTCGTATTGGGGATAGATCCGGGGCTGACCCGCTGTGGTTATGGCCTTGTGGGAGTAGACCCCGACAAACCTGGGCGCTACCAAGCCCGATCCGCAGGAGTCATAGAGACCAACAGAGCCTCGAGCACTCCAGAGCGGCTGGCTGTCTTGCACGCTGAACTCGTGGCCTTAGTTGATGAACTCTCGCCCTCAGCCCTGGCCGTGGAGCGAGTGTTCTTTCAGACCAATGTGCGCACCGCCATATCGGTCGCTCAGGCCGCAGGCGTGGCCCTCATGGTGGCCGTGGAGGCTGGACTTGAAGTGGTTGAATACACCGCCAACGAGGTAAAGCTGGCCATCACCGGCGTGGGGAATGCCTCGAAGGCCGACATGCAGCAGATGGTGGCCACCTTGACGGGTTTTGCTGGTCCGCTCGATCCTCCCGACGTGGCCGATGCCATGGCTTTGGCTATCTGTCACCTCTTGACTGCACCGACGCGCAGAGCACTGGCTAAGGCGACGGGAGCAAGGCGATGATTGGTTACCTACGCGGACTCGTGCTCGAACTCGATGATGATCTCAGTCTGATTCTTGACGTTGGCGGCGTTGGCTATCGCGTGACCGTGGGTTCTCGCCTGCATGCCAGTCTCGACGTCGGCGAACAACTCACGCTCTACGTCCACACCCATGTGCGCGAAGACCTTCTGGCGCTCTATGGCTTGGCCCACAAGCAGGAGCGCAAGGCTTTCGCACTCTTGCTCGGCGCCCACGGCGTCGGACCTTCGCTTGCCCTGCTTATCCTTGACCAACTCGGCGTCGATGGCCTGAGTTCGGCGATGCTCAATGAGGATGCTGACGCCCTCTGTGTGGTGCCTGGCATTGGCAAGAAAACCGCCTCGCGCATGGTGATTGACCTCGCTTCTCGCTTTGCTGACAGCGAAGCTCGACTCCCAGCCGTGGCGCCAGGAGCTGGTACTTCACTGCGCCAAGAGGCCAGGGTCGCCCTGCTGGAACTGGGCTATTCCAATGATGAAATCCAACGCGCCCTCGGCAGTGTTGGAGAACTCGACAGTGTCGAAGCACTACTGCGTGCCTGTCTGAGAGAGTTGGCGAGATGAGTCCATCGGCGCGGCGCGAAGTCTTGAAGTCACTCGATGAAGCGCGGGCTGTTGACCCCGTGGTGCTTGAGGGTGAAGAACTCTTAGAGCGAGGCCTGCGTCCCAAGAACTTGGGCGACTTTGTGGGCCAAGCCGAACTGGTTAACCACCTTTCCATTGTTTTAGAAGCTGCTCGCGGCAGAGCTGAAGCGGTTGATCATCTCTTGCTCGCCGGCCCTCCTGGCCTCGGCAAGACCTCTCTGGCGGCGATTGTTGCCGCTGAGATGGGCGCTGCTATTCGCATTACCTCTGGGCCAGTGTTGACGCGTGCGGGAGACCTCGCGGCAATGCTCACTGATCTGAGCGATGGCGACGTGGTCTTCATTGATGAAATCCATCGGCTCTCCAAAGCTGTGGAAGAAATTCTCTATCCCGCCATGGAGGATGGAAAGCTTGACATCGTGATCGGCAAGGGTCCGACGGCTCGGTCTATCCGCCTTGACCTTCCCCGCTTCACGCTGGTGGGCGCGACTACGCGCATCGGTATGGTCTCAGCTCCGCTACGAGACCGCTTTGGTTTCGTGGGCCGCGTAGATCTCTATGACGCCAGTGACTTGAAGGTCATTGTTTTACGTTCGGCGCAGATTCTTGGCGTGCAGATCGATGAGGCGGGGGCAGAGGAAATTGCTAGGCGCTCTCGAGGGACGCCTCGCCTAGCGAACCGCCTGTTGGCTCGCGTGAGGGACTTTTCTCAGGTCCGTCGCAGCGGGCTTATTGATCAAGCCATTGCCAGCGAAGGCCTGGCCCTTTTTGGTGTTGATGACCTGGGCCTAGACAAACTTGACCGAGCCGTGCTTTCCGCACTCTGCGAGCGTTTTGCCGGTCGGGCCGTGGGGCTTTCGACGCTGGCTCAGTCTGTGGGTGAGGAGCCTGACACCATTGAAGAGGCTTACGAGCCCTATCTGGTGCAACAGGGCCTGGTGATCCGCACACCCAAGGGACGTATTGCCACCGCTAGGGCATACGCCCAGTTAGGGCTGCAGGCTCCTGCGGGGGTGGATCCCGGGCTCTTCGAGTTTCCTCAGGCCTAGTTTCGCCTGCATGCGCGCAGGCTTGGTAGGGTCTCTTTGTTCTTACCGACAGCCGGAGACTCCATGCCTCACTTTTCAGCCCATCTCGCCAACCTTGCCGCCGCCAAGAGCAGTTCTAGCGGCGTGGGTTTCCTCCTGCCCCTGATTCTCATCTTTGCCGCTGGGTATTTTTTAATCATCCGTCCTAATAAGCAACGCCAAGCAAAGCAACGCGAAACCACGACTTCGCTGGAAGTGGGGGACAAGATCGCCACCATTGGCGGCATTGTGGGCATCGTGGTTGAGCTCGACGATGAACACGTCACAATTCAAAGCGATGGAGGGCAGGGTTCACGGCTCACCGTCCTACGCCAAGGCATTGGTCGCAAGATCGATCCTGTTGACCCACCCTCAGCCATAGAGCCTCCCATTGAGCCCGACGCTACGGAGCAGGCATGAGCAAAGCCAGCAGCGTTCGCTCAAAGCGCCGCCGACTGTGGTTCTCCCTTATCGCTAGCGTTGTGGTGACCCTGGGTTCCTTTGGCGCCACCTTGGCCATGGGCTGGACGCCAAAGTTGGGTCTAGACCTCGCTGGTGGTCTCTCGGTGGTCTATCGCCCTGATCACAAGATCTCAGCAGCTGATCTCAATCAAACGGTGGCCATCCTGTCGAACCGTGTCGATGGCCTTGGCGTTTCTGGCGCGCAGGTTTCAACCCAAGGCACCGACATCGTGGTCTCTGTCCCTGGCGCAAAGAACTCACGCCAAATTCTCAAGAGCATCGGCCAGACCGCGCAACTCTTTTTCCGGCCCGTGCTGTGTTACGCGCCGGGTCAGTTCAAGGCCACCAAGAAGGTGAAGATTGCACCGAAGGGGACACCGCTTCCTGAATGTGCAGCGGCTTCTCAACTTTCGGCTGCCAATATGGCGATTGCACCCAATAGTTCGGCTGCTGGCTATAGCTCAGCCAATGTTTCCCCTGACTACAGCCTCGGTTCCTATCAATCGACTCCGTCTGCCATGGACATCCCCACGCAGAAGGTTCTGCTGCCAGGACTGACTGGCGAGGCTGCAGGTCGTTACCTGCTCGGCCCGAGCCAACTGTCGGGTACGGCAGTGAAGACCGCTTACGCCCAGCAAGGTCAGACCGGCGAATGGGTCGTGAACTACAAGTTGACTGCAGCTGGCTCACCGGCCTGGGACAAGGTTGCGCAAGACAACTTTCACCAACTTGTTGCCATTGAACTCGACGGCGTAGTTCAAAGTGCACCCATTATCCAGCCCACGGATGCAGCCTTCACGTCCTTTGGTGGCACTGGTCAAATTTCTGGTGGCGGCATGACCCAGGCCCAGGCCCAGAAGCTGGCCATGGCTATGCAGTTCGGTGCACTGCCCGTTCGCCTGCAGCCCTTGACAGTGCAGACGATTTCGCCCAGCCTCGGTAAGTCTTCCTTGACCGCTGGACTGGGTGCGGGTATTGCCGGTTTACTGCTCGTACTGCTCTATGTGCTGCTCTACTACCGCGGACTAGGTCTGGTGATTGTGGCTGGTCTTGGCCTTACCGCTGCCTTCCTGTGGGCGGTCATTTCAGGTCTTGGGCATACCGCAGCTGCACCGAGTTTCGATTTGGCTGGTGTTACGGGTCTGATTGTGTCCATCGGTATCACCGTGGACTCCTACATTGTCTATTTCGAAAGATTAAAAGATGAAGCGAGAACCGGCCGATCTATTCGCTCATCGGTGGATCGCAGTTTTCACAGTGCTTGGCGTACCGTTTTGGCCGCTGACCTCGTGTCCCTGATCGCTGCCGTGCTGCTTTACTTCCTAGCCCTCGGTGCGGTTCGTGGTTTCGCCTTCTTCCTCGGACTTTCCACCCTGCTCGACATCGCCATGACCTGGACCTTCACGCGGCCCGCGGTCATGCTCTTGGGCCAAAGTGATCGTTCTGGTCAGGCCGGCTTCCTTGGTCTTGAGGATGTAAACCAGCCTTCGGAGGTATTGGCATGAGCCTGCAGGAAACTTCGCCAGAAGCGCTTCAGGTCCAAGTGACTGAGTCAAAGAAGAACAAAGGTTTCACCGGGGCCTTCCGCAGGCTCTATCACGGCGAAACGCAGTTCGACTTCATGGGTCGTCGCAAGACCTGGTTCAGCGTGTCGGCTGCAATCATTCTCATTGGCCTTGCTTCCATGCTGATCCAGGGCTTGAACCTGGGCATTGACTTCAAGGGTGGCTCTTCTTGGACTGTTCAGGTCTCTGGAGCTGACGCCAAGAAGGTCGAGGCCGCAGTCGTCAAGGCCGGCCTTGAGAACCCCACGGTTCAAATCCTCGGCAATCGCACCGTGCAGGTCGAAGGTGACCTTGTCGGTATGTCAGCGCAAAAGCAGGCAAGCATCACCAAGGCCGTCACTGCAGCCCTAGCGGACTACGCCAAGGTCAAGCGCTCCCAGGTCTCTGAATCCAAGGTTGGACCAACCTGGGGTGGCGAAGTCACCCATAGGGCCATCATCGCCTTCATTGCCTTCCTGATTGCGGTCGGTCTCTATATTTCGATTCGCTTCGATTTCAAAATGGCCATGGCTGCATTCTTGGCCATGGTCCATGACATCTTGATCACCTTGGGTATCTATTCGCTCGCGGGTTTTCAAGTCACTCCTGACACCGTCATTGCGGTGCTGACCATTCTTGGCTATTCGCTCTATGACACCGTCGTGGTTTTCGACCGTATTCGTGACAACACGAAGATGCTGGGAGGGTCGGGTCGCTACACCTTCGACGAGTTGGTCAACCTCTCGATGAACCAGACCCTCGCGCGGAGTTTGAATACCTCCCTGGTGGCCATCTTGCCGGTGCTCTCGGTACTGCTCATCGGTGCCGAAGTCTTGGGCGCTACCACTTTGCAGAACTATGGAGTCGCCCTGGTGGTCGGCCTCTTCGCCGGTGCCTATTCCTCTATCTTCATCGCTTCTCCGTTCTTGGCAGTCTTGAAGAATCGCGAGTCGCGTTGGCAGGCTGTGGAGCAGAGGGTCTCAAGCCGTGCAGGCCGAGGGGAATTGGCGCGTGGTGCTCAGGGCGAAGCTGGCTCACGAGCCCGTGGACCCAAGACCAATGGGCTGATCGCTCCTGGTTCAGCAGGCTCAGGAGCACCGGCCATTACTGCCAAGGCTCCCAAGCGACGCTCTTCTGCCAAGCGCAAGCACTAGTGCAAGGCGGGCTAACCCGCCTTGGTGCTGGTCTCCGGTAGCGTAAAGGGGAAGATGGTTTCACTCAAGCCGGTTGCTTCATCCTTCGGGGAGCCCGATAAAGAGCTTGCCAGCCTTGCGCTGGGCGAGATTATGACCAGCCGTCGAGGCCTGCCAGCAGATGTGGCTGTCCTCCGTAAGGCCATTGCGGTGGCATCGCAAGCCCATCAAGGTCAGATGCGCACTTCGGGAGAGCCCTACATCACCCACCCGCTCAAGGTCGCCGAATTGGTGGCGAGTCTGGGCGTAGACGAGCACAGTGTGGTGGCGGCGATCTTGCACGATGCCGTAGAGGACTCAGAGCTGAGCCTTGATGAGGTGGAAAGCCAATTCGGGCAAGACGTTCGTCTCATCGTTGATGGCGTAACCAAGCTTGATCGCCTCGCCTTTGATTCCAAGGAAGCTCAGCAGGCAGCAACTATCCGCAAAATGATGATCGCCATGGCTTCTGATCCTCGTGTCTTGCTCATCAAGCTGGCGGATCGTCTGCACAATCTGCAAACCATTGCAGCCCTACCCGAGTGGAAGCAGCGTCGAACCGCTCAAGAGACCCTCGATGTCTATGCACCCCTCGCTCACCGCCTTGGTGTGCAGCAGATCAAGTGGCAACTTGAAGACCGTAGCTTTGAGGTCCTGCACCCGAAGCGCTTCGCAGAAATCGAAAAGATGGTGAGCACCCGTGCACCTCAGCGCGAGGAGTTCCTTGAGCGTGTTTTGCTGGCCGTGCGGGCCCGCCTAGGCGAACTCAACATCGAGGCTGAAGTAACCGGCAGGCCAAAGCACCTCTGGAGCATCTACGAAAAGATGGTCGTGCGAGGCCGTGAATTCGACGAGATCTTTGACCTTGTTGGTATTCGTATCATCGTGGACAAGGAGGCCGACTGTTGGGCAGCCCTTGGTGCATTGCATGCGCTGTGGCCACCCATCCAAGGTCGATTCAAGGACTACGTCAACGCACCCAAGTTCAACCTCTATCAGTCCTTGCATTCCACTTTGGTGGGCTTTGAGGGCAAGCCGATCGAAGTGCAGATCCGTACTCGAGAGATGCACCGTCGCGCTGAATACGGTATTGCAGCCCACCTTGGCTACAAGTCTGGCAATCTCTCGGCCGCTGACGCTTCTTGGTTGCAACGCGTGGCTGAACTCGATGAAGACGAGAATGACCCGGTTCGCTTCCTCGCAGCCCTCAAAGATGACCTTGAGCAAGATGAGGTTTACATCTTTACGCCAAAGGGCAGGGTCATCGCACTGCCGAGTCAATCGACTCCCGTGGACTTTGCCTATGCCATCCACACCGAGGTTGGCCACCGCTGCATAGGGGCGAGAGTAAATGGGCGGCTCGTGCCCCTTGACACGGTCCTGAAATCAGCGGACACGGTGGAGATCATCACCTCAAAGGCCGAAGAAGCGGGACCATCACGCGACTGGTTGCGCTTCGCCAAATCTTCACGCGCCAAGAACAAGATTCGCCAGCGCTTCTCTCGTGAACGACGAGCCGACGATATCGAAGAAGGCCGAGCAGCCCTAGCCAAGGAGCTGCGTCGCGCTGGTCTGCCCGTGAATGGCCTGCTGAAATCTCATGCATTGAGCACTGTGGCCACCGAACTCAGCCTCGAAGACTTGGACTCGCTCTTTGCGGCCATTGGCGCGAATCAAGCTTCTGCGCAATCCGTGGTGCAGCGCGTTCAACGTGAGCTCCAGGGTGACAGTGAACAGGTCCCCACCACGGTGGAGCGACGCGGACTTTCCCATCGCTCCAATCGGCGGGGGACTGGAGTCTTTGTGGAGGGTCTTGACGACCTCATGATTCACCTCGCCCGCTGTTGCACCCCAGTGCCGGGAGACCCCATTGTGGGCTTTGTGACCAGAGGTCGGGGGGTGTCTATCCACCGTTCGGACTGCGCCAATAGTGCGTCCTTGGCTACCCAGGAGCGGGAACGGACCATTGAAGTTGAGTGGGATGACGCCACCAGGGGCACCTATGTGGCCACGGTTGAGGTCCAAGCCTTCGACAGAAGTCGCCTTTTGGCCGATGTGAGTCAGATGGTCTCTGAGTCCCACCTCAATATTGTTGCCGCAAGAACGATTACTACCCCCGATCGAGTTTCTAGGATGGCATTTGATGTTGAACTCGCAGACCCTGAGCACCTCGTGTCCCTAATCGACGGCATACGCCAGCTTGATGGCGTCTTTGATGCCTACCGGGTGCTCCCAGGATCGAACTCCTGATGGCGGCCGCTGAGAGTTTTCGCGCACCCAGTGGTACACACGATGTGCTCTGGCCGGAGTCCTTTCGCTGGGAACGTTTTAGTGAGCGCTTTTCCCAGGCAGCAGAAGCCCTTGGCTTTGGCTTAATACAGACGCCAACCTTCGAAGACCTTGGGGTATTCAAGCGAGGCATTGGTGAGAACAATGACGTGGTCGGCAAAGAGATGTATGTCTTTGAAGACCGTGGTGGACGCCAGATGGCCCTGCGACCTGAAGGTACCGCGTCAGTGGTGCGGGCCTTCGTGCAGCACCGTCCCGTCACCCCCTTCAAGGCTTGGTATCTCACTCCCTCCTTTCGCTACGAAAGGCCTCAGGCAGGACGTTTT
>Ga0114962_10003918_pt1 | contig 11959 bp, 8 predicted proteins | sample C_130820_MF_Meta_FD_87017 | JGI IMG/M metagenome (GOLD analysis project Ga0114962, IMG submission 87017) | Freshwater microbial communities from Lake Croche, Canada to study carbon cycling - C_130820_MF_MetaG | ecosystem: Environmental > Aquatic > Freshwater > Lake | place: Lake Croche, Canada... | reverse complement strand
TATTATTCCCTTTCTCAAGTTCAATCACTTTAGATGTGAAAAATAAACAGAATCAAATTAAACAGACAATCATTAGTATAAAATATTCGAAAGTTGAATTATTAGACACACCTTTGCAGTTCCCTTTCCGTGTTCCCGAAAAATTATTGAAAAAATAATGCTGAGATTATTCAAAGATTTTCTTCTTGTAATTTGTTTATGTGTAGGTTTCGATGCCTTGGCTCAAATAGATCGAAAAACTCAATTGGAGCAAGAAAAGAAAGATAACCTTGCCAAAATAAAGGAATTGAATTCAATTATTTCTCGTACTTCCAAAAAGAAGAATGTTTCTATTGGCAAATTGAATATATTAAAACAACAAATTGGAGTACAGAAGAAACAAATCAATATTTTATCTAAAAATCAAATTCTATTAGCCAAAGAGGCAGATAAACTAACGAAGGAAAGCGATCTTTTAGCTGAAAAACTAAAACGCTTAAAACGTGCCTATGCAATCATGCTTTATGAGGCTCAAAAGACTTCTAATGTTTACAATAAGTTAACTTTCTTGATTTTGTCTAACAATTTGGGAGAGTTCGTGAAACGCTTCGATTATTTACGTCACTTTTCAACAAATAGAAAAAAACAAGCTCAAAAGATTTTTGAAACTCGCCAAGATTTGATGACCAAGAAACAAAAGGTGATTTTCAAAAAGGGTCAGGAAAAGAAAGTTATTGTGCAAAAGGAAAAAGAAAAGAAAACGCTTGAAGTTTTAAAAACAAAAGAGGTTAAAGTTGTATCGGTTTTAACTCAACAAGAGAAAAAGTTGAGAATTGAACTAGAGAGAAATAAATTAGCCATTCGTAAATTGGATAATTTAATTACCAATATTGTTGCGAGAGAAATTCAAAAAAGTCAGGAGAGAGAAAGAAGATTACGCATGGCTCAGCAGGCCAAGAAAATGGAGGTTAATAAGCCAGCATTGCCAACCTTAAAAACGGATGGTTCGGCGCCGAAATACGTTGAAAAAACGGATAAAGAATCGGCTAAGAATAGCTCAAGTTCTGAAATAGCTAAATCTGAAAAAAGTTCTGAGGCAAAGGAGCCTATTGCCACAAAATCAGAAGATAAGCAGCCTGTTCTTGAATCGAATACTTATTATATGAACGCGGATGAAGCTAAATTGGCTAGTTCATTCGGTGCCTTGAGAGGAAAGATGCCTTTCCCGGTTCCTTCAGGTTTTATTTCAGATCATTTTGGAGTACATAAGCATCCTATTCTAAAAGGTGTAATGATTAACAATAATGGTATCGATATTCAAACTTCACCAGGTTCCCCTGTTCATTCAGTTTACGAAGGAGTTGTTCAATCAGTAGTAAACATTCCAGGAATCAATATGGTAGTGGCGATTCAGCATGGTGATTTTTTTACCGTTTACAGTAAATTGGACAATGTTTCGGTGAGTACAGGTCAAAGAGTTAAAACAGGCCAAAGAATTGGTACGGTAGCATCTAGTGAAGACGGAACCGCAGAAATTAATTTTCAAGTTTGGAAAAACACCATCCGACAAAATCCAGAGTCATGGCTGAGAAAATGAGTTATGAGTTATGAATTTTGAGTTATGTTATATTTTCTCTTTTCTCTCCTCTCTTTTCTTAAATGCGATAATTTACTCTCAGGCTTATATTTCTACCTTGATCATCCGTGAAATACCTGAATCTATTTAAATAATCTCTGTATGCTGTGTTCAATGCATTAGTTACCCGAATGCCAAAGTCGAATTTGAGGACTTTTAAGCCCCAATTTATTTCAACTAATTGATAACCTTGCGGAGGTTCTGTATAATCTGATCCTACCTCGACGCGGGTTTGTTTAGAAACATCTGTTATGCTAGCGCTAATATATTGTTGTGATTGATTGAATTGATACCGGATTTGATATTCAAATCGATCTGTCGGTATATTGACTAAATATTGTCGATTTTTCACATCAAATGCTCTGGTGATGCTTGTTTTGTGAGTAAATGACCACTGCTTATTCAGTTGATAAGTCAATTTGCCATCAACTCCTTGAAAACGTGCATCGATTTGTTGGTATTCAAAAGCAGGGAATACACCTCTTACTGTTTGAACATAAATAGGCTCTCCGCGTTGAACCATCGGTCTGAGATAAATAAAATCTTGAATATAATTGTAGAAAAATCCTATCTCTAGAGCTAATTTGTTTTTTTCAAAAATAGAGTTCAAACTTAAATTCGTAGCGGTTTCTCCTTTTAACTGGGAGTCTCCAATTTCAAAAGCTCCGGCTCCGTGATGAACTCCATAAGAAAATAATTCATTCGCACTTGGAGCACGAAAGGCTCTAGCAATGATTAAATGGTTTTCAAAATAATTTGACCAATGGTATTTCCCTCCAATACTTCCCGATATACCTTCATATGGGTATTTATCTTTTTTTGATCTACCCGAATAACTAATTAAAGTTCGATGCGTTTCTAAAATTTTAGAATCACAACGAAGTCCTAATTCAATTTCAAATTTTTCTTTTACTAACCTTTCAATTCCAAATATACCAACATTAGTTTGGAAATAATTGGGCAATAGGCTGTTAGAAATGGTGGGGTTCATTACAGATCTACCAGAGGTTATATTTCCTTGGTGAAGCAAAGTTATACCAAATTGCCCTTTCCAATTTTTTGAACTATTGCTTTCATCTAGTAATAATTCACCAGTAAATGTATCTAATTGAAACCTTAAATTATTGATGTTTTTTCCTGCACGCAACACGTCCAATTCGAATCTCTCATCGGATTGATAGGCGAAGGTCCCGCGAATAGCTGAGCTGTTTATAAGTTTGAAATAACTTTTAACTTTTAGCATTTCATGGCTTACATCTTGATTTGGGCGATCAATGTATCGAATAAAACCATTAGGAGTATAAATTTTATCCGGAGTTGAACGGGAAATAGCCGACTCTAAATCGCCAACATTTCCAATATGCGATCCTAAATAAATTCCAATAACATTATGAAATCTACTAAAATACAATTCAGATCCCCAATTTCTCGATTTATAACCTAATTGAGCAGAGAAATTTTCTTCTTTTATTCCCGTGTTGGCCAAATAATACCGGCTTGTTTGTATATTTCCACCATCTTTGATGGTACCTTGGATTCGCCAACCCCAACCCTTGTAATTATTCAGCCCACCTTCTAAACTACCTGATAATACCCACTGTCTTCCATTGGTGAAATAAATGTTTTGGATTTCTCCTTTAATTCCCGCTGTATCTGCTAATGCATTTGGCTCCATTAACACAATTCCACCAATGGCATCACCTCCATATCTCAATCCTGCAGGCCCTTTGATGATTTGAATATTTTTTGAAACAAATGGGTCAATTTCTGGTGCGTGTTCACTTCCCCATTGCTGCCCTTCCTGACGAACACCTTGATTTAATATAATCACTCTAGAAGAATGCATTCCATGAATTACGGGTTTAGATATGGTACTTCCCGTTTGCAAACTTTGAACACCGCTGATGCCCTTCATCATTTCGCCTAAACTTAATCCGTTCTTTTGAGCTCTTTCCTCTTGCGAAAGTTGGCCTTTCATTTGACTACTCGATTCTGATTTTTTACCGGAAACAACTACCTCTTGTAAATGCTCCTCATGTTCTCGTAATGAAATATTCTGTAAATTTTCGTCTTTTATTGTAACAGTGATTTCCACTTTATCGAAGGTGCTAACTTCACAAACTATTTGGTAAATTCCGGGACATAATTGATTAAATTGATAATATCCTTTTTCATCGGATTTTGTCCCAAATTTTGTCCCTTTTAAATAAATCGTTGCATTTGTTATTTTTTGCTTTGTTTCATCTGATACGATGGTTCCTCGTAATGTGCAATCACATGTGTTTTGCGCCAATAAGCTTGTTTTTATTAAAAAAAGGAAGAAGAAAAGCAGAATGCTATGGCGCATGTAAAAAGTTAAAGAAATTTATTCAGACCATAAATATACGTTTAAATACTCTTTAAAGTGACACTTACTATGTAATCGATGGATGAAAGTCAACTATTTGATGATGAAATATTGAATAATGTTGACAAATTCTTCTATTAAAATATTCATTTTGTTTAATCTTTTTAAATATTTTTTAAACAAAATGATTGTTTTTGTTTAATCTTTTCATAAATTTGTTAAACAAAATTTAAATCGAATTAAATGACTGCCTTAGAATTTACTTATCAGGTTGGGAATTTCTCCAAGATTTTGAAACCATTTGCCCTTCGTTTGACGAAAGATTCAGATGATGCAAACGATTTAATTCAGGACACGCTTGTCAAAGCGTATACCAATAGAGATAAATATTCCGATGGAACTAACTTAAAAGCTTGGTTATTTACGATTATGAAAAATACTTTCATAACGCAATATCAACGCATGGTTCGTAGGAATACCTTTATAGATACGACAGAAAATTTACACTTCATCAATTCATCTGATTCTTTACAATCCAATCTTGCTCTAAATTCCTTTGTAAAAGAGGATTTAGACAAGGCTTTATACAACACAGAAGAAATGTATCGCACACCTTTTTTAATGTATTTTGAGGGTTTTAAGTACCACGAAATTGCTGAAGAACTCGATTTACCCATTGGAACAGTTAAGAATAGAATACATATAGCACGCAAAGAGTTGAAAAGTCAATTAAAAATGTATGCCTATTAATTTGATTTTATATAGGTTTAGGGTTACAAAAATTAAGTAAAAAGTCAGACAATCTCTGACTTTTTCTTTTGGTGGAAACGAACATTTAATTGGTGAATTAAGACAAATAGTGAGGTAATTACCTATGCAAATTGCTTATATTTGTGCATTGCTATGATCATTAACACGAATGATGAAAAAGAAAAAAGTAATAGTTATTGGAGCTGGTTTTTCAGGTCTATCCACCGCTACTCAATTAGCAGAATGGGGCTATGATGTTGAAATATTTGAAAAAAATGAACAGGCCGGAGGAAGAGCTCGGGTATTTAAAGAACAAGGTTTTGTTTTTGATATGGGTCCTAGTTGGTATTGGATGCCTGATGTTTTTGAAAAATACTTTTCTACCTTCGGAAAAAAACCATCCGATTATTACGATTTGAAACGCTTGGATCCTTCCTATTCGGTGATTTTATCTCCAACTGAAGTCATTGATTTACCTGCAAAATTAGAGGGTATAAAGTTGCTTTTTGAGGGTATTGAATCGGGAGCATCTGAAAAATTGGATCAATTTTTGGAACAAGCCTCTTACAAATACCGAGTTGGTATAACCAATTTTGTTTGGAAGCCCTCTCGCAAAATATCAGAATTTCTAAGTTTGAAATTATTAATTGATTTAATCCAATTAGATGTATTTCAGTCCTTTTATACGCACATTCGAAAGTATTTCAAATCTGAAACGCTCTTGAAGATAATGGAATTTCCCATTCTTTTTCTAGGTGCAATATCTCAAAATACACCAGCCATGTATAGCCTCATGAATTATGCAGAAATCACTATGGGGACTTGGTATCCCATGGGAGGTATGCATCAAATAATTAAAGGGATGGTTCAATTGGCGGAAGAAAAAGGAGTAAAAATTCATTATAATCAAGAGGTACTTGGATTTGATATTGAAGACAAAAAAGTTAAAGCCATCCAGCTAAAAGAGGGTAAACATTATGCAGATGCGGTTATCGCAAGTGCCGATTATCATCATGTAGAAACTTTGTTAGGGGATAATTATCGAAATTATTCAGAGGCATATTGGGATAAACGTGTAATGGCTCCTTCGTCTATTTTATTCTACCTAGGTGTTTCCAAACGCTTACCGAAACTAAAGCACCATAATCTTTTTTTTGACAGAGATTTTTCCATTCATTCTCACGAAATTTACACTGAACCAGCTTGGCCTTCGGATCCTTTGTTTTATGCATCCGCTCCATCGGTGACAGATCCATCTATTGCTCCTGCAGGTTGTGAAAACTTATTTTTATTAATTCCTGTCGCACCTAATTTAACTGATTCTGAAGAAGTCCGGGATAAATATTTTGAACAATTAATGGATCGATTGGAAAGCTATTGTGGAACAAGCATTCGAGATTCGATTTTGTACAAAAGATCGTATGCACACAAAGATTTTCAAAAGGACTATCATGCGTTCAAAGGTAATGCCTATGGTTTGGCAAATACCTTGATGCAAACTGCCATATTAAAACCAAGTTTGAAAAATAAGCGCTTGAAGAATTTATATTATACAGGTCAACTGACTGTTCCTGGCCCCGGAGTGCCTCCTGCCTTGATATCAGGTTTAGTTGTCGCCAAGGAATTAGATAAAGAACTTAAAAAAGTCTAGTATGGATTTATACCAAAATGTTTCATTGGCTTGCAGTAAACTCCTTACGAAAGCTTATTCAACCTCCTTCTCATTGGGTATTCAAACTTTGTCAAAAGAAGTACACGATCCCATTTATGCAATTTATGGTTTCGTGAGATTAGCTGACGAAATTGTAGACACCTTTCATGATCATGATAAAAAAATGCTTTTTGATCGGTTCAAAAAAGATACCTATCTCGCTTTAGAAGAAGGAATAAGTTTGAATCCTATTTTACATTGTTTTCAGTCGGTAGTGCGTGAATACCAAATTGATGAAGAGTTTATTGCTGCTTTTTTGTATTCCATGGAATTGGATTTGACAGAAACTATTTATGACGAATCGGAGTATAAAAAATATATTTATGGATCTGCTGAAGTAGTTGGACTTATGTGTTTACGGGTTTTTTGTAAAGGAAATCCACAGCATTTTGATTTTCTAAAAAATGATGCTTGTGCCTTAGGATCTGCCTTTCAAAAAATCAATTTTTTAAGGGATATTCGCTCTGATTTTGAAGACCGTGGTCGGGTATATTTTCCAGGAATTGACTATTTAAACTTTACAGAAGATCAAAAGAAGGAAATAGAGGAAGATATTCAATTAGATTTTGATGCGGGTTTACGCGGTATCAAGAATTTGCCTTCCAATGCACAAAAAGGAGTTCGTTTAGCTTATGAATATTACATTCGTTTATTTGAAAAAATAAAAGCTGGTACTGTCAATGTGATTAAAAATGAACGCGTTCGCGTTCCTGATTGGGAAAAGTTTTTGATTTATTTTCAACTTTTACTGAAATAATAAATGTTACAAATAGCTATTCAAAATGCAGGATTATTGATTTTTGCCCTATTTGTTATGGCATTTTTGTATTCTTCTGTCGGTCATGGAGGCGCTAGTGGTTATTTAGCCGTTATGGCTTTATTTTCCATTGCACCTGTTGTTATGAAACAAAGCGCTTTGATTTTGAATTTGGGCGTTTCAATGATTTCTTTTCTTCAATTCTATCGGAAAGGCTATTTCAAATGGCGAAATTTTTGGCCATTTGCTCTTTCAAGTATTCCTATGTCTTATGTAGGCTCACAATGGATTTTAAGTGATACAGCCTATAAAAAAGTGCTTGCCGTTTGTTTATTTATTGCTGTAGTAAGAATTTTATTTCAATCGTCCTCAAAAGATAATCAAAAGATTGTGCCCATTTGGGCAGCCTTATTGATAGGTGGAATCATCGGATTGATTTCAGGAATGATAGGAATTGGGGGAGGAATTTTATTAAGCCCTTTGATTTTGTTATTTGCTTGGGCTGATATGAAAGAAACTGCAGCGATAAGTGCCCTGTTTATTTTTGTGAATTCTTCAGCTGGATTATTGGCAGTAAAAAATTGGATTGCTTTGGAGCAAAAGTATTTTTTATGGATGATCTTAGCTTCTTTGTTGGGAGGAATTTTAGGGTCAACTTGGGGTGCAAATGTTGCCTCCTCCAAATGGATTAAATATATGTTAGGTTTGGTATTAATAATTGCCAGTCTTAAATTATTTTTTGTTTAAAATAAGTCTTTGTCATTGATTTTATATTCAAAATCAATGACAAAGACTTAACTAACCTTTACTTTGCACCTTCTAATGCAGCTCCACTTGTTTTTGTTTTTTGAGCTTGTTGCATTGGATTTAGAGGACCTTGTCTATTCATTTTAAATAATTGAAGTCGGGTAGGTTGAGCCGGTTCTCTTGGATAGGCATTGTCATCCGTATCAATATCTGCAATTTCATAGAATGGATCTAATGTCCATTTAGTTACTTTTTTATCCGTAGGGATAATTTTCTTTGCGTCGACATCATTTAATCTCCAAATTTCAGCAGGAAACCTTAAGACTTGATCGGTCCCATCTTCAAAAGTTAATTTTACAATTACAGGCATAGGTAAACCTCCTTTGTTTTTGAAATTAACAACATAAAAGTTTTTACCAGTTGACACTAATTTTCTTTCTTCATCTGTTAAAGATTTTAAATAATCTTGGTATTTCTTTTTCTCATCATCAGATACAGCAAAACGATCATAAGTATTGTAAAAATCATTCATGTCACTTTCCTTTTCTACAACTGTCTCTTTGATGTCTGTTTTGTTTTTGATATTAGAAATCGTTTGACGTTTGGCATCGAAATTTTCCTTATCCTTTGATTTTTTTGCCGTAGGATCTTGATTATCTATGCCAAACCATTCCACTGTTTCAATGGATTGATTAACGGGCTCCGTTCCATAAAACCAACCCCTCCAGAACCAGTCTAAATCGACACCCGAAGCATCTTCTAATGTTCTGAAGAAATCAGCAGGGTAGGGTTGTTTAAATGCCCATCTACGAGCATATTCTTTGAAAGCGTAGTCAAATAATTCACGACCCATTACCGTTTCACGCAAAATATTTAATGCTGCTGCGGGCTTTGCATATGCATTATTGCCAAATTCCATGATATTTTCTGAATTGGCCATGATAGGTACTTGGCTTTTTGAATCCAATCTCATATAAGGAACGATACTTTGTGCCTCACCTCTTCTAGCAGGAAAATTACGATCCCATTCTTGTTCCGCAAGATACTGGCAAAATGTGTTTAATCCTTCATCCATCCAAGACCATTGACGCTCATCTGAATTAATGATCATTGGGAAAAAATTATGCCCAACTTCATGAATAATAACACCAATCATTCCATTTTTAACATTTTCAGAATAAGTCCCATCGGCCTCCGGACGTCCACCATTGAATGAAATCATTGGGTACTCCATTCCTCCTCCTGCAACTGAATGGCATGAAATTGCCACTGGGTAAGGATATGCCACAGTCCGGCTTGAATAAGATTTCAATGTATGAGCAACTACCATCGTTGAATATTTTCCCCAAAGTGGATTACCTTCTTTCGGGTAATAGGACATAGCCATTACTTTTTTGCCTTCCACATCTACTTGCATCGCATCCCAAATGAATTTTCTAGAGGATGTAAATGCAAAATCTCTTACATTGTCAGCTTTGAAAATCCATGTTTTTTTACCTGTCGGCTTTCCTTTTTCAGCTTTTTCAGCCTCTTCTTGACTCACTAATAAAATAGGTCTAGTGGCTGATTTAGCTTGTTCCCAACTTTTTAGTTGATTTGCTGATAATACTTTGCTTGGATTTTGTAATTCTCCTGAGGCACCAACCACATGGTCGTTTGGAGCGGTAATTTCAACTTTGTAATTTCCAAAGTTTAAGGTAAATTCACCTTGACCTATAAATTGCTTATGTTGCCATCCATACACGTCATTATAAACGGCCATTCTAGGGAACCAATGCGCAATAAAGTAATTGGCATTTCCGTCTTTTTCAAAGAATTCATAGCCAGAACGCCCATAATATTCTGTAATTAAATAATTCCAATCAATAGAAAAACTGACTGATTGACCAGATTTTAACGAAGTCGGTAAATCAATCCGCATCATCGTTTGATTGATTGTATGTCGGAGCGGATTCCCTTTGATATCTTTAACGCCTGTTATTTTGTAACCAAAATCTTTTGGATTAGTTAAATCTTTGAACGCTGATGCACTAATTGAACCTTTGATGCTTCCTGTCTGAGAAGTATTTCCAATAGAGCCTTTTTCAAATAAATTTTGATCTAATTGTAACCATATATAAGGTAATTCATCTGGAGAATAATTGAAATACGTAATAGTTTCGGAGCCAATTATTTTACGATTAATATCATCTAATTCTACTTTAATATCATAATCAGCTCTTTGTTGCCAATATTCTTTTCCAGGTGACCCACTGGCAGTTCGATAGGAGTTGGGAGTGGGCAGTGTTGATTCTAATTGTTCAAAACGATTGTTTGCATTGTAGTTGGCCGGATTTGATTGAGCCATACTTATAAATGTCTGAAGACTAATTAAAGTCAGAAGGAGTATTTTTTTTATCATTTGTTGATATAGTTTTATCAAATCTATAAAAAAGTTTTTATATACTAAATCCTGTCCTCCGATTTATGATTAATATGATTAAATGAGCTTTGAAAATCTGTGCTATCCAGTGCTAACAAATAGGTAAAAAATTTATTTTATTAGTTAAGAATTTGTAGATTTAAGTCTTTAAAGAAAAAATTTAATTTTATTAATATGAGTATTTTAATAGGACAAAAAGAATATTTTAAAGGGATAGATCAGATTCAATACGAAGGCCCAGAATCGAACAACCCTTTTGCATTTAGGTACTATAATGAAAATCAGGTGGTTGCAGGTAAAACAATGAAGGAGCACCTTCGTTTTGCAATCGCCTATTGGCATTCATTTTGCGGGAATGGAGCCGATCCATTTGGTCCAGGAACGCATCATTATCCATGGGATACATCCAATGATCCAAAGCAAAGAGCATTAGATAAAGCCGATGCAGCCTTTGAATTTATTACAAAAATGGGTGCCCCATTTTATTGCTTCCATGATGTGGATGCTATAGATCAATGCAATGATCCCAAAGAATTTTCTGAAAGAATGAAATTTATTACTGATGTTTTTGAAAAGAAGCAGTCAGATAGTAAGGTAAAATTACTGTGGGGAACTTCTAACTTGTTTTCACACGAAAGGTATATGAATGGGGCTTCTACCAATCCTAATTTTGAAGTGGTCGCTCATGCAGGAGCGCAATTAAAAGGTGCGATTGACGCGACAATAAAGTTAGGTGGCCATGGTTATGTTTTTTGGGGAGGTAGAGAAGGATACATGACTTTGTTAAATACAGATATGAAACGCGAAAGAGAGCATTTCGCTCGCATGCTTCACACCTGTGTGGAATATGCTCGAAGAAATGGATTCAAAGGCAAGTTCTTTATTGAACCGAAACCTTGTGAGCCTACGAAACACCAATATGATTATGATGCAGCTACTGTCATCGGATTTTTACGTGAATTCGATTTACTATCTGAATTTGGTTTAAACTTAGAGGTGAATCATGCCACATTGGCTGGTCATACGTTTGCTCACGAATGCCAAGTTGCCTCAGATGCAGGTATGCTTGCATCTATTGATGCAAATCGTGGAGACAGCCAAAATGGTTGGGATACTGATCAATTTCCTTTGGATATTTATGAGTGGGCAGAAGCGATGTCTATTATTTTAAAACAAGGTGGATTAGCTGGCGGAGGAATTAATTTTGATGCAAAACGTCGTAGAAATTCAACAGATGCAGCAGATTTATTTTACGCTCATATTGGTGGAATGGATACCATTGCGCGTTCTTTATTGATTGCTGAAAAGATTCAAAAAAATGGTGAATTAGCCCAATTTAAACTTGATAGATATTCGACTTTCAATCATGGAAAAGGTGCAGCTTTTGAAGCAGGGCAATTGAAATTAGAAGATTTATTCCAAATCGCGACTGAAATTGGAGAACCTCAAATGCTTTCGGGAAAACAAGAATATCTCGAAAATTTACTAGGTCGATTCGTATAATTGAATAATTAATGAAAAATATAGTACCGATTTTCCTATTGTTTGTTATGATAAATTTAAAAGCAGTGGGTCAAAAACCTGCTGCTTTTTCTAATACTAAACCTTGG
>Ga0114962_10003917_pt1 | contig 11960 bp, 10 predicted proteins | sample C_130820_MF_Meta_FD_87017 | JGI IMG/M metagenome (GOLD analysis project Ga0114962, IMG submission 87017) | Freshwater microbial communities from Lake Croche, Canada to study carbon cycling - C_130820_MF_MetaG | ecosystem: Environmental > Aquatic > Freshwater > Lake | place: Lake Croche, Canada... | reverse complement strand
CTCTTTTAAAATATAAAAGATACCTTTGTGATGAGAAAATAAATCATCCTATCGCTTTTTTAAAGAGGAAAGTCCGAACAACAAAGAGCAGTGTGCTTCCTAACAGGAAGGTGGATTTTACGATCCAACAGATAGTGCCACAGAAAATAACCGCCTTTACAGGTAAGGGTGAAAAGGTGGGGTAAGAGCCCACCGCTGACTTGGCGACAAAGCAGGCAAAGGTAAACCTCACACGTTGCAAGATCAAATAGGCTGACTGTCTTAGGACAAAAGGGCGGCTCGTCCGATGTCAGTGGGTAGATTGCTAGAGGTAAACAGTGATGTTTATCCAAGATAAATGATAGGAGGGTAGGTTTCCTACTTACAGAATTCGGCTTATCGATTTATTTTCTCATTTTTTCATTTGTATTTTAGCCCAACAATCATTAATTTTGCAGACATTTTTATAAACCCGAGGGACGAGATCCTTCATAAACCCAGGTATAATGGCTGTTAAAATTAGATTGTCGCGTCGTGGACGCAAGAAGTTAGCCATGTTTGACGTAGTAGTAGCGGATGCACGTGCACCCCGTGATGGACGTTTTATTGAGAAATTAGGAACATACAACCCTAATACGAACCCAGCAACGGTTGTTTTAAATGAAAAACAAGCGATTAAATGGGTGATGGATGGTGCTCAGCCAACAGATACGGCAAAAGCTATATTATCCTATAAAGGGATTTTATATGCTAAGCATTTACAGGTTGGAGTAAATAAGGGTGCTTTAACCCAGGAACAGGCTGATGCTAAATTTGAAGCATGGAAAGCTGAAAAAGAGATTAAAATTCAAACGAAAGCAAGTACAATCCAACAGTCTAAAGCTAAGTCGAAGGCGACTCGTTTAGAAGCTGAATCTAAAGTTTCTGCTAATCGTGCGGTCAATATTGCAGCTAAAAACAAAGCGGCAGATGATGCCATTGTTGCTAGTGTAGTCGATGCGATCAATGAATCTGATGAAGATGAGGTTGAAATAGCTAATGAAACTGCATCTGATATAGTTGCAGATGCCCCAGTGGCAGATGAGGCGGTAGCAGAAGTTGCGGTGGCGGAAGTTGCGGTTGAAGAAGCGGTAGCAGAAGCTCCAGTGGCGGAAGTTGCGGTTGAAGAAGCGGTAGCAGAAGCTCCAGCGGCAGATGCTGCGGTTGAAGAAGTAGTAGCTGAAGAGTCAGTGGCTGAAGAAGCGGTAGCAGAAGCGACATCTGAAGAAGCTTCAACGGCAGAAGCAGCTGAAGAAGCGGTAGCAGAAGCGACATCTGAAGAAGCTCCAGCGGCAGAAGCAGCTGAGGAAGAAGCTCCAGCAGCAGAATAATTTTTAAAATTTAATTAAATCATACAAATTTGTTTTCAGATTTGTATGATTTTTTTTTGTACCTATGGCAAAAACGGAATATTTTGAGTTGGGCGCTTTAGCCAAGCCCCATGGATTGAAAGGTGCCTTTCATGTTTTTATGGATGTAGATGATCCTTATGAATATGAAGGATTAAAATCTGTGTTTGTCCAAAAAGGGAATGAGTTAGTTCCTTATTTTATAGATGAACTTCAAATCAGAGATTCCGTTAATTTAATGACGCTGGAAGGCATCAATAGTCTAGATTTGGCTAAGGAGTTGGTCGGATTGAAACTATTTTTGCCCATTAGTTTTTTGCCAAAATTAAAAGATGATCAATTCTATTACCATGAGATTATTGATTATCAGGTTGAAGATCGTAATTTAGGTTTATTGGGATATGTGAAAGAAGTTTATTCAACAGGAGCTCAAGATGTACTCATTATGATTTACAAGTCCAAGGAAGTTTTAATCCCTTTGATTGACCAGATCGTTCCCAAAGTGGACAAGAAAGAAAAAATTGTTTTTACTCAATTACCAGAAGGCCTTTTGGAGGTTTATTTAGAAGATGATGCGAATTGATATCATTTCAGTAATTCCGGCATTGATGCATAGCTTTTTTGAGCATTCGATATGCAAGCGAGCTTCTGATGCTGGACTTGTTGACATTGTCTTTCACGATTTACATGATTTTTCTTTGAAAAAACATCGTCAAGTAGATGACTACCCATTTGGTGGGGGAGCAGGTATGGTACTGGCTATTGAGCCTTTATCGCGTTGTTTAGACCTATTATTAGCTGAACGGCTATACGATGAAGTCATTTTTTTTACGCCGGATGGTCAATTACTTAAACAAGGATTAGCGAATCAGTTGAGCCTTAACACAAATATGATTTTCATTTGTGGGCATTATAAAGGCATCGATGAACGTGTTCGAGATAAGTATGTCACTCGGGAGGTTTCCATTGGTGATTATGTCCTTTCAGGTGGAGAATTAGCGGCTGCAGTAAGCGCTGATGCCATTATTCGGTTATTGCCAGGTGCACTTGGAGATGAAAGTTCCGCTTTAACGGACTCATTTCAAGATGGTTTATTGGCCCCACCCGTTTATACCAGGCCTTCTGAATTCAATGGGCAAAGCGTTCCTGAAGTTTTACTTTCTGGTCATGATCGAAACATTGATGCTTGGCGTCATGAGCAATCAGTTTTAAGAACACAAAAGCGTCGTCCTGATTTACTTTCTTAATATGATCCAAAAATTAAAAATACCTGGGACTGCTTTAATTTCATTGGGATTATTGTATTTAATTTGGGGTTCCACATTTTTAAGTGTTCGTATTTTACTATCCTATTTTCCTCCTTTAGTCATTACTTTTTCTCGAAATATCTTTGCTGGCACCTTGCTATTAATTTGGTCTCTATTAGGTAAATATTGGGTTAAAATGCCATGGAAACATTTGTCCATTCATTTGCAAGCAGGTGTATTATTAATTTGTTTGGGAAATGGTTTTATGGCTATGGCAGGTTCCATAGTTCCATCCGGATTTTCATCTGTTTTTATGGCTTTAGGTCCTTTATTATTAGTTTTCTTCTTTTGGATAAGTGGGAGAAAGCCTACTAAACGTAAATTGATTGGAACTCTTTTAGGATTGATAGGGATTGGAATCATGGTCAGTCAAAAAAAATTAGCCATTCCTGGGATGGAATTAGCGTTTTTTAAGGGTATATTTTATCTGTCTGTTGCGGTAATAGGTTGGAATATTGGTGCTTTTCGAATTCAGTATACGCAGGCAAATTCATATCATTTCACTCAAGTTTGCTCGATTCAGATGTTGACTGGTGGATTGATCGTATTCATCATCAGCACATTGAATGGAGATTATCAGCACATCATTTTACCTGATATTCCGCTCAAAGCTTATTATGTATTTTTATACTTAGGGTTAATAGGTTCCATGTTGGGTTATTCCCTTTTTGGCTATCTGTCAAAGGAATTAGATGCCACTTTGGTCGCAACCTATACCTATGTAAATCCATTGATTGCTTTAATTTTAGGCAATTTAATTTTACAGGAAGAATTGCATAAAATTTTAATTTTAGCTAGTTTTTTTATACTATTGGCAGTTGTTTTGATAACAACTGATAAATCTAAACCTTCTTAATATGAAACGTCTATTTTATTTCCTTTGTTTTTCTATTTCTTTAATGGCTATGAATCAACTAAATGCGCAAGGTGTTCAGGCTCTTTACCCTGGAATGATCCCAAATTATATCGATGGCCCCAATCTTCAAAAGAGTGAAGTTACGGGGGGTATCGAGCGTATTTCAAATGTGAGTATTCCTACGTATGAATTTTTTGAAGCCAAAGGAGGTAAAACTCAAAAGTCTTGTGTCGTTATTTGCCCTGGAGGTGGATATAGGATTTTAGCTTCTTCGCATGAAGGAACTGATATTGCAAAAAAATTCAATGAATTAGGAATTCATGCATTGGTCTTGTATTACCGTATTCCTGATTCTACTCGGCAGGTAGATCGTAAAATTGCCCCCTTGCAAGATGCCCAACAAGCCATCAGGTTGGTTCGAAAAAATGCGAATAAATGGGGTATCGATGTAGGCAAGATCGGTATTATGGGTTTTTCAGCTGGAGGGCATTTGGCAGCTTCAGCTTCAACTCATTTTGAAAAAGATTATACAGGTGTAGATGATGGAATTAATCTAAGACCTGATTTCCAAATATTATTGTATCCGGTAATTAGTTTTAGGCCATTTGGTCATTCGGGCTCCGCTACGAGTTTAATTGGGAAGAAGCCGTCTGAAGAATTGATTCACTTGTTCTCAAATGAAGAACAAATAACGGATTATACACCTAAAGCTTTTATCGTACATGCTGCTGACGACAAAGCAGTTCCTATTAAAAACTCTTTGTACTACGTTGAAAAGCTTTCTGATAATAATGTCGCCGCTGATTTACATGTATATGCCAAAGGAGGTCATGGATTTGGTTTAAACAATAAAACCACAAAAGAATTGTGGTTCGATCGTTTGACAGAATGGCTAAAGACTAATCATATTCTTTGATTTTTCTTCATGACGTAATAAAACGGTATCCCCACAAGCACGATAATTAAGCCTATGGTGGAGGATATCGTTTTTACCCAAAGTAAATTTCCGGCCAAAAATAACAAGGAAAACAAATAAATGCTGAAGATGATATTTTGGATCATTGGTAGCTCCTTCCCCATAATCTTAGTTTTAAAGACGGATGCAACGGTTAAGAAATAAAAGATTAGGATCGCGAAGACGGTAAAGTCTAAAAGCGTTCCGTAGGATCCTGAAAAGCATAATGCGATTGCCCATATTCCTTGAATAAATAGTGAATTGGCAGGGACTCCATTTTTATTTGTTTCTGCTGCTTTTTGGAAAAACAATCGATCGTTGGCCATTGCTTGAAATAGACGTCCACCCGCTAAAATGATTCCATTATTGCATCCAAAGGTGGAAATCATAATTAGAATTGCCATAACCGTAGCGCCGATGGTACCTAATACAGCTTGTAAAGCTGCGGATCCTAGCCGATCTTGACTTGCAAACATAATCCCTCTTAAATAAGGGCTTGCTCCATTGGGATCACCCGCTAAGGGCAATATGCCTAAATAGGCAATATTGGTTAATATGTATAATAAACAAACAAGGGCAGCGCCATAGACTAAACCTTTGGCAATTGTTTTTTTAGGGTCTTCAAAATCTGCACTCGCAAAAGTCACATTGTTCCATGCTGAGGAAGAGAATAAGGGTCCGATCATGGCCACGCCAAATAAACTCCCAAATTGCCAAATACTGATGTTTTCAAACGTGGAGGTAGTTGCATTATAGGTTTGAGTGTCTTTGAAAAAATGATCGAAATGCACCCATCCATTTGAAACACCTACATAAACTCCGATGATGATTAGGATAATGATAGCGCCAATTTTAGTGATGGTAAAAACATTTTGTACTAAAGCAGCAAAAGAAATTCCACGAAGGTTTACAAAGGTTAAGGTGGCGATTAAGATGGCCGCTAAAATTTGTTGGCTTGTCATATAATTTCCGACTAACGGAACGTCATTAATTAATTCAGGCAACAAGATTCCAGTGTATTTAGCAAAGGCGACTGCCACAGCCGCAATGGTTCCTGTTTGAATGACTAAGAAGGTAGTCCAACCGAACAAAAAACCAATCATTGGATTATATGATTCCTTTAGATAAATGTATTGACCTCCTGTTTTTGGAAATACTGTTGACAATTTTCCGTAAGCATAAGCTCCTGTGATGGTCACAAAACTGGTCAGAACCCAAGTCATAATCCAAGCGATGGGGGAGGTGAGTTGTCGGCCAACTTCCGCGCTCACTAAAAATATACCAGAACCTATCATCGACCCCATCACTAACATGGTTGCATCTAAGGTATTTAATTTTTTCATAAAGGGATTATTTGTATTATATCAATTTAGTACAATAAAAATTATCCTGTACTAAATATACGATTTGACAATTTTATGCCTTAAATATGGTTGGAATATTGCGAATAAAAAAATGTAAACGTTTCCGTAAACGTTTACGGTAAAAATTTATAGATTTTCTTTGATTTATAATAATTCAGCTTTGTATATTAACGAGAACAAATGATGTACAAAATATTTAATATTTAATAAGTACAATTTTAGTATAAAGATGAAAAATAGTATCAATGAGATTAAATTATGGGATGAGTTTCGAGGGGGGAGTCACGAAGCGTTTTCAACATTATATCAACATTTTATTAATCCGTTATATTCTTATTCAGTGGGTATAACCCATGATAAGGAATTAATTAAGGATTGTCTTCATGATTTATTTGTCGAGTTATGGAAAAATCACACCAATTTGGGTCCCACAACCAGTGTTAAATTTTATTTAATGGCATCGATTAAACGGAAATTGATTCGTCATATCGATGGAAATTTAAAATCGTTTAATAATCATGTCGACTACACTAGGGATTATGTAGAAGATTTGCCGTCCCAAGAATCTGTTTTAATAATGAATGAGGCTCAGCTTGAGATGAATGTTAAAGTTTCCAATAGTTTACACTTATTAAGTAAACGTCAACGCGAGGCTATTCAATTAAAGTTTTATAAAAATTTAGATACCGAACAAATTAGTGAACAAATGAATATTAATGCGCAGTCCGTTTATAATTTGATTTTCGGGGCGCTTAGGGTCATGAAAGAGGGATTGATTAATAAATCATTTTCTGTTTAATAGAATTAATTTTAGAATTCCTTGAGTATATCAGGGTTCTATACTGCTTTATAGGGTATATTAAACGTTTACAGTTTCTATGTCCTTTAGAAAAATAATTCATTTTGGGGTTTTTCGAAATTTTCTAAAGAGAATTATATTTAATCCAATTAAAACAATATCGCCAGAAACAGGTTCTACTAGCGATTTGAAACAATTAGAGAACCAATTAAGCCATGATGAAAGCAAAGCATTGTGGATTAAGATTAACCAAACTTTGCAAATTATTCACTAAACAAAATCATTTTATGAGAAAAAAATTATTTTCAAAAGTACTTTTAAGCATGATTATCATGTTTTTAGGGGTACAGACTTTTGCTCAGGATCGAATGGTCACTGGACGTGTTACAGCTTCGGATGATGGCTCAGGCGTTCCTGGAGCGAGTATTTCGATTAAAGGTACTTCAAAAGGTACTACATCCGATGGAGATGGGAATTACAAAATTGCTGCTCCTAGTAGTGCAACTTTAGTTTTTTCTTCTGTTGGTTTTAACACACAAGAAATTGCGGTAGGTTCAAAAAGCCAAATTAGTGTGGCTTTAAAAACGGATTCAAAAGCGTTATCTGAGGTTGTGGTTGTAGGTTATGGTACTCAGAAAAAGAGCCAAATGACAGGGGCTATTTCTTCGGTAACTTCTAAGCAGATTACTGAAATGCCTATTACTAACTTAGGTCAAGCGATGCAAGGTCGTGTGGCTGGGGTGGACGTAGCGCAATCAGGTTCAAAACCAGGTACTGTACCAAAGGTTTTAATTCGTGGCCGTCGTTCTTTCAATGCAGGTAACGATCCATTATATGTCGTGGATGGTATTCCATTATCTGGTGGGTATGAAGATATGAATCCAAATGATGTGGCTTCCATGGAGATTTTAAAAGATGCAACGGCAACAGCTATTTATGGAGCTCGTGGTGCGAATGGTGTTGTTTTAATTACCACAAAGCGTGGTTCTAAAGATGGAAAGACCGTTATTTCTTATGATACTTATGTAGGTCAGACAAAAAATTTAGATAAAATCAAATTATTTAATGGGGAGGAATATGCTGAAATGAAACGTGAATCTCGCCGTACGATTGGTACCTACAAAGATGCAAATGGTAACGTTGTTCCTACCGGTGTGATTGATGCTTTTGCAGATTCTAAATTATTTATTGCGGTTGAATTAGATGGTATTGCAAATAAGCGGTCATTAGATTACCAAGATATGATGGTGAAGCAAAGTATTCAACAAAACCATGCGATAGGTGTTCAAGGAGGTAATGATAAAACTCAGTTTTCAATCAATGCAGGTTATTTTCAGGATAAAGGTATTATTGAAGGTTTAGATTTTACTCGTTATTCTTTCCGTGCTAGTGTGGATCACCAAGTGAATAAAAGCTTAAAAGTAGGTGCTTCTTCCTATGTGATGTATGCAGAAACCAATGGAGCTAACTTAAATCCTTATGGATTCCTTTCGGCACAAAATCCTTTAGCTAAAGCATATGATGATAAAGGAGGTTTAATATTCTCTCAAACGGATGATGCTTTATTGACTAATCCTTTGAATGAAATTGTTCCTGGCGCTAAGATTGATAACACGAAGAAATACCGTGTATTTAATAGCATTTATGCGGAGTTACAATTAGCTGAAGGTTTAAAATACCGCGTCAACTTTGGACCAGATTTTACCATTACGCGCAATGGTCGTTTCAACGGAGCTTTGACGAATGATATTAAAGGTGGTAATCCAACGGCAACTACGGATAATCGTTTTGGTTTCAATTATACGGTAGAAAATATTTTAACATATTCAAAACAGTATAAAGATCATAATTTGAATGTTACCTTATTACAATCTATGCAACGTGATAATTTTGAGCAATATACTCAGAGTGTGATGGGGGTGCCTGTTGAAACTCAGTCTTTCTTTAATTTAGCTAATGCATCATCTATTCAAGGTGTAGGATCTAATTTAATTGAATGGACGATTGCATCGTATATGGCTCGTATAAATTACGATTATAAAGGAAAGTACCTTTTAACTTTAACTGCTCGTCGTGATGGATCTTCTCGTTTTGGAGAAAATTCGAAATGGGGTAATTTTCCAGGTGCAGCTTTAGGTTGGAATATGCATCAAGAAGATTTCATGAAGGATTTGACTTGGTTAGATGAATTGAAAGTACGTGCTTCTTTTGCGCAAGTTGGTAATCAAGGTCTTTCTCCTTATCAAACTGTAGGTTTAGAGGGAAGAACTTCTTATGCATGGAACAATACAGCAGCGTATGGATATCGTCCTAATACCATTGGAAATGCAGATTTGAAATGGGAGACATCAACATCCAAAAATATAGGTGCTGACTTCAGTATTTGGAGAGGTAGAGTGGCTGGATCCGTTGAATATTACCAAACGAATACGACTGATTTGTTATTATCAGATCAATTGCCAACATCCACTGGTTTTGCAGCCGTTACGCGTAACGTAGGAGAAACTAAGAATACGGGTATTGAAATCTCATTATCAACCGTTAATGTAGATGCTGCTAATGGATTCAAATGGAGTACTGATTTTACTTTCTACAAAAATTCAGAAGAGATTGTATCACTTTATAATGGTGCTAAAGATGACGTAGGAAACCGTTGGTTTATAGGAAAGCCTTTAAATTCATATTATGATTATCAATATGCGGGTATTTGGCAAACGGCTGAAGCTGATAAAGCTAAAGCAATGGGTTTCACTGTGGGTCAAATTAAAGTAGCTGATACGAACAACGATGGTAAAATTACTGCTGACGATCGTGTTTGGTTAGGATCTGATGTTCCAGCATGGGTTGGTGGTATTACCAATCGATTCTCATATAAAGGGTTTGATTTATCCTTCTTTATTTTTACTCGCCAAGGACAGATGATTGTTTCTAAGTTCCACCAAAACTCTAACTACCTACAAGGACGTTACAATCAAATTAAAGTGGATTACTGGACTCCTAATAATCCGAATGCTTATTATCCACGTCCTAACTTTAATCAAGAATTTCCTGCATACAATACAGCTATTATGTATTTTGATGGATCCTTTATTAAAGTACGTAATATAAACGTGGGTTATACTTTCCCTGCTAAGACAGCTCAGAAGCTAGGTTTATCCTCTTTGCGCGTTTACGCAAGTATTCAACAGCCATTTATCTTCTCGAAATATCGTTCGGTTGATAATGGAGTGGATCCTGAAACTTCAAACGGTAATATTGAAAATAACATAACGCCGGCAACTTCAGTTTCAACTTTTGGTTTAAATATTAAATTTTAATCCCCGAAATAATGAAAAGTTTATATATCAAAAATTCATTTAAATTATTGGGCTTAACCTCAGCAATTTTGCTAGGTACAGCTTCGTGTAGTGATTTACTGAAAGAAACTGTAGTTTCATCCATCAGTAATGATTACATCGCGACTACTCCAGGATTTGTAGCTGCTACAAATGCTGCATATACTCCTTTACGTTCATTTTATGCAACTGAAAGAGGTATATCGATGTCTGAATTTGGTACTGATATTTACAGTGCAGGGGCGGATGGTTCTTATAAAGGTTTTCACTTTTATGATTCTCAATTGACTTCTTCAGTTGATATTTTAGCCCAATTGTGGGATGAAACCTATAAAGGAATTAATACCATTAATGCTGTTATTGATCGTGCTCCAGTTGTGACTGGAATATCCGATGCGATTAAAACCCAGCGAGTAGGTGAGATGAAGTATTTACGTGCACATTATTATTTTATACTTGTTCAGCAATTTGGTCCATTAGATTTACGTTTGAAGGAAACAGTTGGTCCTACTAAGGCAGCTACAAGAACTCCTGAGCAAGCAGTTTATAAGCAAATAGAAAAAGATTTATTGGAGTCTATTCCTGTATTAGAAAACAAAAAAGCTAGTTCAGATTTTGGTCGTGCAACGAAAGCAGCTGCAGAAAATTTATTAGCAAAGGTTTATTTAACTCGTGCTTCTTCAAAATTCGCTGAAGCAACGGATTATGCAAATGCGGCTAGTTTATGTAATAACGTAATCAACAATTACGGATTTAAATTGCTACCTGATTTTGCTTCTGTGTTTCTTCAAGGAGCTGGTGAGATTAATGATGAGGTTATTTTCTCTGTGCAATATACATCTGATCCATTGACTAATGGTTTTATAGATAACCAAGGAAATAAATTACACTTGTATTTTGGTATGCAATATGATATTCAGCCAGGTATGAAGCGTGATGTGGCAAACGGTCGGCCATTCAAGCGTTTAAAACCAACGCCTTACTTGTTAAATACTGTTTTTGCAGAACGTACGAATGATACGCGTTACAAAAAAACATTTAAAGATACATGGCTTTCGAATAATCCAGGGACCTACAATACTAATTTTGATGTAACAAAGGCTTCCGTAACTTACAAAGCGGGTGATACAACTATTTATATTCCTGGATATGAAATGTCTAAAGAAGAGCGCGCTAAAAAGAAATATCAAGTATTGGTCCCGAGTTTATACAACTATGCTTTATTTCCAACTTTGCAAAAATTCTTTGATCCACTTCGCCCGGATATGACCTATGAGAATGGTTCACGTGACTATTGTGTTCATCGTTTAGCTGATACCTATTTAATGTTGGCAGAAGCTCAATTTAAGTTAGGGAAGCAAGCTGAAGCGGTAACGGCTATTAATATGGTTCGTGTTCGTGCGGCAGCAGCTGGAAAAGCGGAAGATATGAAAGTAAGTTCTGTCGATATGAACTTAATCATGGAAGAGCGTGCTCGTGAATTGGCTGGAGAGCAAACGCGTTGGATGGATCTAAAACGTTGGAACAATTTATTGGAGCGTGTTAAATTATATAATACAGATGCTGCTGCCAATATTTTGGATAAGCATTATGTTAGACCAATTCCTCAAAAGCAAGTGGATCTTTCTGAAAATGGTGGATTCCCTCAAAATTCAGGATATTAATTCTGTTTAATTTATTATTTTTGTAAAATTCCGAAGGTACTACCTTCGGAATTTTTATTAAACCTATATTTTTATGAAAAAAATAATTCTTTTCTTTTCCTTGATTTCATTTTCAGGAATAGCTCAAAATCAATCAGTTTCATTTAAAAAGAATGATGCTGAAAGGAAAATTGATGTGTTAATTGGCGGAAAATATTTTACATCTTATTTCTATCCAGGGGAATCAGTGCTTAAAAAAGCGGTTTTGTTTCCCATCTTGTCTGCTAAAGGAACCACGATTACGAGAGGTTATCCTATTTCACCTAGGGCAGGG
>Ga0114962_10003916_pt1 | contig 11962 bp, 14 predicted proteins | sample C_130820_MF_Meta_FD_87017 | JGI IMG/M metagenome (GOLD analysis project Ga0114962, IMG submission 87017) | Freshwater microbial communities from Lake Croche, Canada to study carbon cycling - C_130820_MF_MetaG | ecosystem: Environmental > Aquatic > Freshwater > Lake | place: Lake Croche, Canada... | reverse complement strand
CCAGCACGCCGGTACTCACCGCGAGTTTGGCGTTGGCCCGCAGGTGCCGCCAGGTGCCGTGGACCGGCATGACATTGCGCGGCCGTACGGCGTTGTAGAGGAACAACAGCTCACCGGCATACGCGTGGCCTGACACATGCACGCGGGCTTGCTGATTGGTGACCACTCGCGCACCGATCTTCGATAGCGCGTCGATGACACCGTAGACAGCCTCTTCGTTTCCGGGGATCAGCGATGAGGACAGGATGATCAGGTCATCGGCGGTGATCGAAATGCTGCGGTGTTCCCCGCGCGACATCCGCGACAGCGCCGACAGTGGCTCACCCTGGGTACCGGTGGTGATGAGCACCAGCCGTTCGGGTGCCATCATCTCGGCGGCCGCGATATCGATCAGATCGTCGTCGGCGACGTTGAGGAAGCCCAACTCCTTGGCGATGCCCATGTTGCGGACCATCGAACGGCCGACGAAGGAGACCCGACGTCCCAATGCCACCGCGGCGTCGATGATCTGCTGGACCCGGTCGACGTTGGAGGCGAAGCAGGCCACGATGACGCGTCGCCCGTCGGCGCCCCGGATGAGCCGGTGCAGGGTAGGCCCGACCTCACTCTCCGACGGTCCGACGCCGGGGATCTCGGCGTTGGTGGAGTCGCACAGGAATAGGTCGACACCGGCGTCGCCGAGGCGCGACATCCCGGGCAGATCGGTGGGCCGCCCGTCGGGCGGAAGTTGGTCGAGTTTGATATCGCCGGTGTGCAGCACCGTTCCGGCGCCGGTATGGATCGCGATCGCGAGCGCATCGGGGATCGAGTGGTTGACGGCGAAGTACTGGCACTCGAACACCCCGTGCGTGCTGCGCTGCCCCTCCGCCACTTCGATGAACTTGGGCTTGATGCGGTGTTCCCGGCATTTCGCCGCGACCAGGGCGAGGGTGAATTTGGATCCGACCACCGGGATGTCGCCGCGCAGCTTGAGCAGGAACGGGATCGCGCCGATATGGTCTTCGTGGGCGTGGGTGAGAACCAGTGCCTCGATATCGTCGAGCCGATTCTCGACATGACGAATATCAGGCAGGATCAGGTCGACTCCGGGCTCGTCATGGCCGGGGAACAGCACCCCGCAGTCGACGATGAGTAATCGGCCCAGGTGCTCGAACACCGTCATATTGCGCCCGATTTCACCGATCCCACCCAGCGCGGTGACGCGCAGCGCACCTGCGGCCAGTGGAGCAGGCGGAAGCATCGATTGGGTCATCGCAGCACTGCAGCCGCGCGCATATCAGAGGCCAGCTCATCGACTTGGGCTGGCGTGGCGGGCATCTGCGGCAGCCGGGGATCACCGGCGTCGAATCCCTGCAGTCGCAGGCCCGCCTTGGCGAGAGTGACGCCCCCGAGTCGACTCTGGGCGGCATTGAGCGGGCTGAGTGTGACGGCGATCTTGCGGGCGGTGGCCAGATCACCGGAGTTGAAGGCGATCAACATATCTCGCAGCTGGCCAGCCGCGAGATGTCCCCAGACGCTGATGACGCCGACCGCGCCCACAGCAAGCCAGGGCAGGTTCAGGGCGTCATCTCCCGAGTAGTAGGCCAGGCCGGTCTCGACCATCACCGCGGCGGCGCCATGGAGGTCACCCTTGGCGTCCTTCACGGCGACGATGTTGGGATGACGCGCGAGGGTGTGCAGGGTGTCCCATTCGATCGGCACCATGGAACGCGGCGGAATGTCATAGAGCACGATCGGCAATTCGGTTGCGTCGGCGACGGCGCTGAAGTGTGCCAGCAGTCCACTCTGCGGCGGCCGGGAGTAATACGGCGTCACCACGAGCAGACCGTGTGCGCCTTCGGCCGCGCAGGCTTTGGCCAGGTGCACGCTGTGCGCGGTGTCGTAGCTTCCGGCGCCCGCAATGATTCGGGCGCGGTCGCCCACGGCCTCGAGCACCGTTCGCAGCAGGGCGATCTTCTCGGCGTCGGTTGTGGTCGGCGACTCCCCGGTGGTGCCCGAGAGCACCAATCCGTCACACCCGCCATCGATCAGCCGGTTGGCCAGGCGGACCGCCGCGTCTGTGTCGAGTGCACCATCAGGAGTGAAGGGCGTCGCCATCGCGGTCAGAACCGTACCCAGTCGGGCTCCGGCGTCGAATCCGCTGCTGCTCACAGGCATCGAGGTTACCTGCTGGGCCGCCGAGGATCAGCAGCGGCGCGGCTTCTCACAGCGCCCGCCGCAGGGCCCCTGCCAGATCACCCCGCGCGTCGACCGCCACGTCGGCAAGGTCTAGCCACGTCGCCATGGTCTGCAGCTCCCCTGCCATGGCTGGGGCAACTCGACGCGGATCCTGATCGGGTTCGATGAAGGCACCGAGGGCACGCAATACACCGGCTGGCCGGTCAGCCTTGAGATCCACCCGGCCGACCAGTTCACCGTCAAGCAGCAGCGGCCACACGTAGTACCCGTACTGACGTTTAGCGGCTGGGGTGTAGATCTCGATGCGGTAGTGGAAACCGAACAGTCGCTCGATCCGGGGCCTAAAGAAAATCAGCGGGTCGAACGGGCACAGCAAGGCAGTCCCGCGATCGGCACGGGGCACAGCCTGTCCGACGCGCAGATAGGCCGGGGCCGTCCAGCCATCGACCGCCACGGATTCCAGTTCACCGGTGGCCACCAGGTCGGCGACGGCGGGTTTGGACTGGTCAGGCCGCAGCCGGAAGTAATCGCGGAGATCGGCCTCGGTGGCCACGCCCAGCGCGGTCGCCGCGCGCAGCGTCAACTCGCGGACGGCCTCGACGTCGTCGACCTCGCGAGCCACGACCTCGGCCGGCAACACCCGTTCGACGAGGTCATAGTGCCGGGCGAACCCGGTGCGATGCGCCGTCGTCAACACCCCGGAGGCGAACAGCGCCTCGGCCACCCACTTGGTCTCGCTGCGGTTCCACCAGGTTCCCCTACCGCGCTTTGTCGCGGTCTGCAGATGCTCCTCGATCTGCCCGGAGGTGCTCGGCCCCAGTTCGGCCACCGCCGCAACCACATCGTCAATGAGTTGGGGGTTTTTCTCGACGACGTCGACACCCCAACGGCCATAAGCGTATTCGCGCATCCGCCACCGCAGGAGTGGCCAGTCCGCCACGGCCATCAGCGCCGCCTCATGCGCCCAGTACTCCACCAGCAGCCGCGGCGATCGGGTGGTATGACTCCACGCCGCGGCGTCGAGCAGATCACGGTCATAGGCACCCAGTCGGCTGAACATCGGCGCGTAGTGAGCGCGCACCGCCACCGATACCGAGTCCAGTTGCAGCACCTGGATCCGGCCGATCAGACGGCGCAGGTGCGCCCGTGTCACAGGACCGCCCGGCTTGGTCTCGGCGAATCCCTGAGCGGCTACCGCGACCCGGCGGGCCTGGGCGGCGCTGAGCCTCACGGGCGAAGGAAACTGTGGAACCGGTAGCGCAATCCGGAACTGCTGTCGTGCCAGTCACCCGAGGTCCCGATCCAGGACTCGTCGAGTACCGGCGCCAGTGCGTCATCGTCTTCGAGGCGCAGGTCGATCTCGACCTCGGTGACCTCACACCGGGTGGCCGCGGGAAGTGCGAGGTGGTAGATCTCCGAGCCGCCAATCACCCAGGTCGGCTCATCGACAAGGGCCTCGTCCATCGAGCCCATGACCTCTGCGCCGGTGGCATCAACTGCGCCGTTGCGGGTGAGGACGATATTGCGCCGGCCGGGCAGCGGCCGGAAGCGCTCCGGCAGCGAGTCCCAGGTGCGCCGCCCCATCACGACGGTGTGGCCCATGGTCAGTGCCTTGAAGCGGGCCAGATCCTCGGGCAGGTGCCATGGGATGGCGCCGTCGCGGCCGATCACACCGGAGGTCGACTGGGCCCAGATCAGGCCGACGGTCATGGGTGCTTCCTAGACCGCAACCGGGGCCTTGATGGCCGGGTGCGGGTCGTAGTTGCGGATCTCGACATCGTCATAGGTGTAGTCGAAGATCGAATCGCGCCTCGCCAGAACAAGTTCCGGATACGGCCGCGGATCACGGCTCAGCTGCTCGGTGACCTGTTCGACGTGGTTGTCGTAGATGTGGCAGTCACCGCCCGTCCAGATGAAGTCACCCACATCCAGGCCGGCCTGGGCGGCCATCATGTGGGTCAGCAGCGCATAGCTGGCGATGTTGAACGGCACCCCGAGGAACAGGTCCGCGCTGCGCTGATACAGCTGGCAGCTGAGCTTGCCATCGGCGACGTAGAACTGGAAGAACGCGTGACACGGCGCCAGAGCCATCTTCGGGATATCGGCGACGTTCCACGCCGAGACGATGATGCGCCGGGAGTCCGGGTCGGTGCGCAACTGTTCCACAGCGGCGCTGATCTGGTCGATGTGCTCACCGGTTGGCGCGGGCCAGGACCGCCACTGCACGCCGTAGACCGGCCCGAGATCGCCGGTGGGAGAGGCCCATTCGTCCCAGATCGTCACGCCGTGTTGCTGCAACCACTCGACGTTGGAGTCGCCGCGTAGAAACCACAGCAGCTCATAGACCACCGATTTCAGATGCACCTTCTTAGTGGTGATCAGCGGAAATCCGACTGAGAGGTCGTAGCGCAACTGGTGGCCGAAAACACTGCGGGTACCGGTGCCGGTGCGGTCGGATTTCGGCGTGCCGTGCTGGAGAACCAGACGCAACAGATCCTCATACGGGGTCGCGATGGGCACGCCGTTTAGCTTACGTCCGGGCCCGGGGAGTAGAAACGGTGCCATGCCGACCATCACCGACTCGATCGTCATGCCCGACGGCACCTGCCCGCTCACCCTGGCACTCCCCGAGGGCGCGGGCCCGTGGCCCGGGATAGTCATGTATCCCGACGCCGGCGGTGCCCGGCCGGTCTTCCGGGAGATGGCCACCCGGCTGGCCGCGCTGGGTTACGCGGTCCTGGTTCCCGACGTGTACTACCGCAGCGGCGATTGGGCGCCGTTCGATATGGCCGGCGTTTTCGGTGATAAGGGCGAACGCAACCGGTTGTTCTCGATGATGAAGGCGATCACACCCGAGGTGATGGCGGCCGACGCGGGTGCGTACTTCGACTATCTGGCGGCACGGCCCGAAGTGTCCGGGCAGCGGTTCGGGACGACCGGCTATTGCATGGGTGGCCGCACCTCGCTGATGGTCTCCGGGCGGGTGCCGGACCGGGTGGCCGCGGCGATGTCTTTTCACGGCGGCGGACTGGTCTCCGATGATGTCGACAGCCCACACCTGCTGGCACCGGCGATCACCGCCGCGGTGTACATCGGTGCCGCGGAGAACGACGCTTCCTACACCCCGGAGCAGTCAGAGATCCTGGGCGCCGCCCTGACCGACGCCGGCGTCGAGCACACCATCGAGTGGTATCCGGCCGCACATGGATTCGCGGTGCCCGATAACGCTCCGTACGACCCTGCGGCCGCCGAAAAGCACTGGCGGGCAATGGAATCGTTCTTCGTCAGCCACCTGGGCTAGGCGGATCTGAACAATCTCCGCAGCGCCGCGATGACACCTCGCGCGGCGTACAGGCCAATGACAACCGACACGATCACCAGGACGATGAAGGTGATCAGCCAATTGGTCCGGCCGTGCGGGACGTTCCACCACACCAGTGTGAACAGTAGGGCACAGAGCAGGAGAACGACGTCACGCCAATTGCCCTTGTACGTCCCGGCGGTCTGTCGCAGTTCGTAGTTCCTGTCGAGGAATGCGACCAGTTCATAGACGCGCATATCGATGGTGCGTTGGAGCTCGCTCCGGAGTGCGACGCTCTCTTCCGGAAGGCTTTTGAGCAGTTCGATATCCGATTGCAGAGCAGTGCGGATGTCTGGTCCCTTGAACGCTCCGACCAGCGATCCCAGCATCGCCCCGCCTGCGATGGGAGCAGCCCCCAGGGCGATATCACCGATCCCGGCCATGGCACCTCGCTTACATCAGAACGGCGGCCAGGGTGCCGCCGAGTTCGTATGCATTCTGACGCACAGCGCTACCGCCCCGACTTGGGGCTGCGACACGCCTTGCGACCTGGAGTTCACAAGCAATACGAACTCGGCCTTTTAGGATTGCCGCCAGTACAGCTAAGAGTGCGGCAAGCACTCAAATCCTATCTCACAAGGAGGTCTATTCAGTGACCCTTCATGCCGGTTCGACCCGCGTACTCGCCTGGAACATCCAGCAAGGCGGCGTTGACAGGATTCCGCGAATCCTCGACGCCATCGCGCAGCGGAAGCCCGCGATCATCACGCTGAGCGAGGTCACGGGCAAATACCTGCCGCAGCTTCGTGATGGCCTAGCGGAGATCGGCCTGCCCCACATTGAGGCGACATGCCCTGACGAGAAGACCAACAGCGTCCTGGTCGCCGCATCCATGCCTATCGAACGAGTGGATGACGGAATCCCCTACGACGCTGAGCGGTGGCTGCCTGTCTACAGCCCGGCCCTCGACCTTTACATGTTGGGCGTCCACATTCCCGGTTCGCCAGACCACAAGTGGAACAGCGATGGCACGGGCATCAAGGGATCGTTCCGCAAAACCCGGTTCTGGTACGAGGTCACGCGCTACGCCGAAGCCATGCAGAACGAACGCTGCATCATCTTTGGCGACTTCAACACCGGCTGCAACACGCTCGACCGGATGCCCGGCGGTGACAAGTTTGAGTGCGCGGAGAACCTCGGGGTTCTCCGTATGGCGGGATACCGGGACGTCCACCGAGAGCTGGACCCGAAAGGCCGCGTATACACATGGTGGTCGCGCTCCAAGGTCACTGGGGAGGAGCTCAACGGCTTCCGGCTCGATCACATCTTTGTCTCGGCTGCGTTGCGTGAGGGCATTCTCGCCGTCCAACACCACGACGGCGTCCGGGGCTTGGTGGACGACGGCGGCTTGTCGGACCACTCGATAGTCGAGGCTGACCTCGACATGGTGATGCGAGCACTCAAGAGGAGCGCATAAGGCCATGACAGACTTCCCGCCACTGCTAGATGCGTTCGTGGCGCACGAACATGCCCGTATCGACCTCGCATGGCACGAAGCCGCGCATTGTGTGGCCGGTGTACTCCACGGCGGGACATTGACGCGCGCCGCCATCACTGAGGGCAAGCGCAAGGGTTGGACGTTCGGGAAGCCAAGCGGAACAACAACATTCGCCGCGTTGCCGTCAACACGTCACGCCTTCGTCGCCTACGTGAGACCGTGGGGTCAAGCGCGCGGACGGTTGGGCCGTCGGCCCGGTCCGGTGGACCTGCGCCGGGTGCGCGACAGCACCGGCTGTAAGGACAGAGATGTTCTCACCGCCACCGGTGGCACAGACGCCGGTGATGCCGTCGTGCCGCTGCTGGAACGGTGTTGGTCAGCGGTCAGTGCGATCGCGGCGAAGCTGCTCACCGCCGGAGCCGTCACCGAGGCTGATGTGCTGGCTGCGCTCAAGCTGTCAGCCGACCCGGCCACCCGGACGCTGGAGGTCTCCATGATCTGTAGCGGGGCGGCACCGGGCACCTTCTCGGTCTCGCGCCCCGCGTAGCGCGGTCGCTGCTGCCGCCGCCGATCCGGCGGTTCGTCGGTGCCGTGCTACCCGGCGCAGCACGATAATCGGCACCTTTCACCCAGCCCGGCCTGGATCGTCCTTCTACGGGGCGGCGAGTCCCGAGAAAACCACCCTCCCGTGTCGGTCGTGTCGCGAATAATGCCGTCCAGACGGGGATATGGGGGGATTCTTGCTCGGGTTCGCAATCGTAGATAGACAGCCGAAGGCAGGCGCGACCGCTGTGTGGCTCACGGGCCGCGAGGGGTCGCGGGTCAGCCACACCAACGCAGTCGTCTTAGCCCACGACGACGAGCGGTACGACTACAAGGTCTGGGCACTGACGTGTGACCGGGCCGTCATCCTCACCAACGGCACCGAGCCGCCCAAGACCTTTGAGCACGCCCTCGACGTTGCGGTGTTTGATGGATTCGCAGACGAGACAGCAGCTCGCCAGGAGCAGATCGTTCAGATCGTCACCGAGTACGCGGAGCGAACGAAGAACACCAATCTCGTCATCCCCGAGTTCCCTGCAACGCGACCGACACTCAGGACCGACGACCGCGATGAACCGCAATACCGGGCACTGTCGGTCGCCAACTACGTCAAGGCAGTGTGGTCTGCGTGGCTCGATACCGACGAGCAGCGTTCGCGTCGTACCGCCCACCCGCGTACCGGCAAGAGCCCGTGGATCATGCCCGAGCCGCTGGGGAGTCCCGACCTCGCTGAGTTCGCACCGGAGTTCGGGACGCTGGTACAACCGGAAGCGTTGACGCCGTACAGCCGGAAGCGTTGACACCGTGCTCGACTACGTAGCGATCGACTTCGAGACCGCCAACTCTTATCGCGGCTCGCCGTGCTCGGTGGGTCTGGTCCGTGTTCGTAACGGATCGCCTGTGGCAGAGCGTCATTGGCTGATCCGACCACCCGAGCGCGTCGATTACTTCGACTCGTTCAACACCATGATCCACGGCATCACCGAGGACATGGTTGCCGACGCTCCCCGGTGGCGCGATGCGCTCCCGGCGATCATGGACTTCATCGGCGACGACGTGGTGGTCGCCCACAACGCCGGGTTCGACACCGGAGTAATCCGATACGCCTGCGCGGTGGACAACATCGAGTGGCCCGAGCTCCGGTTCCTCTGCACGATGGTTCTCGCACGCCGAGCACTGTCGCTGCCGTCCTACACCTTGCCGTTCGTGGTCGATGCGCTCGATGGCTCCCTCGATGAGCACCACAACGCCCTCGCCGATGCTCGCGCTGTGGTCGATGTGGTCAGCGGTCTCGCCAACCTGCGCAGCGTCGTAGACCTCGATGCCCTGGCGCAGACGGTCGGTGTTCGCGTCGGCGCGATGCGCGGCGGTATCTACAGGGGCAGTGTGTCGATCGGCGTCGGGAGCGGTCTGTCGAGACTGTCCCAGGCCGAGTTGAACCCCGACGCCGATCCCGATGGTTATCTCTATGGCCGCGTCGTGGTGTTCACCGGCACCCTGTTCTCGATGACCCGGCAGATCGCGTGGGATGAGTGCGCACGGGTCGGAGCGGTCGCTCAGAAGGAAACGACCAAGCGCACCAACGTCCTCGTCGTCGGCGACATCAACGAGGCCGTGCTCCGTCCCGGTGCCACCCTCACGAAGAAGGCGCAGAGGGCGTTTGAGCTTCAGGACGCCGGTCAGGAGATCGAGGTGATGACCGAGGACGACTTCCTCCGCTGCCTCGACGGGAAGCCGTTCGCCGAACTCCTGAGCCCCGGCGATGAGCCCCTGCAGACGCCGGTCGCCGTTCCAGCTCACTTGCGCAAGGTGCCACCGGCTGAGCGTCCGAGACCGAAACCGCCCGAGCCGCCCAAGCCGCTGCACCGAAAGCGAGTCCCGACCGACCAGAAGTGCTCTGTCGAGTGGTGTACGAACACCGCCGCGTTCAAGACGCGCTCCGCGCCGACGTGGTGCGACGAGCACATCATCGAGTTGCAACGCATCGGTGGTCTCAAGCCCGTTGAGCCGTTCACACGCCCTGACGACTGGCAACTCATGGAGTGCCTCGCCTGCACCGTTCAAGCTCACTACCGCTTCGTCTACACCCTCGACAAGAACCGGATCGGTGAGCCGACGTGCCGCGCGTGCCACTGGCGGGAGTGGGCCATAGAAGCGAGGGCACTACAGGGCGCGTACGCGAACCTTGAACCCGTGCCGTACGAGGTCGCCAAGGCCCACGCCGAGGAGAACGGGCTCGACTACCTCGGGCCGCTGACCTCACCCTCGCTGGGCGACGATCCCCACCTCACTCGCTGCCAACGCTGCGGCAAGATCAGCGCGGAGGGGCTGGGCGACATCGGGTGGGGCTGCACCTGCTCGCGCTGAGCTCGTCAGCTCATCAGTTGAGCGGCGACCGTCGCGCCGAGGTTCCAGCACGCCTCAAGGTCGGCCTTGCTCGGCTTGCCCGACACCACGACGTACTCGGCAGCCTTGTCCCAACCCAGGCCCGTCGTGATGCCGTCCACCGCTCGCTCGGCACCCTCGGTGCCCTCGTTGCCATGCAGCCACAGCCCGAACGGTCTCCCCCGACTGCTGTCGAGCAATGGGTAGTAACTCTGGTCGAACGCCACCTTAAGAGCACCCGAGACATACCCGAGGTTGACCGGCGACCCCAGCAGGTAGCCGTCGGCATCCAGCATCTCGACCGGCGACACCGTCAGGGCCGGGCGGCGCACCACCTCGACCCCGACGATGTCCTCGTTAGTCGCCCCGGCAACCACCGCCTTCAGCATCTCAGCGCAGTGCGGCGACGGGGTGTGATGAACGATCAGCAGGCGTGACATGCGCATATCCCTTACATCACCTATTACTGACAAATAATGGCTTGAGCGCGCCAGACATGTAGCCGAAATTGGCAGGCGTACCGAACAGGTATCCGTCGGCGTCGAGCATGTCGCTGACGGTGGCGGCCAGGGCCGGGCGGACCACCACATCCACGCCGGTGATCTCGGGGTCGTGGGCGCCGGCGAGGACGGCGTCGAGGAGATCGCGGGTGGCCGGAGAGGGCGTGTGGTGGATGACCAAGAGCCTGCTCACGAATGCCCCTCGACGGCCTGCATGGCCACGGCCGTGCGCATGGTCTCCCGGGCGCGGCCGCGGTCGCCGGCGTAGTCGTAAGCCCGTGCAAGCCGGTACCAGCGCACCCAGTTGTCCGGGTCGGCGTCGAGTTCGGCCCGTGTCGCCTGGAAGAGCGCGTCGGCGGCGTCACGCTGAATTCGGCCCGACGGCCTCCGCGGTAGATCGGTGATGTCGAGTTCCATCCCGTCTTCGGCGGCAAGCCGCGCCAGTCGCTGATGAGCCAGGCCGGCCCGCAGTGTCGCGAACAACACCCAGGCGCCGACCATGGGCAGGATCAGCACGCCGATGCCGAGTGCGGCGGCAGCCGGGGTAGCGGAGCGGATCAGTGCGAATGCAGTATGCGTGAGCATCGCGAAATAGAAGATCAGCGCCACACAGAAGAACGCGATCAGCAGTTGGACGCGAACTATCACAGGTCCAGCAGTGGCTCGAGACCGATGGTGAGTCCGGGCCGCTGGGCGATCTGGCGGACGGCGAGCAAAACACCGGGCACGAACGAGGTCCGGTCGAGACTGTCGTGACGGATGGTCAGCGTCTCCCCCATGGTGCCGAATAGCACTTCTTGGTGCGCCACCAGGCCGGTGAGACGTACCGAGTGCACGGGGATACCGTCGACGTCGGCGCCGCGCGCACCGGGCAGGCCGGTGCTCGTGGCATCGGGGTTGGGCGGCAAGCCTTTTCGGGCCTCGGCGATCAGCTGGGCTGTGCGGGTCGCTGTTCCCGACGGGGCGTCGGCCTTCTGCGGATGATGAAGTTCGATCACCTCAGCGGACTCGAAGTACGGGGCCGCCTTCTGCGCGAAGTACATCGACAGCACCGCGCCGATCGCGAAGTTCGGTGCAATCAGCACACCGGTTGACGGCCTAGCGGCCAGCCAGGTGCGGACCTGCTCGAGTCGCGCGTCGGTGAACCCGGTGGTGCCGACGACGGCGTGGATGCCGTTGGCGATCAAGAACTCCAGGTTGCCCATGACGGCATCGGGATGGGTGAAGTCGATGACGACCTCGGTGGCCGAGTCGGTGAATGAACTCAGGGCTTCGCCAGCGTCGACTTCCGCGCTCAACTCGAGATCCGCGGCCTCGCGCACGGCGGCGCACATCGCCACACCGACCTTGCCTTTGGCGCCCAGCACCCCGACTCGCATGGTGTGAGCGTAGTCGGCGGATTCTGTCAGACCCCCGTCGTATTGTTTCGAACATGAGTTCGATTATGGCCGAGTTGGACGCCCTCGACGCGGCGGTGGATGCGTTGCGGTCGGCCGACCTCGACGGGCTGAATCCCGCTGAGCGCTTCGGCGTCCTCGAACGCATGGAGACGGCCCT
>Ga0114962_10003915_pt1 | contig 11964 bp, 8 predicted proteins | sample C_130820_MF_Meta_FD_87017 | JGI IMG/M metagenome (GOLD analysis project Ga0114962, IMG submission 87017) | Freshwater microbial communities from Lake Croche, Canada to study carbon cycling - C_130820_MF_MetaG | ecosystem: Environmental > Aquatic > Freshwater > Lake | place: Lake Croche, Canada... | reverse complement strand
TATCTTTGGTGACATTTTTGGCCAAACCCGACGCCAACAAGGCGCGGGCGGCAAACAAGTCTTCCGTGGCAACGATCTGAGCTACGCCATGGACATCACGCTGGAAGAAGCCGCGGCTGGCAAAGAGTCGCAAATTCGCATTCCCAGCTTTGAAGAATGCAGCACATGTGAAGGCACGGGTGCCAAACCTGGCACCTCAGTCAAAGCTTGCGCTACTTGCCAAGGTCAAGGCGTGGTGCAAATGCGCCAAGGCTTCTTCAGTGTGCAACAAACCTGCCCGCATTGCCGAGGCAGTGGAAAAACCATCACCGACCCCTGCACACCTTGCCATGGTCAAGGCAAAATCAAAAAACAAAAAACACTGGAAATCAAAATTCCTGCGGGCATCGACGATGGCATGCGTATTCGCAGCACCGGCAACGGCGAGCCAGGAACCAATGGCGGCCCTCCCGGCGACTTGTTCATCGAAATCCGCTTGCAAAAACATGATGTGTTTCAACGCGACGGCGACGACTTGCATTGCGCCGTGCCCATCAGTTTCACCACCGCGGCCTTGGGTGGTGAGATCGCTGTGCCCACGCTCAGTGGCGAAGCTGCCATCGATTTACCCGAAGGCACACAAACCGGCAAACAATTTCGCCTGCGCGGCAAAGGCATCAAGGGTGTGCGTTCTAGCTTTCCGGGCGACTTGTACTGCCACATCACTGTAGAAACACCGGTGAAACTCTCCGAGCCTCAACGCAAGCTACTTAAAGAGCTCGATGAGTCACTGAAAAAAGGCGGCGCTAAACACAAGCCTTCGGAAGCCGGTTGGGCTGACAAGCTGAAGAATTTATTCAGCTAAGGACGACAGTCCGCAAAGCTTGGGTTGCCACGCTGCCAGCACTGGCCTGGGTCCTTGCGAGAAGGGTGAGGTGTACCGTAGCGATCTATGCGCGCCACATGGACACGCGCTTGTCTAACGCCTGTGCGGTTGACGTCTAGCTGCAAAGCCCAGCCAGTGGTGTTTTCCACACTGCTGTAACCATCAAACACAAAGTTCCCCAAGCTGTAAACAATCGGGCGCCCTTTGTAAAACTCGGTGTTTTGGGTCACATGTGGATGAGATCCCACCACGGCATCCGCCCCCGCATCGATCATGAGCCTGGCCAAGCTTTGCTGACGCGTGGTGGCATAAGGCTCATCTTCAACACCCCAGTGCATGAAAGGAATCACCACATCGGCGTGGTGCACTTCACGTGCAGCTTTGATATCGGCGACCACTTGCTCGTCATCGCTCCAAGCCGAACCGGGTCGGTCCACATCGGCTTCGAAACTGCGGGGGAAAAATTCGTTATAGCCCAACAAGGCAATGGTGATTCCCTTGCGCTGAAAAAGCAATGGCTGATGCGCCTGATGCAAATCACGTCCACCGCCGAAAAAAGGCATCTTGGCTTGGGTCAAAAAACCCAGCATTTGGTCAAATGCAGCATGACCGAAATCGCCGGTGTGGTTGTTGGCTAAAGAGACCGCATCAAAATGTTTCTTCAACAACGTCAGTACATGAGGATGGGCTCTGAACGTAAAGGGTTTGTCCTCGGCTGTGCCAATGTTGGAGATCACGCATTCCAAGTTGCCTATGCGTATATCGCTCTTGTTCAAAACAGATGCAAACGGCTTGAATGGATTGTGCCCCTGATTGATGCGCTGACCAGGCAAATCGGCCAGCATTAAATCGCCCACAAACACCACAGACACATCATCATCCTGAGCCACCGCATTGCCAAGACCAAATGCAATACCCATAAACACCAAGCAAAAGAATCTTACGAATTGATTGATCATGGTGCCGTCAAGATTGTGCAGTCATAGGTGAGTTCTCGGCCCAAATTGGGAGAGTACAGCTGCTGCCTGCCGGTCAAACTCTGGTGCGAGACAAACGGCGGCAAATAAGTGGCTTGCTGAAGAATCAGGGCTTGCTTGTCGGTTCGATAGGAGACGGTTATTTTGATGTTTTCAATGTGCTCTGTACTCGCAGACAAGATCGCTTTGAAACGAAACCGCTCAAGATCAATCGGCTTTACCTTGTAAGGATGGGATGTGGGTGTAAAAACAAACTGGTGGTCTTCCCCACCCGCAAACAGCTTGCATTGCAGGCGCGAGTCCAAAGGTGCTGCTCTACAAACAGCGCACAAGACTAATCCCATACCCAAAACCATCTGCCTCAAGCTTGAAGGTTGGTGGGTGCGCATCAAAGGTTCAGGTTTTGACTGGGGTTGATACTTCGTTCATGCGCATTTGCACATGCGCCATCGATTCTTGAATTTGGTCTATCAAGATAAGACACACATCGCCAGCTTGCAATTTGTCTAAGGCGCGGTCAATGGCTTTGAATTCACCATACACATCTTCGATGTTTTGAACACGGGTCGCGCCTTGCAAGCCTTCTCGTAACAATGCAATGACCTCGCCGTCTGAACGACCGCGCTGACAAGCATCTTCAAAAAGAATCACGTCATCAAAAGCGTTACCCACACCACGGGTGAGTGCCCGCAAATCTTCATCTCGCCTGTCTCCCGTGCCACAAATGACCACGCTGCGTCGACGAGCAGGGAAAATATTGACAGCGTCCACAATCGCTTTGACAGCATCCGCATTGTGTCCAAAGTCAACAATAACTTTGGCTTGTTTGTAATCAAACACATTGAAACGACCGGGCACACTTTGGGCATCGCTGACAAAATGGCTTAAGGCTTTGCACATACCTTCCCAAGACATTTTCAAAGCCCATCCCGCAGCCAAAGCGGCCATCACATTGGCCACCTGAAACCGCAAAGCGCCGTTGTGGGTAATGGGGATATTCGACAATGGCAAGCGCATGTGGAATTTGCCTTCGGCCGCGATGATGTGACCCTCTTCCACAAAAAGAACACGCTTGCCTTGCGCACGGTGGGTGGCCAATGCAGGTGTTTTGGGGTCATAGGCGAAAAAGGTCACTGCGCTGGGACAATTGGCTGCCATGGCAACCACCAAGGGGTCCTCGGCGTTGAGAACCGACATACCCGCGGGGTCGACATTTCGCACAATGACCCGCTTGAGTACGGCCAAATCTTCGACGGTGGAGATGTAGTTCAAGCCCAGATGGTCACCACTGCCGATATTGGTCACCACAGCAACCTCACAACGGTCAAACGCCAAACCTTCGCGCAACATGCCGCCACGTGCGGTTTCAAGCACAGCGGCGTCAACATTGGGGTGCATCAGCACACGAAGCGCGCTTTGCGGACCTGCGCAGTCGCCAGAATCGAATTGGTAGCCATTGGCATAAACGCCATCGGTATTGGCAATACCCATGCGCAACCCACTGGAGGCAAGCAAGTGCGCAATCAATCGGACGGTGGTGGTTTTGCCGTTGGTACCGGTTACCGCCACCACAGGAATACGCCCGTTTTCACCCTCAGGGAACATTTGTTCGATGACAGCCTTGCCTACGTCCCGCCCTTTTCCAAACGAAGGGCTGAGGTGCATGCGCAAACCCGGCGCAGCGTTGACTTCAATGATGCCGCCGTTTTGCTCCTCCAAGGGTCGCAAAATAGTTTCGCAAACAATATCGACGCCGCATATATCCAAGCCCACCATTTGAGCGGCCAAGACCGCACTGGCCGCGACTTCCGGATGTACGTCATCGGTCACGTCGGTAGCAGAACCGCCGGTGGATAAATTTGCGTTGTTGCGCATGATGACGCGCATACCTTTGGGCGGCACGCTGCTGTCATTGAGGTTTTGCTCTTGCAAACACGACAAGGCCACCTCATCGATGCGAATACGTGTGAGGGGATAGGAATGCCCCTCACCGCGCAAAGGGTCGGCGTTAACGATAGCCACCAGTTCTCGCACAGTGTGCTTTCCGTCTCCAACCACCAGCGCAGGCTCGCGGCGCGCGGCAGCCACCAATTTGTCGCCAATGACCAGCATTCGGTAGTCACTGCCGGGCAAGTAGCGCTCTACCATGATGTCTTCACGAAAACGCAAGGCGATGGCATAGGCGGCTTCAAGCTCAGAGCGGGTTTTCACGTTGACAGCAACACCTTTGCCTTGGTTGCCGTCTTGCGGCTTGACCACCACCGGCAAACCAATTTCTTGCGCCACAGCCCAAGCATCGTCAACATCTTTGACCGGGCGGCCTTCGGGTACTGGCAGGCCAGCCATTCGGAAAAGCTTTTTTGTCAACTCTTTGTCTTGTGCAATGGATTCAGCGATGGCGCTGCTGGCATCGGTTTCAGCTGCTTGGATGCGGCGCTGCTTGCTGCCCCAACCTAGTTGCACCAAGCTACCCTCAGTCAAACGAATAAAGGGAATGTGTCGATTTAAACCTGCATTCACTATAGAAGCAGTTGACGGGCCTAAACGTAAGTCTTCATCGACTTCACGCAATTGGGCAACCGCTTTGGCGAGGGGAAAGTCGGTGTTGTTCAAAGCGGCTAACAACAATTCTTGCGCAAAACCAATCGCCAATCGACCCACTTGCTCGACGGTGTACTGCACCACCACTTGGTAGAGGCCTTCTGTGGGCGTAGCTGTGGTGCGACTGAAAGTGACGGGACAGCCGGCCTCGATTTGCAGCGACAAAGTGGCTTCTTCCAGTGCATGGGCAAAGGTATACGCAGCCTCAGATGAATGGTTGTAAATGCTGTAAATGGAAGGAAATAAATGCCTTAGTCGCTTTGAAAAATCGGGGGCACTGATGCGTAAATCGATATTTTGCTGGACATCACATTGCACCAAGGCTTCAATCGAAGTGTGTTTGGACCAGAGATTGGGGCCTCGCAGTGCCCGCGTACGTGTGACTTCTATCACTGGCTGATCCCCTTAAGCAATGTGGGTGATGGTGCATTTTTTTGAGAAAAACTTTTCAGACCAGCCCGAATGAGGTCTGCGGGAATATCTAAACAGTTGGCTACCGCCACGGCTGCACACAAGGTGGACAAACTGATGCCGCTGTGATTGATAAGCGCTTGTATGGGCTCGGCATCGGTACGCAGCATGCTGGTTTCTTTGGCGCCTAAGGCAAAGAAAATTTGAGTGTCGCGGTAGAAGGCCACGCGTTGAGATTTCTCGCGGGCCGCAGCAATGACAGGGTGGTTGTCTTCATGGCTGTAAAAGCACACATCACCATCGCTGAGTTCTTCAAACGACACGGCCACTTCATCACAGGCGTTGAGGACCGCCACACCTTCAGGCAGCACCACATCGACTTGGTTGCGAAAGACGTTTCGCATTTGCTCGGGGGTGCGAATGTCGTGAACTTCCAAACCTACAGGTTCTGGCACGCCAGTGACGACACCTACCAAGCAACGGTCGTAAGCCAGGCCCTCATCCATCAACTGCATCCCAGAACTTTCAAACACAGCAGCATCCAAGACGCGGTTGATCAGCAAACGCTGACCCAGTTCGAAGGAGCGGGCGTCTTTGCCGACCACATGTCGCTGGTCGAGAAACAAACCATCTGCACAAGCCAAGCCAGTGTGTTTGCCACTTAGTTCGAACAACCATGCGATGATTTTGGACAGTTCTGTGGATTGGTGGTTGCCCATGACGCCCACAATGGGAATGCGTCCAGAGTCTGAGGGTAAAAATAATTGGTCAACGATGGCCTGGCCCACGGGACGCGGTTTGCCCACCACCGGCTTTAAATGCATCAACAAGCCTGGGCCCGCATTGACCTCCACCACAGCGCCATGCACCTCTTGCAACGGACGCGATATATCGGGCGTCACCAAATCGATACCGGCAATATCGAGACCCACAACCTTGGCCGCCAAAATGGCCATATCAGCGACTTGAGGATGCAGGTCATCGGTGACATCGTTGGCCATATTGCCAGTGCGTTGAACGATGATGACTTTTCCTTGTGGAGGAACGCTGTCAACTTGATAGCCTTGCTTTTGAATTTCCAAAACGATATTGCCTTGCTCGGAAAGAATGATTTTTTCCAGAGGAAATTCTTCTTCCAAACCGCGTCGTGGATCGGTGTTGACTTGCGTGTCTATAAGTTGCGCAACAGTAGATGCGCCGTCTCCGGTGATTTGCACAGTTTCACCTCGAGAAACAGCCACCACTTTGTCGCCCACCACCAGCAAGCGGTGTTCTTCACCCACAATGAATTGCTCCACAATGACTTCGGTGTTGTCTTCTTCCCGCAAGGCAATGTGAAAAGCCGCGTGGACTTCTGCTTCGGTTTTCAAGTCGAGTGACACACCTCGGCCATGGTTGGCATCTATGGGTTTGAGCACCACCGGCAGACCGATGTCTTGCGCGACTGACCAAGCTTCTTCTGCGGTGGTAACTGTGCGACCCTTGGGAACAGGTACGCCACACTGGGTGAGCAAACGCTTGGTGAGGTCTTTATCACTGGAAATGTGCTCGGCAATGGCGCTGGTTTTGTCGGTTTCAGCTGTCCAAATGCGCCGCTGGCGTGAGCCATAACCAAGTTGCACCAAATTACCCGTTGTTAAACGTATGGAAGGTATGCGGCGTTCTGTGGCTGCATCCACAATGCATGCGGTGCTGGGACCCAAGCACAAGCGGTCCACCATGTCTTTGAGTTTTTTAACCGTGGTCTTGGCATCAAAAGGTGTGTTGTTGATGGCGGCCATCACCAAATTGCGGGCATCGTGCAAGCTCTCTAGACCAATGTCTTCTTGCCGCGCCCTGAAAACCACTTTGTACACGCCACTGGTACTGGTTTCGCGGGCTTTGCCAAAACTCACCTGCATGCCAGCCAAGGTTTGCAACTCGATGGCCACGTGCTCGATGATGTGACCAGCCCAAGTACCATCGCGTAATCGCCATACAAACCCACCTACTTCGCCTACGCTGCAATGGTGTTGTTGCAAACTGGGTAACCATTCAATCAAGCGGTCGACAAAACCAGGGATGGTGTTGGAAGGGAATTTTTCTAGCTCTCCAATATCCAACCAAGCTTCAACTGCTGAGCGGTAGGTCCAAAAATTCGGGCCACGTAAAAACCGCTGTTGAAGAATTTGAATATCGTCGAATGTCATAATCTAAGCCTTGTAATTAATTAGCGTTTATTTTTTATCATCGGAATGACCGACTACAGATTTCAGCGAGGAGTGAGTGGCTTGTCACAGGATTGGCGGGCTAGGGTGCAAGAGAAAATTCCTGCACTCACCAACGTGCTTGAGTGGTTAGAGGTTGATCTCGATGACCGATTATATTTCGCAAACTCCTTACTTTTACTCTCTTCCGACAGCTTCTTTGTATTGGAGCCAGGCCATGATTCTGAGTGGTCACTGCGCGAATGGCGGCTGACACCCGACTTGCAAATGCGCTTGAAAGACTATGCCGGCGTGGGAACGCTGGAGTTACACACCCTCACCCACAGCCTTGGCAGTTGGCGCTTTACCTTGGGGCGCAATGAACAAGCGCAGGCCTTCATCGAAGTTTTCACAAGACTGATTTCAAATTCACACCAGACGATTGAAGCTGCGGATGCTCAAGGCCACATCGAGTCGCCCACCGAAGAGGTAACCACACCCTTACACGGTAATTGGGGTTTGTTTCGTTTGTGGCGATTTGCCAAGCCCTATCAAGGGCAGCTGTTTCTGGGCTTTATGTTGACGCTGGCCTCCACCGCTGCCACCTTGGTGCCGCCCTACTTGACCATGCCCTTGATGGATGATGTGCTGATTCCTTTTCAAAACGGTCAGCAAATTGACATTGATTTGGTTGTCATGTATTTGGCGGGTTTGCTAGGTGCATCCTTGCTTGCGTGGGGTCTTGGCTGGTACAAAACCTATGTGCTGGCACTGGCCTCTGAGCGCATAGGCGCAGATTTGCGCTCTACCGCTTACGAGCATTTGCTGCGACTGTCGCTGGAGTATTTTGGGGGCCGACGGACCGGCGACTTGATGACCCGCATTGGCAGCGAAACAGACCGCTTGTGCATCTTTTTGTCGGTGCATTTTTTGGATTTCGCTACCGACGTGTTGATGATTGTCATGACCGCAGTCATTTTGTTCAGCATTGACCCTTGGTTGGCCTGCGCCACCCTGCTGCCTTTACCCTTCATCGGTTGGCTTATTCAAAATGTGCGCGACCGCCTGCGCACTGGCTTTGAAAAAATTGACCGTGTTTGGTCGGAGTTAACCAATGTCTTGGCTGACACCATTCCAGGTATTCGCGTGGTGAAAGCCTTCGCCCAAGAAAAGCGTGAAGCTTCACGCTTTCGAATGGCCAATAAACACAACTTAGCCGTCAACGACCGCGTGAATTTTTTGTGGTCGCTGTTTTCGCCTACCGTGACACTGGTCACTGAAGTGGGACTGTTGGTGGTCTGGGCCTTTGGTATTTGGCAAGTGGCCCATCACCAAGTCACTGTGGGTGTGTTGAGCGCGTTTCTCGCTTACAGCAGTCGTTTTTACGCACGCCTAGACTCCATGAGTCGCATCGTTTCACACACCCAAAAAGCCATTGCCGGTACCAAGCGCATATTTGAAATACTCGACCATGTGTCAAGCGTTCCCGAACCTGTCAACCCGCAGCCCATGCCCAAAATACAAGGGCGCATTCAAATTGACAACATCGGTTTTCGCTACGGCAACCGCGCCGTGATTCGCGGCTTGAGTTTGGACATTGCTCCTGGGGAAATGATTGGCTTGGTCGGGCAAAGCGGATCGGGCAAAAGCACCATGGTGAACCTCATTTGCCGCTTCTATGACGTGAGCGATGGTGCGATTCGCATTGACGGCACCGATATTCGCGACTTGCGTGTCAGCGACTATCGGCAACACATCGGTTTGGTGTTGCAGGAACCTTTTTTGTTCTTTGGCACGATTGCTGACAACATTGCTTACGGCAAACCACAGGCCACTCGCAGTGAAATTGTGGCAGCCGCACGCGCTGCGCATGCGCATGAATTTATTTTGCGCCTCCCCCAAGGCTATGACTCCTTGGTGGGTGAGCGCGGTCAATCTTTATCTGGGGGTGAGCGCCAACGCATCTCCATTGCCAGGGCACTGTTGATAGACCCGCGCATTCTCATCATGGACGAGGCCACGTCGTCAGTGGACACCGAGACCGAGCAAGAAATTCAAAAAGCTTTAGACAACTTGGTACGTGGCAGAACCACCATCGCCATTGCCCATAGGCTGTCTACGCTCAGACGCGCCGACCGCTTGGTGGTGATGGAACACGGGCAATTGGTGGAACAAGGTCAACACCAAGAACTGCTTGACCGACAAGGGGCTTATTGGCGGCTCTATGAAGCCCAAGCCAGACGCGCAGAAGCCGAACAAGGTTTGGTTGCTGTGAGCGACATCCGCGAGGTGCGCGCATGAACACCCTTAGCCACTTGGTCAAAGACGAGCTCGGACAATGGCTGGCAACACTTGCCGATGGCTCGGTTCATCGCAGTGTGACGGTGGTACGTGCATTTCCTATTTTGGCGCCAGACGAGGCTATCTCGGTGATCGATGTTGAAGGCCACGAGTTGTGCTGGATAGAGCAAGCTTCTGAGCTCAACGAGACGGTGCGTACCGCTGTGATGTTGGCATTGCAAACCCGTGAATTCATGCCGGAAATTTTGAGTGTTGAGCATGTCAGCTCATTTGCCACGCCTTCGGTATGGACAGTACAAACCACCCGTGGCAAATGCGAATTCACCCTTAAAGGCGAAGAAGATATTCGCCGAGTCAGCGCCCAGACCTTGATCGTGGCGGACGCCCATGGCGTGCAATTTTTAATTCGCGATTTGCCCTCGCTGAATGCTGCCAGCCGAAAGTTGCTCGACAGATTTCTTTGATTTTCAATCAAAGCCCACGTAACGCACAAACTTCTCACTGTCTTCGCGCACCGACTTGACAGTGTTGGCCACAAAGCTTTCATCAGGGTAGCCCATGGCAATGCAAATCATGATGTTTTGATCATCCGGAATAGCTGCATGCTCGCGCACCACTTTAGATTGCATGATGCCTTGACCGTTGATGACGCAACCCAAACCGCGCTCCCAAGCCGCCAACACAATCGCATGTGAGAGTGCACCTAAATCGAATTGACTGATGGCTGCTGGCTCTAGGTATTTGTCGTAGGTCAAGACAAGCGACACCGGTGCATCAAACTGCCTAAAGCCGCGCATCACCCAATCGGTACGACGCACTTTGTCGTCACGCTCAATGCCCATGACCTCGAACAACTGAATGGCAATGTCGACTTGACGCCTGCGGTGAATGCCCTCGTACTCCTCTTTCATGGGAAAGTCGCGTTTGGGCGGTACGCCGTTCATCATATTCTCAGAGTTGCCTTTGCGGATACGGTCCAAGGGTTCGCCCGTCACCACATGCACATACCAAGGCTGTGTGTTCATCGAAGACGGAGCCCACTTGGCCACCTCGATGATTTCCTCGATCACTTCGCGGGGAACAGCTTTTTGTTGGTAGCCACGAATGCTTTTGCGCTCTTTAATAAGTGTTGAAAATTCCATATGGTCGTTAATACTGAATAAAAATGAATGAAACGATCTTAAGTCAGTCAGGCAGCAGATGAGGGCGCGCCATTTTTTTGTGGCTCTTTCACTGCCACCAAAATAATCAATAGGCTGATAACGGACACCACCAAAGACTGTGTTAGCACCTTTTCAATACCAATGTGCTGCGCCATCGCGCCTGCGATGGCTGGGGCAATGGCTCCACCAACCATCTCTGCTGCCCCAACCCCGACGCCCGTCGCCGTACCCACCAAATGCGCAGGCGTTGTGAGATGCGTCAGAGGTCCGATGGTGATGGCAATCACGCCTGCATTCATGAACGAAATTAAAAAAATCGCAGCGAACAACTCCATGCCAGCAACTTGAACAGTGGGCAACCAAGCAACGCAAACCACCGAAATCAAGGTGCCCACCACCATCAATGGCTTGCGGCCCCATCTGTCTGACAACGCTGGCAATATGACTGTGCCTGTCAAACTACCCAAGCCCAAACCTATCATCATTTGGCTCATACTTTCTAGCGAAAGGTGTAGGTAGTCTGTCATGTAGTTGGGAAAGAAAATAGCCAATGGAATGGCGCTGGTGAACATGCACACCATCACCAAGGTGTTAACCCACACACTCTTGATGGGCAAGATGTCCTTGAATGAGACTTGATCTAAGGTGTGAGGGGATTGAACTGTCCCATCACTGGCATGGGTGTCACGCATTACCTTAGACAATACATAAGCCAATACCAATCCTGGTATTGCGATCACTGCAAACACCCAATGCCAACTAGGTAAGACGTCCAGCAAGGCAATCCCAATGACGGGGCCAAGCCCCAAGCCCACGAAGGGAGCCGCCATTTGCTGAATGCCAATGTTCAGTCCCATGCGACTCGGTTTGGACGCCTCAATGGTTGCCACAATGCTTGAAGGTACATAAGCCCCTTCAGCCAAACCCATCAACCCGCGTACCAACAACATACTGAACAAACCAGTAGCCAAACCGGTACTGGCCACCAGCAGTGAAAAAATAAGCACTGCGGGCACCAACACCCGCTTGCGCCCATACCGGTCAGACAATGGGCCTGACATGGCTGAAGCTACACCCCACGCCAGCGCCAAGATGCCTGAAATCAGCCCCAGATCTTGGTAATTCAAATTCAATTCGTTTTGAATCACCGGAAACAAGGGGTTGATGATGAAACGGTCCAAGCCCACCAATCCAAAGCCTATGGTCATCAAAGCAACCACTTTGAATTCGTATGCCCCATTCCATGCTGAAGTGGAACTTGATTGTTGCTGGCTCATGTTGAGAACTCCTTTTATTGGCTAGCTAAGATGCGTTATTCATCCAGACAATGGGTTTGCTTTGCGCGGTCCAAGCCTCCAAAAAAGAGCCATAAGCATCTTCTATCTGGTTGCGCTTGACTTTGAGCGTAGGGGTGATGAAGCCTGAAACGACAGTCCAGGGTGTTGGGTCCAGCACCAGAC
>Ga0114962_10003913_pt1 | contig 11966 bp, 12 predicted proteins | sample C_130820_MF_Meta_FD_87017 | JGI IMG/M metagenome (GOLD analysis project Ga0114962, IMG submission 87017) | Freshwater microbial communities from Lake Croche, Canada to study carbon cycling - C_130820_MF_MetaG | ecosystem: Environmental > Aquatic > Freshwater > Lake | place: Lake Croche, Canada... | reverse complement strand
ATGCGCTGGCCGCCGATCTGCAGCTCCACCCAGTCGATAAGGTTGTGACCCACCCAGTTGAGCCAGCGGAACTGGGCACCAGAGCCGTCAGCCGTCACCAGCTTCACGGAGGGGAGCGTCGCCTGGAGGTACATGCGGTAGATCAAGTCGCCGTTGCGCTGGATCGTGCACGTCACCTGGTTGCCGAACCGGGGGTTGCCGTTAAAGGGATTCTCGATAGACTCCATCGCGAAGTTCGTGTGGCGACGGTACACCGCCTTGAAAAAAGTGATCTGGGGATTGCCAGTGAGGTACACATCCTGAGCGCCATAGGCTACGAGCTGCATTAAACCACCACCCGTCATTTTCTTATACACCTATCTTAGAAAAAAATTTTGGCCGTAAACGAAAATAATTCGCCGCAAATTCAGAAATTTATCTAACGCTTAAACTTTCTGAGCTCAACGGGTTAGATGACAGATAAGGCTTACTTCAATATAAAGCAAACAAAAAGAAGTAATCCTGAAGCAAGAACTACCTTAGACAATCTACATCAAATTCAAATATCACAATTACAGGATGATAAAGATAAAAGTCAAACAATAAATAATAGAATAATAGTTTTAACGAAAACAATTGATGAATGTAATGATATTGTTCAGAAAACTCAACTTGAAGATGAACTTGAAAGTCTGAAGAAAAAGAGGGATGAATGGAATGATAATAAGCCGTTATATGATTACTTTTTCGAAACGGGTGATCTTTTATATAAGTATTATGATCTCCAAGAAAAGATACAAAAAGGCAGTTCCACAGGAGCCTCTAGAATTTTAAAGGCAAAGCCGGGAAGCGTTCTAGCTGCTCTTCAAGAAGGTGCGGATGTGCAGCCACTTATCAAACTTCCCGTTAAATCCTCTCAGCCATTAGAGGAGGGTCGCGAGATATTGTTAGAGAAGTACTTATTGAAGATTGATCCTGAGCATGCTCGAACTGTTACAAATACTCTGGAAGACCCCTATGGAATTTGCGAGAAATGTGATAGAGAGATGACATTTAGTATCAATGAAGCCTTGTTTTTCTGTGATCAGTGTGGATACCAGGAGTTTGTCTTAATTGATAGTGATAAGCCCAGTTATAAGGATCCTCCCCGTGAAGTAACATATTATGCATATAAGCGTATTAATCATTTTAATGAATGGTTGGCACAGTTCCAGGCCAAGGAAAGTACTGAGATTCCTGAAGAAGTCTTTGAGGCAATTATTGAGGAACTCAAGAAGGAGAGAATATCAAATACCGAGTCGCTCAAACCTGCCAAAATTCGTGAGATTCTTAAGAAGCTGAAACACACAAATTTTTATGAGCACGTGCCCTACATTTTGAATCGTATTAACGGTAAGACTGCACCCGTTATGTCACGTGAAGTGGAAGAGAAGTTGCGCTTCATGTTCAAGGAAATTCAGAGCAGTTTCGTGAAACATTGTCCTAAGAATCGTAGTAATTTCTTGTCATATTCATATGTGTTGTATAAGTTCTGCGAACTCTTAGAGTTGGATGAGTATTTGCAGTGTTTTCCCTTGCTAAAAAATCGTGATAAGCTTTATAATCAAGATAAGATCTGGCAGCTAATTTGCAAAGATTTAGGCTGGGAGTTTCTGCGCAGTATCTAAAAAGAAATAATAAATTATTATATCTTCATAAAACTCATTATGAAGATATAATGCGGAAAATGGCCTAAAAAAGCACCCCGGGTACATAGTAGAATGGAACCTAGCCAGAATGAGACTATCTACAAAAAGGGAAAAATTTATAAATTAGAATGCAACGATGGACATTATTATATTGGTTCTACTGTAAATCAATTAAAATATCGTCTATCAAATCATAAACAATGCTCCAAGAAATTTTTTGATAGACTTGTTTATAAGCATATCGAGACTATTGGATGGAATTCTGTAGAAATAAAATTAATAGAAGAATATCCTTGTAATTCAAATAAAGAGCTACATGCAAGAGAGGATTATTATATAAATGAAGCATTTACCAAACAGGATGATAAATGTCTTAATTTTAAAAGGGCTAATGTATCATCCCAAGAATTAAAAGACAAACAAAAACAATACCGTGAAGAAAACTCTGATAAAATAAAAGAGTATCGCAAAGTTTATAATAATGAGAACAGTGAAAGTCGCGTAGAGTATAGTAAGAAATGGAGAGAGGAGCATAGCGAGCAAAATCAAGAAACTCGCAAAAAATATTATGAGGAGCACAAAGAAGAAATTCTTGAAAAGTGCAAGAAGTATGTAGAAGAGAATAAGGAAGAGGTAGCTGAGAGAAAGAAGAAATGGACTCTGGAAAATAAAGATCATTTAAAACAGCAAAATAAGGAATGGCGTGTTGAACATAAGGAACAGATCCAAGAAAAGGGGAAACAGTATTATGAAGAAAATAAAGATCTTATTCGAGAAAAGCAGAAACAATATAATGAGGAGAATAAAGAAAAGCTTCAAAAGTCATGTGCTGAATATAGAGAAAAAATCAAAGCTATTCCAGCAACAGAATGTGCATGTGGCGGATCATATAAACTTTCAGGCGTTGGAAAACATATGCGAACTGAGAAGCATGAAAAGCATAAGAAACATCTTGAGTTAAATCGAGCAACTGCCTAAATTTGAAGCCTTGTGTCAAAGGGGATGTCATGTCTCCCCCAAATGCACTTGACTTTGATTCTTGGTCCCATGTTCGCTGGAAAGTCCTCTGCACTTCTAAGTCGCGTCAAGAGAGCCAAAGTGCTGGGCTGGAAGACAATGGTAATTACGTGTGATATTGATAAGCGCTATGATGCCTCAGGTGCAAAAGTTATGACACATGATCTGACAGGCATTGAAGCAATCGGCGTGAATGTGTTAGAGGGGATTACTTGGACGAAGGAGTATTTGCATGCGCGTCTTATCGTGATTGAAGAAGCTCAGTTCTTTCCAGATTTGTATAAGTTTGTTGTCGATGCGGTAGATAAACATGGCAAAGATGTGGTTGTCGTTGGACTGGACGGAGATTCTGATCGCAAGCCCTTTGGCCAGATCTTGGATTTAGTGCCTCTTGCTGATGAGGTTATGCGTCTTACTTCACTGTGTAAGAGGTGCGGTGATGGAACTCCAGCAATCTTTACAGCCCTGGTGTCTGGTGTAAAAGGGGAACAGGTGTGTGTCGGTGGAGCTGAACGGTACGAACCAATGTGTCGACTTCATTATTTGATAAATAAGAGAAATTTGGTGTCATTGTAAGACATTGAAACCAAATCTGAAACCTGATTTCGTTTCAACGTGAGACATTGAAACCAAATCTGAAACCTGATTTGGTTTCAATGTGAGACATTGAAACCAAATCTGAGTATATATTTATATGATCTTTGGACAGCTAATTTACACGCGGGGGAAGCCGACCAGGTTGGCGCCGATACCGAAGCCCGCACCCTGGCGTGCCGTCACGCCGATAGAGGGGGAGAAGATGTCCAGCACCGCGAACACCGCCGCCGCCGCGATCGTCACCGTCAGGATCTCGTCAAGGGGCAGGGACTTCCGGGGAATGAACACGAGCGCGAGCGCAACGGCCACGCCCTCAACAACGTACTTGATTATGCGGCTGAGAAGATCGTTGACATCCATTTTATCTATATTCGTTCCCCAGATTTTTTCTGTTTGAAATGGTAATTGAATGGTCTAAACGCCCAATGATTTACAACACTTAGAATGTCAAATCGCCCTGATTCTCAAGTTGAGGAGGATTTTTTGAATGAAGATCCTGAGATTAGCAGTCAGAAGGTTGTGCTTCTGAGCTTCCTGAGCCCTGAGAAGATTCTTGCAAACAAGGATATCTTCTTTTTCCAGCAGTTCATCAAGGATTATGCTATCCAGTGGCGCACGACCAAGCTGGAGGCCTGGCTAGCCGAGCAGGTGAGTTCCTTGAATAACAAGATCGAGGGTCTTGCCGGTAAGCTGGAAAGCCAGGGTAGCCTTGGTGCAGATGCCGATGCAAGCGGGGTAACCCCGTTTTCTATTGCCAATGACATTCGCCAGAACCTTTTGCGCGTTGATCGCCTTGTAGAGGAGTTTCAGCAGTACACGCGCAAGAATACACGGGAGATTACCCAGAGTTCTTTGCAGGAGGAGTATGACAATTTCCTGTATAAGAATGACAAGGCTCTTGAGGAGGAATTCTTCAAGCAGAATAACTTCCGTACCACGATTCGGGGAATCAAGGTGCGTGGTGTATTCTCGTCGGAGGCCGAGGCCAGTGTGCGCGCGAAGCGTCTCCAGAAGTCTGATCCCAGCTTTAACATTTACATGGGTCATGTCGGTAAGTGGATGGCGTGGGAGCCTGATGTCAGCAAGATCACTGACCAGGAATACGCGAATGACGAGTTGAACACGCTGATGAAGAAGTATCGTGAGAATGAGGAGAGTCGCGAGGTCTTTTACAATGAGCAGAAGAAGAGCCGTATTGGTGCGGCGAAGACAAAGGCAGCGGATGAGGTGGCAGATGAGGTAACACTGAACAGAACTGGTCCTGCATATTCTGCTCCTTTGCCTGCAGCTGCTTCTTCTGCTCCTGCTTCTGCTCCTGCAGAGGCAGAGGCAGAGGCAGAGGCAGAGGCTTCAATCTTCGGATCTGGAGCTCAGAGTGGTGCATATGATGGCCTCTTTTCAGGACATCCTGATTTGGCTATCAAGCGCAAGATGGATAAGAAGGATAATGAGTAAGATCGTCTGACGATACTGTAAAAATGAAGAATATATTATTCATCATTTTTTCATATTTAACCTCATATTACATATCGCCCGTGGGGACATTATTAGGATATCTGGTTGCAATTTTCAGGCATTTCTTTCCTTCCGCGCAGAACTCACCCTCAGGGCAGGTAACACCCTGGCAATCCAAATCTCTGAAGGAATCATAGCTGCTCGTCATAGATCTGAGTATAGGGAGGAGCGCAAGAAGAAATACAAGTGCCAAGAGACCGTACCAAGTAACTGTCTTTATTCCGAACTTCTTCATTCTAACGTTAGAAGCCAAAAAAGGTAGGATACGGAGAACCACCAGGTAACAAAGGTACAGGATTTGCCTCATAAACGCGCTTGGGTGCCGTATCAGCACAGAAACCATTTATACATTTCAAGTGGCCGGAGCATGGGCGATCTGCATGGCATTGTATAGCATCAGAAGTAAAGCCTTCGTTAATAGATCCCTTGAGCATTAATAAGACAAATCCAAGTACTGCCAGTAAAGCAAGTGTGCAGCCAATATCGTATATGTCAACAGGATTCTTCATCTGTTATTATTGAGGATTTGGATATTTCCTTACCTGAATCATGGGTCCTTTGAGTCTCTTTGCCGCCGTTGCATCATATTCATTACCCTCCTCGCCATCCTTTTCCTTGTAATTCGCCATTGCATGATTCCAGAATTCTTGGGCACCAATGCGGAACTCGCCGTGCATCTCGGCCTTGTACCAAAACACTGTATCCTCCAACTTGTTACTCTGAGAGTTGTTGTTCATTACAATACATTCATAATTCTGTGTACATTGATCCATGACCTGACAGAAGAATTCAAAGGAGGGAAAAGCACTGCCGAAATTCTCGAAAATACGTTTTCTGTTTGTCACATACGGCTCTCTCAGAATAAAGCAATAGTCCACGTTGGTTCGAAGCATCGGAGGGATACCAAGAGGATATTGCATAGTAATAATGAAAAATACCTTCAACCAACGACCGTTCAAGAATAAATAGCGAATATTTCTGTCGTGAAGCCAGCTGTCATCATACAAGCAGTCGTCCATAATCAAGAAACTGCGAGGATCTGTTCTGGCCTGACCATAGGCCTCCACCTCCTTGTTGATTTTCTGCATAATCATCTTCTGGCGTTTACAGAAATTGGCAATAATGACAGGACTATAATCGCCATGAATGAAAAGCGGCGGAATGAGTTTTTTATAGAATTGATTTGATTCCTCTGTTCCACTAATCACAGTTCCCAAAGGCATTTCTTGATGGTGAAAAAGCAGATCGCGCACAAGAGTGGATTTTCCTGTACGTCTTCTCCCAATAAAGACGCAAACGGCGTCCTGCGGAATCATTTTCATGTCGAACTTCCGGATACCAACATTCAACGCTGCTGCGTTGTCACTCATTTGGTTGTATTCAGAGCGGCGAAATTAGAAATGCTGCGGATACGAGACGACTTTCAAAGTTGTTTCGGCGACTAGATGGATTCTTGTTTAACCCAAAAGATTCCTATATCCATGCCCCCTTGGAGAAAGTATTCAGGTGTACCAAAGATACCTGGCTATACAAATGTATCATCTCTTACACCAATTCTCACCCGTTTCTTTGGATCCCTGCCTGAATCAGAGGGGCAGATTCATTCAGATGAGCTATTTGGTCGTATTGTGGAATTTGATGGCGGCGGTTCGTGTGTTGTAGAAACGGTTAGTAAAAAGAGGAAGAAGGCCTTTTGCAAGGTCACTCATCTTTTAGATCCTATACGTACTATACAAACGTACTATGCTGATCCCGTGAAAGGTGAAAGAAGGCGTAAGGAGAAGATTGAGAATCCTATGAATCAGGCCTATGTGGATGGATTAGCGAATTATCTCTTAGGACAACTACGTGAACGAAAACTAAGTCCCCATTTCTGCCAGTTTTACGGTGGATTTCAAGGAATTGCCGCTAAATATAGATATAATATAAGCGCCGAATTTGAATCTTATAGAAAATATAAGATATTCTGGGAAAGAAAGAGAAAGGGTATTTTTGGCCTTCATGTTGATTATGATGCATCTGATGATGAAATTGATGATGAAGATAGATGGTTAGAGCACACTCCAAAATCGTCCCTACGTTCAACTCCCTTTCATTATTCGACTCCTCGTAGTGCGAGAAGTCAATCGAGTTTCGAGAGTCTTGAAAATATTGGAGTAGAGGAGGGGAAACTTGTTGAGCTCGAAAGTGTACATTCCTTCAAAACGAGACAGAGTGATTCCTCGGATTCTGAGTATGACGACTCTGATGATTCTGACTCTGATGACTCTGATGATTCAGATACTGGTGCTAATATATTTATTGAGTTAAAAGAGCATCCTGTTATGTTGATTTTCCAAGAGGAGATGGAAGGTGTTTTGGACGATATGTTAGAGGATTTTGATGGTGAGATTGTGGGTGCCAAATTTGGCTCATGTGAATGGGAGGAGCGATGGATAGCTTGGACATTCCAAGTGATTGCTGCCCTATGTGCTGCACAAGGTGCTTTGGGATTTACTCACAATGATTTACATACTAATAACATTGTATGGAAGGAGACCCAAGAGTCTTGGATATTTTATAAGGCGCGTGATGGAACTATGTGGCGTGTGCCAACCTATGGCAAGATCTTTTGCATTATTGATTTCGGTCGCTCAATCTTTCGTGTAAATGATACATGGTTTATCAGTGATGATTATCAGTCTGGAGGAGATGCAGAAGGTCAATATAATTTTGATACACTTTTGAAAGCTGATAAACCCTTAGTATATCCTAATCCGTCATTTGACTTATGTAGATATGCTGTGAGTATAATGGATGCGCTTTATCCTGATCAGCCCGCTGAGATGTTAGAGGGGAATGTGTTGAGTAAGGAGGGATCATGGGAAATACGCGAGACTGAGTCGCCGTTTTGGAATTTACTTTGGTCTTGGCTCCTGGATAATAATGGGAAGAATGTCTTGCGTGAAGAAAATGGCGATGAGAGATTTCCTGATTTCGATTTGTATCAGCATATTTCTAAGAATGTGCACGGATGCAAACCGCAGGAACAAGTTTATAGAGAGGTTTTCAGCTCATTTAAGATACCTGCAAAAGATGTTGGGGATTGGGAAACTGTTTACCCGCTCTTTTGTTAAGGATTTTGCCGGTAATTTTATTATGATTTTGATGATAAATCATAATAAAATGTAGGTGTGGGTTATTTAAAAACGTGCGGGGCCGAATTGGAGTTCTATATCTGATGTGCCGGATGTTCCGGATGTTCCAGATGTGGTTGAGTTACCACCAGACTGTGTTGATGTGGGAAGCGCATTGAAAAATGATGAAGTTAGTGAGTCAATAGATTCAGGAAGAAACATATATGCGCTGGCCGTTAAAAATGCGCCGATGAAGAAATCGCGGAAGATGGCGCGGAAACGTATAGATTCTCTAGGATCTTTGGTACTATATTGCTGTATTAAGCTTGCTATTCCTATAATAAACCCGCCAAGGCATATTGCTGCCCAGAAACCGGGCTTGGAGTAATCCATTCTACCAGCCAAATCCTTAATCCATTTATGAAGCAAACGCGATTAAGGGATTATTTCATCGGCATCAAGAGGAAGAAGTTCATCGGTTATATTCACGGTATCGTACGATATATCATCTTCATCTGCATCTGCATCCTCATCTTCATCAACCCTGTTTTCAGCCTCTGAGAAGGGTAGATCGTGTATTTCATTCTCTTCGAGTGTATTGGAGTCAAAGACTACGTGCTCCTGTGAGAAAGTGACAGACGGCTTGGTGTCAATATAGATCATTGGAGGTTGCTGTGCTGCAGCTGCAGCTGCATGGCTTGCAGTTACAGGCTCAGAAGTCTTTTCTTCAACTGCCTTCACTAATTCTTCAACAACAGCTGTAACATCATTCTTTACAGCTGTATCTACAGCTGCATCTGCTTGAGTGGTTGTATCATCAAGCTCTTTCTCCACCTTCTCTTCCTTGTCTTCTTTCTCTTCCTTCTCAACCTTCTCTTCCTTCTCAACCTTCTCTTCCTTCTCTTCCTTCTCAACCTTCTCTTCCTTGTCTTCCTTGTTTTCCTTCTCCACCTTCTCTTCTTTCTCCACCTTCTCTTCCTCTTCCTTCTCCTCCTTCTCCTCATCCTCATCATCATCTTCTGCATGCAAGTACTCGCGCAGAATAGACTTTACAGGCAGAAGTCCACGAATAGCCTGTAGGATTGAATCCTGAATCAACGATGATACTTGGCGCAAATTCTTCTGCTTCTCAATACTGTTTGTCTCGGCAAACAAAAAGGCGTTTGTCCACAAGGCACGTGCACAGTCAGATAAGACTCTGTGTAAAAAGTGATCAATCTTGGGAATTGTAATCTGCAATTTCTTCTGCTTTGTCGTTAAACGAATGGCTGAAAGAATCTTAGTGTGTGCAATAAATACTGCTGTAAGAAGCTCCTCTAGATAATCACACTTACAGTCCTTTTGTACCGCCTCAGTCTCTCTTATTACTTTATCCTGATTCCAATCCGGGATAGACTGCAGAAGAGTTTGAAACTGCCACAAATGTCTCTGAGGGCTGGGACTCTGAGTCCTAGCCTCTTCCAGCAAATTCAAGAAATATGTTTCCAGACAAGGGACTAAGAATACACAAAGCTGGCGCGTATATTCTCCCTTAGCCTCTCCATATACAGAAATCTCAGGTGCATCCATTCTCTAAGATTCCTTGGATTGGATTGTATGATTATTTCCCGCGGTTGCGGCACAGGCTGCAGTTTGTACTGCGGCAGAGGCCGAAGAACCAGAAGCAAGAGCCCGCAAATGATAAAGATGTGCCCACGGGCTGTATCCAGCTCCAACAGATTTCAACGACATAAGAGCATCCTCCCAGATATTAGGATCCTTCAAATATCCTTTTATCAAGTCAATTGGCTGTTCTGCCCCTTGAAAAGCATCCCTACAATTTACTGCTGGTGCTGCTTTCGTAATAGCCAGATCACCAACCTGTTGTTTTTGCTGTTGTTTTCTATAAGAATTCTTAAATGAACACTGCTTCCATTGACAACGGCTCTGAATTGCCGGCGTAATACGCTGGGGATCTCTGCACTCCAAGATACATTGCACCGATGTAGACACCGTTTCAAGAATTCTGCGCAAAAATGCCTGTGCCTCAGGCGTTAAGTCATCAGCCCCTTCAATCCAAACGATCAGAGGCTCTTGACTCCTAACCTGTCTATGCAGAGTTTCACGCCCCTCTCTCAGAGTACGATCAGTGCGAGCATTCCAATGATATAATTTCTTCTTTTCCTGTTTTATTTGTGACAGAATCCATGTCGACTTGCCACATCCTGGAGGTCCATAAATTAGCCAGGCTGGTTGCGGCATCTAAGATTTGTGTTAAAGGGATGTTTAGGTGTATTTCAAATGGGAGGAGTGTTTAGTATTCCTGTTAATCTTAGCGACTGGGAAAGTCTGAAGAAGGAAGCGAATGCCTTATATAAGGCAATTCTGCATTTATCGATTTCATCAGATTATAAAAAGTATATAATTCTTAAAAATAGATGGGATTATATAATTCAATGTATGATAATAATAGCACAGAAAGATTACGAAAGAATAACTGGTCGTATGGCCTGGATTGAGGAGATCCAAATTATAATGCGTAGTCTTGTGCAGAAATATAATGTACTGCACAACACGGAAATAGATTCAAAAGAAGAACCTCTGATTAATCAAGAATCGGCTCAATTATTTTAATGCTGTCCCATTCCTCATTATAGAGTTCACGTTGCATAAAGGTTGAACTTGCCCACCTTTTATCTTCAACTCTGTACGGTAAGTAAAATATCCGTTGGGGCGGTGAATAACGGCCGCTAAATCCAAATCCCAGAATTTTACAAAGAATAGTAGCATTTTCCAGATCCGGCCTACTTCTTTTAAATTCACAGCATGTGCCAACAGGAAGAGAAAGTAAGGTTCCATCCGTTTGCTTCAAAATAGCATTTCCACCATAATCAAGCTGACTTCCTCGGTTCGCCCATTTTAGAGTCGGTGCCATTAAATATAAATTATATGAATCCTTTAATCCATATAAATTATATTTTTGCAAATTCTATTAATTCGAGAATAGTTCAGGGCGCGCCTTCTGGAGTTGGTGTAAAAGGCGTTCATCATGCTCCGCACTCTTTTGTAGGCTCTGCATAAGAGGATTATTCTCAGTCTGGGCAATAATCTCGCGCTGATTACGCTGCATTGAGACATCCAGCTTGGGCGGGGCGCGGTACTTCACACGACCAATATCAGCCGCCCCAGGACCCATATCAAGTGATCTGTTAACGGCGAGAGCACGGTCATTGATCAAGTCCGTATCGAGCTTGCGACTCGTCACATTGGGCTCATCACCCTTGAAGACCTGTATATTGCCACCGCCCAATGCAGGGCGCTTGGACACCTGCTGTTTATTAGGATTGAGGCGCATATTATAGGCAAAGGTATGGCTCATGGCGCGCTCAGCCGCCGCCTTGGGACCACCTGTATAGGCAGACTTCGCCGAGATCTGTGCCTTCTGAGTCGGCCGCGCCACATCATTCGGGTCATATACCTGGAGACGCGCAGGACCATCAGCCGGACCCGCAATACCGAAACGATCCAGTTCAATTGTTCCCTCTTTCACCGTCGTACGAGCAATATCATTGGGATCCCAGACTGTGATAGCAGGAGCAGAGTTGGCATAGCCTGTCGCCACACCCGCCTGTTGGATATTGCCAATTGTCTCGCCACGGCGAGTAGGACGAGACTCGTCCTCAAAATGCGTCGTCACTGCACCCGCCTCAGCCGGACTTAAATTGAGACCTTGAGCTCTTTCACCAGTAAAATAGCGCTCATTCGGACGAATTTCATAACTCTCCTTGCCGTAATCATCCGCTGCACCCTGTTTGAAATAAGAGCTGCCGTCAGCATTACGGTATCCAGATCCACCATATTGCTGGTGCATCGGTGTACGATAGCTGCCAACCACGTAATTCATACCAGCCTCCTGCGTTGCACCAGGACCCTTGTATTCCACACTCGTCTCAGGGCGTGTTGTATAAGGCATAATTTGGATAGGCCGTGTCGTCTCCTTTTGGAAGGAGTCTTGGCCTCCAGGACCGAAGCGCTCGCCTGTTTCGTCGACATAGAAGGTATCAGGGCGATACTT
>Ga0114962_10003912_pt1 | contig 11968 bp, 9 predicted proteins | sample C_130820_MF_Meta_FD_87017 | JGI IMG/M metagenome (GOLD analysis project Ga0114962, IMG submission 87017) | Freshwater microbial communities from Lake Croche, Canada to study carbon cycling - C_130820_MF_MetaG | ecosystem: Environmental > Aquatic > Freshwater > Lake | place: Lake Croche, Canada... | reverse complement strand
GGGGGTGCAGGTGATCGATGTGGGCATGTGCACCACGCCCCTGCTGTACTTCGCAGCCAACACCCTGTGCGCCAGCGGCATTCAGGTCACCGGCAGCCACAACCCCAAGGACTACAACGGCTTCAAAATGGTCATGGGTGGCCGTGCCATTTATGGCGACGAAATTTCGGCCTTGCGCCAGATGATGCAAGACGAGACCTGGGTGCTGCAGCCGGGCGGCAGCGTGCGCGCAGTAGACGTGACGGATGCTTACCGCGAGCGCATTGTGAGCGACATTCATTTGGCGCGCCCCATGAAGATCGTGGTCGACTCCGGCAATGGCGTGGCCGGTGCCACAGCGCCCGGCATTTTCCGCGCCTTGGGTTGCGAGGTGATTGAACTCTTCAGCGAGGTGGACGGCAACTTTCCGAATCACCACCCGGACCCGAGCAAGCTGGAAAACTTGAACGACTTGATTGCCGCTTTGAAGACCTCGGGGGCTGAGTTGGGCTTGGCCTTTGATGGCGATGGCGATCGCCTGGGCATCGTGACCCGCGACGGCCACAACATTTACCCCGACCGCCAAATGCAGCTGTTTGCGCAAGACGTGCTCAGCCGCGTACCCGGCGGCACGATTTTGTTTGACGTGAAATGCTCGCAGCGCCTGGCCCCGGCCATCGAGCAGGCGGGTGGCCAGCCTCTGATGTTCAAAACCGGTCACTCGCTGATCAAGGCCAAAATGAAAGCCATTGAAGCCGCAGGGGGCCAAGCGCCCTTGGGCGGCGAAATGAGCGGCCATATTTTCTTCAAAGAGCGTTGGTACGGTTTTGACGACGGCACCTACGCCGGTTGCCGTATGCTGGAAATTTTGAGCCGCAGCCCGGACGGCAATGCCGTGCTGCACGCACTGCCCACCAGCTTTTCCACGCCCGAGTTGAATGTGCCCTGTGCCGAAGGCGAGCCGCACAGCGTGACCCAGCAACTGCTGGACAAAGCGGCCGCCAGTTTTTCGGCGCCCGCCCAAGTCTCCAGCATCGATGGTTTGCGGGTCGACTGGCCCGATGGCTTTGGTTTGATTCGCGCCTCCAACACCACACCGGTGCTGGTGCTGCGCTTTGAGGGCCACACCGAAGCGGCCTTGCAACGCATCGAGGCCGAGATGTTGGCGCTGCTGCGCAGCGTCAAACCCGATGCGCAGTTTGCGGCGTCTGCGCATTGAATTTCATCCAACACCTGTACAACGCTGCGCTGTGGTGCACGCAGCCGCTGCTGCGGCGCAAGCTGGCGCGGCGCGCGCTGGCCGAGCCTTTGTACGGCGAGGCTGTGGCCGAGCGCTTTGGTCGCTACACCCCAGCCGCGGAGTTGCACTCAGACTGGGTGTGGGTGCATGCCGTGTCGCTTGGCGAGACGCGCGCCGCCGAGGTCTTGATCAAAGCCTTGCGCCAAACCTTGCCCGGCATGCGTTTGTTGTTGACCCACGGCACCGCCACCGGCCGCGCCGAAGGTGCCCGCTTGTTGCAAGCGGGCGATGTGCAGGTGTGGCAGCCCTGGGACACGCCCGCTGCGGTGCAGCGTTTCTTGCGCCATTTCAAGCCCCGCGTCGGGGTGTTGATCGAAACCGAAGTCTGGCCGAACCTGGTCTTGCAAAGTCAAAAGCTGGGCGTGCCTCTGGCCTTGGTGAATGCCCGCATGAGTGAGAAGTCGACCCGCAAGGCGCTGCGCTGGCCCACGTTGACGCGACCGGTCTACCAAGCGCTGCATGCAGTCTGGCCGCAAACCCAGGCCGACGCGGAGCGCTTACAAATGTTGGGCGCCGTGAACCCGCAGGTCATGGGCAACATCAAGTTCGATGCGCAGCCCGATGCCGCGCAGTGCGCACAAGGCCAAGCTTGGCGCGCGGCCATGAAGCGTCCGGTGGCCCTGCTGGCCAGCTCGCGTGAGGGCGAGGAAGAAGCTTGGTTGCAGGCGGTGATGGCGCAAGGACACATCGCAACTGAATTGCAATGGCTGATCGTGCCGCGCCACCCGCAGCGCGTGGACGCGGTAGAAGCTTTGCTCCTGTTGCAGGGTTGGCGCGTGTCACGTCGCAGTCAATGGGGACAAGAAGGGCCGCCGGCTGCAGAGCCGCAGACCATGCCCACCGTCTGGCTGGGCGACTCCATGGGCGAAATGGCGCTGTACTACAGCCTGGCCGACGTGGCCCTGTTGGGCGGCAGTTTTGCGCCCTTGGGCGGGCAAAACTTGATCGAGGCGGCGGCTTGCGGCTGCCCGGTGATCATGGGGCCGCATACTTTCAATTTTGCACAAGCTTCAGACATGGCGGTGCAAGCCGGTGCGGCGCTGCGTGTGAGTGACATGGCGCAGGCCCTGAAGCAAACCCTGGCGCTGCTGAGCGATGCCGCGCCATTGAAGCGCCGTGCCGAACAGGCCCAAGCGTTTGCGCAGGCCCACCAAGGGGCTGCAAAGCGCACTGCGCAGGCGGTGGCGCAGTTACTTCAATAGCCGCGCTTATTTGGCCAACAAGGCGTTCACCGCTTGCAGGTCGTCCGCCTTCAAGCTGCCATTGGCTTGGCGCAATTTGAGCTGACCGACCAACACGTCATAACGCGCCTTGGCCAGATCGCGTTTGGTTTGGTACAACTGGCTTTGGCTGTTGAGCACATCGATGTTGATGCGCACGCCCACTTTGTAGCCCAACTGGTTGGCGTCTAAAGCCGCTTGGCTGGAGGACTCTGCCGCTTCCAAGGCTTTGACTTGACCTAAGCCCGATTGCAGGCCCAAGTAAGCGGTGCGTGTGGCTTGTGCCACTTGGCGTTGCACGCCTTCCAAATCGGTGCGGGCTTTTTCTTCCAACGCCACGGTTTCGCGGATGCGGTTTTGCGTGGCAAAGCCGGCGAACAATGGCAGATTGGCGCTGATGCCTGCACTGGCAACCAATGCTTGAGTAGAGATAGCACTGACTGCTGTGCCATTCAAGTTCCTTTGTGCGTTGTAACCCAAGGTGAAGTCCACCGTCGGTTTGTGTCCGGCTTCGGCTTTTTCGGTTTCCAACTTGGCCACGTCCAAGTTGGTTCTGGCTTGCACAATACCGGGGTGGAGTTGTTCACTGTTGCTCACCCACAGGTCCATGGAGCCTTCAGGTACGGGTGGCAGCACGCTTTGTTTTTGGATGTTGAAGGGCGTGACGCCCGACTTGCCCACCAACAACTCCAAAGCCAATTTCTTGACACGCAGATCGTTGTCGGCGGCAATTTCTTGGGCAACAACAAGGTCGTAACGCGCCTGGGCTTCGCGGGTGTCGGTGATGGTGGCAGTACCGACTTCAAAATTGCGTTTGGCGCTGGCCAGTTGTTCTGCGACCGCGGTTTTTTGGGCTTTGACAAAGGTCAGGCTGTCTTGTGCGCCCAATACGTCAAAGTAGGCTTGACTGGTTCGAACAATCAAATCTTGTTCTGCTTGGATCAAAGCAGCTTGCGCTGCGTCCAGTGTTTTTTGACTCTGACGGTAATTGGCCAAATTGGCCGGACGATACAGCGGCTGAGTCAGGTTCACACCTGCCGTTTGCGTGGTGTAGGCGCGATTCGTCGTGGGGGTTGTCGGATTGGTATTGACGGTGCTTTCCAAAGAAGAGCGCGTTGCACCACCGGACAAATTGGCGGTGGGCAGCAAATTGGCCTTGCCTTGATCGGCTTTGGCCAAGTTGGCTTGGAACTGTGACTTGGCCGATTGGTAGGCCGCGTCATAGCCTTTGGCCATGTCATACATTTCGATCAGGCTCTGCGCTTGAGCGGTGCTCGACAGTGCGATGCCGATCAAGAGGCCGATGGAGGAGCGCTGAAACAGCGCCAGTGTTGGGCGAATGTGTTGCATGCAGTTCTTTCTTGGAAGCTGATGAAAGTGAATTTGAATTAATAAACCGGAATACTCGGGTCCACCTGCGTGGCCCACGCATGGATGCCGCCTGCCACGTTGATCACCTCAAAGCCGTGTTGCGCCAAAAAGGCGGCCACTTGCATGCTGCGGCTGCCGTGGTGGCACAGGCAGGCAATCGGGCGGGCTTTGTCCAACTCGTCTAGGCGTGCGGGAATGGTTTGCATGGGCATGTGCACGAAGTGCAGGCCCGTGGGCGAGACGCTGGCGGTTTGGCATTCCCAGCCTTCGCGCACGTCCAGCAACACGGGTTGGCGTTCGGCGACGCTGGCCGCCCATTCAGGCAGCTGTGCAGGTGTGATCTGTTGCATGGTTTAAAAGCTGAAGTGCGAGTGTTCGGCAAAGCTCACCAAACGCGGCGCCACGGTGTCCCAAGGCTCGGTGGTGGTCCAGGCGGCTTCGCTGTTGCGGGTGATGAAGGTGGCGCGCATCATGGGTTCTTCGCCCACGATGGCGGCCAGTCGGCCACCGACTTTGAGTTGGGCCAGCAGGGCTTGCGGCACTTCGGCCACGGAGCCGCTGAGCACGATGACGTCAAACGGGCCGTCGGCTGGGGCGCCGGCCACGCCGTCTGCCTGGCGCACATCGACATTGCTCATGCCTTCGTGGGCTAAATTTTTGCGTGCTTGGACGGTCAACTCGGCTTCGATTTCCAGCGTCAGCACGTGCGCTGCACGGTGCGCCAGCAGGGCGGCCATGTAGCCACTGCCGGTGCCGATTTCGAGCACGCGCTCGTGGGCTTGAACTGCCAGGTCTTGCAGCAGGCGCGCTTCGAGGCGCGGCGCCAACATGGCTTGTCCGCGTGCGCCGCCTTCGCGCAGGGGCAACTCCATGTCCACAAAGGCCAAGGCCTTGAGGCCGGCAGGCACAAAGTTTTCGCGCTTGACCACCGACAGCAGGGCCAGCACGTCACCGTCCAGAACTTCCCAGGGGCGGATTTGCTGTTCAATCATGTTGAAGCGGGCTTGTTCGAAATTCATCGTGACTCCAGGAGGTAAATGGCGGAAATTGGGGTGATTTTAAAGGGATGGGCCTTGCCCGGCCTGACGCGCGGGCGTTAAACCGGCTTTTCGGCGCAACCATTGCGCCAAATCGTCCATGTAGCAGTACATGACCGGCACTACCACCAAGGTCAAGAGGGACGAGGTGATGACCCCGCCGATCACGGCCTGGCCCATGGGCGCGCGCTGCTCAGAGCCTTCGGTCAAGGCAAAAGCCAAGGGGATCATGCCAAAAATCATGGCCAGCGTGGTCATCAAAATCGGGCGCAAACGCACTTTGGCGGCCATCAGCAGGGCGTCGTGGCGCTCCATGCCTTCTTCGGTGGCGCGGATCGCAAAGTCCACCAGCAAGATCGCGCTTTTGGTGACCAGGCCCATCTGTAAGGATACGCCGACCACCGAGAACATCGACAAGGCAGAGCGAAAGGCCAAAAGCGCCAACACCACGCCGATCAAGGTCAGGGGCAGCGAGGTCATCAAGGCCACGGGCTGGAAGAAGCTTTTGAACTGGCTGGCCAAGATCATGTAGATGAAGATGATGGCCATCACCAAGGCCGAGACGGCGTAGCCAAACGACTCGTTCATGCTCTTGGTGGAACCGCCAAACTGGAAGCGGTAGCCCGCGGGGAAGGGCGTGGCTTCCATCACTTTTTTGATGTCAGCCGACACTTCGCCCGCCGTGCGGCCATAGGCGTTGGCGCTGATCGACACTTCGCGCATCAGGTCGCGGCGGTTGATCTGGTTGGAGCCTGTGGTCTCGGTGATTTTGGCCACCTGACCCAAGCGCACGTTGCGGATGCTGCCATCGGCCGGGTTGGTGACTGCAAAGGGCAGGCGCTCCAGGTCTTGCGGCGTGTTGCGTGCGGTGGGGTCCAGGCGCACATTCACGTCATAGGTTTGATCGTCTGGCGCACGCCAGTTGCCCACGGTCTGGCCCGCCACCAGGGTCCGCAAGGGGCTAGAGAGTTGCGCCACGCCCAGCCCCACATCGGCGGCCGAGTCCCGCATCACCTCGATGCCAATGGTGGGCTTAGCGGCTTTGACGCTGGAGTCCAAGTCGACCAGACCAGGTATGGCGCGCAGCTTGTCCATGGCCAGTCGGCTCAGGCGTTCCAGTTCGCGCTGGTCCTGGCCTTGCAGCGAAAACTCAATTTGCTTGCTGCCCCCCACCGAGTCGGTGGTGCCCACCTGCGTCACCGTGATGCCGGAGACTTGGTTCAAACGCACACGCAGCGCGGCGGAGATGTCATCGACGCTGCGGCGGCGGTCTTTGCGGTCGAGAAAGCGAATACCCATATTGACGTTGTTTTTGCCCAGCGCATTACCGGTGTTGATGGTGGCCACGGTGTAGCGCACTTCTGGGACTTCACGCAAGATGGCCTCGACCTGGCGGGCCTTGGCGGTGGTCGCTTCCAGCGACGAGCCCACCGGGGTTTGGAAGGTCACGCTGGCCTCAGAAAAGTCCGCCTTGGGCACGAACTCGGTGCCCAAGAGCGGCACCATGACCACGCTGAGAATAAAGACACCCAAAGCAGACAAAACGGTGGCGCGTTTGTGGCGCAAGGCCCAACGCAAAATAGATTGATAAGCCTCAGAAAGCTTCTCGGTGGCGACATCAAACACATGCGTGACGCGGCCAATGGTTTTGTCGTAGAAGGTGATTGCCGCAAATTTGCCCTGCGCGTGGATGCTCGGGTCATGCCAGATGCTGGACAGCATGGGGTCCAGCGTGAAGCTGACAAACATGGAGATGCTGACTGCCGCCACGATGGTGATGCCGAACTCGTGGAAGAACTGACCGATGATGCCCTGCATGAAACCAATGGGCAAAAACACGGCCACGATGGACAAGGTGGTGGCCAGCACGGCCAAGCCAATTTCTTGAGTACCGTCCATGGCCGATTGAAATGCACTCTTGCCCATGTGCAAGTGGCGCACGATGTTCTCGCGCACCACGATCGCGTCGTCAATCAACAAGCCCACGCACAGCGACAGCGCCATCAAGGTGATCATGTTGATGGTGAAGCCAAACAGGTCCATGAACAAAAAAGTGCCAATGATGGAGATCGGCAAAGTCAAGCCGGTGATGACCGTAGAGCGCCATGAATTGAGGAATAAAAACACAATCAACACGGTGAGCAAAGCGCCTTCAATCAGGGTGCGGCGCACGTTCTCAACGCCCACGCGTATCGAGCGGGAGTTGTCGGTCACGGGCTCCAGTCGGATGCCCGGTGGCAGTTGCTGTTGAATGTCTTTGAGCGCTTTGACCAGACCGTCCACCACCTCGATGGTGTTTTCGTCTTGTGACTTTTGCACCGTCAGCAGCAAGGTCCTCTGGCCATTGAACATGGCCAGACTTTCCAGTTCTTGCGCATCGTCATTGACGTTGGCCACTTGCGACAAACGCACCGAGGTGCCCGATTTTTTGGCGACGATGATGTTGCCAAAATCTTCGGGTCTGAGCATGCGCGACTGCACCTGCACGACGCGCTCTTGCGCTGCTGATTTGAGCGAGCCCACCGGCAGGTCTTGGTTTTCGTTGCGCACCGCATTGACCACTTGGTCGACCGAGACACCAAAAGCCTCCATGGCCTCGGGCTTGAGGTAGAGATTGAGTTCTCGCCGACTGCCGCCCACCACGGTGACTGAACCAACGCCGCGTACGTTTTCCAGTTTTTTCTTCAGCACCTGCTCTGACCAGTTGGTCAACTCGACCGGCGTGGGTGCTTTGCCTTGAGGCGTGGCCTGCGGAATGACCGCCAGTGACCACACGGCACGACTGGCCGGATCAAAGCGCAGCACACGCGGCTCCTTGACTTCGGCCCTGAGAAGCTGTTTCACAGCGGCCACTTTTTCGCGCACATCTTCGGCGGCTTTGCGGCTGTTGGTGTTCAAGTCAAACTCCAGCACCACCACCGACTGACCCTCGTAGGTGCGCGAGGTCAGGGCGCTGATGCCGGCAATGGAGTTGACGCCTTCTTCGATTTTTTTGGTGACTTCGCTTTCGACAATTTCAGGGCTGGCGCCGGGGTATTCGGTCAAGACCACGACCACGGGGAAATCGATGTTCGGAAACTGGTCGACCTTCAAGCGTTGCAACGAGAACAAGCCCAACACCACGATGGCGAGCATGACCATGGTCGCGAAGACCGGATTTTTCAGACTGACTTTGGTGAACCACATGGCGGGCTTTACGGTTTCACGGCGGTGAATTTCACCCGCGTGCCTTCACGCACTGCGCCTGAGCTGGCGCCCAGAATCTGCGTGCCTTCAACCAGGGCTGCGCCCACGCCGGTCACGGCCACCCTGTTTTCTTCACCCACTTGCCCGCGCGCACCGAGGCGCACGGTCATGTGGCGCACTTGGCCGTTGTCGATCCACTGCACATAGGGTTGCGGTTTGTCGGTGCGCACGCTGGTCACGGGCACGGCCAAGGCCGACATCTCGGTGGTGGCCAGTTGCCCTTGGACAAACAGGCCTTGGCGCAGTTCGGGTTGGCGGGATTCGGTTTGATGGTTCACGCCCAAATAAATCAGCACGCTGCGACTGCCCGCTTGAACGCTGGGGTTGATGCGCAGCACGCGCGCTTGGACGACGCCCTGGCTGCCTTCCAGGGTCAAGCTGGCGCTTTGGCCGATGCGCACAGCCGCTGCGTCAGAAGACGGAATGGCGGCTTCGATTTCCAACTGGTTCAGGTCCACGATCTCCACAATCCGGGCATCCAATGCGACGCGCTCGCCGGGCTGAGCCAAGCGTTGTGCAATCAGGCCCGACAACGGGGCCTTGAGGACCGTGTCGTCGACCGACTTGCGCGCCACATCCAGCGCGGCCACAGCCGCCAGGTGACTGGCCTTGGCGCCGTTCAAGTTGGACAGCGAGGTGTCCAAGGCTGTTTTGGAAATAAAGCCTTGATCGACCAGGGCTTGGTTGTTGTCAAACTGTTTTTGCGCCACTTCGACTTGCGCTGTGGCGGCATCGACCTGTCTTTGCGCTTGTCGCTGGCGGGCCAGGTATTCGGTCGGGTCAATGCGCGCCACCACCTGTCCTTGCTGGACCCGATCGCCCTCGCGCAGCGTGAAATCCATCAACTCACCGACCACGCGTGCTTTGACCATGGCCGAGTTCACCGCTTTGAGGGTACCGGACACGGGTAGACCTTGACTCAGAGTCATGGTCTGGGCGACCACGATGTCCGACGGCGCCAGCTCCAAAGTTTGCGCCACCACTTTGGCGGCCTCTGCGGCAGCACTGCTGGCTTGCGCAGCCGCTTTGCGTTGCGAGACCCATTGATAGGCGCCGAAAGCGGCAGCCAAAAGAACAATTGCTAAAAGCGTGCGGCGCAGAGAAAGTTTCATGGGTTCAATGTCCTACAGCCATGCCACGCAGCAACAGTTCGGCGTGTTGGGTGATGAATTTTTCGGGGTTGATCGGTAGCTTGTCATGGCTGCAAGCACCAGTCGAGTGCTTTTCCATGACCAAAAAGGTCAAGGGCGCCATGACCGAGTAAATAGCGTTGTCGACATCGATGGCGCGAAACTCACCGCGGTCGATGCCGCGTTGCAACACGTATCGCACCAACGAATGCGCCGGTTGAATCACGTTGTTGCGAAAGAATTCGGCCAATTCTGGAAAGTTACCCGCCTCGCTCATCATGAGCTTGGAAATGCCAGAGGCCTTGGTCGCGCCATAGCGGCGCCACCACTCGAGCATCATCCAAGTGAGCAGTTCGCCGCTGTTACCCGCAAAGTTTTCGGCTTCGGTGATGCCTTCGGCCACCGGGCGGGCCACGTTTTCCATCACCACCGCTTTGAACAGTTCTTCTTTGCTCGGAAAGTACAAGAACAAAGTGCCTTTGGACACCCCTGCGCGGATGGCGACTTCTTCCGAGCGGGTGGCGGCAAAGCCTTTTTCCACAAACAAATCCAAAGCCGCCTCCAGTAACTCACCAGGGCGGTCTTGTTTGCGGCGTTCTCTTTTGTGGGGTTGTGGCTCGGACACGTGGATTTTTAATGACTGACTGGTTATTAATGTAAATCATCGCCACCGCCTCGTCAAACCGCCCCCGGGGACAAGCTGGCGTCAAGTGGGGCCTTCAGCGGTCGTCCAAGCCAAGGAAATTCAGCGCAAAGCACGCAGCAGTTTTTGCCCGGCGCGGCCATTGACCTCATGGCCTAAGCGGGTCTGTTCGGCCTTGATGGCGATGCGGCTTTTCTCACCCAGCATGCCATCGATCTCGCCAATCTCATGGCCGCGTCCAGTCAGCAGGGTTTGAATCTGGCGCCGCTCGGCCCGTGACAGGCCGGCGTCGTCAGTGGGCCAAGGCGTGGCAAACGGCCCCGCACCGCGCAGCCGGTCCGACAAATGGGCAATCGCCAGGCCATAGCTTTCGGCCGCGTTGTAGCTGTAAATGGCATCGAAGTTGCGAAACACCAAAAACGCGGGGCCTTTAGCTCCGGCGGGGGTCATCAGCCCTGCCGGGTTGGCATTCAAGGGCAGGGCGCTGCCGTCCACCCGTGTCAGGCCGCGCGCGGCCCACTCGCTGAGTGGTCGTTTGGTTTTGCGGCCTTCGCCCGCCACGTCTAGGCCTGGCGGCAGTTTGACTTCAAAGCCCCAGACCTGTGAGGGGTTCCAGCCGGCTTTGCTCAAAAAATGGGCGGTGGAAGCCAGGGCGTCGGGCACGCTGTCCATCAGGTCGCGACGGCCGTCGCCATCAAAGTCTTGCGCCAGGCGCTCAAAGGTGGTGGGCATGAACTGGGTGTGACCAAACGCACCGGCCCAGGAGCCAACCAGCCGTTCCGGCGCGATGTGCCCGGCCTGCAAGATGCGCAGCGTGGCGTAGAACTCCCCTCGGAAGTAGCTTTGCCGATTGCCAAAGCAAGACAAGGTGCCCAGCGCCTGGGTCAGGGGGTATTTGCCAAAAGTTTGGCCAAAGTTGCTTTCCACGCCCCACACCGCCACCACCGTGGCCGGGTCGACGCCATATTGGGCTGCCACCTTGTCCAGCAGTTCACGGTGTTTGGCCCGTTGGGCTTGGCCTTCGGCCACCCGCTCGTCGTCCACCAAGGCGGCCAGGTAGTCCCAAATCGGCATGCGGAACTCGGGCTGGTTGTTCATCTTGTCCAAGATGCCCATGTCGGGGTTCAAGCCTTGGGTGAAGCGGGCAAAGCTGTCTTCTTTCACGCCCGCCGCTTTGGCTGGACTGCGCAAGCCAGACAGACATTGCTGGAATTCGGTTTGGCCCCAGGCGGGCAAGGCCAGTGCGGCCGAGATAAGGACAAGCGGCCAGCAGGTGCGAACACTGCAAAAACGGGGAGGGCGTGGGGCAGAGTGGCAAGACATGCGTGGGATTGTAGAGATCTGCCACGCCGATGCCCCTGTTGTGTGCGGTTTGTTCGCTTGACTTTCTTGTGAAGGGTGTACGCTTGCAGCCTTGTATTGAAAGGATGCTTTATGTTTCAGATTTTGTCGCGTTGGACGATGGCCTTGCTGGTGGTGGCCGGCTTGGGTGGCTGCGGCTACAACGACTTTCAAAAACTCGATGAAGAGACCCGTGGCGCCTGGAGCGAGGTGCTCAACCAGTACCAGCGCCGAGCCGATTTGGTGCCCAATCTGGTGGCCACGGTCAAGGGCGAAGCGGCTTTCGAGCAAGATACCTTGACGAAGGTGATTGAGGCCCGTGCCAAGGCCACCGCCATGCAGGTGACGCCCGAGACTCTGAACAACCCTGAGGCGTTCCAGAAGTTTCAAGAAGTTCAAGGCCAATTGGGTTCTGCGCTCAGCCGCTTGATGGTGGTGTCCGAGCAGTATCCCAGCTTGAAAGCGAACCAGGCCTTCAGCGATTTGCGCGTGCAACTCGAAGGCACTGAAAACCGCATCGCCGTGGCGCGCAACCGCTACATCAAAGCCGTGCAGGCCTACAACATTTTGGTGCGCAGTTTGCCCAGCAACCTGACGGCCATGGTCATGGGCTACAAGGCCAAAGAGGGCTTCACTGTGGCGAACGAAGCGCAAATTTCGCTGCCGCCCACCGTGGACTTCAACAAGAAGTAAGCCATGCC
>Ga0114962_10003911_pt1 | contig 11975 bp, 12 predicted proteins | sample C_130820_MF_Meta_FD_87017 | JGI IMG/M metagenome (GOLD analysis project Ga0114962, IMG submission 87017) | Freshwater microbial communities from Lake Croche, Canada to study carbon cycling - C_130820_MF_MetaG | ecosystem: Environmental > Aquatic > Freshwater > Lake | place: Lake Croche, Canada... | reverse complement strand
CGCAAAAATGGGTTACTCGTGCTACACCCATCCAGAAATCGAATTCTTCTTATTCAAAGATGCGCCAGTTGTTGGTGCGCAACCAGTTCCAGTTGATGATGTTGGCTACTTCGATCACTCACCAAGTGGTGTTGGTTACGACTTCCGCCGGGCAGCGATCACAATGCTTGAAGCTATGGGCATTTCGGTTGAGTACAGCCACCATGAAGGCGCTCCAGGTCAACAGGAAATTGATCTACGGTACGCAGACGCGTTGACTACTGCCGACAACATCATGACTTTCCGAGTGGTAATGAAAGACGTTGCCCTATCCCAGGATGTGTACGCCTCATTTATGCCTAAGCCGTTTGCCAAGTTCCCCGGCTCGGGCATGCACACGCACATGTCGTTGTTTGAGGGTGACCAGAATGCATTCTATGAAGAGGGCGCAGCCTATCAGCTAAGTAAAGTGGGCCGGCAGTTCATCGCTGGCATTCTTCGCCATGCACCTGAATTCACTGCTATCACGAACCAGTGGGTTAACTCTTACAAGCGCCTCGGCGCTGGAGACGAAGCACCGTCGTACGTGTGTTGGGGCCACAACAACAGATCAGCACTAGTGCGTATCCCGATGTACAAGCCGTCTAAAGGCAACTCAACCCGGATTGAATTCCGCTCGATTGATTCAGCATGTAATCCGTACCTGGCTTTCTCGGTAATGCTCGCGGCTGGACTGAAGGGTATCGAAGAAGGTTACGAACTGCCCCCGGAAGCTGAAGATAATGTGTGGTCGCTATCTGATGCCCAACGTGAAGCGGTTGGCATCACACATCTGCCTCGTTCACTTGGTGAGGCAATCACTGCGATGGAGCAAAGCGAACTCGTGGCTGAAACCCTTGGCGAACATGTATTTGAGTTTTTCTTGCGCAATAAGCGCGCCGAATGGGATGAGTATCAATCTCAAGTCACCGCATTTGAATTGGACCGCTATTTACCGGTTCTTTAGTCAGCCGCGGTTTTAATCACGCGCTAACCTGCGGACAATCATTCGGCGACTACGCGAAATGCGCTCATGTCTTCGCTAGCACCGCCGCGAACGCTACCGTATGGCGCGCGAATAGTTGCCTGTAGAAATTCAATAACTTCGGCAGATATTTCTTCGCCCGGCAGTAAATTCGGGATCCCTGGGGGATAAGCGGCCACGCTTTCGGCGGATACCCGACCAACGGCCTGCTCAGCGCTCACAACTTCGGTCATCCCTACATATGCATCGCGCACTGTCATGTGGGTGATGCCAGGTGATGGCAAATCTAGTTCAATCGAGTCGGAAGTTAGTTCGGTGGGCAAACTGGCTAATCCAGCAACAATGGAATCCACATTAGGCGTGACTCCCGCGCCACAAATCATAAGCAGCGCAGAGCCGGTGGCGAGCTCGCATTGAATTCGGTGCTCGTCAAACATGTGGGATCGAGCCGAGTAACCACTTATGCCACCCACCGCAGTGTTCAGTGCAATTCGCATTGGGTCTAACCCGACCACATCTTCATGCTGCATCAACACCGGTCCAATTTCGGTGAATCGATTTAGCTGTGCGATTTTGTCACTTAATTCGCGCATTGAATTAAGTGAGTGGCCGATGTACTCCTGACCGTGAGCAGCCATTGTCATGCGAGCGATATCGAGCGAGGCAAGCAAAATAGAACTAACGCTCGTAGACTGCAAAGATTTGAAAACTCGATCTAGTAACGGCTCCAAGAGATCCTTGAACTGACCATCACCTAAATGCACCATTGCAGATTGACCCAAACTGCCAGCTAACTTGTGAGTACTACTGATGACAATGTCGGCACCCTGTGAAAGTGCATTTGCCGGCAACTCGGGATGAAAGCCAAAGTGCGAACCCCAAGCTTCATCAACCACCAGCGGGATTCCAGCTTGGTGAGCCACTTGCGCTAACCCAGCCACATCAGCAACCGCGCCAAAGTAACTTGGAGTAACTACGTACGCGGCGACAGCAGTTGGGTTGGCCGCTAGTGATTCGCGCAACTGTTGGGGGGTAATTCCGTTTGAGATGCCCAGATGGCTGTCAATCGAGGGAAACACAAAGGAAGCAGCAAGGCCACTAAAGGCCAGCCCGTCGACGACTGAGGAATGAACACTGCGCTGCAAAACGATTCGATCACCGAGAGCCCGAAGTGCGAGACAGGCCATTAAGTTGCCCATTGATGCACCGTTGGTGATGAACCAAGTTCGGGCGGCTCCCCAAGCCTCGGCAGCCAACATTTGTGATTCATCAAGCGCGGTTGGGTAGGCACCGATGTCAATGCCATCAATCATTGTCTGCACATCTAGCGAGAGAATATGTCGACCGAAATATTCAGCCAACTTTGCATGAGAGGAGTCGCTTGCTTGATGTCCGGGTATGCAAAGGCGCAGGAAATCTTTTCCGGCAAATTCTGCAATCGCATCCGCATATGGAGTTCGAGTTTGGTCCACAGTTGGAACTTAGCACCGAGGGAACGCTATGTCTTACGATTGGCCATCAATAACCGGCATCAAGTGTTGCCCACGCTAGACTTTTGCAGTAATTGAGTTAGCGCAAGTCAACCTTTCGGAGGAATTATGAGCACACAAAGTTCGACAGCTGTACTAGGCGACACCTGGGTAGTGCGAGCGTCATCTAAGACCGAGTCGCTTGTTCGAAACATCGGGCTAATCGTCGGACTTACCGCGTTCACTGCTTTGTGTGCTCAGGTCTCAATTCCATTGCCATTCACCCCGGTGCCACTTACTCTGCAGACCTTCGCAGTACTTGGCGGCGCGGCTGCTCTTGGCGCGGAACGTGCCGTAATTGCCCAGACACTCTATGTCGGCTTAGCTTGGCTTGGCCTACCAATTTTGGCCCAGCACAAAGGTGGCAGCGAAGTAGTTTTTGGTGCAACTGGCGGTTACTTAGTTGGCTTTGTGATTGCCTCATACCTAGTTGGCCGTATGGCACAGCGCGGAGCAAGTCGCAATGTTTTGGACACAGTCGCCGCCTTTGTCGTCGGGTCGCTCGCTATTTATGTTGTCGGTGTTGGTTGGCTGGCACATGCCATTGGCATGACAATGCGTGATGCAATTGCTGCCGGCATGATTCCATTTCTTGTTGGTGACTTTATTAAGGCGCTAGCCGCTGGGGCAGTACTTCCGAGTGTTTGGAATTTGACTAAGTCTGAGTAATTTCTGGACAGCCAAGTTACTGTGCAGATATGGACCAGCATCCAATAAAAGTCGCGCGTCAGCATCCACGCTGGATGCGCATTTTGGGTCCCGGCCTGATTACTGGCGCCGCTGACGATGACCCCTCAGGCATTGCCACCTATTCCCAAGCTGGCGCTGCATTCGGCTACGCGCAGCTGTGGACGATAAGTCTGTGCTTGCCGCAGCCGATGCCGCCAAGGCATTGGAGCCATTTGCCGGCTCGTTCGCGAAGCAGGTTTTTGCTCTTGGAGTAGTGGGCATGGGCTTGCTTGGTATACCGGTACTCGCTGGCTCGGCATCCTACGCGGTTAGCGAGCTTTTTGGCTGGCGCGAGGGCCTTAATTACAAAGCCAGAGAAGCGAAAGGCTTCTACGCCATTATCGTGGGCGCAACCGTTGTGGGATTTGGCCTGACCCTACTGGGATTTGACCCAATAAAAGCGCTGATTTTTGCTGCTGTAGTTAATGGGCTCGTTGCCGTGCCGCTGGTCCTTCTAATTCGACGGATTGCCGCAAATGAGTCGATTATGGGCAACTTTGCTAGCGGTCGCTTGTCCAGCACTGTCTTATGGGTCACCTTCAGCATTATGAGCATCTGCGCTCTGGTGATGATTGGCGCATCGATTTTCCATTAGCCCTTGCAATAAATGGTGCGTAAAAAAATGTCGGACACAGTTGCTTGACTGGTCATCCGAGCTCGTAGTGCGTGGCTCGGATGACCAGTTCTGAAAGTAGTGAGCAATCGATGATTGAACTTGTACTCAGTGAAGACAGTGAATTTCCGACTGTGCAGTGCCTACCCGGGCCACGCGTGGTTTTAACAATGAATGTCACAGCCGACATCAGGAAAGTCATTGCCTTCTGCCGAGATGATTTATTGGCAGCGCTTAACTGGACGATCTTCAATATGTACCAGGGCGAACAGGTCAGCGCACGTGTTTTTCAACGCGATCCGCACGGTAATGCGATGAGCATTTTCACCGACCCATGTGAGGTGTTTGGGTCAGATTCTTTCGTTCGGCCGCAAAATTTCGAGCGCCTTGAGAATTTCAGCGGGTGAAGCATCGAGTGCTCGACATAGGTCTGGCAGCAGAGCCACACTTGGTCGAGTTTCTAAAGAAAAGTACCGGTAAAGATTTCCGCGATTAATTCCAATTTCATTGGCGACCTGCTCTAAAGAGCGGTAGTCCAATTTATCCATCCGAGCTCGTAGCCATTCCAGACCAGTCTTAGCACCAGAGCGTGTTGTTGCCTTAGGCATTTATGTCACATCGTTTCTTTAGCTTGTTGTTAGGTTCAACTTATTAGGTTTTTATAATTTATCACTAAATATTGGATTGGATACAATCGGACACTCTGTGTTGAACAAGTTTTGCGCTTGGCATTTCTGAATGTTTCTAGGTGCTTTATCAGAATTGTGGAAACATTTACCGTCCTCAAACTTTGCCCGCCACAAAAAATGGTAGCGGTGGCACTCTCATTCAGATTGTGATTCGAGGTTCGCAATCGCCTGAGCCATCTCCGCATCGTCCAGCGGCTTGTTGGCTGCCTGCAGTCTAGAACTGGCGAATAGCAGTATGTAGGTGGACGAACTGACTAGCCCAAGTGTGACTAACCGAAGGGCAAACTGCGCACTGTAATTTGCCACGATCCATCCACCGGCCGCCGTGCCGATTGCCATCGCCGTACCCTCTGCTGCCCAGAGCCAGGCTTGAGCCGATGTTGCCGAACCAATCGGTCGAACGGCTTCCAACACTTCCATGTGGTAAATCTGAGCAAAACCAATGGCAAAACCCAGTAGCGCCAAAATTACGCCTAACTGCCAACCGAAATGCACTAAGGAAAGTGGCACTGTTGTAAGGGCAACGACGGTGCTAGCTCGACGAAATCCAGCTAGCGCCGTGATTTTGGACTTGTGCATTCCGGTGATCACGCCAGCAATGATGCTGGCGAAAGTAAGTGTGGCCAAAAGTGGCGCGGCCAGTGCTGGTGTGCGGTTCAGGGTTGCCGTTGCTGGAATTGATATATCCAACAAGCCCCAAGCTAGACCAAAAATTAATCCTTCGCCTGCCATGATCATGAACGGACCGTGAGTCCACAAGGCTCGAGCGTGCTCGCTCTTTGGTTCCGGCTTCCACTGACGGGAAAGTGGCATGGTTATCATGAGCACTCCGCCAACCAACATGCAAAGCGCCGCCACCCAGAGCGCAACTTTGCCACTGTAGTGAAGTGCGATCGTGGTTGAAATTAGCGGTCCGAGAACCATCGTGCTGTTTGCAAAAGTTGTGTCGATTGAATAGGCAGTGCGCAATCGCTCAGCACCAACAGCCATTCGCCAAAGTGGGCGAGTGGCTAGATTGATCGGTGGTGCAAACAAGCCAATACAAGTGGAGACCACAACTATTTCAACTGTTGAATTAGTAAAGGCCAACAGGCTAATGTTCATGGCCCAGACTGGGACAAGGATTGTCAGCGGCTTAGTTTGTCCGTATCGGTCTACTAAGTGGCCGCGAAAACCAGCACCGATTGATGCGGCCAAAGTTTCTACACCGGCTGCCAGTCCAGCAATGGAAACCGAATCTGTTTTCTGATGCACGTAAAAGAAGATGGCCAATGGCAACATCCCGTATGCCAGGCGACTTGGCAGGTTGCTAACCATAAGTCGCTTGACGCCGGGAATTTGGATTATTTCTCGATAGGCCATAGCAATCATCACTCTATCTGCCATCTATCGGCGGTTGCAGTGCGAGAAATCGCTGGCACCTGCGCAAGGGTGTCGAATCGCTAATCAGGTGACTTTGTGATTGAATGAAGATTCAACTATTTCAAGGAGCGGCATGTCTGCCACGTCACAAACACCTGCAGTTACAAGCAATTTAGATCCGCGTCGCTGGCAGGCGCTGGTAGTAATCGCAATTGCGCAGTTGATGGTCGTTTTGGATGCGTCCATCGTGAACATCGCCTTGCCAAAACTTCAGGTTGACCTTGGAATTACCGCGGCGAATCGCCAGTGGGTCGTCACCGCCTACACACTTGCTTTTGGTGGACTTCTCCTTCTTGGGGGCCGCATTGCCGACTACGCAGGTCGTAAAAAAGCTTTCATGATCGGCCTTATCGGATTTGCCGCTGCCTCAGCTCTGGGTGGCTTTGCGGTGAATCAAGCGATGCTATTTAGTGCGCGCGCACTGCAAGGTGCATTTGCTGCGGTTCTGGCGCCAGCAGCCCTGTCACTTATTAGTGTGACCTTCACAGATTCCAAAGAGCGGGCTAAGGCCTTTGCGGTTTACGGCGGCCTGTCAGCCGGTGGAGCGGCGATTGGCCTTATCCTCGGCGGACTACTAACCGAATACGCCTCATGGCGTTGGTGCTTGGGCGTTAATGTGCCAATCGCAATTCTGGCCGTCTTGTTGGCCATCAAAAATGTACATGAAAGTAAAGCTCAGGGTGACACTCGTTATGACCTACCAGGCGCAGTGACTGCAACTCTTGGTTTAGTTTCACTTGTTTATGGCATCACCAAAGCTGGTGCTGACGGTTGGGGCAGTGCCCAGGCCATCGCATTCTTCGTTACAGCTCTGGTTCTGTTGGTTTCTTTCTTCGTGATTGAAACCAGAGCATCTCATCCGCTATTGCCAGTTCGAATTCTTACTGAGCGTAACCGCGCTGCAAGTTACTTGACCTCGTTCATAGTTGGCTGTGGCCTGTTCGGCATGTTCTTGTTCTTGTCCATCACTTTCCAGCTGGTCTTTCACTGGTCGCCAGTACGCTCCGGGTTAGCATTCTTGCCGTTCTCGCTTGGCGTTGGAGTTAGCGCGGGCATGGCCTCGCAGTTACTACCGCGATTTGGTGCTCGTTGGGTTTCATTTATTGGTTTGTTAATGGCATCAACTGGACTAGGTCTGTTGACCCAACTGACGGAACATAGTGCCTACTTAACTTCGATTCTTCCATCGATTCTCATCATGAGCCTTGGCATGGGCTTGGTCTTCGTGCCAATTTCTGCCACGGCACTTTTCGCAATTGGCAATCATGATGCTGGTGTCGCATCCGCGGTGTTGAACACATGTCAGCAAATTGGTGGCGCTCTTGGTACCGCATTCTTGAATACAGTGGCCACGACCGCCACAGCGTCGTACCTAGTAGCAAATCCAAGTCAGCTAACGCCGATGGGTCCGTCACCAGCAGCGCTGATTCATGGCTTCTCGCATGCATTCGTTTGGTCGACTGGCCTATTGTTACTGGGCGCAGTTGTTTGGGTATTCATGATTAATGCCGATCGCAACACTTTGGCAGCAAATGATTCACCTGCTGCCCACGTGGGTTAGCAGTACCACTCAATTTGCCGATAAGTTCAAGGACGTTGAACCGTTTTAACTAGTTTGCATCCTTGGTCTGCGCAATAAAACTCCACACATCAAGGGCGTCAAGGTCAATATGGTGGCCGTGCTGCTTGAGGATTGTGGCAATTTGGCCTTTGTGTTCAGCGGCGTGCATAACCGCTTGGGCCAAAATGAGTGAGCGTGGTGCGCTCATTGGTCCAGTCTCGTCTTCAAAATTAACTAGCTCGTCTGGCAGTGCCAGATTAGCTAGAAGCACTGCGTCAAGATCGGCGATGATCGCGAGATACTCTGCGGCCACCTGCGCATCGGTGATTGGCTTAAGGTCCGTCCAGTCGATGCCGGTTAGGCAATACCGGTACCACTGTCCGCTACCGGCTAGATGAGTGAGGATGCGACCGACCGGCCATTCACCTTCGGCCGCCGTAAGTCCGAAAACTTCATCTGGCAACTGCGTGAAATAGCCGAAGAATTTTTGGTTTGACCAAGCTAAATGCTGCAACGAGGTTTCTAAAGAAATCATGACTTTACTCTACATAAAATGGGAAAAAATTAACCCCCGATGGCAATTTCCACCGGGGGTTAATTATCAACTTATGGTTTAGATGTCGTAGTACAACTCAAACTCAGCTGGATGTGGACGCAAGCGCACGTAATCCACTTCGGCAGAGCGCTTGTAATCAATCCAGGTCTCGATCAGGTCTGGGGTGAATACGCCACCGGCCTGCAAGTAAGCGTTATCTGCTTCAAGAGCCTCAAGTACTGCAGGTAGTGATGATGGAACCTGTGGAATTGCAGCCGCTTCTGCGCCTGAGAGTTCGTAAAGGTCCTTATCAACTGGAGCGTGTGGTTCAATCTTGTTCTGGATGCCGTCAAGACCAGCCATGAGCATTGCAGAGAATGCCAAGTACGGGTTGCTTGATGGATCTGGACAACGGAACTCAATACGCTTTGCCTTTGGATTCGAGCCAGTGATTGGGATTCGAATACAAGCACTGCGATTGCGCTGTGAGTAAACCAAGTTAACCGGCGCTTCGTAGCCTGGCACCAAACGGTGGTATGAGTTAACGGTTGGGTTAGTGAAAGCAAGTAGTGATGGAGCGTGCTTCAACAGACCGCCGATGTACCAGCGTGCTGTGTCCGAAAGATCGCCGTAGCCTGCCTCGTCGTAGAACAATGGCACGCCGCCGGTCCATAGTGACTGGTGAACGTGCATACCTGAACCGTTGTCGCCAAACAGTGGCTTTGGCATGAAGGTTGCAGTCTTACCGTGTGCCCAAGCTTCGTTCTTGATTACGTACTTGAACAACATAACTTCGTCCGCTGCCTTTAGCAGAGTGTTGAAGCGGTAGTTGATTTCCATCTGACCGGCGGTACCCACTTCGTGGTGTGAACGCTCAACTAGCAGGCCAACCTGCTCCAAGCGCTGAACCATTCCGTCACGGATGTCGGCAAACTGATCAGTTGGAGAAACTGGGAAGTAGCCACCCTTGTAACGAGTCTTGTAACCGCGGTTGTCAGAACCATCAGCGTTGAATTCAGCGCCAGTGTTCCATGCGCCTTCGATTGAATCTACGTGATGGAATGATTCATTCTGCGAAGTATTGAAACGCACTGAATCGAAGATGTAGAACTCTGCTTCAGGAGCAAAGAATGCAGTATCCGCAATGCCGGTCGATGCAAGGTATGCCTCAGCTTTTGCTGCAACGTTGCGTGGATCGCGACTGTAGAACTCATCGGTGAATGGATCACGGATTGAGAAGTTCATAACCAAGGTGCTCGCCTTGCGGAACGGATCCATGAAGGCGGTTGTTACATCTGGAATCAACTTCATGTCTGATTCATGAATTGCCTGGAAACCGCGGATCGATGAACCATCGAACATTTGGCCAGTCTCAAAGAAATCATCTGGCAATGTTTGTGCAGGCACATTGAAGTGCTGCATGATGCCCGGTAGATCGCAGAAACGAACGTCTACGAATGCAATGTTGTTGTCTTTGATGTATTTCTTTACATCATCAGGGGTCTTAAAGCCCAATGGCTCAGACATTGATCCTCCATAAGTGTGTGTCCTAGCTGAACAATCCAAAAATTGTCCACCTAGTAGGAACTTGCTAGAGCACTAGGTTATTGGTTCACTGTTTCGCCAATGTTACGGGGGGTTTCCAAGCCGGAAACAATCTGAGCACTGAAGTAGGCTGACAGCGTATGGAAACACAGAACCGCTTGGGACTACCCGCCTTCGGTCCAGGCTCACCGGCTGGGCTTGGGCGCAGAATTGCTGCGTTTTTCGTAGACTACTTTGCGTGTTGGGCCATTGCTCACCTCATAGCTGGGCATCTGGACCCGCTGAGCAATCAATTCCGGCTACTGCTGCTAGAAGTACTATTTGCCGACATTGCCTTATTCACTTCGCTAATGAGCGCCTCATTCGGTCAGCGCATAATGGGCATTCAGGTGACCAAACTAGATCTAAAGCGTGTCGATGTGCTTCAGGTTCTGGGCAGAACCGCGCTGATTTTCCTGGTTATCCCGGCCGTTATTTGGGACCGCGATGGTCGAGGCATGCATGATCGGCTACTCGGCACAGTCGTAGTGCGAACCCGCTAGCGGGTAAGCCGTATTTAGTTAGCGCCGCGGAACTTTTCCGCGAGTTGGCATTGGGCCCTTTGGAATCGGAATTTGATTCGCTGGCAGGGCGCTAAAGCGACGGCGCAACTCCGTAGTTGCGGCGGGCCGAAGCGCCTTCGGGAGTTTCTTGAGCTCTTTGCGCAAATTACGCAGTGATACTCCGCCCTCGCCAACAATGAGTTCATGAATTGGCACACCTGGGGCAAAGCGTGAATGAATTTTCTTTTGTTCCGCGAGCAGTTGCCCTGGGCGGCTACCTTCACCGACCAGAATCACACCTGGGCGACCAACAACTCGGTGCACTAGATTTTGATTTCGGTCTACACCAACAGCGGGCGTGGTGGTAAAACCAGTTCGTAGACTCATACTCTGCAGTACCGATGCCGCTGCACCAATTTGGTCCTCAACTGATGCATAAATCGCGCGCTCAGCAATACGACCGAAGACCAGGATGGTCAGCAGCAAGGAAAGACCAACCGCCATGATGCCAAAAAACACTGTGGCGCCGGTTGCAATTCCAATACTGAACACACCGGCAAATACCACGACGAACACCGCAAGCAATTTCACGCTAAGTAGCGAGGTGTAACCACTGGCTACTTTGTAGGTTTCGCGTAGCTGCTTATGCCACTTCTGCTTTTCCGGCTCTGGCTGACGATTAGACATGTAACAACCTTAGATGTTGGTGGTGGACCTGGCGTTGATTGCTTGCTGATATAGTCGGCCGGCGCGGTAAGACGAGCGAACCAATGGTCCACTCATAACCCCAACAAACCCAATACTTTCAGCGAATTCTTGTAGCATCACGAACTCTTCTGGCTTCACCCAGCGCTCCACTGGATGGTGACGCAGCGAAGGGCGCAAGTACTGAGTGATGGTAACGAGGTCACAGCCAGCATCTCGCAGATCTTGCAGAGTTTCTTTGACTTCATCGATGGTCTCGCCCATACCCAAAATCAAGTTGCTCTTCGTGACTAGCCCAAAGTCGCGAGCTGCCGTGATCACGGCAAGTGAGCGGTCATAGCGAAATCCCGGACGAATCTGTTTGAAGATACGGCGAACCGTTTCCAGGTTGTGCGCAAAAACTTCAGGCCGAGATTCGAAAACTTCATTCAATAGCTCTGGCTCTGCGTCAAAGTCTGGCGCCAGCATCTCTACTTTGATTCCGGGAATCGCTGCATGTACCGCGCGAATAGTTTCGGCGTAGAGCCAGGCACCCTGATCTTCTAGGTCGTCACGAGTAACTCCAGTGATGGTGGCATAACGTAAACCCATTTTTGCAACTGACTCAGCAACGCGTCGTGGCTCGTCGCGATCGAGTTCCTTTGGCTTGCCGGTATCAATCTGGCAGAAGTCGCAGCGACGAGTGCACTGATCACCACCAATTAAGAAAGTTGCTTCGCGGTCTTCCCAGCATTCAAAAATATTCGGACAACCCGCTTCTTGGCAGACAGTATGCAAACCTTCGCGCTTAACCAGATTCAAAATCTCGGTGTACTCCGGACCAGTCTTAACTCGAGTCTTAATCCATTCCGGCTTACGCTCAATCGGCGTAAGCGCATTACGAGCCTCAATCCGCAGTAGTCGCGGTTGCTCAGGAGTTGGTGAATCGGTCACAGGCTCAATCTTACGCGGTTACTGACGCGGCGCCTTGGGCAGTTATGCCATCGAACACTCGGTGCAGCGCTTGGGTAATGCTGTCCAAAACATCTGTTGGAGTAATCTGTTGGCCCAGTTCAAGGCTTAGTGTGCTGACCCCAGCGTCTGTTATGCCACAGGGAACGAT
>Ga0114962_10003910_pt1 | contig 11975 bp, 12 predicted proteins | sample C_130820_MF_Meta_FD_87017 | JGI IMG/M metagenome (GOLD analysis project Ga0114962, IMG submission 87017) | Freshwater microbial communities from Lake Croche, Canada to study carbon cycling - C_130820_MF_MetaG | ecosystem: Environmental > Aquatic > Freshwater > Lake | place: Lake Croche, Canada... | reverse complement strand
TTAATATTTAAAAAATGCTGGTTTTGGTTTAGGTGGAAATAACTTTTTGTATTGTTTATGGATAATTTTATTTTCAAAAATTATCTTTTCGCCTAATGGAAAAGGTGCTTTAAGTATATCTTTTGCATAATTAAAAGAACCAATTAAACTATTAGCTATTGCAGGTTCACCTAATTTAAATCTTCCTTTTAAAACATATTCTGCATAATAAAAAGAATACTGTGAATGTGTAGCTATCGCAGCTTCACCTAATGGAAAAGGTGCTTGTAAAACATATACTGCATAAGCATATGAATAAAAAAAATCTGTAGCTATAACAGCCTCACCTAATGGAAAAGCTGCATTAAGTATATCTCTTGCATACTTAAAAGATTTTTCTGCATCTTTAGCTATTTCCTTAATTTCTTGTGCGTTCATAAACTTATCCTTAATATTTAAAAAATGCTGGCCTTGGTTTTTTTGGAAATAACTCTTTATATTTATTTTGCATAAATTCAGTTCCCATTTTAAATATTATGCGTTCACCTAATTGGAAAGGTGCTTTTAAAACATATCGTGCATAATCGAAGGAAGATACAGAACACTTGGCAATCGCTTTTTCACCTAATCGAAAAGGTGCTTTTAAAACATTTACCGCATAACGATAAGAATGAAGTGAATCTGTGGCTATCTCAGCTTCACCTAATGGAAAAGGTGCTTGTAAAATATTGTGTGCATAAAGATAAGAACATTGTGCATTTTTAGCTATCGCTTTTTCACCTAATGGAAAAGGTGCTTTTAAAATGTGCATCGCATAACCATAAGAACCAAATGGACACTTAGCTATCTCAGCTTCACCTTCTGGAAAAGCTGCTTTTAAAATATTTAAAGCATAACTATAAGAAAGTTCTGCGTCTGTAGCTATCGCAGCTTCACCCTTTGGAAAACGGGCTTGCAAAATATCTGCATATTCATAAGCTTCCATTGCTGTCATAAACTTATCCTTAATATTTAAAAAATGCTGGTCTTGGTTTTTTTGGAAATAACTTTTTGTAATGATAATAATACTGTGAGTGTTTAGATATTGCAGCTTCACCTAAAGTAAAAGCTGCTTTTAAAACATTTTCCGCATAACGATAAGAATAGCCTGCATCTGTAGCTATAGCCTTTTCACCTAATGGAAAAGGTGTTTCTAAAATATCTTTTGCATAACTATAAGAATATTCTGCATGTGTAGCTATTGCAGCTTCACCTAATCTAAATCTTCCTTTTAAAATATCTCTTGCATAACCAAAAGAATAAGCTGCATCTGTAGCTATCGCAGCTTCACCTTCCCACCAAGGTGCTTTTATAATATATCTTGCGTAAGCTAAAGAATACTGTGCATTTTTAGCTATTGCAGCTTCACCTTGTAGAAATTTTCCTCTTAAAACATCTTTTGCATAATAAAAAGAATAATATGCACTTTTAGCTATCGCAGCTTCACCTAATCGAAATCTTCCTCTTATAGTATCTTTTGCATAAATATAAGATTGTTCTGCATCTCTAGCTATCTCAGTTTCAAATCCTTGCATAAACTTATCCTTAATATTTAAAAAATGCTGGGTTTTTCTTTTTTGGAAATAACTTTCTGTATTTCTTATGGATGACTTCAATTCCAGATATTTTTTTTTCACCTAATCGAAAAGGTGCTTTAAGTATATCTCTTGCATATTCATAAGAATATTGAGCATTTGTAGCTATCGCAGCTTCACCCTTTGGAAAACGGCTTTTTAAAACATCAATTGCATAACCAAAAGAATAAGCTGCCTCTGTAGCTAACTCAGCTTCACCTAATGGAAAAGGTGATTTAAGTATATCTCTTGCATAATAAAGAGAATAATACGCACTTGTAGCTATCGCAGCTTCACCTAACGGAAAAGGTGATTTTAAAACATTTGAAGCATAATAAAAAGAATAAGATGCACTTGTAGCTATCGTAGCTTCACCTTCTGGCCAAGGTGCTTTAACTAAATCTCTTACATGATCATAAGCTTCTTGTGCGTTCATAAACTTATCCTTAATATGTAAAAAATGTTGGCCTTGGAAATAACTTTTTGTAAATCTTATAATAAGCTGGACTTTTAGCTATCAACTTTTCACCTAGTTTAAAAGGTGCTTCTAAAACTTCTGTAGCATAAAAATAAGAACAGCTTGCTTTTGTAGCTATCGCAACTTCACCTTCTGGCCAAGGTTTTTTTAAAACCTCTTTTGCATAAATATAAGAATAGCCTGCATCTTTAGCTATCGCAGCTTCACCTTCTGGCCAAGGTTTTTTTAAAACCTCTTTTGCATATTTGCAAGACCATTCTGCACTTCTAGCAATCGCAACTTCCCCTAATCGAAAAGGTGCTTTTAAAACATTTAAAGCATAAGCAAAAGAATAACATGAGTTTCTACTGATAGCAGCTTCACCTTCTGGAAAAGGTGCGTGTAAAACATCTCTTGCGTAAAGAAAAGACCATTCTGCATTTTTAGCTATTACAGCTACAGATTTTTTATTGAAAGCTTCCATAAACTTATCCTTAAGTTTTATAAAGATTTAAAAAGTGTGCCTAAGTTTATCTCAGGCACACAAACTATCAACTTAGGTCAAAGCCTTAACTAAGAAATTGCACATAACATAAAGAAGATTTTCAGTTGGTATAATTGAAAAACTATCTTTGCCATATGTAGACTTACCATACTTTTCATCATAAGCATTGTCTATGCCTACATGGAAAAACTTTACACCATCACGCTTTATAAAATCTAAACTCTTTTTTACCTTGTCTACATCAGTCTGACCATCACCAATAGCTAAGAAAAATGTCTTGCCATAACCATCAATCCCTTCTGATAAATCAGATACACGCTGATTGTTTATCTCACGCAAAACACAAGCCATTGCTCCACCCTCATCTGTTCCACCCTGCTCTTTCATAGCTACTAAATCTTCTGCATTTTCAAACTTGTAAAACTTACTATCAGTAAAACTGTAAAAGTTTAACTTTATATTGGCTATGCCTTTTACCGCTTCATTCATTATTACACCAATCTGACGGCATACCTCTATCCTGTCATTCGCACTCATACTACCAGAATTGTCAAACAATATATTAATACTGCACTTCTCTATCTTCTGTGGTGTATCATTCTGATAGAATATTGCATTACTCTCATCTTCCTTGTCACATAACTTCCATAAAGAACTTTCATCAATGTTACCAGTTTTCATGTTGAACTCTGGTGCTGATAAATCCAAAGTGCGAACAAATAACCTCTCTCGTAACATATCAATGTACTGCCTATAAGTGTTCTTATAATTAGTATACTTGATAAAATTACTCTCCTTACTCCTATACCAAGATTCCTCAGTAATATCAACATCTCTAAACCCACTCGTCAATCCGTCTAACTCCATACTCCTAATTGCCTTCTCATCTCCAACTTCTAACCCGCCAATCTGTGCCACTTGCTTGCAATGACTGTCTTTCTTGCAAACTGTATTAACTAATGATGGTGTAAGACCATTCTTAGTAAGATCAACTATCCTGTTCATGTCAGCATTACCAACTTTACCTTTTCCTTCTGTATCTTTGTTTTCTTCCATCTCTTTCTTCTTCTTGGATATGTATTCACTAAGAACTACTCCAAAATGAAGCGAAGAAGATAACCTTGCTTCTGAATCACAATCTGGCTTTGTAAGCAAAATGTTACTTATCATATCAACTACTGGTTGATAAAAACTATGAACATCAGTAAGTGAAATCCTGTCATTGTCATTCAATACATTGTGAACTGCTAATGCTATAGAAAGTAATTCTGCATTTTCTTCATCATATATCTTTAATCCATCTTTCAATGACTTGATATACTTTGCATCATTGTAATAATTACGATGACTATAAAGATATGCAATACTTCCCCTATACTCATTGCTAATAGCTGTCTCAGCAATGACTTGTTCAATTGCTCTCCATACTTGCACACAACCATTCAAATATAAAGCAGATATATCAATGGCAGAAAAACTATCTTTGTTACCACCATACACTATATGCTCTTGAAAAATCTGCACACCTTCTTTGTCAAACCTACCATCAATGAAATTGATTACACCAGTCTTTTTTCCATCTTTATCTAATGAGAATACTTTTAATTCTTCTCCTTCACAAACAATGTTTATATTGCTGTCTATGCTCAATAAACTGTTTGAGAAAAAACTACAATCAAGACTTACTAAATGCTTTTGAACAGAACTTAGTAATGCCTGACCAATAATAACATCGTACCTTTGATTCTCTGTAAAACTGCTAGTTTCAATCAATGGACTAGGATTTAAATAAACAATGTTATTGTCATGTGTATTAATTTGCGTAATGTCATTTGCCCATTGCACAACCAAACTCTTTTCATCACCTTTACCATAACGATGACGAATAATGTTTACACTTCTGCAAACAAACGCTAATCCATCTGTCAACTTCTGCTGCTTGTCATCAGTCTTATTAGAGAACTGTAACCAATAAGATGAAGCACTATATCCAAGTTTATATTTAGATGAATAATCTTGATAACTCTTTGTTACCTTGTTTTCAGTTGCAGAATCGTAATCGTAAATACTATCTGCATAATCATCATGTATGTATGTGTTACGCTTCTTCCCATCATTTCTCCAATAATCCATGTATCCACTACCCATTTTAAAATCTCCTATTTAATGTTATAAATAACTCTATATGTCTATCGGTTACAACTATACCAAAATTTCAACTATTTAAAAAAAGCCACTTTTAAGGAAAAGTGGCAAACCATAAACTTATTAATCTCCAAACACCATCTGAATCATTTGGGTAATCTGACTTCTTTCACTATTAGCTCCACCTTCTTTGCTGTAAAGAGGAAGAATAGTATAATCAAACGATGCTTTACCCATAGTCTTAAATCTCTCCGCTGTTTTAATCAATAACCTTGTTGATACTGAAGCCCTAATCGTACTACCCATTTCACCAGCCTTAGAACGAATAGTATTACCTAGTTGTACCAACATTTTAGCATTAGCTTTATCAATACCTGTTCTTTTAACTAATACATCAATCTCTAAGTTATCTGGCAAGTAATGTACTTCTACTGTATTGCCAAACCTATCCATGACTGCTGCATCACTAATCATTGTGCCAGTATACTGAACACCACGATTAATCGTTCCAAAGATAACATTGCCAGCACCTATCTTTACTTCTCCAATCTCATCAAATACTGCACAACGATTATCATCCAAGAGATTGAACAAACTGTTTGCTACCATTGGAGAACAACGATTGAACTCATCTAACAAAATTACAGTATTTGGCCTTTCAATAGCTTGAACAAAATCACTCTTTCTCCAATAGGTGCTTCCAGATTTTGCACCCTTGTATCCGTAGAAATCTCTAGGTTCACGATACATTGCACAATTGGTATGAAAGAAATGACGACCAGTCCTTGCAGCAAACTCTTTAGCCATTTCTGTCTTACCACAACCATGACTACCAATTAACATGATATTAGCAATCAATCCAGTCTTACTATCATCATCAATAATCTTTAAGAAATCTTCATCTTTCTTGCTAATGTGATAAGTAGTATTGCTAGTTGGTACTTTCATAAACGCTAAATCACCACTTACTACTGAATAACTAGAAATATTGCTCACTTCTTCTCCTTCTGAAGTTTCTAACTTTGTAAGATTACTATTCTTCTTGTTATTAATGAAACTGTAAATAACAGTTGTTAATGATGCTGGCTTATCATCACCAAACCTAGCCATGTATTCTTCTTTTAAAGCTGAAGCTTTAATTGGTTTGTTACCTTCTACGAACTCTTGGTAAATGACTTCCAAGTTATCAAGACGACTGACTTTCTGAGCTTCCATCTGTATTCTCCTGTAAAATTTATAATCTTTAAGTTGTAACACACAACTCTTTGATACTATATCTTATTCGGTTCTGCTAACTTAATAATTTCAACTATTTTTAATTAATTTTAAAATTGAACCCCAAATCTCTTGTAATTACTCTTTAACTCCTTAGCAACATTAGGGTTAGTGAAATGCTCAATTAATATTAAATACATTTTTGTAAACTCCCTTTCATGTTCACCATTTGGCCTTATATGATGAGCTACCTCATGGATAATACTAAAATTGTAACAACCCCTGTCTGGTACTGATATTGTTCCTCTGCCACCAGCTACATTACTTCCAATAGTTGAAGTTAATTTGTAATCTGTAAATTCCTTGACCATTACTGGCTTCTTTATCTTGAAATTTTGCTTAAACCACGGATCATTAAATATCTTGTTTAAATACTTGGAAGCTTTTTCTCTGCTATCTAAATAAATTATCCCATTTACTCCTACCAACGCAGCATCTGCTTCATATACCTTATTTGTCTGATTACCATATGCAACTCCATATAAACTTACACAAAACAAACTTACACATAATAAACTTACTTTCATAATAAATCTCCTAAATAATAATGATAAACACTCTAAGTTTATTATTATAAAAATTCTTATGATAAGCAAAATTAATATTTTTAAAATATTAGTTGAAAGTTGAAATTTTCCAATATTATTAACCGAATACATTATTAGTAACCTATTTTTCAAAGGAGTGGTAAGATGAAAGTAGATGATAAAACTAGAAAATTGTTTGATGCCTTGGCTATGTTCCTTCAAGATTCATTAAATGAATTGAAGAAACTTAAAAAAGGAGATAAGATAAAGGTTAGTCTTGGAGCAATTGCAGTATTACAAGATTCTTTTACAATTGATTTAGTGACAACTAAGAAAGAATTAAGAAACCTTGCTATTGCAACTAAGGACTTATTCAAAGAAGTTGTTGAAAGAATTACAGAAATTGAAGAAATCGGAGGAACTCATGTTTTAATCTCAATATCTCGTATCCATGACTTGGGAGAAGAATTTGATAAAGTAATTAAAACACTTCATAAAGAAGATTTTAACCAAGAAAGCAAATCTACTGCTTGGTGGAACTAAACAATAGGGGATATGGCGGAACTGGCAGACGCAAGGGACTTAAAATCCCTCGATGGCAACATCATGTGGGTTCAACTCCCACTATCCCCATTTAAATAAACAATAATTATATTGACTAATTTAAAACAATCATTAAGATGATATTAGTTAAGTTAATGATTCTTGACCTTGCTAGAAACCAAAGAGTGCAATGTTAATATTGCTTGAGTTCATTAACTGCTCAAGTCTCTGGCACAGAGATCATAAAAGCATGAGATAATGTGTGATGTGGTTAAATTTAAGTTTCTTTGGTACTTAAGCTCCTTTCCACCACCACTATGCCAATCAAATCGGTTTTAGGTTCAAAAACCGAGCATTATCTAAAAAGAATCGCCAACCCCCGTTAGATTATAAACTAACGGGGTTTTTTTATTTAATCATATAAAATTATACCTAATCCCTGTAGCTCGGGACGCAGGCGTTCAGATAAATCATGCACTATATAAACTTATAAACTTATAATATTAACCGTGCAGGCGGACGCAGGCGTTCAGGTAAAATCATGCATTATATAAACTTATAAGCTTATTGCGTCACCGTGCGGGCGAATCAGTACTACATAAACTTATGGCTGCTGTCCCTGTAGCTCGTGCAGGCAGGAATTCTAAGTACATCTGTGTAATAAAAATTCTAAGTACATCTGTGTAATAAAATTCTAAGTACATCTGTACAATAAAATTCTAAGTACATCTGTACAATAAATTTATTAAAAAAATTAATTTTTGAAATTTTTATATTTTATTTTTTAAGAAATTATTAATGTTTTTAAAAACTTCTTTTATTTGTGTTATTGGTATCGCTATTAATACCGTGTTGTCACTTAATATCTTCGTCTTATATTCATGACCCTTACTTATGTAACTGCCAGACATTAAATTCTTTAAGAACTTATCCTCTATTAATTTAATTATTAAAAAATCAGAAGTTATATTGTTAATCTCATTGTTATCTATAGCATCTATGTTTATCACATCCTTTAAATATGATCTAGGAGCTATCTCTACTCCAAAACATGACATCGACTTCGCATAATTTATACTCATAATATTATTATTATTGTGATAATTATCTAAAATACTGATCATTTGATCAGATACTGTATTTTTGTCCACAAATTCATGTTTATAATATTTATTAACTCTTCTTATTCCACTTAATATTTCTTTTAAGTCTTCTATGCTAGTTTCAACATTAATAAGTTTACTTGATTTAACATCTGTAGCTTCTACCTTTGACTTGTTACCTATCGTATTTCCTGCCTCTAACTTTATCTGTACAGATATATGACTTATACCATTTTTTCTCTTTTTAATACTGCTAACTTGCTTTATCCCAGCAAACCATCCAAATATTACACTTCCTAGTAAACATTTGTTCATATCTTACCTCGATGTTAAATCTGGGCGAAGAGGTACACATCATCTTCTACCTTGTTCTACCAAACACTTATCTGCCATTCCACCCTTTTCTCAGAAAATACTTTGAAAATAAAAATAAATCTTGTTAATAACATAAAATAAAAGTGTTTATAATAATTAATGGCTGAACTATAATCTTACCTTATACATATCTTCTTTAGCTTATAGCTTTAGCCATTACTCTTATAATACTTAACAAAACAACTCAAATTATTTAAACTACTCATTTTACTATCTTAATACAAACAACAGTTGTTCAAACAACTATTATTTTATCTCATTTATGTTATCTCGTTTATATTATTTCTTTGTATTTTACTTGTTGTAAGTTAATCTAACCATATCAGCAAGCATGCTTGCTGATATGGGCTTGCTGATATGTAGCTTGCTGATATGTAGCTTGCTGATATGTAGCTTGCTGATATGGGCTTGCTGATATGTAGCTTGCTGATATGGGCTTGCTGATATGTCGTTAAACCTCTTAAAATGCGTTTTAATAACATTTATTAATAATTAATGCCCTTTTCCTATTCCTAATAAGAAAATAGAAAATAAAGGCCTCTTACGCTGTGCAATAGCTAATGATTATGGAATATCTAATCTCAAATGGTTTTCATGAAGATGAAAACCAAGTTTGTTATAGAAAGGAATGTTATTACTATTAGAACTAAGTATAAGTTTGTAACATTTTTTTTGCTTAGCATAATTGATTAAATACTTCATTAATTTTTTACCAATACCAAAACCTTGTATTTCTGGTAACACACATACATCTTCAACATGACCACAAATTTCATCGTACCGAAACTTAGGTTCTAAAATTAAACTAGCTGTCGCTATTACTCTGTCGCCTTCTACAACCACAAATGTTTTTATTTTATATTTCTTCCGTTCCTTATAAACTTTTATTAACTCTGTTGTCTTGAAACTTCCTAGTGTTTCTAGACAATCCTTAAAACCTTTATCTAAATCTGATTCTTTTAATAATCTTATTTTCATAAATTTATTATACCGCTGTATAAAAAAACACCGTGTAACAAGTACAGTGCTGACCTTTTGAACACCATTTTTTCACTAATTTGCCGTTTTTGTGGTTTAGAGTTTGCTGTGTGCTAGTTTATTCAGTCCAGTATAATGTAAAAACGAAGTAAAATCAAATAAATAATTAAGCTCATAGAGTTTAATTATGGTTATAGATGGATTGGGTTTATTGAATATTAAAAATGAATTTCTGTTCGTACTATATTTGAAAGTGTAGAATTACGCCAATCAACATATGGAGGTATTGATCCACGAAGGTCAAATTTTTTCAAGAAACGAATAAGTTCGTTCCAAGGTTTCAAAGCATCCTTCATAGAAACCATTCCTCCGTTGTATTGTTTTGTTATAAATTTATTAACAAGAAGATTGAATAAGATATTTCTTAGTTCATCTGATGGTATTTCTTTTAGTTCTTCTATTACAGTTTCAAAATTGTGTTTATCTTCAGAATCGTGACTTTGATAATTGCCTCTTGTGTCAGTTAAGTCAGGTGGGTAATTATCAATTAAAGATTCTTCAGTTTTAAAGATCATGATGGCTGCTTTAATATTAGCTAGTGAGATCCTATTTAAAATTGTTTTTACTTCTTTTTTTATATTGGATACATTTTCGGGTGGTTTTGAAGATTTGGTTCGATCTTTATCTATTTGTGCATATTTTAGTTCTGCTTTGTGTATATCGACTATATTATGTTTTTTAGTAGGATCTAATCCCCATTTCTTTAAATCGTGGTGGTTTGCTTTTATTAATTCTTCCATTCGTTCGCTAGAAATGGTACCTGTTTCTTTTTTTAGAGAATTTTTCAATATCGCATGTGCTGTATTGACATTGATAGATGCTTGTAAGTCACCGCCTTTATCGGTATGATGTAGTTTTGATTTTTGTCTAAAAGCAGTTTTGAGTTGTTCTTCTGTAAAATCAGGTTCTAATTCCAAAACTTGAAGAGCATCGGAGATTGTCATAGATTCAGATATTAGCCATTGTTTAAAGTTCATAGTTTATATATTTATAAAGTTTTTATTAATTAAAAATTGTTCAAATGTTAGTTTTACATCCAATTTTTTGCAATCAACTGTTCCACCAAACCCATTAGTAGCAAAGCATTCTGTTTTATAAAATATTTTATCATGTTTAACTTTATATTCTGGTGGCACATTTGAATTTGCAAACAATGTGTCAAATACATTATCGTGTTTTATGAAATCCAAAATTCTATTTTTAAATCTATCTGGGGTTATCCAATATGGAATTACAAGTAATGGAAAATTATTATTTCTTTCTTTACAATAATTATATTTTTTAAGATCATTTTTTTTCTGAATTTCGAATGCTTCAAGAGCTTGCTCTGCTATTTCTTGTTTTGTCATTTCTTCTCCTGAGCCAAAGTATACTGGATAATAATGTTGTTCACCATGATATTCTACGAAATATTCTTGATCCTTGTATATGAATGAATAATCGAATCTTAAACATTGTCCAGTTATGATATTACATTCTTTGTCTCGATATTGATGAATGGCATCTAACTTTAATTTTTTTAATGTTTTTCCTACTAATTTTTCACCTTGTGAAATGTTTTCTTTATCAGTAAATAAATGCCAACCTTCTGGCAATCCTGCCTCTTCAGCTACTTTTAAATCTGTATCATACCATTTGCCATTGCTGTAGGTTGTGTTATTTGTAAAATCTTCATATGCTTTTCTTTTTTTGTATAAAAACCTACCAAGCGTATGGGTTGATGGTGGTTCTTCTTTATCAGGGTTTTTTTTCTTATCATTAAAATAAATGCCTAACTTCTTTAGTTTTTGATCATTTTTTTGTTGGTAAATTTCACTCTCTAGATTTTTCCTTTCAGGTTTATACTTATCAGTAAATAAATGCCAATCATTTGGTAATCCTGCATCTTTAGCTACTTGTGGATCTGTATCATACCATTTACGACTAGTAGTTTTTTTATATTTAGGATCTATTTTTATATTTTCAGAATCTTGAAATGCATGTCTTTTATTGTTTAAAAATATACCAAGTGGGGATGAAAGATATGGTTCTGTATTATCATTATTTTTAAAATGATTGCCTAAAGCAATAAGTTGTTGATCGTTTTTTTGTTTTAAAATTTTACTCTCTGGTTTTTCTGGTTTATATTTATTAGTAAATAAATACCAATCATTTGGTAATCCTGCTTGTATTCCAAATAGTTTATCTGTGTCGTACCATTTATAACCAGTACGATTATCAGAATCTTGAAATGCATGTCTTTTGCCGTTTAAAAATATACCAAGTGGGGATTTAGTAAGAGGTTCTGTATTATCATTATTTTTAAAATGATTGCCTAAAGCAATAAGGTTCTGATCGTTTTTTTGTTTTAAAATTTTAAAATCCTGTCTTTCTGGTGTATATTTTTCAGTATCTAAATGCCAATCATTTGGTAAT
>Ga0114962_10003909_pt1 | contig 11977 bp, 15 predicted proteins | sample C_130820_MF_Meta_FD_87017 | JGI IMG/M metagenome (GOLD analysis project Ga0114962, IMG submission 87017) | Freshwater microbial communities from Lake Croche, Canada to study carbon cycling - C_130820_MF_MetaG | ecosystem: Environmental > Aquatic > Freshwater > Lake | place: Lake Croche, Canada... | reverse complement strand
GCACCAAAGGTTACACCAGTTGGTAAGACGTTAAATGTTAATTGAATAAATTCTGCAGTTCTAGTTGGTTGTAAGTAAATAGCACCTACTAATAAGTTTCTATCAATTACATCTGGAGTGTTATTAGTTTCATCCATTACTACTCTAAATGCATACAAACCTTGTCTTTGTTGTACGTAGTCTAAGTAAGGATTAACTTGAGCTAAGAATTTATTTCTAGTTACAGCAGTATTTTGTTCGAATACTAATGTTTCTGCAATTTGACCAATATAGCTCTTCAAAGCAATTAATAAACGTCTTACATTTACTCTATCTAAAGCAGAAGCTCTAGCTTGTAATGTTTTTTGTCCGTATACTACTGTACCTTGACCTGGGAATACTGCAATTGGGTTAACTTTAGCACTGTATAAAGTATTTCTTTGAGCTACTGTTAATCTGATTTCTGGTTGAATTACTGTTGGTAAACCACCTCTGTTAAGACCTGCAGGTGCAAACCACTCAGCAGATACTTTATCATTATACTCGTAGACTGCAGGAATAATTGTTGATGCAGGAACGAAATTTAATTTACCAGTCTCAATAGATCTAACTTGCAACCATGGCCAGTATGTAGCACCATATGAATTATCATAAGATTGTGCTGCTGAAGTTACAGAAGAAACTGATTGACCATATCCAACCATATCAACTACTGCAATTGAAGTTCCACGGTTTTGAACCATTGAAAGTATTGTAGAAACTTGACTAGGAGCATTTTGACTTGTAATACCAGGTGCATAAATTGAATTGTAAGCATATGCATCAGTGTTAGCTAATAAGCTAATGGCTGTGTTGTAGCTGTCAGCAAATATACCTTGAGTATTACTAGAAGGAGTTGTACTAACTGATTCAACTGTTGGAATACTTGTGTACATGTTTAATGGAGCACCATTAATACCCAAATTATAAACGCCATATAAAGGACCAGTTGCACCTGCAAATGAACCATTATAAGATCCACTTCCGTTTAAAGGAATTAAGGATGTGTATTGAGGGAAAGGTTGTCCTTGTGGATTTAAATAATTAGGGGTTGGAGTGTATACATTAGAAACTCTAATATAGTTTGAAGCGTTAGGATAGCTACCAGTTATTTGTAAGTAAGCCATGCCTGCAGTATCGTATAATACGTTTTGAGATTGATCACCAATTACGTATGCAATGTAGTTATTTTGATTTGGATCTAATGAAACATTAGTCCAAGTTTCTAATACAGATTGATTATTAGTAGTATCGTTACCTTGTCTTACAATTACTGTAAACAAACCTGAAGCAGTATCTGCTTGAGTAACTTGCCATCTAATGTTTGAAGAAGATCCAGAAGGTAGTAAACCTCTAGTTGTTTGACCTGCTGCTGATCCTTGATTATTATTCATTACTGTACCAACAGATATACTTTCAAGTTCGAAAGCGTATGTTTGTTCAACGCCACCTGCAAAAGTAGTTGCTATTGAAGCAGTAGTAGAAGAAAATCCGTTTCCTGCTGTACCTGGAATATTTGCTCTAAGTGTAATTGTTGATGTGGATGCAGAAGCGTTTAATAAGAAGCTTCCTGAATATAAATTAAGTGTTTGGGCAAAATTAGCGAAAGTAATTGCAGTTGTTGAACCAGTTGGGAAATAATAGTCTGTTCCAACAGGACTGTTTTGGATTAAGCTTACACTTGATGTAGCGTAAAAATTACCTGTTAAAGCTCCTGTAACAGCTACATAAGCACCATTTGCAATGGAACCAGATATCACAGCAGATGCTGTAACACCAGCATAATTAGGAGCTTGTGCTACTGCTGAAGTGTAAGAACCACTTGCTACTCTCGTTACTAATAGAGAAGTACCTCCTTGTTGGAAGTAATTATAAGCTGCTTGAGATGTTAAATAGTCGTAAGTAATACCTCCAGAAAGGAATGTAGTACCAAACTTAGCTGAATACTCAGAATATGTTGTAATAAGAGTTGGAATATTCACTCTACCTAATACTGTTGGTCCGATTAAGGCTGCACCAACTGTTATAGGACCTGCTGTTATTTGAGATTGGTCATTCTCTGAAAGGAATACACCTGGGGAAATTAATGCTTCTGCCATTTTGTTAGTTTATTTCTGATAATAAATAGCTTATACTACTGGCAAAACCTTAATTTATTGTAAAGGAGTGATAACTCCGGTTTCAGTATTAATTGAACCGTCTCCGTACTTCTTACCAAACTCGTTTAGAAGGACTTTTTCTTTAGTGGCATTAGCTTTAATAGTTTCCTTTAAATTATCTAATTCTACCTCTAAAAGGGTTTTTCTATAGTTTAATTCACCCAAAATCGATATTGTTTCAAAAATACCGTTTCTAATTGCTTGAAACTGCTGCAGCTCTTCGGCTGTAAGTTGTGCACTCATTATTTTTATTTTTTAGCGTCTGTTTTTTTAGTTGCTCCACCAGATGCTTTAGTAGCTTTAGCTTTTGGAGTTGCTTTTTCGACTTGTTTTACGATTTCTTCAACTTCCTTAATAGCAGGAGTTGCAGTTTTCTCTACTTGACTAGTAATTTTAGAGATTTTTGACTTGTTTAGTAATATAGCAACAACTATTGCTACAATTACTATGATAATTCCAAATACCATGTTTATTTTTTTTAATTATTGTATATATAAATATCTTAGTTTCTGCAAAAACCTCAATCTTTTCTTAAACCATACTTTATCCATTTATACCACACTCTTTCGTGAATATAATACTGGATTGGCTTATAAATAAGCTCAGCTACACCAAAAGCAGCACCTATTTTAACTGATCCACTTATTAGCCACATGAGTAAAAACCCAATCAATGTGCTAATTACTCTGTAACTAATAGTTTTAGCTATGTGTCTTTTTTTATCTACTATCATAATTTTCCTTCTACCTTCATTTGTTCTCTAATCTTAGTTGCTGAGATATCATGGATTTCTTGAGGAGGTGTGTGTTCAATTACATCGTACCCAATACCTCTACCAATGTTTACTGATTCAATATCAGGAATAATAATTATTTTAACTTTTCCTTCTTGAATTAAGTCTATTAATACTTCAGCAAGATTCATTAACACTTCATGTGCAGTCCAGGGATTCTTTTCGTTAGGCTTGACATCTCTAATGCATAATAACACCTTTTTTCCTTCGTTTAACGCCTGATCTATCAACCAACGATGTCCAACATGCCAAGGTTGCCATCTTCCAATAAACATTGCGTAACCGTTAGTAGATTTTGTTGCTGCTTCCGCTAGATACTTCTTCATTTATAAACTCTTTAATTAATTTTAAACTATCTTCTTCAGAAGTAGTTGATGTACATATCATAACATTTAAATCGTCGTAGTATGGAAGCTCAAAATCTGCTACATGATTAGCTTCTCTACCTCTTTCCCCTTCGTAAGTTAAATATACCCAAAAAACATCATTTACCAAGGAATTTAAATAATCTCTAGCTTCTTGGTAAGGGTATACTAAAGATAGAACCACTTTATTTCCATTATAATGCAAGTAAGTAGCAATATCACTAGCTCTATTAAGATTGCTAATACGACCTTGTCTACTATAATCCGTATTTTTAAACATTCTTCTAAGATGATCGCCATCTATGTAATAATCCGCTTCTATTTGATTAGCAAGCGTTGTCTTTCCTGAACAAGGTTGTCCAAATAAAACTATAACCATTATTTATTTTTTATAATTAAAAGTATCAAAGTACCATCTAAAATTATCGTAAATCCATTGACTAGTATAATCACCTAAAATTTCTTTTGAATCATCAGGAAGCATGCCAAGAGTGTTTCTAATGGTATGATCTCCATAAATTCCATGCACTGTATCATCTTCAATTGTAATTTGAGGAATGTGATCGTAATTGTGTTGAAAGTAGGGTATTTGTAAATATGCATAAATGCGCTTTAGTTGTGCTTCTGGTTCTGTACAAAGATCTTCGTACCTAACGAATATAAAATTTTCAGCTGTTTTATCTAAAAGAGATTGAAACAACTTTGGTAAAGCATGACCGATTGGATGACTAGCTGCCCATTTCTCCACTCTTGCTTGAGTAGTTAAGCCAGTTAAGTTCATATTATCCACAGTTCCATCTTCAATATCAGGATTTGCTGTAAATTTCTTTTCCATTGAAGCAAATACACATCTTAAGTCTCTAACCAAGAATATAATCTTAGGATTAGGGTAAATGTTAGCAAGTAAGGGATAAGATGCTGCCCAATTTCTATTCTTATCTAAAATATAAGGTTTATTTGTTAAGTTAGCGATGTATGCATTTAAACCTGCTTCACAGAAAGCATAAAATCCTTCCTTCCACATTTTTTTATCCCCTGCCTGGGCTTCTTTATTTTGATTATAACCAATTCTTGCACCTAGCATTAAATCAATCATTCCAGAAGTAGGAGTAACGTGAAATGCTGGGTTCTGTCCCATTAAATTCTGTAATAAAGTACTTCCTGCACGAGGCATTGAAGATTGATAAAATATAGTTTGTTTTGTTGTCATAATACAATTATTTTTCCCTTTTACTACAAAATAGTACTTTTCAAACTTCTTAAGTATATTGTCCATCTCTTCTATGTTTGAAATTAGCTTATCATACTCGCAATGAATAGTCTCTGCTAGTAATTTAGGATTCTTTTCGCAAACTTCCAAATATCCTTTTAGAATTACGTGATCATGTCCTTCTGCATCAATCTTTAATAACTTAATTTGTTGAATGTTATAAGTGGATACTAAAGTTTGAAAAGTTATAGTTTTAACTTTTCTAGTTTCAACTAAGCTGTTATAAAAATCCTTTTCGAAATACTTAGTTAAAAAAGGATGGGGTTGACCTAAGCTATTACTTCCACTTGTCCATTCTGGAAGACCATGTTCTTCTATTTTAGATTTATCAATATAATAAATTAAATCAGATCCATCTTTATCGGAGATAGCTGCTTGAACTTTAATTACATTTCTTTTATCAGGTAATCTATCAAAGTATTCCTTTAAAGGCTCAACTGTAATACCTCTTACTTCGTCATTGACAGTTTCTATCAAAGTTTCAAAGTCTGCAGATCCTATTTCAATAAAATCAAAATAACCTTCCATTAAACTTTATTAATTACGTTTGCGTCAAACATTTCATTTACATTTACATAAGGACATTCGTGTAATACTCCATCTAAGTTATAATCAAACAAGTAAGAATCAATTAACTTAGTTGCTCCTTTAGGTTCTTTAGCTACAATGTTGTTATGTAATTTATATCCAAATACAGTTGGTGAAGTACCTACCCAAAATACTGTAGAAGGTAAGTTAAATGCTGCTGCTGCATGCTGAAGACTAGAATCAATTAGTATACGTTTTTGTGCATTGATAAGTATTGCAAACAATTCCATATTGGTCATTGTCTGATCTATTATCTCTGTACCTACTAACTTTTGAGAGTCGGGTCTAGTAATTTGAAAAATATGATACTGATCTTTGTACTTATCTACTATTGCTTGACCAATTTCAAATGGAATATCTCTACACCAACTATAACCATATTTTTGACCTGTCAATGGACCACCATTAGTTTGCAAAACCATTGTTGGTTTATCTCTTAACCAAATACTATGAGTCATTTGCTGAGCCATATTAACAAATACTTGAGGTGTTTGTTTAGTATATTCTATATTTAATAAATCGCACCAGTTTTCTATTAAGTGTTTCTTTCTAAGGATATGATCTGTTTGGTGATAAGGTTCGTGCTTAAAAATTAATACATCTTTATCTTTAATATAATCTTCGTAGAAGTATGGTTTGTTACCTGAAAAGTAGACTCTATCAATAAATGGATTATTTAAAAACACTTCAGGGTAAGACACTACCATAATTAGTCTTCTATCAGGATAGGCTTCTTTTACGGATTGACATAAAGCAGTAGCTGCTATATTTTTTCCCAATCCTCCTTCAACAATCCAAATTAAATTCTTTTCTGAAAGAGTGTCTGATTTAAATTCTAAAATACTTTTGTCTGTGGTTGTGGGTACGTAACTCGTTGTTGTGCTCATTTATATAACTTTATGAAATAATAATTCTGTTAATGAATTTACATCGCCTATCTTACCTTTTGGTAATATATTAAATGCAATACTTTTTCTATCTCTTTTACTTTTATTAGTAGGTACAGAATGAAATGTATAAGAAGGAAATAATAGTAATAAACCTGGAGTGTAGTTTACCGAGAAAGAGTCCCAAGCGTACTCTGATTTTCTTCTATCGGCTTGATAAACGGGAGATAGATAGGATACATTTACACCTGCTACTGGTTTATGAAAAGTAATAGCTGGTATTTCTGGATCTTCTTCTCCATAATAAAATACTCCTGATATTAAACTATTAGGATGTGTATGCATTGTGTGATGCTGTCCTGGTTGTTTGATTGATATCCAGGATTGAGATAGAGCATACTCGTCGTAAGTATACATTAAAATTTCTTTGCCAAAGAATAAGATATTATCCAATATAAAATTTCTTATTGGAGTACATTCTTGAGCCTCTAGTATGTAAGTATCATCTGAATGGAATCCATAGGTATCTGCCATTCCACCATCTTTCATTTTAGACTCATCTAAAAACTTTATTGCGTTATTTAAACTAGGTCCTGAATAGATATTAGTAAATAACGGAGATGGAAATAAAGGAAGTACTTCTATTGTTTTTGCATTAAACATAACTTTTTATTTATAGCGTCCAAATATAATTTCCGAAATAGTTTCTTGATCTCCAAGTTTACCTTTTGTTAAAGCATTAACGCCTAGAGCTTTTCTTACTTTATTAGTTTCATTAGGTGGCACACCATGCGTAACATGAGAAGGAAATATAATTAAGTTATTTCGCTTTGGTTGGAAATAAATCTCTTCTTGAGCAAAAGTGTGTTGCTGATAGTCTGGTAATAAAGAAGGTTCTAAATAAGATCTATGATAAGCTTTGGCTTCTCTGCTAAAGCAAATAGAAGCATCTCCATCTTCGTGATCATAATAAAATACAGCAGCTATTATAGTATTAGGATGTGTGTGTGCTTTATGAAATTGTCCTGGTTTTTTATAAGTTAGCAAGACTGAGCAAATTGGAGTTCTTCATAATCGTATCTCATTACATTAGTAGCAAATTCTCTCATGTGTCCCATTATAAAATCCGATAAGGGCTTACATATTGGATTATCTATAACGTAACTATTTTTAGATATAATGCCATAACCTCCATGAGGTTCATTCATTTCGCAATTATCAAAGTAGTTTACAATATCTGTTGTATCTTTGTTGTAAGTTGTAACATAGAGTGGGGTAGGAAATAGTGGAAATATTGCAGACTCTGTCATTTTATTTGGTTGTGGGTACTAAGTTAAATGCTATTGAGATTCTCTCTTTATGACTTTCGTTTCTTTCTACATAATGCTTAATCCAACTAGGAAATAAATAAAGAGTAGATTGCACTGGTTTTTTAGTAACAGTAGGTGCATTAGCCATCGTAGATTCATGGTCATGTCCTGTAAAAAAATACTCGGCATTATCACCTCTTACTAAAACTAAATCTCCCATATTATCTTCAGGTACTTCTACATAATATACTCCCGATAGAATACTTTTTTGGTGATCGTGCATTAAATTATAGTCGTGGTGTCCATTAATGTTGATCCAAAAATTACCAAACATTAATTCCATGCCCATATGTCTACGGCATACATCATTAGAAAAGACAGTAATATCGCTAAATAGTTGTTCTAAGTCTTTTGGAAGAGGAGTTAAGAGATCTTTGCTATGCCATCCGCCTCTATTTGAAATAGTAACACCGGGGAGCTTTTTTCTTGTCTGTAAGCAATATTCTTTTATAGCTTTGTTATCGATTCCTGTTACAGGCACTTCCCAAACAGGTGTTGGAAACCATAATTGTTCGAAAACCTTAAATTCCATAACTTTTTATTTTACTATTATCTAAGTGGACGTCCACCTGTCCAAAATACTAAACATTTTCTAGTACCTTTTGTAATTGGTCTTACTCTATGCATACAAAATGCTGGAAATATAATAACATCGCCTTTTTCTCTTGGTACAGTTATAAATCCATCCTTACCACCCATCCATATTTCAAATTCACCACCTTCGTAGTCAGTTGATTCGGATAATTGAACTGTCATTGCTAATTTTCTTTTATTAACACCATAAGCACCTACATCCATATGCCAATCTAAGTGGCCTCCATCTTCAGGATACACTACATAGTGGATTGGATCGGTTACAATATCAATATCAAAGTGAAATAATTTTTCATTTGCTTCTAAAGCTAATGGAAATAGTAATTCATATAACCATTGTGAATGAGCTTCTGGTTGAATATACGCAATATCTCTATTGTTTGTTCTATAAGAATCGGTATCGTTACCTAATTCCGCAACACCAGTTCTGCCTTTAGAGAATTTGTAATTTGCATGAACCATGGTTTCTAATTCTTTAATCATTTTGTCGTCAAAGACGTTCTTAAAGTAGTAAAAGTCATTCCAATTCGAAGTTGGTTTAAAGTCGTTGTAAGGTTTTAAAGGATACATAACTAATCATTTTTATAATGTGTAAACCATCCTGTTAAGATGTATTTTGATTCTGTTGGTGAAGGAACTCCTCTATGAGTATGAGTCCAATCTGAAGGCCATATTAATAATTTACCTTGAGTTGGTTTTTCTAGGTGGCCTTGGTGAAAAAACTGTGTTTGACCGCCGTCTTCTACTGTATTTAAGTAGACCATCCATACAAGTACTCTACTTGAGTTCATTAAACCTGCTCTCTCACAGTGCCAACCGTAAAATCCCTCGCCTGGCTCGTATCTTTGCATGTTAAAAGCAGTATCAATCTGGAAAGGGTCTACTTTTTCAAAGGCCTGCTTAAATCTAAAGGTATAATTTACTAAATTCTCTTCAACTACTGTTACAAGATGTTGTAAATAGGGTCCCCACTGTGGATCTTGTAAAAAAGCAGGTGTAAAAGTAATATCTGTAGAACTTTTTATCTCTGGCTTTTCTATAACTTCATCTTTCAATCTAAATTGTCCTCTTTGCTTTAGAGGAGATTCTTCGAATAAGTTAATTAAGCCATTACAGTAGTCAGAGCTAAGAGCCCTTGGATTTGAATAGATAAACTGCATTTATTCAGGTTGTTGAGGAGGTACAGGCTGTTGAGCTTGTTGACTTAATTGCTTTTGTTGCATTACTTGTTCGTGAGTCAAAAGATTTTGATGTTTCAATCTCTCCATCGTTTGTAATTGACCCATTACGTTTGAAATTTCAGTAGGATCTGAATTTTCGTTTAAAGCACTAGCTCTATAAGCAAGTCTATGGTGTAAACTCTCGGCTTGATGTGTATTTGGATTCATTGCATCAAAAGTACCATCATTTAATTCCGCTTTTAATTCAGCCCATTTCTTAATCTCTCTAACACGATCTCCTGCTGTTTGATCCATTGATGCTTTACCGTAAAGATTCTCATCTAAATCGATTTCGATTTCTTTACGATCTAATTCATCCTCCGTTTCTTCTAACTTCTTAAGCAATTTTAAACGCTTAATCTCGTTACGTCTTATATCAAAAGACATAGCAATTAAGTTATCAAGCATTGCTGATTGTTCTCTTACTGATTGCCAGTATTTAGAAGCTTGTGTAGGGAAGTTACCATCGTTTAATACAGATACTCGCATTTCCGTTTCGGTACGGAAAATCTGCCTCTTAACCCATGTATCTTGCAAGTCTGCTTTTAGAGCTAATACAGCTTTAGCATCTTCTTCTTTTAATACATTAAGAACCGGGAATAATCTCTCTTCGTTAATCGGAGAGGTTAACTCATTTTTTTCTTCTGACATAACAGATTTTTGTTTTATATTAATAAATATACGTAACCTATTTCACACTTCCAACTTTTTCTATAAAGTTATGTATTCCGGAGCTGGTTGATCTGATGTTTCATCCCAAGCTGCTTTAGCTGCATCAATAATAGCGTTAGCTACTGCTTGTGCTTCTTCTTGAGTTACTTGAGTAGCACCTACTCTTAATGCCCAAGCTGTGTTTTCTGTTACCCAAATGTTTCCAATTGGATTAGATACGTGTGCTGCTTCGTTTTCTTCATGTGTTACAAATCCTGCTATTCCAGAATTTTCAATTTGATAATAATTCATGTTTGTTTTGTTTTAATCGTTAATCAATAAATATGAAATATGTTTTTCCACCTATTGTTACTGTATAGAATCCAACATACATTGATGCACTACTTCCTGATGGATAAGTAGGTGATGATGTCGTATTTGTTCCTACTAAGAATTCACCTGCTACACTCATGTTATATGAGTTAGAAGTGCTATATGCTTCTGTACAAGCGAGTGTTGCTGGTGTTGCAAGTCCTCCAAATGCTAATGCTGCTGTTTGAGTACCTGCTCCTGCTAATCGATATCTTGCTGTAGATAATGCACCGCCTGCAGTCCAAGAAGTTCCGTTATATGCTTGTGTACAAGTTACTGCAGGTGAGCAACCGCCAAATGCTAATGCTGCGGTAGAAGTACCAGCTCCTGCAAGGAGGTATGTCCTATTAATCATTGCACCACCTGCTGTCCAAGATGTTCCGTTATATGCTTCTGTACAAGTCAGGACTGTCGGAGTATATCCGCCAAATCCTAAAGCAGCATTTTGAGTACCTGCTCCTGCTAAACCTCCTCTAGCACAAATCATAGCACCACCTGCAGTCCAAGAAGTTCCGTTATAGGCTTCAGTACAAGTTAAGACTGCTACAGGACCATTACAACCACCAAATCCTAAAGCAGCGTTTTGTGTTCCTGCTCCTGCTAAAGTAGCTCTAGCACAAATCATAGCACCACCTGCTGACCAAGATGTTCCGTTATATGCTTCTGTACAAGTTACTATTGTTGGAGTACATCCACCAAATGCTAATGCTGCTGTTTGAGTACCTGCTCCTGCTAAATTTATTCTAGCCGTAATCATTGCACCACCTGCAGTCCAAGAAGTTCCGTTATATGCCTCCGTACAAGATATTGGTGCTGGGTTATTTCCTGCAAATCCTAATGCTGCGTTTTGAGTACCGGCTGCTGCTAAAAAACCTCTAGCAGTAGTCATTGCTGTTTGAGTTGACCAAGCACAAGCTCCCGTTGATCCTGCTACTAAAGATGAAGTAAATCCTGTTGTAGGAGTAAATGGATCTGTACAAGATCCTTCATGTGCAATAGCTCTAAAGAATAAACTCGATGTTGATGCGTTTGTTAAAGATAAACTCATTGAAGGCGGGCTTAGTGTAGTACTAGCTGATCCTGAAGCTGAACTTGATATTAAAGACGTTATATCATATCCTGTATAAGCCCATCCTGTAGCTGTTTTATTAATAATAGATCCTGATAAAGTAACTGTCATAGCAGTATTGGCGGCTTGAGATCCAGTTAATACAGTATAGAACATTGCTACTGTAGCGCCTGAACTATTACCTCCATAACCTCCTACAAAGCTACCTGATGTTTCTGTGTATTCACCTATCTTAGTCCAAGTAGAACCTAAATATGATCCTGATATACTACCATCTGTGTTTAATAAAGCTATTCTATTTGAAGATGAGATTGGAATAAGAACTGATGAGCTTTGATATTGTGTAAATCCACCTCCTGCTAGGATTGGACCTCCTACTTGAAGCGTCGGTCTAGTGATTAAGTAATCATTTACTAATGTTGAACCACTAAATCCTATTGTTCCAATATTGTATGATGTATCTAATGTACCTGATATATTCATTCTAACACTACCTGAGTATGTTGATCCTGAGTATACTGTAAATGTACCTCCTATTATGATTTGTGGTGTATTAAATGCTTCAGTACAAGAAGAAACTGCAACTGCAGGAGTAATACCTCCAAATGCTAAAGCTGCTGT
>Ga0114962_10003908_pt1 | contig 11978 bp, 11 predicted proteins | sample C_130820_MF_Meta_FD_87017 | JGI IMG/M metagenome (GOLD analysis project Ga0114962, IMG submission 87017) | Freshwater microbial communities from Lake Croche, Canada to study carbon cycling - C_130820_MF_MetaG | ecosystem: Environmental > Aquatic > Freshwater > Lake | place: Lake Croche, Canada... | reverse complement strand
TTTATATGGCGATGGCAGTGTTAAAGCACTGGAAACCAAAGGCATATTAGAAGAAATTCAGGTAGAAATAAGTCGCTTTGGCTGGGAAAATGAAAACTATTCAGATGTTGACACCCGAATAGTGCTTTCTGAAAGTCAAGCTAAGGCTAATGAAGAAATTTTAACGGCTTTCCACCAAACCGATACCGTATTACTACACGGCGTAACAGGTTCTGGCAAAACTGAAATTTATCTTGGGCTCATTCATAAAGCTTTAGAAGTGGGTACCCAAGTCCTGTTAATCCTCCCAGAAATTGCGCTTACTACCCAATTAATTGTAAGGATAAGAAGAGTACTAGGCAAACAAGTGGCTCTTTACCACAGCAGAATGAACGATGCCGAAAGGGCTGAACTTTACTTAGATATTCTGAATGGGAAAATTCAATTTGTAGTTGGTGTGCGTTCGGCTCTATTTCTGCCATTTCAAAACCTAAGTTTAATTGTGGTGGATGAGGAACACGAACCCAGCTACAAACAAGCCGATCCTGCCCCTCGCTACCATGGCAGAGATGTGGCTTTAGTTTTGGCTAAGTTGCACGGGGCTAAAGTACTATTAGGGAGTGCTACCCCATCGTTTGAAGCCTATTACCAAACTAAAATTGGGAAATGGGCCTTGGTGAACCTAACCGAACGCTTCGGAAATGCTACAATGCCTGAAGTAGAGGTTATTGATATTAAGCCATTTAAAGCCAAAAAAGAAATGAAGGGAAGTTTCTCTCCCCCATTTCTAGAAATACTTGCTGAGACCAAACAAAGGGGTTTACAAAGCATCATATTTCAAAACCGAAGAGGTTATTCGCCTTATGTAACCTGCAATATTTGTGGCGATATCCCTAAGTGCATAAACTGCGACGTTAGTCTTACCCAACACTTAAAGCAAAATATTTTGCGTTGCCATTATTGTGGCTATTCAGAAATGGCACCAAAAGTTTGCAAAGTATGTGGTTCCACTGAAATAAACTCGATAGGCTTTGGTACCGAACGCATTGAAGATGAACTAAACTTGCTATTGCCAGAATTAAAGTTGGAAAGGATGGATTTAGATACCACCCGAAACAAAGGCGACCTTGAATCTATCATTGAAAACATTGAAAGCGGCGAAACCGATGTACTTATTGGTACACAAATGGTTACCAAGGGTTTCGATTTTGCCAAAGTAATTACTGTTGGTATTTTTGATATCGACAGAATGATTCACATTCCAGACTTTAGAGCGGCAGAACGCTGTTTTCAGCTTGTAACACAAGTAGCAGGTAGGGCTGGAAGAAGGAACCTCCAAGGAAAATTGCTTATTCAAACCAGTAACCCCAACCAACCTATTCTCAGTTTCATAAAAACAGCCCAATTCCAAGAATTTTTTGAATTAGAATTAGCTGAAAGAGAGCGATTTCATTACCCACCATTTACAAGAATTATTGAGCTTTCTGTAAGGCACGAAGAGTTAATGGTTTCCAATAAAGCAGCTAAGCAACTGGCCAATATTCTCAAGCAAAATATTGGAAATGAGCGAGTTTTAGGACCAGAAGCGCCTGCAGTTTCCAGAATTAGAAATAAATACCATTTTCAAATATTATTGAAATTGGAACCAGGAATATTGAATTTTGCTAAAATAAAGCAATTTATTAGGCAAAACATACAGCAATTAATAGCTGAAAATCAGTACAAAAAACTTCAAATTGTGGTAAATGTAGACCCACAATAAGTTTACTGTTACCTTTGTTTAGTAAAACCAAAACAATTCTACAGTAAACACCCGAAATATGAATATTAGATTGGTATTCCTTTTACTAGGACTAATCGCTTTTAGCGGTTGCGGCGAAAGTGAAGAATGTAAAAAATTAGCACTTGAGGCCACAGAATTAAAAGAGGTAGCAACAGCAAAAACCAAGGAATTAGAAATAATTACTAATTCACTCAATGAGGTTGAAGCAAATTTGGCAAGCATTCAACTGGCTGAACAGCAAATTGATTCTTTAAATGCGGCTGCTAATGGTAAACCAAATGCTAACCAGAAAGAGCGGATCGATAATCGTATCACCGCAATAAAAAACTACTTGGAAAACAATCGCTTAGCCATTGAACGATTGGAAGCGCAATTGCGTAAAGCTCAGAACCAAGATAAGGTAAAAGGATTGCAAAATATGGTTGCGCGTATGCGTGAGCAAATGGAAGAAAAGGAATCTGAAATTTCAGGGCTTCGTACAGCTGTCGATAGCTTAAGATCTAGAGTATCTGACCTTGATAGTTCTTTGAACTTTACAGCAAATGAACTTTCTAAAAACGAAAAACTACTTTCAGATAGGGAAAAGGACATTGCCGCTAAAGAAGCTATGCTCAATACGGCATATATCTATGTTGGCGACAAAAAAGACTTAGAAACCAACGGCATTATTAAGCGTGAAGGTGGTGTATTTGGTTTAGGCAAAAAGAGCAGCCTAAACGATAAATTGGAGACTGCCAAGTTTAAGAAAATAAGCGTTAAGGAAATTACTGAACTTGATTTGGGTAACGTTAAAAAGACGGAATTCCTTACCAAGCACCCTACCGATAGCTACACCTTATTAATGGTGGAAAAGAAAGTAGTACTCCGTATAACTAATGTAGATAAGTTCTGGTCGCTCAGTAAATACTTGGTTATAGAAATACAATAGGTTATTAAAATTAACCGTTGGCAAAAGACCCGTGAAAGCGGGTCTTTTGCTTTTGAAATAATACCCGAATAAAAGCAAGAGATTAATTTCCTACTTTTGCACCCATTCTATAACACCGATTGGCTACTTCTATGCCTGTACATCTTATTTCTGGGGCTTGTGGCTTCGTTGGTCGTAATATGACCAAGCGTTTATTACAAACTACCAATGCATATTTGGTAATCGTGGACGACCTTTCTGTTGGTACCCACCCTTCTACTTGGCTGCCAAATTATACGGCTGTAGAAAAGGACGGTTACAGCATTATCAATGATAGGGTATTTTATTTTCAGCAAGATTTCCGCACATTTTTAAGAGAAGTTTCTGAAACCGAAAACTGGCTTACCCAAACTTTAGGACTTGAAAACCAAAAGTTTGACGATGTTTTCCATTTCGCTGCTATCGTAGGTGGAAGGGCTAAAATTGATGGCGACCCAATGATGGTGGCATTAGACTTAGCCATAGATGCAGAGTTTTTCTATTGGATTTGTAGGCACAAGCCAGCTAGGGTTATGTACCCAAGCTCTTCAGCTGCTTATCCTGTATCTAAGCAAACAGTTACCGATGCTATTGCTTTGAGCGAAACCGATATTGATTTCAACAATATGGGCCAGCCAGATATGACTTACGGATGGAGCAAATTAACTGGCGAATATTTAGCGAAAATTGCCGCCCAATACTACGGCATTAGCATTTCGTGTGTGAGGCCATTTAGCGGATATGGTGAAGACCAAGACCTATCGTACCCTATACCTGCCATAGCAGCACGTGCTGCTAAAAAGGAAGACCCGTTCGAAGTTTGGGGAACAGGCAAGCAAGGACGCGATTTCGTTCATATCGACGATTGCCTAGATTGCATTCTAATGGCCATGGATAATATTACCGATGGCACAGCTATAAATATTGGCAGTGGTAGGCTTTCTTCTTTCCTAGAAATAATAGAATTGTTTACCGAATTCGCAGGTTACGAACCCACAATTAAGCCACTGACCGATAAGCCAGTAGGTGTTCACAGCCGTTATTCAAATATGGATTTTGTGAACAATTCCTTTGGCTGGTACCCTAAAATTAGCTTAAGAGAAGGTATGCAACGGGTTTACAATGCCTCAGTTGAACGATTAAAGTAATACATTTTGAATAAACACCAGGCTTAGTTTGGTGTTAAAGATTAGAGTTCCTTATACCTATTAGCAGTAATGGCCACCAATACTACCCATCTTACCATAAATAAAGTAGTCGCTGAAACAGCAGATACCATTAGTATCCATTTTCAGCAGCCTTGGCACAAAATGATTGACTACAAACCTGGTCAATTTCTAACGCTAATAGCCAATATAGAAGGCAAACAGGTACGTAGGGCTTATTCCCTTTGCTCATCGCCTCATGCCGATGCATTTCCTGCAGTTGCAGTAAAACGCATCCCTGGTGGTTTAATGAGTAATTATTTAGCAGAATGGGCTAAGCAAGGCGAAGGGATTGAAATTCTGGAGCCGATGGGCAATTTCTATTATGAACCTGCCCCAGAAAAAAGAAGGCATATCGTTTTATTTGCTGCCGGCAGCGGGATTACTCCCATGTTCAGCATCATAAAATCGGTACTGAAAATGGAACCAAAGTCTGATATTACTTTGGTTTATGGCAATAGGAATATAGATTCTATTATTTTCTTAAATGAGCTTACTAAGCTGCAAGAAGAAAATAGTAGTAAGTTCCGAATAGTTCACAGCCTTACTTCCCCACCCGACCAATGGTATGGTGCTACAGGCAGGATTTCGGAAGAAATGCTGGGCGAAATCTTAGACCAAACAGAACCAGCTATCCCAGTAGAAGATAGTTTGTATTATATGTGCGGCCCTCATGGAATGATGGAGGCGGTTCAAAAAGTGCTCATTAGCAAAGGAGTAGCTGCCAATAAAGTATTTCACGAAAGCTTCTTCTCGGCAGTAAATGAAGAAGATAAGGAAGCAGCTATTGTAGAACAAGGCATTATTGAGCGTACTGTAAAAGTAATCTACGATAACGAGGAGTTCTCCTTTAAAGTCCCCGCCCACAGCACTATCTTAGAAGCTGCCCAAGACCAAGACGTAGACTTGCCTTATTCTTGCCAAAGTGGCTTATGTACTGCTTGCCGTGGCAAATGCCTAAGCGGTAAAGTACATATGGACGAAACCGAAGGCCTAAGCCAAAACGAATTGGACAATGGCTACATCCTTACTTGTGTTGGCCACCCACTTACAGCCGACGTGGTTATTGAAATAGGATAATGAAAAACACAAACCAAGCAGAAATTGCCATTATAATGGGCAGCAAATCGGATTTGCCTATAATGCAAGCCGCTGCCGATTTTCTAACTTCAATTGGGGTTGAATACAACCTTACCATTGTAAGCGCGCATAGAACACCTATGCTAATGGTAGATTTTGCTACTAGCGCTCGTTCTAATGGGTATAAGGTTATTTTAGCGGGCGCTGGCGGTGCAGCTCATTTGCCTGGAATGGTGGCTTCATTAACTACATTGCCAGTAATAGGAGTCCCTATTAAATCTAGCAATTCTATTGATGGATGGGATAGCGTGTTAAGTATTCTTCAAATGCCTGGAGGCGTTCCCGTAGCTACTGTTGCATTGAATGGTGCCTTAAATGCAGGAATTTTAGCCGCTCAAATTTTAGGCACTTCGAATCCTGAAATTGCCCAAAAGCTAGAAGTTTATAAGACTGACCTTCGTTTAAAGGTAGAAGAAAGTATTAAAACCCTTTAACCTTATGGCTTGCTAAAGCTTACTTCTACAGGGAATTCTTTGCTATTGGCTTCTAAGGCTAAAAATGCCTTTCTGGAAATCTTAACAATAACCTTGCTGTTTTCTCCAGTTTCTGGCAGTTTGCCAATTACCCGTACGTAAACAGAAAACCCATTTACCTCATTTTTTATCTTAAGTATAGTTCCTACTGGCGCAGTTTTATGTAATGCCAAATGGAGCTTACTATTTTTTTGGTCGTCAATTACTTCTGCAATTCCTTTTTCAGTAATGCGTTCAAAGCCACTTTCGCCGAGGTCTATTTTATCGTTTTCGCCTTCTTTTTTTATAGGTGCAATAACTTCCTCGCCTCCTTTTTCTACACCAAAAGCCGCTTTTGTTTTTGGTGCCGTTAATTTCAAAACCTGCCCTTCAGTTAGGGTGCCATCTGTAAGGTTGTTAATCGATTTTAATTCGGCTGGCGGTATGTTATACTGTTTAGCGATTCCATATAGCGTTTCGCCTGCCTTTACTTTATGTGTTTCCGATGTAGTTCTAGGTTGGGAATTTTTTTTCTTGGCTTCAGTTGCAGGCGCTTTTATTTCGCCAGAAACAGCTTTTGAATCTGAAGTAGTCGTTTTAAGTTTGGTTACAGGAACTTTTATTTCCATTCCAACTTTAAGTTCCTTAACCTCTTTATTGGCAGCTTGCAGGTCAGCAACTGAGCACTTGTATTTTTTTGCAATGCTATAAAAGGTTTCTTTTGGCTCCACTTTGTGTAATACATAATCCTTACCGTCCTGGTATTCAATAGGTAATACATTAGCAGGTTTGGCAATCGAACTTTCTCCAGTCCAAATAAATAAAGCAAGTAAAGCAATGAGTAGTCTGTTATTCATAATTAGTAAATTGGCTTCCTGAAATCAGAATTAACAAATATAAAGCCAGAAAGGGTTAGGCTTTGCAGGCATTGTTTAATTTTGAACTCATAAGTAGGGTCAATTATTGTATTATTCAAAATAGATGTCTGTTTCAGAAGAACTTAGAAGTAAATACCAATTGGTAGTAGGGCTAGAAGTACACGCCCAGTTATTGACGAATAGCAAAGCGTACAGCAGCGATGCCAATGAATATGGCGATTTGCCAAACACACACATCAATATAGTTACACTCGCACACCCAGGTGCTTTGCCTGTTCATAATAGTAAGGTGGTGGAATATGCTGTGAAAATGGGCTTAGCTACCAATTGCAGCATTACAGAATACAACTACTTTGATAGAAAAAACTATTTCTATCCCGATTTGCCTAAAGGCTACCAAATAACGCAAGATAAAACTCCAATTTGTAAGCAGGGATTCCTAGATGTAAAGCTAAAAGATGGTACCGTGAAGCATATAGGAATAACCCGCATCCACATGGAAGAAGATGCAGGTAAAAGCATACACATAGCTGGAGAGGAAGAATCGTTAATTGACTTGAACCGTGCAGGTGTTCCTTTGGTGGAAATTGTAAGCGAGCCAGATATCCGCACCACGGACGAAGCTTATGCCTACCTCACTGAAATTAAGCGATTGGTTAAATACCTCGATATTTGCGATGGTAATATGGAAGAAGGTTCGTTAAGGTGCGATGCTAACGTTTCCATTATGCTGAAAGGCGCTACCGAATTCGGAAATAGGGTTGAAGTAAAAAATATGAATAGCTTTAGAAACGTGGTAAGAGCCATTGATTTTGAAGTAGATAGACAAATTGAGCTTCTTGAAAAAGGAGAAAAAGTAGCAGGCGAAACCCGTATGTTCGATGCTTCCACTGGCGAAACCTATAGCCTAAGATCAAAGGAAAGTTTGAATGACTACCGCTATTTTCCTGAGCCAGATTTGCAACCTTTTGTCGTTACAGATAGTTGGTTATCTGAGGTTAAAAGTGCCATGCCTCCTTTACCACAAGCTTTGTTTCAAAAGTTCACTATGGAATACCAACTTCCAGAATATGACGCCAACGTTTTGGTAGATAATAAAGAAACAGCTTTGTTCTTTGAGGCTATTGCCCAGCATAGTGAAAACTATAAAGCCATTTCTAACTGGATTATTGGCCCCGTAAAAGGCTATTTGAATGAACTTACGCTTTCTTTAGACCAGTTTCCTATTGGTCATGAGCGTTTGGCAGCCCTGGCCGATTTTGTGGAAAGTGGTAAAGTAAGCTTTGCTGCTGCTACCCAAAAGATATTTCCTATTATGCTTACGGATGCCAATGCCAAGCCTGAAGAAATAGCCATTCAATTGGATATTATTCAAGACAGTACCGAAGAATCTATCCACCCAATAATAGAAGAAGTCTTAGCCAAGTTTGCCGATAAAGTAGTCCAATACAAAAACGGCAAAACAGGGGTTCTTGGTTTGTTCGTAGGTGAGGTTATGAAGGTAACCAAAGGCAAAGCCGATCCTAAAGTGGTCAATAAATTAGTACTTGAATTCTTAAACAAACAATAGTTAAACGCATGAAAGTTACCTTTTTAGGTCATTCTAGTTTCTTATGGGAAACAGCCAATTTCAAATTGGTATTCGATCCATTTATTACAGCTAACCCAGCTGCCCAAAGTATAGATGCTTCACAATTAGAAGCAGACTTTATTTTGCTTTCTCACGCCCACTTTGATCACGTTGCCGATGTAGAGTTGTTGCTTGAAAAAAATCCGGACGCCACTATTATAGCTAATGCAGAAATTGCTGGCTACTATGCAGCTAAAGGAGTAAAAAATACCCACGGTATGAATAGCGGCGGAAAGTTTGCCTTCCCATTCGGTGAAGTTCGCTTAGTGCAAGCCATACATAGCAGCACTTTCCCAGATGGTAGTGGTGGTGGTCACCCAAATGGTTTCATTATTACCATTGATGGTAAAACCATTTACTATTCTGGCGATACAGCCCTTTTCGGCGATATGAAGCTATATGGTGAAAGATATAAGCCTGAAATAGGTTTCCTATGCATGGGCGATAACTATACAATGGGCATTGATGATGCTTCTTTGGCAGCCCATTTCTTAGGAACCAAAAAAGTAATAGGTATGCATTTCGATACAATGCCACTTATCGCTATTAATCACCAAGAAACACAAGCCTTGTTTACAGCCCAAGGTGTAGAACTTATTTTGCCAGTAATTGGCGAAAGTTTCGACTTATAGTTGGCTATCAGTACCTATAGAAGGCCTGCTTTCTGGTTATTGATACCCGAAGGCAGGCTTTTCTTATTTTAACTTTTTATTGCCCTGCTTTTCGCTAAATTTGCTTTTCGCTAAAGGGTTCAACTCCCCTTTTTTAAGAAATTGATATGGGTAAGATAATTGCAGTTGCCAACCAAAAAGGTGGCGTGGGCAAAACCACAACAGCCATCAACTTGGCTGCTTCGTTGGCTGCTTTTGAATATAAAACCTTGGTAGTAGATGCCGATTCTCAAGCCAATAGTACCAGCGGCTTGGGCATTGATACCAACCAAGTAGAATACAGCATTTACGATAGTATGGTAAACGGGGTAAGTTCTAAAGAGCTTATACTGCATACCGAAGTTAATTATTTAGACTTGTTACCTTCCCACATTAATTTAGTTGGTGCAGAAGTAGAAATGATAAACCTACCTGAAAGGGAGGTTAAAATGAAGCAGGTATTGGCCGAACTAAAAAACGATTACCAATTTATAATTATAGATTGTTCACCGTCTTTAGGGCTAATAACTGTTAATGCCCTTACCGCTGCCGATAGTGTTATTGTTCCGGTACAGTGTGAGTACTTCGCTTTGGAAGGATTAGGGAAACTTTTGAATACCATAAAAATTATTCAAAAGCGCTTAAATACTAATCTTACAATAGAAGGTATTTTGCTAACTATGTACGATGGACGTCTTCGTTTAAGCAACCAAGTGGTAGATGAAGTAAAAAACCACTTTCACCAACTGGTTTTCCAAACGCTTATTCCAAGGAACGTAAAGCTTAGTGAATCGCCAAGTTTTGGTATGCCAGCTATTGCTCACGATGCAGAAGGCAAGGGTACATTAAGTTATTTGAACCTTGCTAAAGAAATATTATTTAAGAATGGCCTTACAGAAACTATGTTTCAATAGTTTGGGCTGTTTTTCTAAGGCTATTAATCTATAAAGAATTTGAATAATCCTGTAGTAAAGAAAAAAGGAGGTTTGGGCAAAGGGCTTGGTGCACTATTGGGCAGCGAAGTTAACTATGCAACTGGGGAGGCTATAGATACACCTTCGCAGGTAAATCATATTGCTGAAATACCTTTAAGTTATATTCAAACTAACCCCTTTCAGCCTAGGGAACACTTCGATGAAGAGGCCTTAAAAGAACTGGCCGATTCCATTAAAGTGCACGGCATTATTCAGCCTATAACTTTACGCCGCCTTTCTGAAAAGGAATACCAGTTAATTAGTGGCGAACGCAGATTTCAAGCTAGCAAGCTTGCAGGTTTGGAAGCGGTACCAGCTTATATCCGTTTGGCAAACGACCAGCAAATGCTGGAAATGGCCCTAATAGAAAACATTCAGCGCGAAAACTTAAACGCCATAGAAATTGCTCTCAGCTACCAGCGCATGCTGTCTGAACTTGATATGAAGCAAGAAGAACTAGGCGAAAGAGTTGGCAAAAAACGCGCTACAGTAAATAACTACTTGCGTTTGCTGCGCCTCCCACCTGAAATTCAAGTGGCAGTTCGCGATGGCAAACTAAGTATGGGACACGCCCGGGCTTTAATTAGCATTGACAATATTGCCGACCAGCTTTATATCTATAAGCAAGTCCTATTGGCAGACCTATCTGTTCGTGCCACAGAAGATTTGGTTAGAAAGGCAATGCAGGCAAAAGGTGGAAATACTACCGTTGAAAAAGCGGTAACCTCCAATCCTGAAATTGTTCAGGTACAGAACAAACTTTCTCAGCAATTTGGAACGAAAATTCAGGTTAAGAATGGTGAAGGTTATAAAGGAGAAATCCGTATCCCTTACCAAAACTTAGACGACCTGAACCGTATTTTGGATATCCTTCAAAAGTAATGCCTTCGTATAGTAAAATTGGGCTTTCCCTAGTATTATTGTTAGTAATACAGCTTGGACTTTTTGCCCAAGTGCCTGCAGATTCGGCTAAAAGGAATTTACCAATTATAGTTGTAAAGAAAGACAGTTCAGTTTCAGACTTATTTCTTAAAAGCACTGAGACTACTTTTAAACCATCGCCTAGAAAAGCATTGATGCTTGGTCTTATTTTTCCAGGTGGTGGCCAAATCTATAATCGGAAGTGGTGGAAGCTGCCAATTGTGTATGGAGGTTTTGCAACCCTCGGCTATTTTGTAGTGAATAACAATAGGAACTACAAAATTTACCGCGACGCGTATATAGAGCGTTACAAAGGCGATATGACAGATAAAAGCTTGTATAACAAGTATAAAAATATTGGAACCCTGAAGGTAATTAGAGATTATTGGCGCCGGAACAGAGACTTTTCAATAATCCTATCTGCTTTATGTTACGGTGTCACCCTACTAGATGCAACGGTAGATGCTCACCTGTATCACTTTAACGTAACGGACGACTTAGAAGGAACTGTAAAACCTTCCTTGGGTTATACTTCCTTTGGAGATGGCAGTTCAAACAACATTACTCCAGGTCTAAGCCTTACTTTTACTTTAAAGTAGGTTATTTTTTTACATCTGCGGCTTCTACTTCGGTTAAAACGGCCTTAGGAACACGCTTAATATTCTCGTTCGGTAAGTCACTTTCTATAAGCCCATCTCGTAGCCTAATGATACGATGTGCATATTGTGCAATATCGTCTTCGTGGGTAACCATAATAATGGTATTGCCTTTGGAATGGAGCTGGTCGAACAAATCCATAATCTCGTAACTAGTTTTAGAGTCTAAGTTACCAGTTGGTTCATCGGCCAAAAGAATACTAGGGTCGTTTACCAATGCCCTAGCAATGGCTACCCTTTGGCGTTGCCCGCCGCTTAGTTCGTTTGGCTTATGCCCTGCCCTATTACCTAAGCCTACATCGGTTAAGGCCTTAAGTGCCATTTCTCTCCTTACACTTTGTTTGAAGCCCGCATAAACCAAGGGTAAGGCCACATTGTCCAAAGATGTAGACCTAGGCAAAAGATTAAAAGTTTGAAAAACGAAGCCTATTTCTTTGTTTCGGATTTCGGCAAGTTCGTTATCGTCCATATTGCTTACATCCTTGCCATTCAAAATGTAAGTTCCTCCAGAAGGGGTATCTAAAGCACCAATAATATTCATCAGGGTACTTTTACCTGAGCCTGAAGGACCCATAAAAGCTACATATTCCCCTTTATTGATATTGAAGGTTACTGATTTTAAGGCTTGAACCACCTCCTCACCCATTACATAACGGCGTGAAATATTTTCAGTCTGGATTATTGGACCTGCCATAAAGTTAATTTTTCAGCTTAAAGTTAGTTTTTCCTTCACTTTCAAAAATACTGGCTTATTCAATTAGCCA
>Ga0114962_10003907_pt1 | contig 11978 bp, 9 predicted proteins | sample C_130820_MF_Meta_FD_87017 | JGI IMG/M metagenome (GOLD analysis project Ga0114962, IMG submission 87017) | Freshwater microbial communities from Lake Croche, Canada to study carbon cycling - C_130820_MF_MetaG | ecosystem: Environmental > Aquatic > Freshwater > Lake | place: Lake Croche, Canada... | reverse complement strand
TCACCCAAACCATAGCTCGACGTAATGAACACTACATCTTCAAAACCAGACTCGGTATCGATAGTGAACATCACACCCGCAGCCCCCAAATCCGAACGAACCATACGTTGAACGCCGGCAGACAAAGCCACTTCAGCGTGGGCAAACCCTTTGTGCACCCGGTAACTGATGGCGCGATCGTTGTACAAGGAGGCAAATACCTCTTTCATTTTGTGCAACACATCCTCAATGCCGACCACATTCAAGAAGGTTTCCTGTTGACCGGCAAAGGAAGCATCCGGCAGATCCTCGGCTGTAGCCGAAGAGCGAACAGCAAACGAAGCGGTCGGATTGTCAGCAGATAAGAGAATGAACTGTCGACGAATGTCTTGTTCCAGAGCAACTGGAAATGGTTGTGCCTCCACCATCGTTCGGATTTGCGCACCAACGCGAGCCAAACTACGAACGTCATCGGTGTCCAGCGCATCCAGCAAAGTATTGATACGATCATTGAGGCCCTCGAAACTCAAGAATTGGCGAAAAGCGTGGGCCGTGGTGGCAAAACCCGTGGGGACACGAACGCCTGAAGGCAGTTGAGAAATCATCTCGCCCAAGCTGGCATTCTTACCGCCAACAGATTCAACATCCGTCATCCGCAATTCCTCGAAGGGCACAACAAGTGCCTCTTTAGCAAAAAGAGTGGTCATAAAAAGCTCCAAAGTTAAAAACCGGCGTCGCTCCAGAGTCGTCAAGGGCTGTTTTGTTGTATTTAAAGCGCCCCATCCGACCATGCCCAGAGATAATGAAAGCTATTTTAGGTGGGCCAACCCGCAATGCGCCCTTATTCATCCTTTAAATCAACCAGCCATGCCAAACCGCACAGTTTTTTTCATCTCCGACGGCACAGGGATTACAGCCGAGACCTTTGGCAACGCCATCTTGGCGCAGTTTGAAATGAAAACAAGGCATATTCGCCTGCCCTTTTTGGATACCGTCGACAAGGCGCACCAAGCGGTTCGTCAAATCAACCACACAGCCGATGTCGAAGGCACTAAACCCATTGTGTTCACAACACTGGTGAACATGGAAGTACTCAAAGTCATTCAAGAGGGCTGTAAAGGCATGTTGCTGGACATGTTTGGTACCTTTGTACAGCCCCTCGAAAAAGAGTTGGGCATCAAATCCCACCACCGTGTAGGCCGGTTTTCCGATGTGAGCAAAAGCAAGGAGTACCACGACCGAATCGAAGCGATCAACTATTCACTCGCCCACGACGACGGTCAGTCAAACCGCAACCTGGATACGGCCGATGTGATCTTGGTAGGCGTCAGTCGCAGCGGAAAAACACCCACCAGCCTGTATCTGGCGATGCAGCATGGTCTGAAGGCAGCCAACTACCCCTTGATTCCAGAAGACTTTGAACGCAAGCAGTTGCCCCCAGCACTGCTGCCGCATTGCAAGAAAATTTTTGGTCTCTCGATTCACCCCGAGCGACTTTCGGAAATTCGGACCGAACGACGACCGAACTCCAAGTACGCGAGCTTGATAAATTGCAGAATGGAGGTGTCCGAAGCCGAAACCATGATGCGACGCTCGGGAATCAGATGGCTGTCAACAACGACAAAATCAATTGAAGAAATTGCCACGACCATCTTGCAGGAGATCAGGCCAGAGAGCCTGATTTATTGAATCTTGATCAAACCGACAAGGTATCCGCGATCCGTTGAGCAAAGATTTGTGCCTGCAAAGCAGTGCGCGCCTCGACCATAACCCGAACCAAAGGCTCAGTTCCGCTGGCGCGAATCAGAAGCCGTCCATCATGACCCAGCTCAGTCTCTACGGCTTGGGTTTCGGATTTCAACAAAGCGTTTGAAGACCAATCTTGCCCTGGCTTCAAGCGTACATTGATGAGAGTTTGCGGAAAAAGCGTCACACCATCCAACAATTGGGCCATTGTTTTATCGTTGGCTACGCAGGCTTGTAGTACCTGGAGCGCGCTGATTAAACCATCACCCGTGGTGTGTTTGTCTAAGGCCAACAAATGGCCCGATCCTTCACCGCCCAAAAGCCAACCCTTTTCCGTCAAGACCTCCAATACATAACGGTCCCCGACTTTGGCACGTACAAACTCAACCCCTTTGCGCTGAAACGCCAACTCAACCGCCAGGTTGGTCATCAAGGTGCCCACAACGCCAGGGACGACCTCGTCTCTAGACAATCGATCGGCCACGATCAAATACAGCAGTTCGTCACCGTTGTACAAACGCCCGCTACCGTCGACAAGCAACAGGCGATCCGCATCGCCATCCAATGCAACACCAAAATCGGCACGGTGCTTTGAAACCGCTTGGATCAAAGCCTCGGGGTGCGTTGCCCCCACATCTTTGTTGATGTTCAGACCATCCGGCGCACAACCCATAGCAATTACATCTGCACCCAGTTCATGAAAGACCTTGGGAGCGATTTGGTAAGCGGCTCCATGCGCTGCATCCACCACAATCTTCAAGCCTTTGAGGGTCAGGTCATTCGAAAAAGTGCTTTTGCAAAACTCAATGTACCGACCTGCAGCATCGTCGAGCCGACGGGTTTTCCCAAGCGAAGCAGAAGGCGCCCAAACAGGCAATTGACCCAAAGCCGCTTCCACTTGCAGCTCCCATTCGTCACTGAGTTTGGTGCCTTGGGCGCTAAAAAACTTGATGCCGTTGTCATCAAAGGGGTTGTGGCTGGCGCTGATCACCACACCCAAAGATGCGCGCTGAGCGCGGGTCAAATAAGCCACAGCAGGCGTCGGCACAGGCCCTAACAAGACCACGTCAACGCCTGCGGAATTGAAACCCGACTCCAGCGCACTTTCGAGCATGTAACCCGAAATTCGCGTGTCTTTGCCAATCAGGACAGTAGGGTGCGCCTCTGTGGATTTGAGTACACGGCCAACAGCATGGGCCAAGCGCAAAACGAAATCTGGGGTAATGGGACTTTGACCAACAGTGCCGCGGATACCATCGGTGCCAAAATATTGACGGGTCATGCTGCTTTCCTGCTCTTATTATTAGAGGTGTATTTTAAGCCCTGCCAGACATTCAAACAGATGCCGCCTTGACCGCCTGCCAAACAGAGATGGCCTGTGCAGTCTCTTTGACATCATGCACTCTCACCACTTGTGCCCCTCGGTCTACCGCCAACACGGCCGCAGACACGCTGGCGACCATGCGTTCATGGAGTTCTGCAGAATGCCCTGCAGCATCGATTACATGCCCCAAAGCCGATTTACGGGACCAACCCGCTAACAAGGGATAACCCAAAGTCAAAACCTCTGATTGTCTTGCCAGTAAACTGAAATTCTGAGGCACTGTTTTCCCAAACCCGATACCGGGGTCCAGGATCACCCGACTGGGCGAAACCCCCAAGTCAGTCAATGCCGAACAACGCGCCCGCAAAAATGCAATCACGTCGGGCAGGATGTCCCCTGCCATTGGCTGAACTTGCATGGTCTGCGGATCGCGATGCATGTGCATCAGGCAGATACCGCAATGGGGATGAGATGCGACAAGTTCCAGAGTTCCTGGCTGGCGCAGAGCCCAGATGTCATTGATGATATCTGCCCCCAAATCAAGGGCGGTTTGCATGACGCCGCGTTTGTATGTATCGATGGAAACTGGCACACCGAGCTTGAGTAACTCCCGCAAGACAGGAACCACGCGTGTCAACTCTTGTTCCAGGGGTATGACGGGCGCTCCAGGCCGGGTTGATTCGCCCCCGACATCCAGGATATGGGCGCCGTCCTTGAGCATCTGCTCTGCAAGTGACATCGCTGATCGCACACTGTTATGAAGCCCTCCATCAAAAAAGGAATCGGGCGTCATATTCAAAATGCCCATGACTTTAGGCGATGAAAGGTCTATGGAAAAACGTGTGGTTTGCCACAACATGGAATGTTCAAGCCTGGCCAAAAAATAGAAAAAGGGGCCGAAGCCCCCTAGAAATCAAGCCGCAGTAGGGGCTGGATCGGGTTGGACCGAAGGTGGGGTCCCTCCTCCACCTGAGGGTGGAGTTCGGGGAGACCAGTCTTTAGAGGCTTGAGGCTCACGACCGGCCATGATGGCATCCAACTGTTCAACGTCGATGGTTTCCCATTCAAGCAGGGCTTTGGCCATGGCATGCATTTTGTCGGTGTTTTCTTCAATCAAGCGACGTGCAAAACTGTACTGTTCGTCAATGATACGGCGAACTTCTGCATCGACACGCTGCATTGTTGACTCAGACATGTTGGTCGTTTTGGTGACCGAGCGGCCCAAGAAAACTTCACCTTCATTTTCGGCATACACCATCGGGCCCAAAGCCGCAGTCATCCCATAGCGCATCACCATGTCGCGCGCGATCGAGGTGGCACGTTCAAAATCATTGCTGGCACCCGTGGTCATTTGGTGCATAAACACCTCTTCGGCAATGCGGCCACCGAACAGCATGCTGATTTGATTGAGCATGTATTCGCTGTCGTAACTGTAGCGGTCTTTTTCTGGCAGACTCATGGTCACGCCCAAGGCACGGCCACGCGGAATGATGGTGACTTTGTGCACTGGATCGCATTTGGGCAGCAGTTTGCCAAGCAAGGCATGGCCGGCTTCGTGGTAAGCCGTGTTGCGTCGCTCTTCCTCTGGCATGACCATGCTCTTGCGCTCGGGACCCATCAGGATCTTGTCCTTGGCCTTTTCAAAGTCCTGCATTTCAACCACGCGGGCATTGCGACGGGCAGCCATCAAGGCGGCTTCGTTGCACAGGTTCGCCAAGTCAGCGCCGCTCATGCCGGGAGTGCCACGGGCAATAACGGCCGGATTCATGTCTTGGCCAATCGGAATTTTGCGCATATGCACGGCCAAAATCTGCTCACGGCCGCGAATGTCGGGCAAAGTCACATAGACTTGGCGGTCAAAACGTCCTGGGCGCAATAAGGCGGCATCTAAAATGTCTGGCCGGTTGGTGGCCGCCACGACAATCACGCCAAGATTGGTCTCAAAGCCGTCCATCTCTACCAGCATCTGGTTCAGGGTTTGTTCTCGCTCGTCATTGCCGCCGCCCAAGCCTGCGCCGCGCTGGCGGCCTACAGCGTCTATCTCGTCAATAAAAATGATGCAAGGCGCGTTCTTTTTGGCGTTATCGAACATGTCACGCACGCGGGAGGCGCCGACGCCGACGAACATCTCGACAAAATCAGAACCGGAAATGCTGAAAAAAGGGACTTTGGCCTCACCCGCGATGCTTTTGGCAAGCAAGGTTTTACCGGTTCCGGGCGGGCCGACCAACAGCAAACCGCGCGGAATGCGACCGCCCAATTTCTGAAATTTCTGAGGGTCTTTGAGGAAGTCCACCACCTCTTTGACTTCTTCTTTGGCTTCGTCGCAACCGGCTACGTCGGCAAAAGTCACCGGATTGGCGTTTTCATCAAGCAAGCGCGCTTTGCTTTTACCAAAGCTGAAAGCACCGCCCTTGCCGCCGCCTTGCATTTGACGCATGAAGTACACCCAAACGCCAATCAAAAGCAACATGGGTCCCCAGCTGACCAGCAAAGTCATGAGCAAAGAGCCTTCTTCCCGGGGTTTCACATCAAACTTGACGCCATTGGCAATCAAATCCCCCACCAGACCGCGGTCCAGGTAAGTGGCGGTGGTGCGCAAGCGACGGTCGTCATTGGTCGTGGCCACAATCTCGGTACCGCCCTGTCCTTCTTGGATGGTCGCGGTTTTGATGTGGTTAGCACGAACCTCTTCGAGAAAATCGGAGTAACCCACATAACCTGCACCGGATGCAGAGCGGGTGTCGAACTGTTTGAACACGGTGAAGAGCACCATGCCAATCACCAGCCAAACGGCTATTTTAGAAAACCACTGGTTATTCAAGCAGGACTCCAGTCACAAAAGCTTCAAATTGAATATGTATTTTAGGCTTGACACAAGCCCTTGGGGCTACTGATATCAGGCTAAGCCTTAAAAACACAAGGAAATATCACAAAATAAACACAACTTACTTGGGTTCGATGGGTTTGACTTCAATGCCCACCAGAAAAGTTTCTGAAGATTTGTCCCGTGAGGCTTTGGGTTTGATGGTTTTGACCACTTTGAAAGTCTCCTTGAACAACTGAACCAAGGGGCTGTAACTGGCACCGTGAAACAACTTCACAACAAGAGCCCCTTCTGGCTTCATGTGCGATTTAGAAAAATCAACAGCCAATTCCACCAAATGGGTGATGCGCGCCGCGTCAGCGGCGGCGATACCCGATAGATTGGGCGCCATGTCAGACACGACCACATCGGCTTTTCGACCCGCCATCAGTTCTTCAAGTTGGCCGAGCAACTCCGCCTCCCGAAAATCACCGAGCAAAAATTGCACACCTTCTATCGGCTCCATGGGCAATAAATCAAGGGCTATGATAGTGCCGTTCAACGTGCCTGAAGCAGCCCCCAGGGGTGAGAGCCGGCGACGAACATACTGACTCCATGCACCTGGCGTTGAGCCCAAATCCACGACCAAGTGACCCGGCTTGATCAGCCCGAGGGTTTCGTCAATTTCTTTCAATTTGTAGGCAGCACGCGCGCGAAAGCCTTCCCTTTGTGCCAACTTGACGTAGGTGTCGTTGACATGGTCATTGAGCCACGACTTGTTGACTTTTTTACTTTTGGTTTTAACTTTCATATTCTCTCTTCCATGCGCGGATAATAGCGCCATGTCCCAAATTCAACTCACAATTGCTGAACGCAAGGCTCACCGCGCCGATGCACACCACTTATCCCCCGTCGTGATGATCGGAAATGGCGGGCTCACACCTGCTGTGATCAAAGAGGCAGATGCCGCTTTGAACGCACATGGCCTGATCAAGATTCGCGTATTGGGTGAAGACCGTGCTCTTCGAGAAGCCATGTACCTGGAGCTGACTGACAAACTCAGCGCGGCCCCCATTCAGCACATTGGCAAACTCTTTGTCCTTTGGCGTCCTCAACCGGAAAAAACCAAAACCATCGATGAAGACCGCATGGCTGGCCCTCGGGATTTCAAGGTCCTGAAATACAGCTCGCGTGGCGGCCAGCGCCCTGAAGTCAAGACCCTGCGCGTTCTCGGGAACCAACGCCTGACGTCAGGAGGCCAAGTCAAACGCGCCAAGGTCAAACAAAAATCCGTCAAAAAGCGCAACCAAGGCGCTTGAAATGCTGGGGGCAGTAGAGCAATCCAAGCAACGACACATCATCTGCATGAAGTGGGGGACCAAGTACGGTCCTGAATACGTGAACCGTTTGTACGCCATGGTCAAGCGCCATTTACCAGGTGATTTCCAGATGGTCTGCCTGACCGATGATGCCCTTGGGATTCGCCAGGATGTAGTTTGCCTGCCGATTCCCGCTTTGGATCTTCCGGCTGGAATTCCCGAAAGGGGTTGGACCAAATTGGTGTCTTTTGCCGCCGATCTGCACGGACTGACAGGCACGGCGCTGTTTCTTGATGTGGATGTTGTGATCGTCGGCAGTTTGGATGTGTTCTTTGAGCAAGCCGGCGAATTCTTGATCATTCACGACTACAAACGTCCCTGGCGCATCACTGGGAACTCCTCGGTCTACCGTTTTGAGCTCGGTGCTCACCCTGATGTGCTGAGTTATTTTCGAACCCATGTTGACGAGATCAGGCGTAAATTCCGCAACGAACAAGCCTATTTATCGGACTTTCTATACCGTCAAGGCAAACTTCAATACTGGGATGCGTCTTGGTGTCCCAGCTTCAAATACCACGGCATTCCTGTATGGCCGACCAATTACTGGAAAGCACCGTTCATTCCGAAAGATGCACGCATCGTTGTATTTCATGGAGAATGTAATCCGCCGGATGCACTGGCAGGCAAGCGCAACCGGCGGTGGAGGTTTATTCAACCTGCAAGCTGGGTCGCAGATCACTGGCGCGAATAATCCAAGCGAAAAGTTTACTCGTATCGGATGGCCAAAATTTCGTACGTCTTGGCACCACCAGGCGCCTGAACGACAGCCAAATCGCCCTCTTCTTTGCCGATCAATGCGCGTGCAATGGGGCTGCTGATGTTGACCAAGCCCAACTTCAAATCGGCCTGGTCTTCACCCACGATCTGATAGGTCACACTCTCGCCTGAACTCTCTTCTTGCAAGTCGACAGTGGCTCCAAACACCACCCGTCCACCAGCATCGACACTGGAAGGGTCAATCACCTGCGCTGCAGACAGCTTACCTTCTACTTCTTGGATGCGGCCCTCAATGAAGCCTTGGCGATCCTTGGCGGCTTCATATTCTGCGTTTTCGCTCAAATCACCTTGCGCACGGGCCTCGGCAATCGCAGCAATCACCGAAGGGCGTTCTACGGTTTTCAGCCGATGCAACTCTGCCTTGAGCAGTTCAGAACCACGTTTGGTGATAGGAATGGTAGCCATCGTCATACTCCAAAAAAACAAACCGCCGAGCGTTACCCCTCGGCGGCAAAACAAACATTGCCATTCAAAAAGCCATCTTTCAATGGCCCAATGGCTTTAAACCCTCAATTGTGCATGCATTTCTTGAACCGAGATCACACCCAACTCGTCCATGTATTTCATGCCTTCAACGGCAGCTTCCGCACCGGCAATGGTTGTGAAGGTCGTGACGCGGTTAAGCAAAGCTGAGGTTCGGATGTGCCGCGAATCGGCAATCGCATTACGCCGCTCTTCAACCGTATTGATCACCAAGATCACTTCTTTGTTCTTGATCATGTCCACAATGTGCGGACGGCCTTCGGTCACTTTGTTCACAGTAGCGCACGATACACCAGATTCATTGAGGGCCAACGCCGTGCCCTTGGTCGCTATCAGGGTAAAGCCTTGCGCCACCAACTGCCGAGCCACCTCAATGGCTCGAGGCTTGTCATTGTTCTTGACGGAAATGAACACTTTACCCGAAGGTGAGCCATCAGGCTGGGTCGTGCGAGGCAGTTTGGTGCCTGCGCCCAATTGACTTTTGATGAAGGCTTCGCCAAATGTTTTGCCAACGCCCATCACTTCACCGGTGGACTTCATCTCGGGGCCGAGGATGGTGTCGACACCTGGAAACTTCACAAATGGGAACACAGCTTCTTTGACGCAGAAATAAGGCGGATTCACCTCTTGGGTGATGCCCTGCGAAGCCAAAGTTTGACCCGCCATGCAACGTGCAGCGACCTTGGCCAACTGAATGCCCGTGGCTTTGGAAACGTAAGGTACGGTTCGGGAGGCGCGCGGGTTCACTTCCAGAACATAGATGACGTCTTTGCCATCGACATGTTGAATAGCGAACTGCACGTTCATCAAACCCACCACGTTCAAAGCGCCGGCCATGGCGGCCGATTGACGTTTGAGTTCGCTCACTGTTTCAGCTGACAAGGAGTAAGGAGGCAATGAACAAGCCGAGTCACCACTGTGAACACCCGCTTGTTCGATGTGTTCCATCACACCACCGATGAAGGTTTTGCCTTCTGGGTCGCGCAAGCAATCCACATCGCACTCGATCGCATCATTCAAGAAACGGTCCAACAACACCGGAGAGTCGTGTGACACCTTGACCGCTTCACGCATGTAGCGTTCAAGGTCACGTTGCTCATGCACGATTTCCATGGCCCGGCCACCTAGCACGTAGCTGGGGCGAACCACCAAGGGGTAACCCAAGGCAGCAGCTTTTTCTAAGGCCTCTGGCTCGGTGCGGGCCGTGGCATTAGGGGGCTGACGCAGACCGAGTTCTTGCAACAATTTCTGAAACCGCTCACGATCTTCTGCGGCGTCGATCATGTCCGGACTGGTCCCGATAATGGGAACGCCAGCAGCTTCTAAATCAAGCGCTAATTTCAAAGGTGTTTGACCACCGTATTGAACGATCACGCCTGTCGGTTTTTCTTTGTCGACGATTTCGAGCACATCTTCCAGCGTCACAGGCTCAAAGTACAGACGATCTGATGTGTCGTAGTCGGTGGATACGGTCTCGGGGTTACAGTTGACCATGATGGTCTCGTAGCCGTCTTCACGCATGGCGAGGGCCGCGTGAACGCAGCAGTAATCAAACTCAATGCCTTGACCGATGCGGTTAGGTCCGCCACCGAGAACCATGATCTTTTTGTTGTTGGTGGGCTCGGCTTCGCATTCGCCAGCCCCCACGCCAAAGGCTTCTCCATTACCTTCGTAACAGGAATACATGTAAGCCGTGTCGGTAGAGAACTCAGCCGCACAGGTGTCCACGCGTTTGTAAACAGGACGAATGTTCAGTTCATGACGACGTGCACGCACCACATGCTCAGAGGTCTTGAGCAACTTCGCCAAGCGACGGTCGGAGAAGCCCTTCTTTTTCAAGGCGCGCAACTCTTCAGGTGTGATGGCTTCAAGCGCTGTAGTTTCAAGTTCCAGTTCGATCTTGACGATTTCTTCGATCTGTACCAGAAACCAGGGATCGATCTTGGTCAAGGCAAAAACCTCGTCCACACTCAAACCCATTGCAAATGCATCCCCAACATACCAAATGCGCTCGGGTCCGGGCTCGCCCAACTCTTTCTCTAGCACTTCACGGTCTTGGGTTTTTTCGTTCATTCCGTCCACGCCGACTTCCAGGCCACGCAAGGCTTTCTGGAAAGACTCTTGGAAGGTGCGACCCATCGCCATCACCTCGCCCACCGATTTCATCTGAGTGGTCAAACGGCTGTCGGCAGTTGGGAATTTCTCAAATGCAAAACGCGGTATCTTGGTGACCACATAGTCAATTGAGGGCTCAAAAGAAGCTGGTGTTGCGCCGCCTGTGATGTCATTTCGCAATTCGTCGAGGGTGTAGCCCACAGCCAACTTTGCTGCCACTTTGGCGATCGGAAAACCTGTGGCCTTCGAAGCCAAAGCAGATGAGCGCGAGACCCGTGGATTCATCTCAATGACGATCATGCGGCCATCTTTGGGGTTGATCGAGAACTGCACGTTGGAGCCCCCGGTGTCCACACCAATTTCACGCAAAACGGCCAAAGAGGCATTGCGCATGATTTGGTATTCCTTGTCGGTCAAGGTTTGCGCTGGGGCCACGGTGATGGAGTCACCCGTGTGCACGCCCATAGGGTCCAAGTTCTCTATCGAACAAACAATGATGCAGTTGTCCGCTTTGTCGCGCACCACTTCCATCTCGTACTCTTTCCAGCCCAGCAAAGACTCTTCTATCAATAACTCGTTGGTGGGTGAGGCTTCCAGGCCCCTCTTGCAAATCGTTTCAAACTCTTCGGGGTTATAGGCAATCCCGCCTCCTGTGCCGCCCAATGTGAAACTGGGGCGAATAACGGTTGGGAAACCCAAAGTCTTTTGGACATCCCACGCTTGTTCCATGTTATGGGCAATGCCAGAGCGCGCAGAACCCAGACCAATTTTGGTCATGGCATCTTTGAATTTCAAACGGTCTTCTGCTTTATCGATAGCCTCTGGTGTTGCACCAATCAACTCCACTTTGTATTTTTCCAGCACCCCGTTGTGCCACAGGTCTAAGGCGCAGTTCAGCGCAGTTTGCCCCCCCATGGTGGGCAGGATTGCGTCGGGACGCTCCTTGGCAATGATCTTCTCAACCGTTTGCCAGGTGATGGGCTCGATATAGGTGACGTCTGCGGTGGCTGGGTCGGTCATGATCGTGGCGGGATTGCTGTTGATCAAAATGACTTTGTAGCCCTCTTCGCGCAAGGCTTTACAAGCTTGCACGCCTGAATAATCGAACTCGCAGGCTTGGCCAATGATGATGGGGCCTGCGCCAATAATGAGAATGCTGTTGAGATCGGTCCGCTTTGGCATGTTATTTTTTCTCCATCAAGTTGATGAAGCGATCGAAGAGATAGGCAATATCGTGAGGTCCAGGTGAGGCCTCAGGGTGACCCTGAAAACAAAACGCGGGCTTGTCAGTTCGGGCCAAACCCTGCAAGGTCCCGTCAAACAATGACACGTGCGTGGCGCGCAAGTTGGCGGGTAATGATTTTTCATC
>Ga0114962_10003906_pt1 | contig 11979 bp, 17 predicted proteins | sample C_130820_MF_Meta_FD_87017 | JGI IMG/M metagenome (GOLD analysis project Ga0114962, IMG submission 87017) | Freshwater microbial communities from Lake Croche, Canada to study carbon cycling - C_130820_MF_MetaG | ecosystem: Environmental > Aquatic > Freshwater > Lake | place: Lake Croche, Canada... | reverse complement strand
ATTAGTTTTAGTAATTCTTGTTGGAATTATAATCGCGTTAACTTTTGGAGCATCAATTTCTGATATAAAAGAAAAGGCTAATTACTTTATTAATAGTAGGAAAGATAAAAAAGATTAACCTCTAGGAAAATCTTTACCTCTTTTCACCACATTAACTTCATAACTTTCTGGTTGAAATATCTCTAATGTTAATTGGATTGCTTTATCAACATCAAAGTCTTTGCAAGAAAAGATATCAATAAAAGAATATCCTTTTTCTTCAAATGAATGAACTGATAAATGACTTTCAGCTATAATAACTATTCCTGTAATTCCTCTATCTGAAGGTATTAACCCTGAATAAGGAAATACATAAGGTTGTGTAATGGGTGTCATTTGGATCAAATCTGGTAACTTTTTAAGATAATCAAAGTGTAATTCATAATTAGATAATATATCTTTAGGGCAACCTTTAAGGTCAATAGTAATGTGTGGTCCAAATGATTCTTCCATTCTTTATAGTTATTTTTTTATTTTAATGTTTTATATATTTAATTAACCCTTGTTATTTCAAAAAAAACTACTATATTTGTATTAAGGTATTTAAGTTATACCGAAATTAAACTAATAAATATCCTGTAATAAGCTGAGACGGCAATCTTTGTAAATAACAGGCTAATCTTTGCCGAGATTAGGGGATGATAAACCTGTTGGTCCCGCAGTAGACTTAGTATCAGTCATATCGATACGGTTGAATTAAAAGGTGTATGACGTAGGTGGATGAAATGTGAATTCTGAAACCATTTAAAACCGATTAGTGTTTGATTCACACAAACACAATCGGTTTTTTTATTTTAAATAAATACATTTTATTTTTTAATATATAATGTATGAAAAAGTTTTCTAAAATAAACGAAGCAAAGATATTCACACCAGACCCAAGTATTATTAAAAAATATGCGGCTAGAATAATAACTCTTTATATAACTGGTGATTTGGTTATAAAAGATACAAGGTTAATTGACGAGTGGTTGGAAATGAGTAAGTCTAACCAAGCTCATAAAAACGCAAATATTATTTGTGACTTAGAGATTATGGCTATTAAAAATGTTCTTGATAATCCACTTACAAGTAATGGATATGCACAATTGATTGCTGATGTTGATAGTAAGTGTCCTAGATTGGAAAGATTTTTAAGACCTTATATAACTACTAAATTCTAAAGGTATTTTATAACTCTGTTGTTCCATCCTTTTGATCCAACTACTTGAGACATATATCCTCCGGATCCTAATTCCATATCTTTAACAATCATATCTACAAATTCACTTGGTTGTTTACCATTATTATAATCATCAATTATTTGATCATTATAGAAGTCCAATATTTTATTAAGAACGAGTGGTCTAATATTATAACCTTTGAATTTATCAATTATATCATTGATATATTCTTGTTCATTATTATAAGCTTCATCAACTGGATAAAAGTTTCTATTAAGAATTATGTGAACATTAATATTAACACGTCTAAGTTTATCATAAGGCATTGCTGAACCAGCTACTAAGAATTTAATCATTAATTCACCTGATGTATATCCTAAATGATTTATTAATTTATAAGAAGCTTCTTCAGCAACATCTACGATTTTAGATTCATAATCTTCTAACTCTCTATTAGGTCTAAGTGTTGATATATTTTTCTTATAAACTTCATTTTTATCAAATGAATATATTAGTTGTAGATTACCTCTCCATAGTTTTTCAACTTGTTTAAATAAAGATATTCTTATTTCCTGAGACTTAAAATTACCTTGTGTATCATCATCAATATCATATTCTTGGTCTTCACTATCAGCATTTACTTTATTGATTTCAAATCCCATATCAATCAATTCGATTATACAATCATCTATTAATAATGATTCATCTTCAGTTAATTTATATGATTCTTTAATATCTTCTACTTTATCTGTTTTAGCGTCTTTTAAGTCTCTTAAATCGGTTACTTGACTTGGTCCACCTTTCTTTCTTTTCTCTTTCTTAAAAGTAAAAGAAACATCTCCTGAACCAGTAGTTCCTGTTTGACCAGGTAAAGCTCCTGGTTGAGCGGAAACAACAGCTCCCATTCCACCGGTAGATGCGTTTACAGATGCGTTACCATCTTCTAAAAATGATTTGTATTTCTTAATAAACTTCATTAAACTATATATTAATTATCATATAGGTAAATCCTCGTAGTTTGTCGACCCACAATTTAGACAAACTATATCATCATCTAATGAGTAAAACTCCATATCACAATCTTTACATTTATGTGGGTGAGCTTGATGAGATGGTAAAGTAACTTGGTCATTTCCTTTTGGTGGCGGTACCGAATTACCATAAGCATACATTGATCCTGCCCAAGAATCAGATTCACTAAATTTTTTAAGATACTTCATTCTGTATATATTAACTTTTGTATTATATTTGTATATAAAAATGATGAAACTAGATTTACATGGAACCAAACACGAAGATGTTTATAGAAGATTGGATGTTTTCTTTTGGGAGTGTATGCAAAAAAATATAACACAAGTTGAAATAGTCACTGGTATGAGTGATAGAATGAAAGAGATTGTTATTGACACTGCTATTGAATATAAGTTTAGAGTAAATGAGATTCAGATAAATCCTGGTAGTTTATTTATAGATCTTTTTTAATAAAAGATTTGGTGGATTAAAAAAGATGTTATATCTTTGTATTCACAAATCAGAAATGTCTGATGTTCTTTGAAATAAAAAATTGAAAAAAGATTTGGTAGATTGAAAAAGTTTACTTATCTTTGTAAAACAAATCAGAAACTTCTGATATAAGTTAAACAAAAAATTTGAAAAAAGATTTGGTAGATTAAAAAACTTTACTTATCTTTGTGAAACAAAAAATATATGGCCCGTTCGTCTACAGGACTCGTAAGAGAAACAGATTTATCTGTTTAGGACGTCTAACTTTTCGGTTAGGTAACAGAGTGTTCGAATCCTCTACGGGCTACAAAAAAGAAAAATGAAAGTTTTTCTAAACTTTTCCGAAACGTCGGATATAAATAAAGTTCTTTGAAATAAAAACATACTGAAACATCAACTTCGGTTGATATGGAAGTAACGGCCGCTTATGGTCGATAAATAAACCTTGAAAGGGGGATAAAGTGAACACAAAGCAAAATGTGTTTGCGTCTTGAGAGTTCTTCGGAACGATTGAGGTCGAGTAAGCAAGCAGGATATCACTAATCCTGAAGTACCGAGGGTAACTCCGTAGGGAAATGGATTGGTGACTGGGCAAGTGTAGATTGTTCAGTTGAAGTCGGAAGACTAATAAGAATAACCTGTAGAAATTTTACGAGAAGTGGTGACCTACCAGTTATTACAATCGTGAGTTTCAACTTGAGAGGTGTCTCAAAGTCGAAAGACAATTCATTGTACAGGTGGTGCTGTTAATGAACATCAATCACTCTACCAAGAGTGTAGGTGAACCGTAAGGGGAGTCGTGATGAAGATATCTTAAAAAGTTGTGATGGAGGCATCACACGGAGTAGTCCAGTATTCTTGAGGCCAAAAGCTTTGGGAGCTGAGAGGTGACCACTACTTCGACATAAATCTACAAGCACTACAATTTAAATGTAAAAAACTTAAATCGAAAGTGTTACCTAGTTACTGATGAAAGGTACCTACTTAGTCAAGAGTCGTTCTTGGCCACTGAAGCTCGAAAGGCTGATGTGATTTCATCGAAAAACTTATAAGGGGTCGAACCCTGTGTTAGCTCGCAAGGCTGAGTAAGTGGATTAAATGGAGAGTAAGCAGTAACTCAAGGAGTGGTTGGTCTAACTAACCGGTACTGATAGGATATCACTCAAAAGGTGGTGGATAAGTTTGGGAAATCATAATCCAACTAAAGACCTGTCACGAGAACGTATAATCTCAGCGTTTTATAAAAAAGACTCAGTTTTAACTGGGTCTTTTTTATTTTAAATAGTTTAGTTTTCCTTAATCATAAATACTGAATCCTCGGATGGGAAATTATAGTATCTAGATATAGTTGCTATATGATTATATCCAACTTTTTTATATAAATTGATAGAGTTTATATTACTAATTCTAGTATTTAAACAAAGAGTTTTATTTTTATTCAACTCAAAGTGTTTATTTATTAACATTTCTGCTAATCCCCTTTTTCTAAAATTACTATCAGTGAATATAAGTGTTATTCCAAAGGTTGATGATTTATCCCTATTATCAATTAGAAACTTTTGACCTTCATCATTTACAGGATTGAATACCTTACCATATCCAGATGGAGTTATATAACCTTGTATAAGAACACTTACGATTTTACTATCAATCTCAATAACTAATGAGTTATTAATATATTTTAGATATGTGTATCTATCCCAAGAGTCACCACTTGAAAAACAAGATGATTGTAGTTCACATATCTCTTCTATATCAACTAATGTGGTGTGTCTAATATTCATACTTGATAATATATATAAAATTAAATGCATTTAAATTGATACTAAACTTTCCAATTGAAAGTTAATAGAAATGATATGAAGTACTTAATAATTTTATTTATCATTACCTTATATTCTTGTAGTGATAGTTTAGCTCCTAAATATAAAATAGAAGGTAAAGCCGAAGGTGTTGTAGAGACTGGTGATTTTTTTAGACCAAAGAAGAGAATTAATGTTAAGAAAGATGCAATAGCTTACACTGATACAATTCACGGATATAATGAAGATTCAATTTGGTATTATAATTCAAATGGTCGTAAGGTGACAATACTTGCTCCTTATGTAGTTTATGAAATTTCAAAAAATACTGAAAAATGAGAAATTTAATTATAGCATTTATAACAATTCTCATGGCTCAAGTCTTAGCTTACTTACAAACACAAAGTCAGTTTTTTTGGACTTGGTCAAAAGAACATCCATTGTTAATGTCGATAACAGGAATTCCAATTTCTATTCTTTTGATTTACTTTACAAAGTATTGTGCCTTAGCATTTGATGGTCAGGTTTGGCCTGGAAGACTTATCGGATTTGCGGTAGGTGCCATTGTTTTTGCTTTTATGTCAAATCTTATAATGAATGAGCCTTTCAGTCCAAAGACTATAGTTTGTCTATGTTTATCTGCTTTAATACTCTTAGTTCAAGTTCTTTGGAAGTAATAAAAAAAATGAATTTAATATGAATTTAATAATCACACCTACAGGTAAAAATTCTTACTTTAAAAAGTGGATTAAAGATGATTGTGATTTTGATATCGTTTTACTTTGTTATGAAGATATTGAAGAGTATAAACACACAAGCATAAAGTTTGTTAAACATTTCAATGCTGAGAAATGGTCAATGTCCAAAAGATTCATTATAGAGAATTTAGAATTTATTCTACAATACGATAATTTTTTATTTATAGATGATGATATAGACACCGATACAGAGTCTATAAATAAACTATTTGAAATACATAGTAAGTATAATCTTAACCTATCACAACCATCTGTTTCTGGTTATACATCTTGGGAAATAACTAATAAAGTAGAAGATTGTTTGTTACGATATACAAACTATGTTGAAGTAATGTCACCTCTTATGAACAAACAAACTCTAATGAATTTGTTTCAAACATTTGATTTAAGTAAATCAGGATGGGGTTTAGATCTACTTTGGGCAAAAATGTTAGATAATGATAAGATGGCTATTATTGATGAGGTTAATGTTATTCATACTAGACCTGTAGGTAACGACTATATAATTAATGGTAATAAAAGATTTAAAATGGGTCCAAAAGCCGAATTAACTATGTTTATGAGAAAATATAATCTTTCAATTGATTTTAAAGTATTATCTCAAATAACATGTGTTTGAAAAAAATAAAAAATAAAAAATAAAAAATGATTTACATCATATCAACAATAGTTGGAATAATAATTGGAATTTTATTAAAAAATAAAATAATAAAATTTGCTCAATCCATAGTGATCCCTAAAAGAAACACATTTAATATAAAGTTTCATGTTTATTTTGTTATGCATCCAAATGGTAGTAAAGTAAATGAAATTATAAAAACAGATACTATACAAATATCAGTTAATAGTAAAACTGAAAATGATGCTATTGAATTTGTTAAAGACCTCATAAACGATGAGATTAGAGTAGAAGTAGAATCAGTAGAAATAGGATAAAGATATGGAAGTTATAGAAATTTGGGGATACCTATCAATGATTGTTGTTCTTTCATCAATGTTGATGAAAGATATAAAAAAACTTAGAGTAGTTAATACTATATCATGTTGCATGTTTGTGATATATGGAATTGTATTAGGTGCTTATCCAATTGTGATTATGAATATACTTGTAATTGTAATTAATTTATACAGACTTATAAAAGGTGAGTAAATAAAGTAAATTCAATAGTTTATGAATTATACCGATTTTATATGGTATATATAAGTCATGAAAGATTTTGATTTTTTAAGAAGATTTTTTGTTATAGTGGTTGCAGTTTTACAACCATTTATTATAAATTACTACTTAGGTGATATACCATCTTTATCTTCTGTTTGGGGAACAACACTCCAGCCATTATTCGTAATAGTTAATGCAATGGTTTCTTATTTGTTTTTTGAAATGCCAAAGTGGAGAATCCCCGCTTCTTTACTTTTATTTTTAACAGCTTTCTCAGTAACAGAGTATCCAACTTTTCATACAGTTTTAGCCGCACTATTTTTTATCAGTTGTATATATGGTTTGAATTCAATAAAGAGATTTAGATGGTATTTAATACCATATTTAATATCAACTATATTTTGTATCTCTGGATTATATTGGTTCGAAACCTGGAGTATAATAATTTTATGCATTTATCATTTAAATTTATTGTTTTATAGAAATATTTTTTTAAGAAGAAAATAATTTCTTATATTTGTATATGGTTATAGATAAAACAGATAAGTGTACTTGGAAAGCAAGTATCACAAAATGCCCACATTGTGATAATATCATATCAGCAATAGGAACATCAAAAGTTAATGAAAGATGTGCGGTGACTGATGTTTACTTCGCAATACAAGATCATATAACATCAAGTTGTCCACTAAGACACACTATAAAAAATAGAAAGAAGCTAAAAACTTATGTTTCTATTATGACTAGTGTGGATAAAGACAATCGATTATACTCAGAGTGGGTTACAAATAAAATCTTGGTTTAAATTTGTATAATCATTGATTATTCCTTATCTTTGACATATGAAAAAGATAACTATATTCCTTCTATTATTCCTTCCATTTGTCATCTTTGGACAAAGTGCTAGTGAAGTTGCTAAAAAAGTAACACCTGTTATCCCAACAGTGATTGTTAATAAGGTAAAACCTATTATCTCAAATAGAGTTGTTCCTGAGATTATTACTTCTGATGAAGAACTTGATCCAGAATATCAAGAAGCTACTTTTAAAGGTGAACCGGATAATACAAAATACGAACTTCCTTCTGAAGATGCAATGACTGACCACGAAAGGTATAACTATGACCTTCGTAAGACAGCTAAGAAACCTAAATAAATCCACTTATAAGTGGATTTTTAATATTATTTCGTTATGACACCGGATAAAATTGAAAGACATATTGATAAAAGAATAACTGATAGATTATCTGATGGTTTAGAATTTGAAGATATTTTAGATTACTTAAAAAGTAATATTAACACCTACACTAAAATGGACTCCTTTATTAAAGTAAGTAAAAGATATCTTTTTAATAATTGGGAACTTATCAGTTGGAAGAAAAGAATGACAACTATGTGTGCTATGTATTCAATTAAAAGAAGGAATGATATTAAATGGATAATTGATAATAAGCATAAATTTGAGATTGAAGATAATGTTAAAATATTTAATCTATTAAACTTAAGAGATAAGCTTAAAAATTATGATATAGTCTAACTATACCTCATATACTTAAATATATAGTATAAGAAAAGTTTATGAGAAAAGAAGATATAATATATGTAACCGCACAACCTGATGTTCCTTATTTTCATTGGCAAATTGAATTATATGTTCATAATTTTATATCATTGGGTATAAACCCTGATAAAATTCATGTTGTTCTTAGTCTACAAGGTTCGACACCATCTAAGAACTCAGAAAGATTGAAAAAATTAGGATGTCACACTCACTTTTATAAAGACGATAGAAATAATAAATCATATATTCCTAGCATAAAACCTTTTTTAGTTTCAAAATGGTTAGAAGAATTTCCTCAATATGGTGAGTTGTTTTTCCTACACGATGCTGATATAATATTTAGAGAACTACCAGATTTTGATTCATTATTAAATGATGATATCTCATATTTATCTGATACTATTGGTTATATTGGATATAATTATATTAAAGATTGTTGTGATAGATATGAGAAACAACATCCTACTTCTAATGAATTACAATTATTACAAGAAATGTGTGATGTTGTTGGAATAGATATTGATTTAGTTAAATTAAATCAAGATAATTCAGGTGGAGGTCAGTATCTTATAAAGAATACAGATTGTAAATTATGGAATAAGATATATCTAGATTGTGTTCCTTTATATAAAAGTATGTTGGATTATCAAAATAAGTTTCCTATTAATCCTGGTCAAATACAATTTTGGACTGCTGAAATGTGGTCGACATTGTGGAATCTTTGGAATTCTGGGGTATACACAAGAGTTGTTAAGGAGTTGAATTTTTCGTGGGCAACTGATTCTATAGCTGAATATGATAGAAAGCCAATATTACATATGGCTGGTGTAACTTCTACATTAAAAGATACCAAGTTTTATAAAGGTGATTTTATCAGTATAAACCCAATTGATAAGTTAAGACAAAATCCAAATTATTTTGACTATATAGATTCAAATAGTTCTACTGTGAAGTATATTGAAGTAATGAAATCATTTATAAAATAAAAAAGAGAGACTAAATGGTCTCTCTTTTTTATTGTTTTTTTAATACCTTAGTTATTACCAAATTTTGGTAATTCAGGCATTCCAGAAGTTGGTATTTTAGGTTTGTTATCAGTATCTTCGATACCAAGTGCTTTGAGTGCTTCTTTCCATGACTCTTCTGTTTGATAAGTATCAATTTGATAAATTGTTGCCAATGTTTCACCTGATTTAATTTGACCATAGTGTGTATTTTCACCTTTAACAATGAACCAACCATCTTCGGTTGCTGCAAATTTATTTTCCATAATTTTAATTTTTTTATATTTAAATACACCAAAATATTTCTATCTTGGTGTATTTAATTTAATTTTATCCTAGTTGTAATGTCCAACCTTTACTTATCAAATCAGTATATGCTGAATCACTAGTAGATGTTCTAGCAATGTTTCCATCATTGAAATATCCATTTGTGTGACCACTATTAGATAGTTCAATTAATAATCCATCAACATCTGATGAATTAAGTGAGCTATTTTGAGTATTTAAATAACTTAAGTTAGTTAAACCAGTCACATCAAGTGATGTTATTAATGGATTATTATACATAACAAATTGATTTAAGTTATTTAAACCAGTTACATCAAGTGATGTTATCAATTGGTTGCTCTGAACATATAAATTATGTAAGTTAGTTAAACTAGTTAAATCTAGAGATGTTAATTTACTAAGACTGACTTCTAATTGGTATAAGTTAGTTAAACTAGTTATATCAATTGATGTTAGTGACTCATTATCATAATTTGATAAATAATTTAAGTTAGTTAAACCAGTTACATCAAGTGATGTTAATGAATTGTTTTGATAAATAGACAATTGATTTAAGTTAGTTAAACTAGTTACATCAAGTGATGTCAGTGATGAGTTATTTTGAACACTTAAATAACGTAAGTTAGTTAAACCAGTTAAATCTAGTGATGTCAATGAAGTATCATAAACCCCTAAATTATATAAATTAGATAGAACTAATCCAGTTATATACTCAATTAGTATTGATGTGTATAAATAACGTAAGTTAGTTAAACCAGTTACATCAAGTGATGTCAGTGATGAGTTATACCTAATCTGTAATTGATTTAAGTTAGTTAAACTAGTTAAATCTAGTGATGTTATTAATGGATTATTATACATAATAAATTGATTTAAGTTAGTTAAACCAGTTACATCAAGTGATGTCAATGATGAGTTTTCTAGAATCTGTAATTGACTTGAGTTAGTTAAACCAGTTACATCAATTGATGTCAATGATGAGTTACTAATAATATATAAATAATTTAACTCAGTTAAACTAGATAAATCTAATTCTTCCGGTGTTCTTTCAATTGATCCACCTGTTGTATCAATTGATGTTATGTTTTGGTTACTACCAATATATAATGATTTTAAAGTAGTTAAACTAGACACATTATAATTTCCATACTCAGCTCTATTTAAATAAGCAGCTAAGATATTACCTGATGGTGTTCCATCTGAAAGACAACTAGTTATTACCATACTATCTATTGGTGATGATATATATCTACCGAAGTAAACCGTGTTTTGGTTGTTATTCGTCCAAATTCCACCACTATAAACTTCAGATGTATTATCCGAGTAAGTAACTTTTATATGCCCAGTTGAAGTCCCAATGTTACCAGATGTATTACCTCCAACATTCACATTAATTGGTATAGTTAAACTTGGACCAGGAGGTTGCGGTATAGTTAAATTCCAACCTTTGGCTTTCAAATCAGCATATGCTGAATCACTAGCGGATGTTTTAAAGAAATCTGCTTGGAAATTTCCATTAAATAAACCATTAGTGTCTAATTCAATTAATAAACCATCAACATCTGATGAATCAAATGAGTTACCATTAACATCTAAATAGGTTAAGTTAGTTAAGCTAGTCACGTCAAGTGATGTTAATGAGTTACTGTTAGCATCTAAATAGGTTAAGTTAGTTAAACCAGTCACATCAAGTGATGTTAATGATGAGTTATTATTAACATATAAACTTTGTAAGTTAGTTAAGCTAGTCACATCAAGTGATGTCAATGAGTTATTATTAACATTTAAACTTTGTAAGTTAGTTAAGCTAGTCACATCAAGTGATGTCAATGGTGAATAATTAACAACTAATTCTGTTAAGTTAGTTAAACCAGTTACATTAAGTGATGATGTATTATGGACATTTAAATATGTTAAGTGAGTCAGAGTAGTTACATCAATTGATGTTGTATTGGTTGTTGTAAGATTATCTATATATCCAAATGGATCGCCATTAACATCACAACTTATAATCTCAATTCTTCTACCTGAGGGGATTGCTCTTTGTATTTTTCCTGAATTTTTCCCACCAAATGTTAAAATTTCACTTGTGTTGTCCCAATAGATAAGTTTTAAATAACTGTTTAGTTTTTGTTTTTGATTAGGTTTTATTGATACATTAAATAATTTACCGGAATAGATAATTGCTGCTGATGGTGTCACTGGTATAAGTGAACTTAAACCATTATATAAATCAATATACTTATACATTGAATCAATGTAGAAATACTTGATAGTTTTTATGTCTACTGCATATAATCTTCGCATATTTCCTATTCTAGGTCTACTTCCAAACCAATCCGCTAATGCTACTTCTTCATCACATATTTCAGAATAGTAAATAACCGCATCTTCAAAACCAGTTACTGAATCAGTCATATCTTTAAACCCTAAATAGCCAAATCCTTGAGCTAATGAATCAGCATAAGTTGTGTCTTCATTATTAAAATTAGGGTCATCGTGAATTGATACTAACTTATCAAGTTCATTACTATAACTTTCAGAAGCAGTTTTAAGATCAGCAATTGTAGCATATCTGTTACTCCAACCATAATTATTCAACTTATCAGTTTCTAATATACCTGTTAAGTGTATGTCATATAAACCTCTTGATGAAGTAGCACCAGATAAATATGTAGTTATGTTACTTGGTAAATTATATGAT
>Ga0114962_10003904_pt1 | contig 11981 bp, 8 predicted proteins | sample C_130820_MF_Meta_FD_87017 | JGI IMG/M metagenome (GOLD analysis project Ga0114962, IMG submission 87017) | Freshwater microbial communities from Lake Croche, Canada to study carbon cycling - C_130820_MF_MetaG | ecosystem: Environmental > Aquatic > Freshwater > Lake | place: Lake Croche, Canada... | reverse complement strand
ACAACAGGTGTTACAGGTTCAGTTGCTTACTTAAATCACAAAGGTGCTTCTCAATCATTATATAATATGACTGTATTAGATATAGATAGTTCAGGTGGTAATACATTATGGGTATATAAACCTGTTTCATTAACAAATACTACTAACTGGAATACATTAAATGCTAATAGCTTACAATCAAGTAATATAAATATGAGTTAAAAAAATAAATAAAAATATAATATATACCTTATGAAATTAAAGTTTAATAAATTAAAAATAGATAATCAATTATCAGTCTGTGTGATTGATAACATAGGTGGGTGTTACGTTAATGTAGCACAAGCACTTTCAAAAGTATTTAACAAAGTATATTACCACTCAGTTAATCAAAATCCATTCCCTATGATTAGTATGCAACATATAGGTACTGGTTATAATAATATAGAAAGAGTTAATGACTTCTGGTCTAATCTTGATTTATTTGATATAATAGTATTTCCTGATATATATTTTAAGGATTGGGGTACTCATTTAAGGAAAATGGGTAAGTTAGTATGGGGTGGTTGTGCTTCCGAAATGTTAGAAACAGATAGACACCTATTCAAAGACGAATTAGCTTCTAAAAATATGGCTGTTGCACCTACTAAATATATTATAGGTATAACTAATTTAATTAACTACTTAAAAACAACAGAAAATAAGTGGTTAAAGATTTCTTATTTTAGAGGCAATATGGAAACATTCCACCATATTAATATGAATCAATCAGCTATATGGTTAGAATCTCTTAAAGTATCTATGGGTCCTTTAGGTGAAAATATAGAGTTTATTGTTGAAGATTCAATCGAATCTGTTGCTGAAGTTGGTTATGATGGCTTCACTGTTAATGGTTTAATGTCTAATAATGTTATATGGGGTATAGAAACTAAAGATTGCTCTTATATTGGTACAGGAACTACAAATGATTTAGCGCCACAGCCAGTTCAAGAAGTAAATAGTAATTATCAATCTATATTACAAAAATATAAACACACTGGTTTCTATTCTAATGAGATAAGAGTAGGTAATGATGGTAAAAACTATTATACAGATGCGGCTATGAGAGCTGGTAGTCCTCCATCAGCTACTTATTTAGATTTAATTTCTAATTGGGATGAAATTATTATAGGTGGATGTAAAGGTGAGTTAATAGAGCCGAAGTTTAAGGCAAAATATGGCTGTGAGTTGATATTAAAATCTAATTATTGCTATAAAAATTATTTACCTATTACTATTCCAGATGAGTTTAGAGATAATGTTAAGTTAAAAGGTTCATTTAGATATAATAATCAAGATTTTATTGTGCCTTTTGATCAAGGTGGTGTTATGGAGATGGATGCATTTGGTTCTGTTGTTGTTATAGGTGATAACGTAGATGCTATTTTAAGTCAATCTATTAAGATAGCTGACTCACTTGAAGCATATGGATTAAATTATGATAAGGACGCCTTAAATCGCACTAAAAAGTCTATTAATGATATAACAACAACACTTAATGTTAAGTTTTAATTAAGATAAGTGGGTCTATAAAAGTGTGCGTAGCACACAGACAGATAAAGTATAAGGAGTAAAGGAGGTAAGTATATTATTATTATATTATATATCATTATTACTCTTATGCACTTATTTAAAAAACAAATCAAAACATAAGACGCTCACCAAGAGCGTCAATTAATATATGCAAAACAAGGTAGAACATAAAGAATTATATAAAGCACTTAGAAAGATAGGTGCTGAATCTGTTGCTTTCTTAACTCAATTATTAACAGAAGAGGGTCATTATGCTACTGGTAATTTAATTAAGTCATTAGATTATGATGTGATACAAAATGTAGATGATTTATTATTAAAGCTAACTGGAGCTGATTATTTTAAGTATGTAGATAATGGTAGAAAGCCTGGTAAGCAACCACCTATTAAACCTATATTATCTTGGGTTAAACATAAAGGTATAAAGTTTGCTAATCATACTGATAAACAAACAGCGTTTATGATTGCGAGAAGCATAGGTAAGAAAGGTATAAAACCTTTACATGCGACTGACAAAATGATAAATAATATAATGCAAAAAAAGACACAATTATTGGCTAATGCGTCAGCACAGGATATAAGTTTATATTTAGATAAAATAATAAATGACTTTAATAAAAAACAAGATTAAAAATATAATATATAGAATATGGCAACAACAACTATTTTAACAAACCCAGATCAAATCTCACCTATAAACTCTATTTATGGTAATACTTTTGTATTGAATAATGTTTCATCATCAGCTTTGAACTTTAAGTATTTAGTAAAGGTGTTTGCTAATAATGTGTTTTTAATTCAAGAATCAGCTCCACCAAGACCTATTACAGGACAAGGTCAATACTCACCACAGAAGTCGTTGTTAACTCAAGTTAGTTATGATTTACCACAAGCTATAACACAAGCAACAGAAGCTATTAATAGTTTAGTATATTATAGAATACAATATGGTTATTCATATAATCCAAACTTAACTATTGCTGGTATATATCAAGTGCCTGTTGGTGCTGGATATAATTTTGGTTATACATTTTCAACAGCTCATAACTTAACAACAGGAGATATAATTACTATACAAACAGATAATCCTTATTTCTCTGGTACATCATCTATTATAGGTGCGACATTTGTTGGTGAGAATCCATTAGTTTCGTTTGTAACTGATAGAGCATTTTCAGCTTCGTCATCTGTATCAACAGGTGTAATAAGTAATGTATATAGATTTAATGGTACATCATCTACATTTTTTGGTTATAATGGCACAAGACAGTATAATCAAGTTGGATATAATTTCAATGCTTTTATAATGGGTTCGTCTGGTTCGTCAACGATTCAATCAAGACCATTTTTAACTAACTATAATAATACTACATTAGCAAATGCTAAAATGATAATGCCTACTCAACAAGAAACGATTGGTTTTTTAATTAATACAGCGGCATTTCCTTCATTACAATTAACAACACAAGTTAATTATTACAATGTAAATAATGTATCATTAGGTACATATTCAGGTTCTGTTACTATACCAAGAGGTTTTACACCTTCTATACAGTTTTGGAATACTACTTGTGGTCCAAATGCTGGCACAACATTACCAGCTACTACTGATAATTATTCAATTAAAATTAAGTTTGGTTCATCAACGGTATATTCGGAGACAAGATGGTTTAGAATAGATAATAGTTGTTCTATTTATGATAATGTAAGAGTAATGTTTATGAATAGATATGGTGCTTTTGATTATTGGAACTTTAGACAAGACGATCAACAGAGCTATAATGTATCAAGAAATGAATATAAACAAGAATTAGCTTGGAATTATTCAATAGGAGATAGAGAGAGAACAATTTTAAGTCAAAAAGTAGAAGAAACACATATAATAAATACGAATTGGATAAGTGAAAATGATTATGCTTTCTTAGCGGAGTTAGTAACAAGTCCAGAGGTATATATAGTAGATGAAACAACATTACAAGCGTATCCAATAATAATAACGGATAGTTCTTATACATTTAAGACAGCAAATAGAGATAAGATTTTTAATTTAACATTAAGTTATGTAATGTCTTATTCAATAGAAACACAAAATCAATAATAAAATATGAGATATGAATTAATAGTAGAAGCAAATGGATATACAAGTATAAACGGTTTAGCTTCAATAACTATAGCTAATGGTGGTTATGGTTGGAGTATAGGTAGCACTTTTTCAATAGGCACAGGTGGTGCTGTTGGTGTAGTAAGTACATTATCAACACCGACTGGTTCATCGTTCATAATAACTATAGATGCTATTGGTGGTAGTGGTGATATAACAACTTCAAGTATTGTAACAGCTGGTACTGGTTACACTGTTGGAGAGTATTTCTCTTTATTAGGTGGTGCAACATTAGCTATTGGAATAGTGTTAGCAATAAATGGTAGTGGTGGCATAACAAGTTATGGTATTTTAACTGGTGGTTCTGGTTACACTCTTAATGATGCCTCATATGGACAACCTATTGCTTCTGTAACAAGTGCTGCTGTAACTATTATAGGAGCTGGATATGTTATTGGAACAACTTATACAACTTCTGGTGTTGGTTTCTTATTAACAGTAATTGGAGCTACATTAAATTACAATAGTAGTGCTTATTTAGACACCGAAAATGAGATTGATAGTTCTGTATCCTTAAACTATAACATCGCTGATATAAGTGATATAAGCTCAAAGAATAGTGGTTATTCAAAGACTATAACATTACCTGATACAAAGAATAATAGAGAAGTATTTCAATATATTTTTGGTATTAACTCTGATTCAACATTTGATGCTGGTAAAAAGAGTAGAGTATGGGTAGTTAAAGATAGTGTGACTCAGTTTGAAGGTTATTTACAAATGACTAATATAATTTATGATAATAATACTAATAAAAATTATTATGAAGTAATTATTTATGATGATGGTAATGGTTTATTTGTAAATATAGGAGAAAGTTATTTAAGTGATTTATCTTTATCACAATATAATCACTTATATGGTGCAACTGCAATTTCTGCTTCTTGGACTAAAGATTATACTAATGGGTATTATTATCCATTAATAGATTATGCATATCCATTAGATTATGATATAGTAAATGGTGGTGGAATTGGTTCATCAACACAATCATTACAAATTACTAATTTTGCACCAGCTACTTATTTGAAGGTTATAGTAGATCAGATTTTTGTTGAAGCTGGTTATAGTTATACATCTAATTTCTTTAATAGTGATTTTTATAAACAATTAGTTGTACCTTTTTGTAATAAAACATTAACACCTTATTTACCTAATTTAGTTGTTAATTCAACTAACCAATTATTTTTAGCTCACTCAAGCACAACACAATCTTGGTATGGTAGTGATACAACATCATTTCCAACAGATTTCTTTTGGGGTAATATGTTTGCTAATGTGGCTGATTATAATCCAAATGGATTTTACAATACAGCTACGCACTCTTATACAAATACATATACAAATCCTATTATACAAAGATTTGGTGTTGATATAGATATAGCGTTTAACTCTGCTGGTGCGTCAACTGGTTCACCTTGGTTATCAGCTACTGATACAATTATAGTATCATTAAAAAGAAGTTTAGATACATCTGGCGCACCTGTTGCTGGATGGGGAGATATGCCGAATCTATCACAAGTTCAACCAGGTGGTTGGCCTGCTGTTACTTTTGGTGGCATCGATTATATAATAATAGCTGATGCTTCGGGTTATTTAGCACCTGGTATATCGTTTACACATAGTTCTTATACTTATCCATATATGTGGAAAGTAAGTGGTACTATATATAGCGATTATTTAACAACAAATCCTATAAGAATAGGTGAGCAAGTAAGATTTTTCTTTGAAAGATCTACTGGTGCATCAGGTTACACAAACACATTTGTGGGTGTTACTCCATTAAATCACATATTCTCTGAGGTAAGCACAACAATAGTAGTACCAGGTTATTCTAAGATTGATATACCATCTTCTTTACCTGCTAATGTAAAGCAAAAAGATTTAATGTCTTCAATAATGAAAATGTTTAATTTGTATTTTGTACCTGATAAATATAATCCTATTAATCTAATTATAGAACCAAGAGATTACTACTACTCAAAGTATCAAGTTGTTAAAAATTGGAGTAAAAAATTAGATTTAATGATGCCTATTAATAGTCAAATAGCTTCTAATACACAAAAAAAGACTAACTTATTTACATATAAACAAGATAAGGATATATATAATAGTAGTTATGAAACTAATACTAATAAAGTATATGGTGAATATAAATATGAAATTAATAATGATTTTATTAATGATATAAATACTATCGAACCTATATTCTCACCTACTATAATAGATAAATTAATTGGTAGCACAGAAATATATTTACCATCTATTGCTAATTTGAATAATGGTAACTATGTTAGACCTGACGGTATGAATATAAGATTGTTATATAAGAAACCACAGACATTAACTACAGATACTTTTTATTTTAGTGGACATACTTATTCATATTATCCATATGCTGGACCTTGTGATAACCCATTAACACCAACTGTTAGCTTAAACTTTGGACAAGTTAGTTCTTTTTATGCTGGATTTACAGATACGGTTAATAACTTATTCTATAATTATTGGCAAAATGCTATGACTGAATTGAGTAATAAAAATAGTAGAATTATTACCGCTTATTTTAACTTAAATGCTGTTGATATATCACAATTTAATTTTAGCGACCTTATATTCTTTACACTAAATGGTATTGATGGTTATTATAGAGTTAATAAAATTGTAGATTACAATCCATCACTTAATCAAACTACAAAAATAGAATTAATAAAAGCTGATAATTTTGGTATTAATCCTGCTACAAGTTCGGCAGCTTATATACCTGAATTAAGTCCTCCAATTACAATAGCTACTAATTATAAACCTATGGTTGGTAATATAAGTTTATCGACTACCAATACTATCAGCGATTCAACTGGTGTTGTTGTGGCTGGTAAGAGCAATAAAGTTTATGGTAGTAATAATATAATTTCTGGAACTAATAATTTAGTAACAGGAACTAATAATTATATTACAGGAGATAATCATAATGTTACAGGAGATAATGTATTTATAACTGGTGTTGGTGCTAATGTGACATCAAACGACCATTTTATTATAGGTGCTAAACCAGGTTATAATGTAACAGGATCTGTGAGCACTACACATATATTAACTGATGTAATCTATCAACAAAAAAAAGTTGGTATTTATTATAATAAAGTTGATGAAGGGTTTATTCAATATACTGATGTAGGTAGTGTAATACCTGGTTTGACTATATTTGCTGGTTCGAGTATTTTACCTGTAACTGCTTATGTTGTAAAAACTATCATGACTGATACGGATTTAAAAACAAAAGAAGTTTCGTTTACTTGTGATAATACTGGTTTATCAGCATCTGGTATAAGTAGATGGGAATTAGATTTAGCACAATTTAATCAACCTTATACATCAATTGGTGCTTATACCGTTAATATAAAAACAAATGGTTATTTAAGTAATCCTACACCAATAGATACTATGTTTTCTGTTGATTCGGAGTGGGGTGTTTTTTGTTTAAGTACAGGAACCATAAATATATTTAACAATTTTTACAATCAATCTAATAATGGTGGTTTAAGTATTAACGCAAGTACTTATGGACTTTTTAACACTACTGGACTTGTATTAAAATCAATATCATCCTTAGGTCCAGGTTCAACAACAGTTACGCTTTCTCAGAGAGTGGTTATAACATATAAAGCTCAGGTTTAAAAAAGATTTTAGTAATTAAAATATATATACAATATGGCTGAAAATAAGAAAATAATAATAGAAGTAGACACCAAAGTAGATGATAAAGATTTAGATAAAGTTTCTGGTAACGTCAAGAAAATTGGTGATGGTGCTAGTAAAGCAAAGAAAGGTCTTGATGGTATGTCGGATGGTGCTAAGAAATTAACAACATCCTTCAAAGAAGTCACTAAGGCTATGGGCTTCATTAAACTATTGGAGATGCTTAAAGATGTCTTTATGCAAAACCAAAAGGTTATGGACCTTGTAGCTACTGCTATGGGTGCTATTAATATAGTATTTAACCAAATTGTTGATGTTATTACAAAAGTTGTAGAAAAAGTTGGTGCATTAACTAATGGTTTTGAAGGCACTACTAAAGTTATTAAAGGTGTTTTTGGCATAGCATTAGATTCATTAAAACTCCAATTCTATTCTATTAAATTAGTTATACAAGAATTACAATTAGCTTGGGAAAACTCATTTTTTGGTGGTAAAGATCCTGCTAAAATTAAAGAATTAGGTGATAAAATAGATGAAACCAAAGGTAAAATCAAAGAAACTGGTGAAGACATTATTAAAAATGGTAAACAAGTTGTTGATAATGCTGGTAAAATGGTTAATGAGTTTGGACAAGTAGTAGAGGGTATTGTTGATGGTGTATCTAAGATTGATCCTTCTAAAGCTTTAGATCAATCTAAGGCATTAGTTGCCGCATTAAAGGCTGCTAAAATGGCTACTGCTCAATTGGGTGGTGTTGTTGCTGAATATGAAAGAAAAGAAGAAAAGTTAAGACAAACCAGAGATGATGCAACCAAATCTATTAAAGAAAGAATAGAAGCAAGTGATAAATTAAAGGGTATTATTAAAGATGAGTCTAAGGCACAATTAGAATTAGTTAATCTTAATATAAAGGTTGCGCAATTAAACTATAATATAAATAAATCAGATGAGAATGCTGTTGCTTTAAGAGTAGCTAAGAATAAAGTTAAAGAAGTTGAATCACAAATTGAAGGTAAAGTTACTGAGCAAAAAATGGCTGGTATTGCTATTACTAAAGAACAAGTTGATTTAGATAAATCTGTTATTAAAGGTGCTCAAGATAGAACTACTAAACAATTAGAGTTTAGTCAATCTTTAATGGATGATAATGTTGCTAAATTAGAGCAACAAAAGGCTAATTTAGAAACATTAAAAACTACCGAATTAGTTTATCTTAAAGATAATATAGATCGTTACAAAGAAGGCACACAAGCAAGAGTTGATGCTGAACAAGAATATGCTAATAGAAAACAAGAGATAGATAATCAAATTGTTGCCACTGATAAAGCTATTGTTGATAAGAACAAAGCTCTATATAAGAAATCATTAGATGATACATTAGCGGCATTACAGGCTAACTTAGATGATATTAATAGAACTAATGTTTTAGGATATAATATAAAGAAAAACTTAATAGAAAAGGCTTGGAAAGAACAGAAGAAGATTTTAGAAGTTGCTTATGAGGAAGAAAAGAAATTAGCTGGTGATAACTTAGAAGCTTTAATTGCGTTAAAAAAGAAATATGATGCTCAAGTTAAAAAAGCGGATGATGATAAAAGACAACAAGATATAGATAATTTTACTAAACAAGTAAATCAATATAAAGAATATGCTAATCAAGTATTAGGTATAGCTACTGATATAGGTGCTATATTTGATAATTTAGCAAACCATAAAATTGCTCAATTAGATAGAGAAAATGCGGCATTAGAAAAACAAACATCTAAACAAGCTGAGGAATTAGATAGACAAAGAGCGCAAGAAGATGCTAATATAGAAGCTTCTAATATGAGTGCTGAACAAAAAGCTGCGGCACATAAAGCATTAGAAGGTAGAACAATAGCGGAAAAAAATGCTAATGAAAAGAAAAAGTTTGAAATAGAATTAGCCAATTTTAATGCTACTGAAAAATTAAAAAAGCAAGCATTTAATAGAAATAAAGCATTTCAAATAGCTGGAGCTGTTATTAATACAGCGGCTGGTATAACTATGGCATTAGGCACTATGCCTCCACCATATTCTTTTGTTGAAGCTGCTTTAGTTGGTGCTGCTGGTATAGCACAAATCGCTAAAATAGCAAGTACAACTTATGAAGGTGGAACACCACCAGAGTTAAACACTTTATATGCTTCTCCATCAACAGCGACTACACCATCTTCATCAGGCCCATCTGCTGGCGCAACTGGTAATTTGGGCCAATCACAATTAAAATTACAAAACGATCAATTCAAATATATGAAAGTTCAAGTAGCTCAAGGTGATATAAGAGATACAATTGGTAAAGTAGAGTTAATAGAAAATAGATCTAAACATTAAAAAAAGATTTTATATATTTAATATATAATAAAAAGAAATAAAGATATGAAAAAAGAAATGATACAAGGTGTAGAATTATCTATACCAGAAAATTGGAGTGAAATAAAGTTAAAAGACTTTATGAAAATAATGGATTTATATGCTGTATATGATGATATGGTAGAAGAAGAGTTCATAATCAAAATGATTGCTGAATTAACTAATACAAGTCCTGATTTTTATTTTAATAGCGATTTAACCGATGACGAAGTTGAAAGATTAATTACTTGTTTAGAACCTTTTAAGACTAAAATGGTACCTGAAAAGGCTGATAGCTTCGAAATTAATGGTACTTTATATTCATATAATATACCTGATAAATTAACATTTGGTGAAAATGTTTCTATTAAGATTTTAGAAAAACAATCTAAAAGTCAATATGAAGGATGGTTAAATATATTATCTATTATCATTAGACCAGCAACTGAATCTAAAAATGAGTTTGGTGATACAATCTATAATGTAGAACCGTTTAATGGTGATATAGAAACTATTAAAAGAAGGAAACAATTGTTATTAAATATACCTTGTGATGCTGCTTTGTGGATTATAGAGGCTTTTATGAGTGGGAAAAGCTTATCTTCATAAATTATGAAATAATCTTTTCCCTACCGACATCAGCACAAACTAATAGAGTAGCTGTTGATGAAATGCCAGAACATTTGAATTGGATCGCTATGGTTGATAGACTTGCTAATGGTGATATAACTAAATATGAAGCTATATATAACTTATCATATGCGGAATGTTTAACTACTATGGCTTATTGGCATCACAGAGATAAGTATAACAACAACATAAATAAAAAAATGAATAAATAATTATGAAAAAAAGTAAAATTAGGATGACCGATTTACCAATCTATGATATAACTATTGAGGAAGATAGTAATCAAGGTATTCAATTGGTATCATTAGTTAAAGATCCAGCTATTGAAGTTAAAGGTATGTATTTTTCTAATCTTGATTTATCAACCGAACAATCTTATGAATTCAAAGCTATACCAGAACAACAAATAGTTTGTGGCCCAGCTATGATTCCCAACCGTAAGATTCTTCGTAAGAACCAAAATGGAGATATGTATTATGTTCGTTTTAGTGAAGAAGTTATTACTCAAATGGTTGATAAGTTTAATAGAGAAAATAATAATAAAGCTATTAATGTTGACCATACAGAGATAATGGCACCTGCTTTTATTAGAGCAAACTGGCAAATTGAAGATTCTAACTATGATAAGTCTAAATTATATGGTTTTAATTTACCAAAGAAATCTTGGTTTATTGAAGTTAAAATTGAAGACAAAACTTTTTGGGAAAGTGAAGTAAAAGATGCTAATAGATTTTCTTTTTCTATTGAAGGATTAATGGGTCAAGAATTAGTTGAAATGGTTGAAGAACAATTATCATTTGATGAGTTTATTGATTCATTAAGCGATATGGAACTATTAGAATTAATGTCTTTTGCTGACGAACCATATAATTTACCACCTGATAATCCAGATTCAACTTGGCATACACATCCAAATTGTAAATGTTCTTTCAAAGGCTCAACTTGGACAAGCGTTCCATCAGGTGATGGTTTATATCCTTGTGATAAATGTTTAGATATGGCTAAACAATATAGAAAGGCACAAAGAAGTGGTAAAAGAAGTGGTTATTCTGCTATACAAAATATATCATTTGATTATGATGGTACTTTATCTGAACCAAAAGTTCAAGCAATAGCCGAAGATTGTATATTAAATGATAATAATGTTTATATAATTACTAAAAGAAGTCCAACAGATAGTAAAGAAGTTTTTGATACAGCTATGAAATTAGGTATTAAAAAAAGTAATATAATTTTTACTAATGGTGAACCAAAATGGTCTTATTTAATAGATTGTAATATAGATACACATTATGATGATACGCAAGATGAAATAGAACAAATGAAACAAAAAACCTCTACTAAATTAATTAAAGTATAATACAAAAGAGGAACAAGGTATAGGTATATATATCAAATATATCTAATAAAAAAATAGGATAAAAAAATGAATAGAAACGAAACAATTAAATCTATTAAAGAAAGTTTGAAGAAGTTATTTTCTGCGGAAGAAAAGACTTTCTCTGATTTTGTTTTAACTGATGGAACGAAGATTACATCTTCTGCTTCTGATTTGGAAATTGGCGTT
>Ga0114962_10003903_pt1 | contig 11981 bp, 11 predicted proteins | sample C_130820_MF_Meta_FD_87017 | JGI IMG/M metagenome (GOLD analysis project Ga0114962, IMG submission 87017) | Freshwater microbial communities from Lake Croche, Canada to study carbon cycling - C_130820_MF_MetaG | ecosystem: Environmental > Aquatic > Freshwater > Lake | place: Lake Croche, Canada... | reverse complement strand
CATCGCCAGGAAATCCACCATTATTAGATGCACCACGAATAGCACCTTTATTGGATGAATAACGGAAGCGGAGATAATAAACAAGGCCAGTAGGTCCAAGTAGTGGTTGAACACTAACAATTTTGTTAGCAATCAACTGGGGGTAAATTCTACGAACCAAAGGAATGCTGATTCGTTTGAATTGTGCAACATCGCTAGTGTCAGTAGATACTTCATTAATAAGTCTTTGATTTTCCAAAAGAACTGCGGTGGCAGATTTGATATTAGGATCAGTGATTCCGTTAAGAATACCAGTGGTACCCCAGCGGGAAACAAGTTCCTTACTTTCAGTTAAAAATTTAGCATTTGCGTTCATTGTTTAAAACCTTTCAATTAGGGTTAGTTACTTTTCTTAACACCAGAAAGAACTAATAATTCGTTATTCGCACCTTTTCCAGAGTTATATTCCGCAATAACCTGAACATTTTCGGTGTCAATATGTCCTCTCCCCGATGCATTCTTTACTTTTTCAACTCTTTCATTCTGCTCAGAAATAACCTGAGCTTTTTTATTTTTCAAAGCAGGAGCAGCGACTCTGGATTCATTTACCATGTGGTTAAACTTCTTAACGGTTTCGTTAAGTTTGGTATTTTCAGTAGAGAGTCTAATGCTACGAGCTTCTAAAATTCTTAATTGACTACGAAGTTCTTCAATGTGCTTGGAAGCTTCATTGATTTTATTAGTAGTTACAAAAGAAACATCTTCGTTCTTCATATAATCGGAAGTAATATCAACGATTTTACTAAGAACAACTTTGTGTTCGACCAAGGAAGGATCGCTAACGATGTCTTTCCTTGCTTGTTCGTAGATTTCAGCACCTTTTTGTTGAAGGAACTGATCGACTTTTTCTACGATATAGTTTTTCATTTCGCCTAATTTGGAATCGTATTCTTCGTATAAAGAAGTTTCGATATCCTTATTTTTGCTGCGTTCTGTAAGAAGCATTTGATATGCTTCTTCATAGCCTTCTTCAAGAGAAGAGTTGAATTCATCTTTTTGCGATTCTAGGCGATTGCGAAGATCGGTGATGATTTCATAAGCTTCTTGATAGCCATGGTAGGCAGTTTTTTCGGCTTTTTCCAAATCGGAAGTAAGATGTTTATAAGCTTCTTCCAAATTGGTATTATATTCTTTTTCGAGTTCTCCCTTAGCTGAGGATAACATTTCCTTAACAGCCGAGGCAACTTCGTTTAATTGATCTTGTGGGATCAAATTCTTCAATGATTCAGTAATTTTATCCATTATCCTAACCTCTCTTTTAAGCTGGAAGTATGTGATTTAATAATTCCGCCAATGCAAGCAACTAAAGCGTCTTTATTTACTTTATGTATGCTTGTATTATTATTTTTTTGCAAAATAGTGGAATTATTTTCAGGAAAGTTTTGGAAACTTTCCTTTGTTGCAACGATTTTTTCTTGGAAAGCACCATTGGTACTTGGATCAGCAACAATATCAAAAGTGATAAGTTTATAGCCTTCGCTAATAACTAATACACCACTTTCGTTAGTTTTGCCATTTCCAACGCCACGGCTGCTGATGCCTACTCTAACACCATCGTTGAGAAGTGCTCGAAGAGTTCGCCCATAGGGAGTACTAAGGATTTCTCCTTCTCCCATTAAAGAATTGCCTTCCCACCATAATTTAGTAATCAAGTGAGAAGCATGTTCAAAGTGAACAATAGAATCAGTAGGATGATCTAACTCACCCACTAAACCTCTAGCTTTAATAATATCATTTAAAGTTTCTACATTGTTTTTCAAAACTTGTTCTGGATACATTCTGCCATTTTTATTGGCTTCATTACAAGCTTGGAATTTACCACGGAATTTTACAACTCCGTTTGCATTTTCGTTAAGTGTAAGGCTAACATTACTATTAAGGCAGGAATCTATTAATAACATACTCATAATACCTCCTTAATTATTTAGTTTTTGTCACTTGCATTTAAATGCATGAAGCTTTGATCCAAAGTCATTCCATTTTTTGGAATATAAGGATTGGTCAAGTTTGGCCAAGTATCATTGCCTTGATTAGTAGCTAAGTTATCACCTTCTAAAGTATTTGGATCTTTATCATTTACTTGAGGAATAACATCTTTTTGTACATATGGATTGCTTAAGCTTGGGAAGATGTCTTTGCCACCTGAAGTATATGCAGATTTAGCTGAATCATCTACGCCAACCTTATTGCCATCCGAAGTTACGGCACCTTTGTAATCACCATTATATTTGCTTGGGAAGGCATCAACTTTAGCCTTTTTAGCAAGAATAGGATGATCACCACCTAAAGATGTGTGTGGCTTGTCATAGTTACCAATAGTGCTGTTTGCCATTGGAATATTAAAAGCTTCAGTCAATGATTTGATGACATTATTGCTTTCTTCCAAGGTGTTGTAATTCAATTCTTTTTCACCAGAAATTATAGAATTCAAAACTTCTAAATTTTCAGAAATTTTAGCTTTTACTACTTTGTCTCCATTGTTTCTTGCGACAACATTCAAAGTTTCATCTAGCATTTTATAAACATCTATAAAAGATTGAACTTCTTTTTGGTTTTGTTCATCAAGAACTGGGAAAAGTTTTTCGCAAGCTTCTTGATAAGCTTCAAAGCTTTCGTTGGATTCAATATTTGCAATATTGAATACTTTTTCTACGCTTTCAGAATAAGCATGATGAGCAGTTCTTAAAATTCCTTCTGCCATGAATAAGCAGGTATTGTCATCATAATTATTGCTTTCAGATGCTTGAAGTGCTTCCTTAATCATGTTTGCTAATTCTGAATGAGTAAGGTAAACAATACTTGGCCATGCACCAACAATATTTTCAAGAGTAATTTCTACTTCTTGAGTATCAGAAATTGCATTAGCTTTGCGAAGATCATTAATTGCTCTCAAGAAATTGTTTTCTTTGATTACGCCTTTTGCTTTTGTTCTTTGGTAAGTCACCTGTGCATTTGGAGTTTTCCAAGCAAAAGAAAGGATTTTACCTTCATTTCTAATTTTAAAACGAGGCATTTTTACAGCAGAAATATTATTATTTTCGTCATATTTAGCTGAAACTTTATTGAATAACGGGCTACCTTTTTTATAGTTCAAAAATTCTTGAACATTTTCAGAAATAGCTTTAAATTCTTCAATTTTAGATTTCTTAAATAAGCCAGCTACACTGGAATATTCAGAATTAAATTTTTTATTTTCATTGATATTTTTAGACTTTACTTTTTTTGAATTTATGTTTTCTTTGAAAAGTCTTTTAGTAAGAGGCATATTTACATAACTTTCAAACATTTCATTTGCAAATTCAGATTTATCTTCTAAGATTGCTTCTAGCATATTTGAAATAAATTTATTATTTGCTGCTTTTTCGGAATCTTCATTTACAACTAATTCCTTGATGTTTTCCAACAAAAGATTTTTGTTGTCCAAGGTATAAGTGGCATGAATGTAAGTTTTTTCTGGAGTAACAAAAGTTACTTCACTTTCATTCATACAATGAACACTTAATGAATCTAATTTTAGCTTTTTAGCTAAAACATCGCAAGATTCATTAATTTCCTTCATTGCAGTATTTATTGATTTTTTTTCTAGCTCATTGATAACATTAACATCTATTAGTTTTCTCTTCATTTTTTACTCCCTAATTAGGTTTCAACAAAGTATTTTATTGAAGCACTTCAAAATTTTGACTTTTTTTAGATTGAGTCACAATCTTCTGCTTTATCTATATATAAAACAGACACGCTTTTTAAAAAGCAAAATAAAAAATAAAAATTATGAACTTTTTTCAAAGCTCATATATTACATAGTTATGTATGCGTTGCTTTTGAAATTTAAAGGAAAAAATATGCTTTCTTTTGAAAAATTTATAAAGATTAGAGAAGCTTATCAAGTTGATATAGATCAAGATTATACAACTGAAATTGATGATCTAGTGCAAGCTTCTAAAATTTTTACAATTAAAAACTCTAAGAAAATGAAAGAATTTCTTTTTAAAAATATTGAAGATGACGAAGAATTAAAGAACTTATTCAAGATTAAATTTTTAGATAAACCAAAGCAAGATTTGGGAATGAAAAAAACTAATACTCCTCTAGGTTATTATGCTGGCTATGATTTTTTAAAACAAATTAATTCTCCTATATGATAAACGAGGAATACAAATTTGCTTTTGTTCACATTCCAAAATGTGCTGGTTCATCTATAGAAAAAATTTTTAATGATAAGAATGAAAAAGATCCACATTTTTACGGTAACACATACAAGAAAAAAAGACCAGAACTTTACAGATGGACATGCATAAGAAACACATGGGATAGACTTGTTTCAATTTATCATTATTATATCATAAGAAAACATCCTTATTATTCTTTAAATTTAGATATTTCTTTCGAAGAATTTATCATGAGGTATATTGATTATAATGGTGATAGACATGCTTACACAGAGGCAAATTCTTTTTCTGGTCGAGATGGAATTATGATTTTTATATCAGACCACATTACAAAAAAATTATTAATTGATTTTTATATAAATATTTATAATGCAAAAGAACATTTGGAAATACTTTTCAAATACTTGAATGTAGATTTAAATCTGATTAAAAAATTTGGCAGACATAATACAACAAAACATGATGATTATAGAAATTATTATAAAAATGATAAATTAATAGAATCTGTTTATAAAAGATACAAGCTTGAAATTGATACACTGGGATTTGTTTTTGATGATCTTATGGTTTTCAATACTGATTTAATTGGGAAAAACTTAAAAAATGATTAATGAAAAATATAAATTTGTTTTTATTCATATTCCAAAATGTGCTGGTTCATCTATAGAAAAAATTTTCCTTGGAAAAACAGAGAGCTTACCTCATGTATTTGGAAATACTCACAAAATACAAAGACCAGATCTTTATAGATGGACTTGCATAAGGAATACATGGGATAGACTTGTTTCAGTTTATTTTTATTCAATAATAAGAAAAAATGTTTATTCTTTAAATTTAGATATATCTTTTGAAGAATTTATAATGAGATACATTGATGAAAATGGTGATAAATATGATTACATTGATAAAAATAGATTTTTTGGTAGAGACGGACATATGATTTATATTACTGATCATAAAACAAAAAAATTGTTAATTAATTTTTATGTAAATATGTGGAATTTAAAAGAACATTTAGAAACACTTTTTAATCATTTAAATATAGATTTAAAATTAATTAAAAATATTGAAAAGAAAAACATTACAATTCATGATGATTATAGAAAATATTACACTAATAATAAAATGATAGAAGCTGTAGCTAAAAGATACAAACTTGAAATTAATACATTAGGGTTTGTATTTGATGATCCAAATAAATTCAAAAAAAACTTAGTGGGTGTAAATTTAAATGTTTTGTAAGACATTTCTTTTAATTTTATCAGCATTAAATAATTTTGAATATTCAAGATTGTAGCAAGGTGCTTTGAAATAAAAAGGAAAATGTGAAGGGCTGCTTTTATCGTAATCTCCTTTATTATTAAAATAAGCTTTTGTGTAAAAATTTTCTTTTTTAATAATACCCATTAAATAAGCATATTCAAAATTGCAAATAGAAACAAAAAAATAATAATCGCAAATTTGTTTTGTATTGTAATCTGATACTGTTGCAAAATAATTTTCTTGTGGGATTACTTTTCTGTTTTTTGTTTTAACATCAATTTTGTGATTTTTATACATCAAATCATAATCGTAATTAATACTATTAGAATTTTTAATTTCCCATCCATAATATTCAGCTACGATAATTTCGCCTAAAAAACCAGTAATATTACCTTGGCCTTTTTCAATTGAATTTTTTAATATTCCAAGATCACTTGCTCTATGCTTGGCAAGTGTTAAATGTTCTTTTGTAATGTTTACTTCAATCATCAGAATATTGTAACAAGTTATACTATTTATTTCAATATAATTAATTAACTTTCTTCTGAATAATCAATGTCTTGATTATCTTGTTCAGAAGCGTAATCTTCAATATTCATATCATATTTTTCTAAATCTTTTTCTGATGGTTCAGGTAAAGGCATTCTGCTAGATTTTTTTGTTTCAGCGTCAGTTGGGGTCATTTCGCTTCCTGTTTCTGGAGCAGGATTTTCTTCAGGTGGAGCAAGAAGTGTATTTGGGCCTCCTTGATCTGCACCAATCTCAGGATTTTCTTTTTCTCCTCCTTCGGCAGGTATGCCAACCCCAAGCAATTGAGGATTCTGAGTAAGAATTTGCATTTTTGCATCTTCTAATTTCTGAATTTTCATTCTTGCAATGATTTCTTGAGTTTCTTCATTACTATATTTCATCCATTTATTAAGAATATCATAATCGGAAAGCATGAGAGAACTTTTTAATGATGTAGCATTTGTGATTCTAGCTGCCATTACATCTGCTCTGCTTAGCTCTCTCCAATCACTTGGAGCAGTCATTTTAATTGTAAGGTCTGCATAAGATTCTTTAGGGAAGCCTTTAAGCCTTAAGTGTCTATCGGCCATCTCCCATAAACCGTCTTCCATACAAGATTGAAATCTTTCTATAAGCCTTGCAAATCTTACATCTTGGGCACTTAATGAAATTTTAGTTATATTTACATCTTCAACATTGAAGTAATTTTTAGGAAAATTCAATGCAACAAAAAGTTTATTTCTAAAATATAAACAATCATCTACTTCTCCAAGATTTTGTGCACCTGGCAAAGTTTCAATTCTTGTATTTGTATTTGGCCTTACTGGTAGCCAATAGTCTTCATCTTGTGCAGGAGCATGCCATCTTTCATCAACACTATTAGGACCAGTATTTGATAATCCACGCATAGTAGTTTTTCTTTTGCGAAATTGATCCTTCATTCTTTCAATAAAAGATTCAGCTTTGAAAGGAGGCAGAGTACCAACATCAATGTAAAACACTCTTCTTTCGGGTGCTCTACTTAATCTATAAACAAGCATTGCATCTTCACATAATTTTACTTGTTGTGCTGGTCCTCTAGCTGGCTCAACAATAGAAACACCATAAGGATAAAAACTTTTTCTGTCTTCGCCAATTCTAACATGTATTATTTGTTCTGGAGCAAATCTTATTGCTGTAGAATTAAGCATTTGTGCATCTGGCGAATCTACTACAGGAGAACTAAGCAATGAATTATAATCTGGCCCTTCTTTACTTTGTTGAAATTCAACTACTTTTCCTTTTGTTGTTTCAATTCTATACATAGAATCAGCTGGTAATCTGGCTGCTTTATGAATGCCTTCAGTTGGGTTTTCTTCATTGATAATAATTTCATAAAATAAATCTCCAAACACCAACAGATTTTTAAAATCTCCCCAAATTCTACGATTCATATTTAACATGCTGCGATGATAGAACAAAAATTCAAGTTCTGACTTCACATCTTGATTATCACAACTAAGTTGAAAAACATTGCCTTCGTTGTCTCTTTGACAATTATGAACAACAATTGAATTAGTTGCAAAATTATGATGTTTTTCAACAGTCATATCGTAAACATCTTGATATGATCCTTTTTCAACTGTAATTACAGTTCTTCTATCTTTGTAGGTTTTTAAAAACTTCATTTCTTTAACAGAAAAACCATTTTTACTCATTCTATATTTGGTTGTTCTCCAGTCTACTTTTGTTAAGGTAGCGACATCTTTGCATTTTAATCCCATGCTTATTAGTTTTGTTGTTTCGTTAATTTTGTCATATTTATCTAAATCTTTTTCAGCTTTGAATTCATCTACGAATTGCCTTTCGTGAATCCATCCTTTTAAATGTGTATAAATTCTTGGAAATTGATTAATCTTTGATTTTGTTAATTCTTGATTTGGTTTAATTCTATAAAATGGCATTAATTGATCGAGATATTTTAAATCTCCTGCTTGTTTCCAAATTCCATCTCTTAATAAAATCTTATGATCAGCAGTACATTCAATGTGCTCTCCATTATCAAAATAAACTTTTACAGTTTCTGCTTTTTTGGTTATCCTTACATCATATGCCCAACCTAAAGTATAATCTTTCTTTTCGAAGTCATAACAATACACTAAAAATTTTTGATCTTTTTTTGTTTCATATAATTCTTTTATAGTTTTTTCACCAAATGGAGTTGATATTTTGGTATTACCAGCTAAACATGCTTCATCTGCATAAACATTTAATACTGATTCAATTTCAGGCATGCTTCTCAACCGTTCATATTCTTTATATCTGCTCATTCTGTTTGAAATGGTAGATAGATCAATGAAGTCATTGCTTTCTCTAAATCTAACTAATCTTTGGTCTTGTGTGCCATAAAAACCTCCGTCTGGAGAAATAGATGGAACAGAATCTGGGTTTTGAATACCAGCACCAACAATATCTCTTGTAGATATTTTTTTAGATATTGGATCATCGGAAAAGGCATATGTAAATGTCTTGTAAAAATTAGCCCAAATTGGTGAAGGCATATAATTCCTCTAAATGTTTACGCAATCTTTATTATTATAGTTATAATGATTAGTTTAAATTTATTACAAAAGAGGGCAATTTTATTGATCAGCCATCATGGTTGCAATATTGTTGATCTTTACAATAACTTATTAAAAACCACAAGGATTAATGGCTTCACTAGAAAGATTACAAAAAGAGCTAGTGACTACGATGATCCAGTATGTGGTTATTTATTTAATAAAAATCATAATTGGCCAAAAAAAGATAAAATATATTTAGATGTTTTACTTTTTAATTATCAAATAAGTTGCAAAGAGTTATATAAAAATAAAAATGTAGAATTTATTTATTATCTTGGCAATGGAATATCCACTATTAATAAAATAATAGAAAGTACAGGTTTAGACGAAGAATCAGCAAGAAGATATTATTGTTTTAGACTTAGAAGAATCTGTGAAATGATGGAAAAAACACCTAATGCAATAATTTTTATTGAAGGCATGTCAATTCTTGAAAATCTAACCAATTATTTAAATCAAAAATATAATTTTTATCCAAAAATTGATTTAAATTATCCAATAAAACTTGAAAATTCTGGAGTTTCAGAAAATTGCTTCGAAAGATATTATGCGTTTATTCAAGACTGCAATGAAAAGAAGTTTTTAAAGATAGTTTAGCCATTAAGCATTTCATCTTGGCTATAAGTATCTTTGCTAGTTTTTATATTATTAATATTTTTTTCTTGTTCTTTTATCATTTTATCTATTGCACTTATAGCATTATTATATTGTTGTATGTTAATATTATAAGAATTAATATTAGCTTGTTGATTTTGAATTTCTCTATTTTCTCTTTTCTTTTCAGCTTTTTCTACAATTGCAAGTGCTGATCTTAATAATGGTTTTATATTTTCAAAAACAAAATCATCTGGAGTATTTTGAACTGCTAATTTAAGATAGTTTTTTAATTTATCGGTATTTTTTTTCATTTTATCCTCACATTAAATCATGAATTAAAATTTCATTTTCAAAAATGCAAAATGCTTTTTTATCACCATGTACAATTTCATTTAATTGACATTTAATTGCAAAACAATTCTTAGATGGCTTTAAATAAAATTCGTTATAAGGAATATATTGTTTTTTTAAAAAAAGTGCATTCCTTTTAAGTTTTTCCAAATCTTTGCATTCTTCTTTTTTAAGAAACAACTTAACAAGTTCTTTATTTTTGTTTCTTTTTTCAAAGTATTCTACATATTGATTTTGTTCACATTTTTCTAATATTATAGTTTTTTTTAATTTGTTTATTTCAAAAAAGAATTCTTTATCAGCATAAGTTATTTTAAATTTTTGATTTGGTAAGTAAGCATCAAAATTATCTGGCTGTATTTCAAAAGAAATATTTTCAATTAAATTACAAAGCATTTCAGATAATAAAAACTTAATAATATTTGCGTTTTTTAAAGTTTCATTTAACAAGTAATCTTTATAATTTTCAAAAAATTCAATTATACTTTCTTCATTGTAAAATAATTTTAAAAACTCTGGAATGCAATCTTCTTTATAGAATTTTCTGCATTCTGTCATAAATTCAGATTGTGATTTGTTTTTGTTTTTATTAAATAAAGCTATCTCTGTTAAAGATAATTTATCTAAGTTGTAATTTACAAATTCTTCATTTTTAATACAAGATTTAATCCATTCTGAAGATAAGAAATTATTTTTAAGGGATTTTTTATATTCATTAATTTTTATTTTTATACTTGGCTTTATTTCTTTTTTTGACAATATATCTTTAAATAAAATTACCATCCAAACTCCTTCATTATCGTGTCGTTTTTTCTATACTTTTCTCTCATGAATACTTTTGCTTCTTCATCTAATATAGATTTTTTTGAATTATCTTGATTTTGATTATTACTATTATAGCCAAAATTATCACTTGATAAGGAAAGTCTTAATTCATTTCTTAGTTCTTCTATAGTTTGGTTTTTTATTACATTGCTTACATTGCTTTCTTTTATTGAAGTTGATCCAAATGATGGCATATCTCTTAAAAATTGTTCTCTGGCATACAATGCTATTGCGATTGCCATGATAGCATCATCATGTTTTCCTTTTTGTGCTTGTGCTTTTTTTGAAACAGTATTGTATTCAAAAGTTTTAATTTCTTTTGCTAATCTCCTAGAATTTATTCTTATTTGATCATTGTAAATTTTTTGTTGTAAATTTTGCAAAATTAGCGTTCTATTTTTAATAGTAATTTTTATACCTGGTTGCATATTTGTTTTAGTCATATTATCATAATATAAATTATCATAATATAAATCATGCTGCAAAGCATTTACAATCGCACCTCCAGTTGACATGTTTTCTATAACTAAAAGACCGCTGTTATAAAATGATCCAATTTCTTTACATACTTGTGCAAAATCATGTGTAGCAATGTTATTACTGTAAAATTCAGCAACCTGCTCTAATGTATTTTGATTTATTACTTGAATACAAGAACTGTCTCCATGATCTCCTATGCCTTCAGCAGAATCTATTCCTATTATGTATTCTTGACCATTTTGAGGCTCTTTCCAAATCCACAAAGCTCCCTTTTGATCTTCTCCATCGAATTCATCGTTTCTATTTGCAAATTGTGGCATTAATTTTTTTAAAGGATCTCTTAGTTTTGTTTCTTTATCAATTTCGGTAAGTTTTGTAGACGAAATATAAGTTTCACCAGAGCCTAAAAATACTCTTAATACTTCTTGTAGAAATCCTCTTTCCCCAAGTTGAGATTTTTGTTCTTTTGCCCAATTTGGGTTATTAACATCATTGTAATCAGGGTGCTCCCAGTAATCTAAATCTATAACATTGAATAAATTTTGATTATCTTTAGCAGCACTGTAAGTTTCTTCATACCAATTACCGACACCATTTACAGTAGAAATTATAACGCAGCTTCCGCCTGTGCTAAGTACAGGCCACATAGCTTTCCAATGTGTATCCATATCAGGAATAAATGCTGCTTCATCAATTATAAGTAAGGTTGTGGCTTTACCACGGGCAGCTTCTGGAGAATAAAACATTAAGTTTCCTCCAGTTTCTTGAAATTGCTTTAAATGATCATTCCACTTTCCTTCTTTTCTTGATTTCAACCAATTAGGTAGATTTTCAGCTGCTCTATCTACCATCATTCCAATGATAGTTGCTTCACGATCTGTTTTTGATAATAACATTACCTGTTGATCTAATTGAAACATACAACGCCACATTCCCCAAAGCAAAGTAGTTGTAGTTAAGCCTCCCTGACGAAACTTACTAATAATATTAAATCTTTTATTCTCATAATTTTCTATGCATTTTTTTTGATATTTAAACATAATAAAAGGAATTAATCCTCTAGTTGGATGTAATATTTTTACAAATTTATGACAAAAATATGAGAAACTTCTAGTGCATTTGAGTATCTCGTCCTGCTGTCTGT
>Ga0114962_10003901_pt1 | contig 11985 bp, 9 predicted proteins | sample C_130820_MF_Meta_FD_87017 | JGI IMG/M metagenome (GOLD analysis project Ga0114962, IMG submission 87017) | Freshwater microbial communities from Lake Croche, Canada to study carbon cycling - C_130820_MF_MetaG | ecosystem: Environmental > Aquatic > Freshwater > Lake | place: Lake Croche, Canada... | reverse complement strand
ATGGACCCCACACAACAGCGTTTGAAGATTGCCGTCTTGCACAGGACTTTTCTGTCCAACGCCGGTGGCGCGGAGGCCTATGCGGTGGCTGTGGCATTGGAGTTGTCACAACGACACGAGGTTCATGTGTTTGCCCAAGAAATGGATACATCCTTGCAATCGGTGACTTACCACCCCATTGCGTTGTTTTTCAAACGCCCGCGTTGGTTGAATCAACTTTGGTTTGCGCTGGCCACTTGGTGGAAAACCCGTGCAGGCTTTGACATTGTGCATTCGCACGAAAACACTTGGCATGGGAATGTGCAAACAGTTCATGTCATTCCCATGCGTTGCAAACCCAAGCATGGCTGGATACACGCGCTTCAATGGGCCACGAGTCCTCGACTGTGGACCTACGCTGCTTTGGAGTTTTTCAGATTTAGATGGCATGCCAAACGCTGTTGGGTGGCTGTGTCTCAACCGCTGCTGGAGCAGTTAAGCCGTATGCGTCCGGTGCTGCCCCTGCATCAGCTTTTTGCCATTGCGCCTGGCATTTATCCCATGACAGATGAGATTGGCCATTTACCTTCTTCGGTTTTTTTTAAATCGCAAGATGCCAGCAGCAAAGTCCTTTTGTGGGTGGGCAATGATGCCGTCAAGAAAAATTTGCAAACAGTCATCACCGCTTTGGCAAGCCTAGACGCCACATTTCATTTGCTGGTGGCAGGCAAAGCCTTGCCCGACAAAGCTTGGCAAGACCAACTGCGGACATTGGGCTTGACCGATCGGGTGAGGTGGTTGGGTGTGGTCAGCGACATGAGCGCAGTCTATGCCTGTGCAGACCTGTTGCTTCACCCTACGTTGGAAGACACGTTTGGCATGGTGGTGTTGGAAGCCATGTCGCATGGCCTGCCTGTGATCGTCAGTTCCTCAGACCATTGCGGTATTTCAGCTGACCTCACGCATGGTCTTAACGCTTATGTGTTGAAGAACCCATGTGATGCCCCTGCACTGGCAGACGCTGTTATCGAGGTCATGGCTACGCAGGGTGATGTCAAGTATTCTGACAATGCACGCGCCTATGCCCTGCAGCATCGTTGGTCTGATGTGGCCCAACACTACGAAGTGCTTTTTCAACATATCGTCTCGGTATGAAGCCAAACCCATCATCGCTGGTGATGATCAAATCGCACAGTTTGGGTGTGGGCGATTTGCTGCGCAGTTCGGCTGCTTGGCGTGTATTGAAAAACCGCTGGCCCGATGTGCAACTGCATTTGGTCTTTTTAAGCAAGCACCCTGGTTACCCCACCGAGGCGCTGATTCAGCAGCACCCATTGCTCAGCAGTGCGCACTTCATCACGGTGCGCGACAAAGACCCCTCCCATCCTGACGGTGCCAAGGTGGCTTTCACAGCGGTGTGGCGTTCGGTGCGCTCCGTGGTGCAAACCGTTCAAGCAGATGGGGTGATTGATTTTGAACCGCATGGCATCAAAACCTCTGTCTTGACGTGGCTGTCAGGCCGGGCTTTAGGTGCATCCACCTGGGGTGTTGCCCAGTTTCCTTTGCGCTCGCTTTTTTACCAGCACAGTGCACCCAGCATGGGTGACTACGCCCAAAGCCATGGTTTGACTTTGCCCATGGACTACACCCACCGCGATTTCGTGGTGTTGGCCGCAATGGGCCTGCAAAGACAAGACACACCGATAGAGATGCAAGTAACGGCAGAGGGCAGGGTCTGGCAAGCCCAGCATGTGCCGCGTTGGAAAAACCATCTTCCGACCATCGGTTTGAACATAGGCTGTGGCACACCCGACGCCAAGGTTAAGCGCCCCGACTTGAACCATTTGGCAAGGTGTTTTCACCAATTCCTGTCTCATCATCCTGCCAATCTGGTTTTGAGTGGTGCGCCTTTTGAGAAAGATGTGAACCAAGCGTTCATTCAATGCTTCAATGCCATTGCACCCCATCAAGTCACTGTCATCGATGCCGCAGGCGAGACCACCTTGAGCGGTTCCACCGGGCTCATCGATGCTTGCGATGTGTTTGTGTCCACGGACTCGGGGCCTTATCACATGGCGGTGGCTTTGCGTAAACCGACGCTGGTGTGGTTCACCTACCCAGAGGTGACTTCTTACCACGATCACCCTTGGTGTCAGCGTTTGATTCAACCAAGCGCGGAGGAATTCACTTCTGCGGTGTCGTCTTTATTGAAGTTAAACCAATCCCGATGATTGGCTGAGTTTGAACATGGCTGCATAAGCCCCTTGGGCCAGTAGCAATTGGGGGTGCGTTCCTTGTTCGACAATCCGACCATGCTCCATGACGATGATGCGATCGGCTTTCTCAACGGTGGTCAAACGATGCGCAATCACCAAGGTGGTTCGGTTGCGTTGTAAGCTTTGCAGTGCATCTTGCACCAATCTTTCTGATTCGTTATCAAGCGCCGACGTGGCTTCATCCAAAATCAAAATGGGTGCGTCCTTGTAAAGCGCCCGTGCAATCGCCAAGCGCTGTCTTTGCCCACCCGACAAAATAGAAGCGTTGTGACCGACCACCGTGTGGATATGTTGCGGCAAGTTGGCAAGGTAGTCGCTTAAATGCGCGGCCTGCAAGCAGTCGATGACGCGTTGTTCGTTGGGTGTTTGTCCCAGCGCTACGTTGGTGGCCAACGTGTCGTTAAGCACCACCACGTTTTGACTGACCAAGGCAAACTGTTTGCGTAGAGACAGCAAATCCCAGTTTTGCACAGCCACCCCATCCACCAAAGCTTGGCCTTGCGAGCAGTCCACAAAACGGATCAACAGATTGGCCAAGGTGGTTTTACCTGACCCCGAACTGCCTACCAAGGCAACGGTTTCCCCAGGTTGAATGCTCAAGTTGATGTGCTGCAAGGCCCAAGGCATATCGTTTTGATACTTCACCGACACGTCTTTGAACTCAAGATGACCTCGGGCTTTGTCAGTGCTGTGGCTGCCACCGGTTTCCACGGGTGTGTTTTCAATCAATTCAAACCCACGCTCCAGCGCTGCCAAACCCCGTGTGAGGGGACCTGTCACTTCCGACAGGTGCTTGATGGGGGCGATCAACATCAGCATCGCTGTGACAAAGGAGGCAAAGCCACCCACGGTCATGCCTGTTTGTTGGCTTTGTAACAAAGCAATGCTGATGACGCCAGACAAAGCCATGGCTGACATGATCTGCGTCAAGGGCGTGATACCCGAACTGGCAATCGAGGTCTTCATGGCTAAACGTTTTAACTGTTGGGCCAGTTGTTCAAAACGCCCCATTTGCATGGACTGTGCATGGTGGAGTCGAATTTCTCGATAAGCCAACGATGTTTCTTCCACCACATAAGCCAGTTCGTCGGTGGCTGATTGGGTGTCACGGGTGATCTGGTAGAGACGCTTGCTCATGGCTTTCATCAACCATGCAACGGCTGGAAACAGCAATGCCACGATCAAACTGAGTTGCCAATTCAAATACAACAGATAAGCCACCAATGCCAGCAAGGTCAAACTGTCGCGAACCAAACTCATGACAGAACTGACCATCTGCAGAGCGCCATTTTGAACCTCAAAGACCAAGGTGTTGCCCAAGGCACTTGCAGATTGCTGCTTAAACAACGCTAAATCGGCATTTTGCAAACGAGCAAACATTTTTAAACGCAGTTCAAACAAGCCTTGGTTGGTGGCTTTGGCCATGGCGACTTGACTAAGGAATACGCCCAAGCCCCGTAGCCCAAACAAACCTATCAAAGCCAAAGGAACTTGCCAGACGGGAAAATCCGTTTGCGCAAAGCCTTTGTCTAGCAAGGGTTTGAGCAGCGCGGGAATGAGTGGTTCAGTCGCAGAGACAAGGATCACACAGACAGCCGTGATGATCCATGCACTGACAGGATGGGTGAAATGGGCAAATGCGCGAGGCAGTCTGTGCCTTATGCGAGGCTGAGGGGTCATGGTCGGTGAGATCACTTTTGCGGATTATGACGATAACGCAAGCACGGCTTGGTTAGAATGGCTTTATGCCTTTGAGTGTCATCATCATTACACGCAATGAAAGCGCCAATATAGCGGCCTGTTTGAGCAGTGTGGGTTTTGCCGATGAAGTCATTGTGTTGGATGGGCAAAGCACAGATGACACCGTTGTCATCGCTAAGCAGTTGGGTGCCAAGGTTTTTTTAGCCGAGGGCTGGAATGGTTTTGGTCCCCAAAAAAACAAAGCCTTGGATCACGCTGCCCATGAATGGGTGTTGTCGCTGGATGCCGATGAACGTGTTTCGCCTGAACTGGCACTTGAAATACAGCATGTCATTCGTGAAGGCAAGTATGCGATTTATGATATTCCCAGGCTCACCAATTTTTGCGGTCAATGGATTCACCACTGTGGCTGGCGACCTGACAGGGTTGTGCGACTTTTCAAAAGACAGACAGCACGTTTTAGCCCAGACTGGGTTCACGAAAAACTCATCGCTGTGCACAACCCCCCAATGGGCCAGTTAAAGCATTCTTTGCTGCATTACAGTTACCCCTCTGCCAATGACTATTGGCGCAAATTGCAGCTTTACAGCCAAGCATGGGCGCAACAAAAATTTGACCAAGGTCAAACCACCAGCATGCTCAGGGCCGTCAGTTCTGGCTTGGTGGCATTTGTGAAAAGCTATCTCTTTCGTTTGGGTTTTCTAGATGGCGCCATGGGTTTGGCGGTGTGCATCATGCAAGGTCAAGCCGCTTATGGTAAATACTTCACCTTGTATTGCTTGAATCAAGGAAAAAAATGACGTTACTCAATGCTTGGACCGTGATACTGCTTGGCGCATTCTGTGGGGTCTTGCCAGCCCAAGCGCAATTCAGGGTTGAAATTTCCGGTGTGGGCATCACTCAAATTCCCATTGCCATGGCCAACTTCCGTGGCGAAGACCGCGCCCCCCAAAAAATCTCCCAAATCATTGCCGCAGATTTAGAGCGCAGCGGGCAATTTCGCAGCACACCGGCCGATGCCGTGATTGATGAGGTCAGTCGTCCCGACTTTGGCCCCATTCGCCAAAAGCCTGCAGATGCCTTGCTCACTGGCAGTGTTGCGCGCATGGCCGACGGGCGTTTTGATGTGCGTTTTCGTTTATGGGATGCCGTGAAAGGGCAAGACCTTGGTGGACAAAGCTATGTGGTGGTGCCCACCGATTTGCGTTTGGTCTCGCACCGCATCGCTGACCAAGTCTATGAAAAACTCACAGGCGACAAAGGCATTTTCTCAACCCGTATTGCCTACATCACCAAACAAGGTCCTAAGCATTTTTTATGGGTGGCTGATGCCGATGGTGAAAACCCCCAAGCGGCCCTCTCCAGCCAAGAGCCCATCATCTCGCCCAGTTGGTCACCCAGTGGCAACGAACTGGCTTATGTGTCATTTGAATCGCGTAAACCCGTTGTCTATATCCATGACATAGCCTCGGGCAAACGAAGAGTCCTGGCCAATTTCAAAGGTTCCAACAGCGCTCCGGCTTGGTCTGCTGATGGCAAAACCTTGGCCATCACGCTCAGCCGTGATGGTGGTTCACAACTTTTTTTAATAGACGCCAAGGGCGGCGAGCCTAAACGGCTCACCCAATCGAGTGGCATAGACACCGAGCCTGTGTTCACCGCAGACGGTTCTGCCATTTACTTTGTCAGCGACCGAGGCGGTTCGCCGCAAATTTACCGCATCCCCGCCATGGGCGGTCCGGTACAACGTGTGACTTTCGCAGGCACTTACAACATTTCACCCAGCGTGAGTCCCGATGGCCGATGGTTGGCTTATGTATCGCGCATGGGCAATGCTTACAAATTGCATGTCATGGACATGGTCAACGATAAAACATGGCCATTGACTGACACCAACGCAGATGAAAGACCCACATTCGCGCCCAATGGGAGACTAATTATGTATTCCACCCAGTCGCAAGGCAAAGAAGCGCTGATGACGACCACATTAGATGGCAAAATACGCGCAAGACTCGCTGGACAAGTTTCCAACATGCGAGAACCCCACTGGGGACCTTTTCTCAATCCTTGATCAATTGGAGAGCATATGAAAAAAATTCTCAGCACGCTTGGACTGGTTTTGTTGTTGTCCGCTTGCGCCTCTGGCGTCAAACTCAATGATGTCCCCGTCGAGGATAAATCCGGTGCGAAAGTGTCGGTAGCCCCAGACCCCGTTTTGCCTGCGCCCATGACAGCAGCGCCCAACCCCAATGAAGCCAAGTCTGCCGTGGTCCCTGTTGACACAACCTCGGCCGCCAACTTGAGCGCGGGTCCTGGCGGTAATGTGTCCAAAGTGGTTTTCTTCGATTACGACAGCTATGTGGTGAAAGCTGATTTCCAAAGCACCATTGATGCACATGCCCAGTTCCTCAAAGCCAACCCTCGCGCTAAGGTGTCCTTAGAAGGTCATACGGATGAACGCGGTGGTCGTGAGTACAACCTCGCATTGGGTCAAAAACGTGCCGACGCCGTGCGACAAAGCCTGAGCCTTCTGGGCGTTTCTGAGTCGCAAATCGAGTCAGTCAGTTTTGGCAAAGAAAAACCAGCCGCACAAGGCGCCGATGAAAGCGCTTTTGCTAAAAACCGCCGCGCTGAATTCTTCTACCGATGAAATCTTGGCGTGGTGGGGCACTGGTGTGCTTGTGCTTGACAGCCTCGCTGTCGCAAGCGGCCTTGTTTGAAGACGAGGAAGCACGCAGAGCCATTTTGGATTTGCGTCAACGCTTGGAGACACTGCGTCAAAATCAGCAACAAGCCTCTGAGCAAACGCTGCAAAAAGCACTTGATCAATCGCAAAAGCAACTTGAATCCTTGCGCAAGCAAGTCGAATCGGATCTGGGGCAATCCAAACAAGAGAATGTTTCATCCAAGCAAGACGGGCGGCAAGCAGCCCTGCTGTTGCAATCTCAAATTGAATCGCTCAAGCAAGAAATTGCCAATCTGCGTGGCGAACGTGAACAACTGTTGCGAGAAATCAATCTTTTGCAACGTGCACAAAAAGACACCAGTGTCGATATTGAAGAACGCTTCCAAAAGCTGTACGAAAGAATGGCTAAACAAGAGTTGCCCAACGCCAAAGAAGAAGCACCTAAGGTCAACAAGCTCAACGTACAGGTTGATGGCTTTGAATTTTTAGCTGATCCCGAGGAGAAACGTGATTTCGAAGCAGCTTTTGTGTTGTTTCGCAAGGGAGATTTTTCTGCGGCAGCCACAGCGTTTGCTAATTTTGTGCGTGTCTACAACGCTTCAGGCTACAAGCCCAGTGCTTTGTATTGGTTAGGCAGCGCCAAGTTTGCCAGGCGCGAGTTCAATGAGGCCATATCGCAGTTACGTAGTTTGGTGACAGATTACCCCAAGCATGCGCGCACACCTGAGGCCATGCTCACCCTGGGTAATGCACAAATAGAAATCAAACAATCCAAAGAGGCTCGTAAAACCTTTAACGATTTACTCAAGCTTTACCCGACCACCGAAGCAGCAGCCGCTGCCAAGGACAGACTCGCTCAACTTAAATAAAGTGGATCCAGTTTCACAGGCCGTCACAAGCCAAGAACTGGCTGATACAGAACGACGTTTCAGCGGCTTGGCGCGTTTGTATGGCGCTGCAGGCGCCCAATCTATTCGTCAAAGCCATGTGGTCGTGGTGGGCGTGGGCGGCGTAGGTTCTTGGGCGGTGGAATGTTTGGCACGCAGCGGCGTGAACACTTTAACCTTGATAGATTTGGACCATATTTCTGAGTCCAATATCAATCGTCAACTGCCTGCGTTGAGCACCACCTTGGGGCTGGCCAAAGTACAAGCACTGCAGCAACGAATTTCACTCATTCACCCACAGTGCTGTGTCCATGCGGTCGAAGAATTCATCACCCCTGAGAACTGCAATGCTTTGTTAGCCCGCCAAGCCGATGCTGTTGTTGATGCCTGTGACAACATGGCTGCCAAGCAGGCCATGGCTGTGTGGGCGTTGACCACGCGAACCCCTTTCATCACAGTGGGGGCGGCTGGTGGTAAACGCTTGCCCCACAAAGTTGATGTGGCCGATTTGTCCGATGTCACGCACGACCCTTTGCTGTCTTTGTTGCGTCAACGTCTTCGCAAACAACATGGTGCCCCCGGTGCTGGCAAGCCCATGGGTTTGGCAGCGGTGTTCAGCAAAGAAACCGTGGTGGCTTCACAAATTTTCGACACGCAAACAGACAACTCCCTCAATTGCCATGGTTACGGTTCGGTGGTGACGGTGACTGCAACTTTTGGTAATTGCGCTGCTGCTTGGGTTTTAGATGTTGTGTCAAAAAAATCAGCTGTTTAAGACTGCAAAATTCGTCAAAAAACAGTTATACTTTGCGGCTTTGCTAGACTGCCAAAAGCATGAAAGCGCAATGATGGGACGTTAGCTCAGTTGGTAGAGCAGCGGACTTTTAATCCGTTGGTCGCTGGTTCGAATCCAGCACGTCCTACCACCCACATTCGGTACAAACTAAAGCCAGTTACCCACTGGCTTTTTTTACGTCTGATAGGCCTCAAATTTGCTCCAACTGTTCCTGCAGTTCTAGCCAATGCGCTTCTAGTTGCACCAATTTATCTTGCACCTTTTTTAATTGTCTACCCAGGTCAGCAAGTTCAGTGGGCAAGGTGTTTAAAGACAACGCCTGCTGCAGTTGCGCAATTTCATCGGACGCATTTTGCATGTCAGACTCAATTTGCAATTGTTGTTTTTGCAAACCCTTTACAGGCGGAGATTTAACCGAAACCTTGGCAACGGGGGCAATCGCTTTGGCTTGTTGTTGTGTTGTTTGCACTTGCGCCAACGACTTGAGGCGTTTGGACTCGTCCAGCAAAAACTGTTGGTAGTCATCCAAGTCGCCATCAAAGGGCGCAATGCCGCCTTTGGAGACCAACCAAAATTCATCACACACAGCACGAAGCAGGGCACGGTCGTGACTGACCAACATCACGGTTCCCTCAAACTCGTTAAGCGCCATGGACAAAGCTTCGCGTGTGGTCAGGTCAAGGTGGTTGGTAGGCTCATCGAGCAGCAACAAATTGGGCCGCTGCCAAACCATCATGCACAGCACCAAGCGCGCTTTTTCACCACCACTCATGCTGCCCACACTTTGTTTGACCATGTCCCCGCCAAAATTGAATTGGCCTAAAAAGCTTCTTAAGTCTTGCTCACGGGTGGCTTGGCCAGCAAGTTTTCCCTCGGCCGTGACTTTTTTCACCAACGCAATCATGTGTTCCAAGGGATTGTCGGCGGGGCGCAAAACGTCCAGTTCTTGCTGCGCAAAGTAGCCAATGTTCAAACCTTTTCCCTCGGTGATTTCTCCGCTGATGGCGGGTAAATCACGCGCAATGGTTTTCACCACTGTCGACTTGCCCTGGCCGTTGGCGCCCAAAATACCGATGCGTTGTCCAGCCAGTACCGATTTGCTGATGTCACGCACGATCACCGTGGGGGACACGCTCTCATCCGCAGCGGCATAACCAAAACTGACTTGTTGCATGGACAACATGGGGTTGGGCAAATTGGCTGGCTCTTTGAATTCAAACTGGAAATCCGCCTCGGACATCAAAGGTGCAATTTTTTCCATGCGATCCAAGGCTTTCACACGGCTTTGGGCTTGCTTGGCTTTGCTGGCCTTGGCTTTGAAGCGGGCGATGAATTTTTGCAAATGCGCAATCTTGTCTTGCTGCTTGGCAAATGCGTTTTGCTGCAAGGTCATTTGCTCGGCACGCATGTCTTCAAACTTGCTGTAGTTGCCACCATAGCGAACCAATTTACCTGCATCGATGTGCAAGGTGACGTTGGTGACTGCGTCTAAAAATTCGCGGTCATGGCTGATCACCAACAAAGTGCCTTCATAGCGTTTGAGCCATGACTCCAACCACACCAAGGCGTCCAAATCCAAGTGGTTGGTGGGTTCGTCCAGCAGCAGCAACTCGGTAGGACACATCAGTGCCCGAGCCAGTTGCAAACGCATACGCCAACCGCCTGAAAAACTGTTGACGGGCTTGTTCAACTCGGTTGTTTTAAAACCCAATCCCTGAATCAAGGCCTGGGCTCTGGACGACGCATCATGTTCTCCCGCGTCGTGCAACGCCATGTAGGCGTTGGCCATGCGTTCACCGTCATCGGTGGCTTCGGACGCCGTCACCTCTTGGCGAGCCGCTACCAACTCGGTATCGCCTTCAATCACAAAATCAGTGGCGCTGGCATCGGTCTCAGGCATGTCTTGGGCGACTTGACCCATGCGCCACTGTGAAGGGATATCAAATTCGCCTGAATCTTCTGTCAAGCTGCGGTTGAGCAAAGCAAATAAAGATGATTTACCTGCACCATTTCTGCCTACCAATCCCACTTTTTCGCCTGGGTTCAAACTGACCGATGCGTGGTCAAGCAAAATTTTTGCGCCACGGCGCAAGCTGATATTTTTAAGGGTGATCATGCCAATAACGCCGCTTTACTGATGAGCAACACCTGCGTGTCGCCTGCACTGGTGGTCAAGCCCACCACTTCCAAACGGGGGAAAGCTGCAACAAAGTGGTCGAACTCATGGCCTATTTCAAGTACCAAGATGCCGTCGTCTTTCATATGCGTAGGTACTTCCTGGAGTAAGTGACGAACAAAGTCCATGCCATCGGCGCCGCCTGCCAACGCCAATACCGGTTCGGCTTGGAATTCAGCAGGCAGAAAACCCATGCTCTGGGCGTTGACATAAGGCGGGTTGCAAACAATCAAGTCAAAAGGACCTTTGGCGTCATACAAACAGTCCGATATACCCAGTTGAATGCGCTCTTGCAAACCATGGCGTTGCACATTGATGGCAGCCACTTCCAAAGCCTGGGGAGAAATATCCAAGCCTTGGACTTGCAATTGGGGATAGGCCAGTGCCACCAGCACCGCCAGACTGCCCCCGCCGGTGCACAAATCTAAAGCGGTTGAGGCTTGTGGGTTTAACCACGCATCAACGCTGCCTTCAGCCAGTATTTCTGCGATCAAACTACGGGGGATCAAGCAACGCTCATCGGTATAAAAAGACACGCCTTGCAGCCAAGCTTCGTGACTGATGTAAGCCATGGGTGTGCGCTGTTGGATGCGCTGGCTAAGCACTTTCAACACAGCTTGTTGGTCCTGCGAAGAAACGTCGTCAACCAAGGTGTCGGTGTCGACATCCAGAGAAATACCTAAAGTCCATAGCACCAACCATGCGGCTTCATCCGAGGCTTGCAAAGTGCCTTGTCCAAAGCTCACCTGCGCTTCTTGCAAAGCTTGGGCGCAATGTGTGATCAGCTGTGTAGGCGTCATGCGGCTAGGCTTTGTGCCCAACGGCAACTTGCAAGCCTTGCAAAACACGAAGGTAGATATTTTGTAAAGTGTCGATGTCGCTCAAACGCACAAACTCGTTGATTTGGTGAATGCTGTCGTTGGGAGGGCCTAACTCAATGACTTGCGGACAAATCTGTGCAATGAACCGCGCATCGCTGGTTCCACCTGTGGTGGACAACTCGGTATCTATCCCCGTTTCAACCTTGATGGCTTGCTGCACCACGCCCAGCAAATCGCCGGGTGTGGTGAGAAAAGGCATACCCCCTAAGGTCCAGTTCAAGGTGTAATCAAGTTGGTGGTGTTGCAGCACAGCCTCTAAGCGTTGCTTTAATTGCTCCGCCGTGGACTCGGTGCTGAAGCGGAAATTGAAGTCCACCACCACCTCGCCAGGGATGACGTTGTTGGCACCAGTGCCAGCATGGATATTGCTCACTTGCCAACTGGTGGGTTGAAAAAAAGCATTGCCTGCGTCCCAGGTGAGGACTGTCAACTCGGCCAAGGCGGGCGCCAACAAATGGATGGGGTTGCGAGCCAGTTGGGGATAAGCAATATGACCTTGCACACCTTTGACGCTGAGCTTGCCACTCAAGGTGCCTCGACGGCCGTTTTTCACCATGTCGCCAACGGCGTGAACAGCGGTGGGTTCACCAACCACACACCAGT